>Ga0196977_1000227_pt1 | contig 34134 bp, 24 predicted proteins | sample S3v_1013CmetaG_FD_148634 | JGI IMG/M metagenome (GOLD analysis project Ga0196977, IMG submission 148634) | Soil microbial communities from Anza Borrego desert, Southern California, United States - S3+v_10-13C | ecosystem: Environmental > Terrestrial > Soil > Desert | place: USA: California... | reverse complement strand
CGATGGCCACGGTCGCCGGTTACAAAGCAGTGTTGATCGGTGCGGCGCACATTCCACGGATGTTCCCGTTGTTGATGACTGCCGCCGGCACCGTTCCGCCCGCACGCGTACTCGTGCTCGGCGCCGGTGTCGCCGGCTTGCAGGCGATCGCTACCGCACGTCGCCTCGGCGCCGTTGTCGAAGGTTACGACGTGCGCGCAGCGGCAGGCGAACAGGTCAAATCGCTTGGCGCTACTTTTCTCGAAGTCGATCTCGGCGGCATCAAGACCGAAGACGCCGGTGGTTACGCCGTCGAACTCTCCGAAGAAGCGATGAACCGCGGACGCGCTTTGATTGCCGAACACGCGAAGACTGCCGATGTGGTAATCACGACCGCACAAGTGCCCGGCAGGCGCGCACCGCTGCTCGTGACGGAGGAAGCAGTCAATGGCATGAAGCGCGGTTCGATCATCATCGATCTCGCCGGTGCCACAGGGGGCAACTGCGCGCTCAGCCAACCGGACGTCGCGGTCGAACGCGAGGGCGTCACGATTCTCACGCCCACCAACTTACCCGCGACCGTTCCCGTTCACGCGAGCCAACTCTATTCACGCAACATCACTTCGTTCCTTTCTTTACTGATCAAAAACGGCGAACTCCAGATCGATTTGAACGACGACGTCGTTGGTCCATCGTGTGTGACGCACCAGGGGCAGGTTGTGAACCAGCGGGTAGCAGCGAGTCTTTCAGCTACTGCGAACAAGTAAACAATGAGTTCGAGCAGTTTCACACCACGACCGCAACAGCCCGCGACGAACAGTTTCAAAGTGTTCCGTGGGATTCTCGTCGGCTCGTTAACGGCCATCGCGTTTGGCCTCGGCGGTTTCCGTCTCGTTAACGACAGCGGCGGATCGATGGGCACGGTACTGTTCTTCTTTTTGCCGTTTGTCACGGGATTGGCGACAGCGATAGTGACTCAGGGTAAAGAACTGATCTTCGCGTCACTCGGAATCGGTGCGATCGCGTGCACGGCCTGGCTCATATTCACCGGCATGGAGGGTTGGGTCTGTGTCTTGATGTCCACGCCCCTCATTGTGTTTTCGCTGGGCATCGGAGCGCTCGCTGGAATCCTGGTGCGACAGTTCCTTCTTTCCATGGGTGCCAAACATCTGGTGCTGCTCCTCACGATCGGTGTGCTTCCCTGCTTTCTAATCGCCGCCAAAAAGATTGAAGAGCCATCGCGAAGAACACCGCGCGCTGAAACGATCACAAACACGCTCGTAACTGACGCGCCACGCGAACTGGTCTGGAACCAACTTAAAACATTCGATCGCATTGAAGGCAGTAAAGGCTTGCTGATGAGGATCGGTTTGCCCGTGCCGGTGAGTTGCACGATGTCCGGCGAAGGCGTTGGCGCGACTCGCACCTGCTACTTCGAAGAAGGTCACATCGAAGAACGCGTCACCGAATGGGACCCGCCAACCTCGATGAAACTCGAGATCACGGAATTTGACGTTCCCGGCCGCCCGTGGCTCTCGTTCCAAAACGCGAGCTACGAACTCACAATCGAAAACGGCCGCACAGTTCTCACCAGAAAGACGACGATCGTTTCGCGCCTGTCGCCGGCGTGGTACTGGCGACCGTTGGAAAAGATCGGAGTCGAGACCGAACACGAGTATCTCTTCGAAGAGGTGAACAAGAAGATCGAGGGAGCGAAATAGTATGAACGCAGACACACTGATCTCCGCGCTTTATGTTTTTGCGCTCGCGGCATTTCTTGGTTATCAGGTGATCTCGCGCGTGCCGCCGTTGCTGCACACGCCGCTGATGTCTGCCACAAACGCGATCTCCGGCATTTCGCTCGTCGGTTCGATCGTCACTGCCGGAGCAAATTACAACACGGTCAGTACGATACTCGGGTTCGTTGCCGTGGTCTGTTCGACGACAAACGTTGTCGGCGGGTTCGTGATTACCGATCGCATGTTGAAGATGTTCAAGCGTAAAGACGTGGCGAAGAAAAAATAAGTGGAAAAGATTTTCATCGAACTCAGCTATCTGCTTGCTTCGATCCTGTTCATCCTCGGATTGAAGGGGATGAGCCATCCCGAAACAGCCAAACGCGGCATGCACCTCGCGGAATTTGGCATGTTGATGGCCATCATCGGCACGCTGCTTCACCACCACATCGTCACTTACACGTGGATCATCGCGGGGCTTTCAGTCGGTTCGCTGGTCGGTCTGGCGATGGGCCTGTGGGTGCCCATGACTGCGATGCCGCAACGGACCGCGCTGTCGCATGCGTTTGGCGCTTTCGCTGCCGCGCTCGTCGGCATCTCCGAATACTTCAGACACTCCGGACATCTCGGCAAAATCGAGATGAGCGCACTCGGTTTCGAAGTGATGCTCGGTTCTCTGACAACCACCGGCAGCCTGCTCGCTTTCGCCAAACTCCAGGGACTCGTGCGCGGCACACCCATGACGTACAAGGGCCAGAACGTTTTCAACATGGTCCTGCTCGCGGCGACGATCGTCATCTTCATCTATTTGATCTTCGTGCCCGGCTCGATGCCGTTGTTCTTCGCGATGGTCGGACTGGCGTTTGTCTTCGGATTGCTACTGGTGATGCCGATCGGTTCGGCGGACATGCCCGTGGTGATGTCGTTGCTGAACTCTTACGCCGGACTCGCTTCCGCGGCCACCGGTTTTGTGTTGTCGAACAACGTCCTGATCATCGCCGGCACACTCGACGGTTTCTCTGGTTTCATACTCTCGATTCTGATGTGCCGCGCAATGAACCGTTCGCTCACGAACGTCCTGTTTGGCGCTTTCGGAAGTGCGGCAACAGCCCAGGCCGGCACGGATCATCAAGGCTCGATGCGCGAAGTCGGTCTTGAAGACATCGCAACGCAACTCGCTTATGCAAACAAAGTCGTGTTCGTGCCGGGATACGGTCTCGCAACCGCACAGGCACAACACGCGGTGCGCGAACTTGCTGACGTGCTCGAAAAACGCGGCGTCACAGTTAAATACGGCATTCATCCCGTCGCGGGCCGCATGCCAGGACACATGAACGTGCTACTCGCCGAAGCCAACGTTCCGTATTCATCGTTGTATGAGTTGGAACAGATCAATCCCGAGTTTCCCACGACTGACGTTGCCGTCGTGATCGGCGCAAACGACGTGGTGAATCCCGATGCACGCGACAACCCGTCAAGCCCGATCGCGGGCATGCCGATTCTTGAAGTCGACAAGTCAAAATCCGTCGTCGTGTTGAAGCGCGGGCAAGGCAAAGGTTTTTCCGGTCTCGAGAACCCTTTGTTTTTCAAGCCGGTCACCGGCATGCTCTATGGCGATGCGAAGGACACGCTGACTCGTTTAGTGCAAGCAGTGCAACACGCTTGAACCCGCGGCTGGTTTCGCGCATCAAAGCAGTTCCCCGATCGTTCGTAAATACAATCAGTCTCCTGGAGAATAAATGCGAAGATTCTTAACTGCGCTCGTGCTGACGAGCGTGCTCGTCACCACCTTTCCCGCAACTTACGCACAACGCGCCGTTGACAAGTCGAAGTCGAAAAAATCCGCGGCCTCGATCACCGCGCAACGTGGCGTAGATACAATCGCCGCCGCACAACTGAGAGATTATTTAACGTTCATCGCCTCCGACGAAATGGAGGGACGCGACACGCCGTCGCGTGGACTCGACACCACCGCAAAATTTTTGGCGATGAACCTCGCGCGTTGGGGATTCAAACCCGCTGGGGATAACGGCACGTTTTTTCAACGAATCGATTTGCGGCGAAATCGTGCGGACGAGGGACAGACTAAAGTCGAATACAACGGACGCGCATTAACGACCGGTACTGATTTTCTTCCCGCCGGCGGTTCGGGCAACGTGAGTGGTTCGCTGGTGTTCGCGGGCAATGGTTGGTTCATCAAGTCGAAAGAGATAGACGCGTATAAAGGCATCGATCCAGCGGGAAAGATCGCCGTCATTTTCGGCACGCCAAACATGTCGCCGCGTGGCATCTCGCGCGCGGAGTTCGGCAAACCAGGCGAAGACTTCATGAACCCCAACGAGTACGCTCGGCAGAAGGGTGTTGTTGGTTTGATCTACATTCCCGATTTTCAGTATCTCGCCAACTGGCAACGCACGCGGCAGCGGATCATGGAACGGGGTTCAACTGTCGTGGCGAAGTTTCAGCCGGCGCCAACAAACACGCCATTGCCGTCGATCGTGGTCTCACCGGAGATCGCAAACGCGTTGTTTGCGGGCGAAAAACAATCGGCGACCGGGATCTTCAACGCTTCGTACGGGACAACTGTACCGACGTCGTTTGTGATGAACGACCAGAAGAAGATCACGATGAGTTTGGCAAATAATACCGAGATCGTGCCGACGCAGAATGTTGTGGCAGTTTGGGAAGGAAGCGATCCCGTGTTGAAGTCGGAGTACGTGGCGCTGGGCGCGCACTACGATCACGTTGGCTACGGTTGTCTGCCGGCGGGCAATGACACGCTCTGCAACGGCGCGGATGATGATGGATCGGGAACGACGGCGCTGTTGGGAATGGCTGAAGCACTGGCCAAGTCTCCGGCGCGCCCGAAGCGTTCGGTGTTGTTTGTTTGGCATTGTGGCGAGGAGAAAGGATTGTGGGGTTCGCGCTATTTTACTGAGTTTCCGACAGTGCCGCTGGACCACATCGTCGCGCAGATCAATATCGACATGATCGGGCGGAGTAAAAAAGAAGGCGACACGAATACACGTAACGCTGAACTGACCGGACCTGACGCGATCTATCTCATCGGCTCCACGATGATGAGCACGGAGCTGGGTGAACTGGTCAACGCCGTCAACAAGTCGTACTTGAACCTGACGTTTGACACGAAGTATGACGATCCGAAGGATCCGAATCGCTTCTTCTTCCGCAGCGATCACTACAACTACGCGCGCAAGGGTATTCCCATCATCTTCTTCTTCGACGGCGTTCACGAGGACTATCATCGTCCCGGCGACACGGCCGACAAGATCGACTACCAAAAGATGGAAAAGATCACGCGCACGATCTACATGACGGCGTGGGAGATCGCGAACCGCCCGACACGATTGAAGGTCGATAAACCATTGCCGTCGCAACTTGGAGGCAGTGAATAATCCAATCAAACCTGTCCGCGTTCGGCAACGAGGCGGCGGTAGGCTTCGGCGCGTGAGAGTTGTAATTCACGCGCCGCTTTCTTTAGAGCTGCGCGGTGGTCCAACCCGGCGGCTTCGAATTGTTCTACGAGCGCGGCGATGCTTGTGCCTCCAGAACGCTCAGAGGCGGGTTGGTCCATAACAGTCCGGTCGATCAGCAGCACAATCTCGCCGCGCGGCTCAGTCGTTGAGTAATACTCGGCGAGTTCGCTCAAACGTCCGCGCCTGATCTCTTCGTGCAACTTCGTCAACTCGCGCGCGACAACAGCCTCGCGTTCGCCCAAAACTTCATACGCATCTTTGAGACTCGCCGCCAGTCGATGCGGTCCTTCGTAAAAGATCAACGTGCCTGGCACCGCACGCAGTTCATTGAGCCGTGTGCGCCGCGCGCCAGTGCGCGACGGCAAAAAACCGCCAAAGAAAAACTCATCCGTCGGCAAACCCGCCGCAACCAGAGCGGCGACTAAAGCACTTGGCCCAGGCAGCGGCACAACTTTTAGGTCGTTCTCGATCGCCGAGCGCACCAATCTAAAGCCGGGATCGCTGATCGCGGGCGTACCCGCATCCGACACAACAGCCACATCGCTCCCCTGCTTCAGCAACTCGATCAATTCTGCCGCGCGTTGCTGTTCGTTGTGTTCGTGATAACTGACCGTCTTCGCGTCGATGCCATAGTGCTGAAGCAACTTACGCGTGTGCCGCGTGTCTTCACACGCGATCAGATCGACGTCTCGCAAAACCTGCAAAGCGCGGTGAGTGATGTCCGCCAGGTTTCCGATCGGCGTCGCAACGAGATAAAGAGTGCCGGGCATGTGCTCCACAAAAAAGCACAAGCGCGCAGAAAGGGCAAAGGCCCCGGCATTACCGAGGCCTTCGAAAGGAAGTCAAAACGAGCGGGTAGGTGACAGGCAGTGTTAAGCAGTGATTACTGAGGAAATGGAATTCTTCGCCACCAATCGTCGTTGTTGCGATTGCGATTGTCGCGGCGGCGATCGTTGCGGCGGTAGTCGTCGTTGCGGCGATAGTCGTCGTTGCGGCCGTAGCCACCTTCGTATCTGAAACCGTAAACGTCGCTGATGAATCGCAGTTCGCGTTGAATGGCCGACCATTCGGACGCCAAACGGCTGTCGAACCAGCGGGGGCGTGCTACGCGATCTACTTGCTGTGCTTCCTGCAACAATCTGCGCGCTTCGTCGGCGCTCCGGTTCAGGTCGCGGCCATTGCCAACGCGAGATTTGAAGTCGCCGGCTGCGTCACGAAACTGATGAACTTCGTCGTTGATACGGTCTTCGCGGTTACTACCGTTTGCGCGGCTACGATCCAGCGCACGGTCCATGTCGCGTTCGAAATCTTTTGCCAAACGATCGATCCGGTTAGCGGCATCGCGCACTTCTCGTTCGTCGTAGCGTCCACGACCACGGCTATCTGGATAACGATCCTGACGATAACCTCCGCCCCATTGAGCTGCCGCGACAACCGGCAGGCTGAGCGCCACCAACGCTGCAGCCAAAATTGAAAACTTCAGTGTGTGCTTCCTCATGTGTTGCTCCTAAGAATTGCTTCCGGCGTGGGGACTGATCCTCACCCAGCGTGTTCGCTGGGAGGATGGTTGGCAAGTGTTGTGCCTTTGTAGCAGGATGCCCGAAACCCTGATTTTTGCATAGTAAATCCGGGGGTTGGCGCAGTCGTAACGCCAAAAGGTGCACGGCTTACGGAAAACGTTACGTGAGCCCCTCGCAAAGCCGGGCGTGCTCTTCCCTGGGACCGCAGGCGTCCCGCCTGCATCGTTGGGGAAGGGCGTGATGGGCAGACAGGGGCAGGCGAGACGCCTGCGGTCCCAGGGAAGAGCGTTCGCAGTTGAAGGAGGTTCTTTTAGACGTTAAGAAGGATGGCGAGGTGGCGGCGGATGTCGGATTCGTGAAGTACCGAGCCGTGGCGGTTAACCAGCTTCCACTGCGGTGAGCCCGCGGACGACCTCGACAACAACAGTTCGTCGCTCGCGGATCTGAGACCGAGATGCAGAATGTGCCCGGCCGCCAGCCCGCCACCGCGGACGATCCCGTCGCGTGGTACGCGCGGCCAGCCTGCTTCGACTGACAACTGGCGCACGCCGTTTATGAGTGTCACAACACGTCCAACCATTGTGGAAGTACCAATATGAAACCGGTGGCCGTCAGTGTTTGAAACTTGAATACTCGCACCTGCGCGATTCGCTTCTCCGGCGAGTTTCGTGAAGCTCACCAGCAGCCAATCGATTCCGGCCGTCCGCAAAAGATCGTTAGAGTTGCGCAACGCGAGGTAGTCCGCCACGTCCCCGCGGCCCGCAAGACGTGCTCTCTGCTCGGCTTCGGCGAGTGCTATCGCCCAGGCTTCGTCAAGTTCACTCATGTGCGATTCGAAGAGTTCGCAAAGGCATAAGAGGCGAAGAGATGGTATCATGGCCGCCGAATCGTCCCCCAAACTCAACACGGAAAACATCGAGATGCTCCCAACATATCGAGTCTTGAATTTTGGATTAGCAGTGCTCGCCGCTGCGGGTTTGTTTGTACTTAGCACTGTCACGCCGCTAGCCCAAACGGGTAAGTTGCCTTCCCCAACGAGTCACATCAGCGACGTCGCCGGTGTGATCGATCCGCAAACGAAGGCGCGGCTTGAGAGCTTGCTGGTGAACCTGAAAGAGAAAACCAAGATCGACCTTTACGTGGCTATGGTCGACAGCACCGGCGACCAGCCGATTGACGAATTTTCACAACGTCTCGCTAACGAGTGGAACATTGCCGGCAGGAACACTCGCACGCGATCGCTGTTGATGGTCGTCTCTGCTGCTTCGAAGAGCTCGTTTACGAGGTTCAGCCGCACGGTCCAGGGCCAATTGCCTGATGGTGTGTTGGGCGAGATGAGTTACCGGATGCGTGGTCCATTGAGTGACGGGCAATTCACGGAGGCGATCGACGGCGGCGTGCGTGTCTTTGTAAATGCGCTCGCCGAGAAGATCGGTTTCAACGCCGCGGATCTGGAGCCCTCGTCGGCAGTCGCCGTTGATAGCTCGAGCAAGGCGAGCGAGTCGCCGCAACAGGTTCTGGTCGGCGCACGTGACGTTGAAAAAACACGTCCGCGGGTTGTCGCGGAATCCACGCGAGCGCAGGATCCACAACCAACACCGACTCCGGCCGAGGACGTTCCGAAGACAGAAGCTACTCCAGAACCAACGCCGGCTGAAACGCCGTCACCCGACGCGTTGCCCGCGGAAAGTCCCAAGGTAGATCCAACACCGGCCGAAACTCCTAAAACGGAAACCATCATAAGTGAGCTGCCAGAAGTACCGAAGAAAGACAAAACGGAGGCTACAAAACCGGCGCGGGGAAACCTGAACGCAAAAGGAACTACCACAGTCAAATCGACGACCAAGAAAACCGCCGCGACAACCCCGGTTGTGGAAGAAGACGACGAAGAGACAGTTTCGCTGACCCTCGTCCTTCCGGTCGCTGAACGCGTGGTCAAGTTGAAAGAATGGCTCGACACTCATCCAGAATCGAAGGAACGCGCACGCGCAACCGAGTATTTGGTCAGCGCACACGCTGCTGTCGGCGATCAGAAGTTGAAGAATGGCGACACCACCGGCGGTATCGAACACCTGATGCGCGCCATCGACGAAGCGGATTCGGCGACGACACCTGACAACCTGTTCACCGGCGTGATCGCGCAAATCCCGACCAATCTTTACCTGCGTGGCGAGCGAGCGGCGGCGTTTAAGGCAGCGCAGAACGTCGAGACGAAGTTTAGTTCGGAACCGAAACGACTGGTCGCAATCGCGAATTTCTATCTCGGTATCGAGCGCGGGGACGAAGCGATCCGCCTTGCGGACAGTGCAATCAAGCTCGCACCCGATCTCGCTGAAGCACATCGCATTAAAGCGGTCGGCCTGCACCTGTCTCTGCGTCTCGATGAAGCAGCAGACGAGTACAAACGAACACTCGAACTCGATCCGGCTTCCACAGTTTCGCGCGTCAGCCTCGCCGATCTTTACCGCGCGTCGGGTAAATTCGAGCAGGCGCTCGCGCTGTACAACGAACAGCTCGCAAGCGATGCGAAAGATCGCGCCGCGCGCGCCGGTAAAGTGATCTCGCTCCTCGAGCTCTCGCGCGCCGGCGAAGCAAACGCCGAACTCGACGCTGCGCTTAAGGCAGAACCGCGCAACCTGCCGTTACTCGCGGGCGCCGCCTACTGGTACGCCACGCACGGCGACAACAACAAGGCTTTCGATCTTGCACGCAGAGCCGTCGCGGTCGAACCCCGTTACACGTGGGCACAGATCGCGTTGGCCCATGCTTACCTCGGTTCGAAGCAGCCGCTGGACGCTGAGCGCGCAATGCGTTACGCGCGGCAGTACGGCAAGTTTCCGACACTTAATTACGAACTCGCGAACGTACTCGCGTGGATGGGTCTGTATCAGGAAGCTTTTGACGCGCTGCGCGAATCGTTCGAAATCAAAGAAGGAGAGATTCATACGCGCCTCGCCGGACACTTGCCGGCCAGTGATGCCAACTTCATCGATCTGCTCGCGCCCGAACGTCGCGCCGGAATCTTTCAACCGCGTTCGGCCGACACTCCGGAAAACGCGAAGCTCATGAAGGCACTGCTCGCTTTCAACTTTGCAATCACACCGGCTGACGGTGGAAAGCTCGACGAGGCTGCGGCTGTCGCAGCAGCGCAGGAGTTTGCTTCCGGCACTGACAACATGCGTGCGTTTCGCCAGTTGTATGCAGCCAGTCGTCTGTCGCGATACGGCATCGGCACTCCGACAGTGCTCGAACTCGTTGCGGCAGCGCGAAAAGCTTCAGACGATGCTCTCAACGCACCCATGCTGACGATGGCGGTGCAAGCCGATGAATTCAGAGACTTGCGCGCGCGTGCAATCGCTTCCGGCAGCATTCCTGACGTTGCCGATGCGCCACGCAACGTGCTGACAAACATCCTGAAAGGACGGATTGAAGATCTCGAAGGTTGGGCGCTGTTCAGTCAGGAGAAGTACACGGACGCGATCGACCATCTGAAACAGGCGGCAGCCATTCTTCCCGTAAACACGCCCGCGTGGCGCGGCGCACTGTGGCACCTCGGCGCCGCACATCAACAGACCGGTCAAAACGCCCAGGCGCTCGACTACTACATCAAGAGCTATCAGGGCGCCGAACCTGATTCGGTAAAACGCTCCATCATCGAGCAACTCTACCGCAAGGTAAACGGCTCGACAGAAGGTCTTGAGAATCGGCTCAATGGAACTGTTGCCGAGACGCCAAAAACCGAACCAGAACCCGCAAAAGCGGAGCCCGAGCCAGCAAAGACGGAACCTGAAGCTCCCAAAACCGAAACGGAGGCTCCCAAAACGGAACCAGAGACGGCTCTGAAGACTGTTACAACCGACGCACCGAAAGAAACAAAAGAAGTCTCCGAAGAACAACTGCGTAACGCGGCATCGCGTCTGCGCACGAACATCAAAATCACCGGGCGCATCCTCAGTCCTGACAAAGCGCCACTCGCAAACGCAACTGTCGTCTTGATTAGCCCGTCGGGCAGCGTCCTGGCCGCGACTACGGATAGCGAAGGAAACTATTCGTTCACCGTCGCGCCATCGCAAAAAACCTATCGTGTCATCCCTTCGAAAGACGGGTATAGCTTCGCACCCTTAGACAAAACGTTTGCCGCACTCATCGATGATCAAAGGGACGTCGACTTCGTCGCTTCAAAGCCCTAACCGCACGGCGAGGCATAGCCTCGCCTCACATCCGGCGGCATAGCCGTATAAAAACTTGTCTCGCAGCCTAGAAGGCTTGCACCCGCAGCATAGAAGGCTTGGTCTCGCCGCACAGAAGCTTGGTCTCGCAGCAGGGACGTTGATTTCGTCGCTTCACAACCTTTATCACAACGAACACAGCTTGCTTCTAAAGTTTTTGGCACGGCTATCTTATTTGGATCAGCTGTGCCGCCGGCTGTCTGACCTGGATCGGCTGTGCCGCACGGCTCTCCCATTTTGAATCGGCTGTGCCGCCGGATGTGAGGCGAGGCTACGCCTCGCCGGAGTGTTGAGAGGAGCTATGGGCTTTGCCCCTGGTTCGGGCTACGCCCAGACGGCCAAAGGCCATACGAGGGGCACAGCCCACTCGTTTTTTCGAAGCTACCGGCGAGGCATAGCCTCGCCTCACATCCGGCGGCATAGCCGCATAGAAAGACTGGTCTCGCAGCTTAGAAAGATTTGGTCTCGCAGCACAGAAGACTGGTCTCGCAGCACAGAAGACTGGTCTCGCAGCTTAGAAAGATTTGGTCTCGCAGCACAGAAGACTGGTCTCGCAGCCACAGCCGGACCATACTTTTACGACTAGGGCAGACAAAGGAAAACACGGACCAGAAGTGAGTAACTTCTGGTCCGTGTCGTTTGTGTTATCCGTGACTGTCGCTAGTTAGCGCTCATTGGCTTGCCATCAGCGTCGAACACTTCAACCTTGCCGTACTTCGCCAACACGTCGCGCGCCTTCGAAGCATCACCGACCGCAACCACTTGCAAGTGGTCCAGGTCGAGGTACTTCTGCGCTACGCGCTGAACCTCGTCCGCAGTAATCGCAGCGACTTTCTGCGGATAAGTGTCCCAGTAATCAGCAGGCAGGTTGTAGAGCTTCTGCGTGATGATGTTCTGCAAAAGCGCCTGCGGCTGCTCGAGCGAAAGAGCAAAGCTGCCGACGATCGCACGCTTAGCATTCTCGAGTTCCTCGGCCGGAACCTTCTCCTCGCGCAAACGCTTGAGTTCGTACATAAACTCCTTCATCGCGCCTTCAGTGACGTCAGTTCTGACTTCCGAACTCGAAATCCATGTTCCTCTGAACTTCGAACCACCGAAGGTGCTGTACGCGCCGTAAGTGTAGCCCTTGTCTTCACGCAGGTTCAGGAACAAGCGGCCTGATGGGCCACCGCCGAGAACGCGATCCGCGAGCAACACGCCGAAGTAATCGGGGCTGGTCCGCTCAATGCCGAGCGTGCCGAGTTGCAACACCGTCTGTACGGAGCCGGGACGATCGATCAAGTAGATCTTCGACTCACCTTGCGCCGGCGCCGCGGGAATGGTGGTTGCCGGAACGTCGCCCTTCTCCCAACTGCCGAATGCCTTTTCGAGCTTCGGCATGATCTCCTTCATCGTGACGTCGCCGACGATCGCGAGGATGGCGTTGTTGGGCCGGTAATACTTCGCGTGAAACTCAGCCAGATCTTTGCTGCTCAGTTTCTTGAGCGATTCAGCAGGCGGGAAAACAATGGAGGCCGGGTGGCTCGTCCCGTAAATAGCGCGGCTAAACTGCTCCTGCGCCAGAAACTGCGGAATCGATCGTTGAAGCTGGATCTGCGACAGTGTGCGGGTCTTGAATCTATCTACTTCAGCCTGCGGGAACGTCGCATTGCGAACAACGTCGGCGAAGAGATCCAATGTCTGATCGAAGTTTTCGACCAGGCCGCTGGCGCTTACGTTCGTCGACATCGAAGAGTAACCGGAGCCCGCGCCAAGCGTCGCACCGAGTGCGTCGACCTGTTCGGAGATTTCCTTACTCGCGCGCGTCTTGGTTCCTTCGCGCAGCAACGAAGCGGTGAAACTCGCGAGACCACGATAGTCCGCCGGGTCGGAAAGACCGCCGCTCAGCACAACCATCTGCATGTTGAAGGTCGGCACTTTCGTGCTTCTGAGCAGCACGACCTGCAAACCGTTCGCGAGCTTGGCCTCCTCGGCACGGGGAAGTTTTACTTTCAAGACTTCCTTGCTCACCGGCGCCTTGCCTTTGACGACAGCGCCTTTGGTTGTTTGCGGTTGCTGCGCCGGCGCCGCGCCTCCCTGGCCGAAGGCCACCGTCGAAACGAGCGCGACCAGCATCAATGCGGCGACAATGTTGTTTCGAAACTTATTCATTCTCATTGTTCATAACTCCTTTACTGCCCTGACGCGCCGGTCGCGGTCTTGGCCTTTGCCTTCGGCATGGTGAGCACCACCGTGCGATTGGTATCGATCAGATACTTGTTGGCCACGCGCTGCACGTCTTCTTTCGTCACGGCAGCAACTTTGTCCAGTCGCATATTGATCAGGTTGGGTTCGTTGTAATAGACGGTGTACTGGCCCATCGTCACCGCACGGGCAAGCGAGCTTTGCAGACCGTTGATGAAGTTACGGCGAGTGGTGTTCTTTGCTTTCTGCAGTTCCCACTCAGCGATCGGCTCTTTCTTCAACCGCTCGATCTCTTCGTAGATAACCGCTTCAACGTCTTCCGGCTTCACGTTCGCGCGCAGAGTGGCGTTCGTGTAAAACGCGCCAACGCCGCGCTTCTCATCCATGAAACCGCCGACGCCCGTGACCATCTCTTTTTCACGCACGAGCTTTTGATAAAGCCGCGAACTCTGGCCGCCCTGCAAAGCTGCTGCGAGCACTTGCAATGCGTAAAAGTCAGGTGTGTTTCCCGGAACGGCTTTGAACGCCAAATCGAGGCGCGCGGCACGCGCGAGCACGTCGTCCACAGTCGCGCGGCGTTCCGCTTTCTGCTGCGGCTCGGCCATGTCGACCGCGGGCGGAGCAGGTTGCCGCGGAATGCTTTCGAATTGGCTGCGAATCTTTGCCAGCGCGTCGGCAGTTTTGAAGTCTCCAACGAGCACGAGCGTAGCGTTATTCGGTGCGTAGTACATCTTGAAGAACGCTGAGACGTCTTCGACGGTCGCCGCGTTGAGATCTTCCATCGAACCGATCACCGAGTGCTTGTAAGCGAAGTTGTCGTAGAGCAGTTCCTGCTGGACTTCGCCGCTTTTGCCGTATGGTTGGTTGTCGACGCCGAGGCGGCGCTCTTCCTGAACGGCGTTACGTTGGTTGTCGAGATTGTCTTTGGTGATCGCCAGGCTCTTCATGCGATCGGCTTCGAGAAAGAGTGCCAGATCGAGTTGGTTGGCCGGCAACGCCTCGAAATAGTTGGTGCGGTCTTCGTTAGTGGTACCGTTCATGGTGCCGCCGTTATTGAAGACGAGCAGGAAGTGTTCGCCTGAACCGACGTTTTCGGAGCCCTTGAACATCATGTGTTCGAAGAGGTGGGCGAAACCGGTGCGGCCCTTGCGTTCGTCTCGGGACCCGACGTTGTAGGTCACCGAAAGTGCAATCACGGGGGCTGAGTGATCTTCGACGGTGATCACGCGGAGGCCGTTTTTCAAGGTAGTTTCTTTGAAATCAACCCGCACGCTGCGGGCGCTTTGAGCTTGCCCGTGGAGAACAGCGAGCGCGCAGACAAAGACAGGTAAGAAAAGCTTGGAGACGCGTCTCATGAATCAAACTCCTTTGTAACGTGGATAGTGCTCTCAGTCGAGCAAGGATTACGCAACGCAGAAAGAAGAATGTATTTGTTGAACCAGGCAGTGTCAAGCGAGCACGCGGTTCTATGCGAGCACGTAGTTGTAATGCGGACCAGCACGTAATTCCAACGCCGAGGCCTTGCCGCAGTAAACCGAGATCGTATCGGCAATAAACGCCGAAGGCGTTGTTCGCACCGCCGGAAGCTTACGCCGAAGGCGTTGTTCGCATAGCCAGAAGCTTACGCCGAAGGCGTTGGCTAATCGCAGCCCAGGGTTGCCCCAAACCCTGGGGTAAACCACACCAAGATGAACCCAACGCCGAAGGTGTTGGCGACGCGCGTCTCGCCAACGCTTTCAGCGTTGGTTATTTTTCATTTACTTGAACCCAGGGTTGAAGCAACCCCTGGGCTGCAATTAGCCAACGCCTTCGGCGTTAACTCGGCCGTGCAAACATGTCTGCGGCGTTAACTTAGCGGTACGAACAACCCTTCGGCGTTAACTTGGCCCTGCAAACAATGCCTGCAGCGTTAACTTAGCGGTACGAACAACCCTTCGGCGTTAACTTGGCCCTGCAAACAATGCCTGCGGCGTTAACTTAGCGGTACGAACAACCCTTCGGCGTTAACTTGGCCGTGCAAACAATGCCTGCGGGGTTAACTTAGCGGTACGAACACCCTTCGGCGTTAACTTGGCCGTGCAAACAATGCCTCAACGTTTACGGCGGCACATCCAATGACTTCAGCTTACCCTCGCACTGCGGCCAACGCCTTCGGCGTTTACTGAGCGGCGCTTTCGGCGGCACATCCAACGACTTCGAGCGTTTACCGACGGAATAGCCAACCGACTGAGCCTAAATGCCATCCTAAACCCTCGCAGCGCATTCCTCTTACAAGTTGGAACGGCTGTATAATCGTCTGCAAATATCAAAGCTATGATGAACTTAAAGCCCATCTTCCCCGGCCTCATGGCGGTTTTGGCCGTCCTGACGCTGGCCCTCGCGGGAAAAGCACAGCAGCCTGCCCCTCAGCAAGCCGCCAGTCGTTTCGACGTTACACATTACCGTATCGAGGCTCAGATCATCCCCGACCAGCACGTTTTGCGCGCGGGCGCCGATGTCACGTTTACACCGCTGGACGCAACGCGCTCAGTCGTTTTCGAGCTTAACGGTTCACTGAAGATCGAGACCATCGAGAAAGACGGTAAAGCGATCACCTTCGTGCAGGACGCCGTCGGCGTCGGCGCGCTTGGACCAAGCGTCCGTATCGACCTGGGCCAGGTAGTTCCCGCCAACCAGCCGGTGACGCTGCGTATTCGCTGGAGCGGCGCGCTGGTTTCGCCGGAAGGCGGACCGCTCGCAACCAAGCGGTTGGCTTACGTCGGCACTGAAGGCTCGTACCTGATGTATGCCTCGCGCTGGTTTCCGTTTCACGATTACGCCGCTGACAGAGCAACGTCGGATATCACATTCGTCGTTCCGTCAGGTTTGCAGGTCGCCGGCACCAGTGACGATCCGATTGTCGGCCAACCCGATCCGAAATTGGGCGCGGTTCGTTATCGCTTCGTGCACCGCAACCCGGTGCTGATCGGAAACTTTGCCGCCGGACAATACATCAACAAAAACTTGCGCTACCACAACTACGAATTGCAGTTGTACGCAATGCCCGGTAGCGAGAAGCGGCTCGAACAATACGCGGAACTGACCGGGCGCGTGCTCGAGTTCTATACCAAACAGTACGGCACGCCGCTGTTCGGCAATCGTTTGGTCGTGGTGCAGATCGACGATGAGAGTTTAGACGCGTACTCCGGTCCGGGAATGATCTTCCTGTCGAGCAAGATGTTCGACACGAGCCGTCCGGTGCCGGAAGAAAAGCTGCAGCGCGAGATCGCGTACCAGTGGTGGGGTCAAACAGTCGGTCTCAAATCTTTCGATGACGCATGGCTCTCGCAGGGACTCGCCGAATGGAGCGCCTTCGCATTTCGCGAAACCACGCTCACAGCCGGTGGTCTCGACGCAGCTCAACGCGAACAACAAGAACGAGCGCTGACATTCGAACAGACCGCGTCGATCGCACGCGCCCCGAGCGCGCTCGACGATCAATCAGCCGCATATCAATCGATCGTTCTTTACAAGGGTTCGATGGTCTTTCGCATGTTGCGCGAAACGATCGGACGCGAGAACTTCGATCGTCTGCTGCGCACTTTCCTCGACACCTATCGCGGTAAGAATGCTTCGATAGACGAGTTTGAAAAACTGGCCGCGCAGATCTCTCAGGACAACTTGCGTTACTTCTTCGCGCAGTGGGTCGAAGGCACCGGCGTGCCGGAGTTCACGGTCGATTACCAGATCATCCGCACGCGCGCCGGGAAGTTTCGCACGCGTGGCACCGTGAAGCAGAACCTCGAAACGCTGCGAATGCCGGTCGAGTTGATGCTGCGTGCCGAAGGTGACAATCAACAGACAGTCGTTCGCATCGAGGGCCGTAGCGAAGACTTCGACTTCGAATCGAACGGACAGCCAATTGAGGTAGTGGTCGATCCAAACAACAAGATACTGCGCATGTCAGACGACCTCCGCGTATCGATCATCGCGCGGCGCGGCATCGAGCAGATGAAGGAAGGGATCTACGCAGAAGCACAGCAGCAGTTTGAAGCCGCGCTGAAGCTCGATCGCTCAAACTCCTGGGTCTACTACAACCTGGGACTACTATTCCTCGAACAGCGCAACTGGCAACAAGCCCTCGATAATCTCGAGGCGTCGCTCATCGGAAACCTGAAGCCGTCATGGATCGAGGCATGGGCGCACATCAAACGCGGCAATGCTTACGACGCGAAGGGGGAACGCGAGCGTGCCATGTCGGAGTACAAGAAAGCCGTGGCTTCGGGAATTGATTACGACAACGCGCAGGCGGTAGCGAAGAAATACATGGCAACGCCGTACGATCCAAAGGCAGAAGCAACGGCGGAAGCCAACCGGCCAGGTTATTAAACCGCAACGATTGCGATCTTCTCCTGGTCCGCGAAGCGGATCATCTCTTTCCGGTCAAACATCAAGGTCTTGCCGGCGGTAATGCATAAACACGTCGCCCCGGCTACGACCATCGTTTCAATCGTCGGCACACCAACCACCGGCACATCAAAACGCATGTCCTGATCGGGCTTGGCCAGTTTCACAACTGTAAGCCGGCCCGACACCAGCGAGCCCGCTCGCCGGATCGTCGCGTCAGTGCCTTCCATCGCTTCAATTGCCACACACGCTTTACCGCGTACAACGATCGTCTGGCCCAAGTCGAGGCGCGCGATCTCACGCGCGACTTCCAAACCGTATTCAATATCTTCGCGTTCGTGTTTGTTTGTTTGGCGCCGTGTCAGCGTGCCGCTCTGCGGAAGGTTCTCGTGAAGAAAGTAAGTCGAGTCGATCAGTTCGATGCCTTCTCTTTGCAACTCTGACGCAATCGCGCCAATCAGCGAATCGGTGTTTCGCCGCCGCAGGCTGAGCAGCACTTTCAACATGCGCGCGTCGGGCACAGCACGACTGAAAATCTGCACGTGTTTCACCTGCCCCGCCATGATCGCTTTCTCGACGCCTTCATCCTTGAAGAACCGGATCATCCGGCCGAGCTGACCAATGCCAACCCACTTCACGCGATCTGCAAGCCGCTCGATCTGCGGATCGGTTTCTTCGCGAATGGCTGCAACAACGATCTCAGCGCCTGATCGCCGCGCGCCTTCGACCACCATGAACGGAAATCTTCCGTTGCCCGCGATCAGTCCGAATTTCATTTGGTAACGCCGCGATTCGATTCTTCGATGAAGCGAAGCACGTAAGAAACTTCCGGAGAGTCAGTAATCTCGTTCTTGATACGTTCCACTGCCTGGCTGGTGTTGAGTTTTGCGGAAAGAAGTAGATGGAAAGCGTGGTGCAGCGCGTCGATGGTGGCGCGGGAATAACCGCGCCGCTTCATGCCCGTGATATTCAAGCCGTAGCACTTCGCGTGATTGCCAACAGTCAAAGCAAACGGCAGCGCATCTTTCACAACCACGGAGTAGCCGCCGATGTACGCTTCTTTTCCCACCCGGCAGAATTGATGTATGCCGGAGTACGCGCCGATGTTTGCACGGTCTTCAATCACGACGTGTCCGGCGAGCGTCGCCGCGTTAGCCATGATCACGCCGTCGCCGATGATGCAGTCGTGGGCAATGTGTGCCTGGGCCATGATCAGGCAGTCGTCGCCGAGTTTTGTGAGCATGCCGCCGCCCGCAGTGCCGCGGTGAATTGTGACAAACTCGCGAATGTGGTTTCGTGCGCCGATGCGGGTCTCGGAAGGTTCGCCTTTGTATTTCAGATCCTGTGAAGCAAGGCCGATGGAGACAAACGGAAAAACGTGCGTGTCAGCGCCGATCCACGTGCGGCCGTCGACGACGCAATGCGATTCGAGACGAACGTTGTCGCCGAGCTCAACTTCATCGCCGACGATGCAGTAAGGTCCGACGAAACAGTCGTAACCGATCCTGGCTTTGGCACTTACGACTGCGCTCGGATGAATGGTAGCGGGATGTGCTGCCGTAGACATATCAAATCGCGTTCGGATCGCGCGGCGCAACGATGCTCATAATTTCCGCGTCTGCCGCTAGCTGGCCATCAACCTTGGCTTCGCCCCGCATACGTTGCACGCGCGAGCCGATACGCAGTGCCGTAACTTCGAGCACCAGCGTATCGCCGGGAACGACTGGCCGGCGAAAGCGTGCTTCTTTTATGCCAGTGAACAGCACGAGTTTCTGGTCGCGATCCTCGATCTCGCGCAGCGCGAGCACGGCGCCGACTTGCGCCAAGGCTTCGACCACCAGCACGCCAGGCATCACGGGTGCACCGGGAAAGTGGCCCTGAAAGAACGACTCGTTAATACTCACCTGCTTGATGCCGACGATACGTTCTTTCGGCACCAGTTCGACGATGCGATCGACCAGCAGAAAAGGATAGCGATGCGGCAGTAGTTTCTGGATTGCCTGAGAGTCGAGGACTGTTTGCATTGTCAATTGCCGATTTCCAATTGCCGATTGTTAGACAGAACGCGTCAAACTTAAATCGTGAAACGTCAATTGGCAATCGGCAATTGGCAATCGACAATGCTCAAGGTGCCGGTGTGGCGGCTGCAGTAGCAGGATTCTTGCTGTTGAAGTCCGTGATGAATGCGCGCGTGATGTCGATGCTGTCGGCAGCATACAGGAGCGGCACTTGAGCGCCGTCAATGATCACGTTGATGCCGCGCGCTTTGGCAAACACCTCCAGCGCTTTGCCGATCTCGTCCTGCAACGGGCTGAAGAGTTCCTGCCGGCGACGGTTGTAAGAGGCCTGCGCGTCTTCACCCCGGCGCTGGATATCTTTCTTCAGTTGTTCGAGCTGGTCGATCTTGGTTTGCAACGCTCGTTGATCAATCGGCGTTCCCTCGGGAGCTTCCCGCAGTTTGTTGATTTCAGTCTCCAAAGCCTGACCACGGGTCTGCATCGCCGTGATCTCGTCTTTGACCTTCTGAAACTCGCCATTCAGTTTCGTCACCACGCTACTGAATTTCGCGATACCTGTCTTCGCGTCAAGAAACATATCGGTGTAGACCACTGCCATCTTGCTGGTTGGCAAGGCGACATTGGCCTGCGCGGTTGAAGCAGGTGTAGCGGTCGGCTGGGAAGCCGGCGGCCTGGTTGGTTGCTGTTGCGCGCTGACCGTGGTGGCAAAAGCAACGACGAGCAGCGCGCTGATGGAAAGAAGATTGTTTCGCATGGTAGTTGGGCAATCACCCAGGGCTAGGGCTTAGTTACTGCCGCCGTCGCCGGGTTCTTGCTGTTGAATTCGTTAATAAACGCCCGGGTGATGTCGAGGCTTTCGGCTGCATAAACAACTGGGACCTGACTGCCGTCAACAATAACGGTGATGCCGCGGGCTTTGGCGAAGGCTTCGAGCGCTTTGCCGATGTCCTGTTGCAAAGGAAGAAAGATGTCCTGACGGCGCTTGGCGTACGCGGCCTCAGCGTCCTCACCCTTTCGCTTGTACTCGGTATTGAGCTGCTCGAGTTGATCCCTCTTCGTCCGGATCGCGTTTGGATCGGCCACGCTCTGCGTGTCGCTGATCTCTTTGTTCAACGTAGTGATTCTGGTCTGCAAGTTTTGCAGTTCGGTCTGCCGCGGTTGAAACTCGCGGTTCAGGGTCGAGAGCAAACTGCTGAATTTAGCAATGCCGTTTTTCGGATCCATAAACGCATCTGAATAGATCATCGCGATTTTGCTATCCGGCACCGCCACCGCCTGAGTGGCGGGTGTGGTCGCGGGCGCTGCTGGTCTCTGTTGTGCTGACGCGGAAACTGCCACGATCCCGAGCAGGGCCACGGCCGCAAAAAAACTGGCTATCTTCATGACTTCTCGTATTACTCCTTACAGTTGAGGTGACGGGACGAAACCCTTTAGTGTCTGTACAGCCATGATTGGTTGGCTCAAGTAATCAAAAGGTCCGCCCGACACTGAAGCGAATGACTCTCTTTTTTTCGTTAAAGAAGAACGGAAACCCGTCGATGGCCTGATTTTCACGGGCGTTTGGATTATACGCAAAGATCAAGCGAAACGGTACATTGATGACCGGTACCTGCACCCGCACTTCCATACCCATACTCGACCGATAATCGCTGAATTTCGAGAACAAACTCTCGGATAAACGAACCACGCTATTGGTCTGAGCCTGGCCACGCAGGAACACCGGCTGGAAGCCGACCGGAAGGCCGGTGATTGGATCGTTGTCAGACAATCTCCTCGCGAGTTCCAGTTCTGCCTGGCTCACGATGCGATTATCACGCGCAACCAGACTGAAGAACCCGGAAGCCGCTAGAGTCGGGTTGTTGCACAGCGCGAGCGAACTCAAACTCACCGGCACCTCAAACGGGAAACCAGCGAACCGGAAGCGGTCACAGGTAAATCCACGTACGGTCGCGAGAAACGGCTGATCGTCCAGTAACTCACTCGAGAACGTCTGGTCGCTCTTGCTCCGCAGGTTGAACGCACTGCCAATGTCAGCAAATGCAGCGAGACTGACCGTGTCGCCGATAATCGGGATTCGATATTCAAGATTGGCGAGCACCTGCGTGTCGCCGCCGACCGAAGTAAACGAACGCGGCAAGCGCGCTACGTTCGAGCCTGAAATTCCAGTAAACGTGCCAAACGCAGCGGCAGCAGACGGTAAATTAGGAACGACTATCGGACTGCCCGAAGCGTTTTGCGCCAGTACGACATTTTGCGACGTAATGAACTGATCGACTGGAGAGATCGGGCTGATAGACCGAACGTTGTAACCACGAATCGTAAACTCATCGCCGAGGAAGAAACGCTCGAAGATCGGCACACCGTCGACGAACGCCAGCGAGTTCGCATTTCTAACTTTGTCGGTTATCGCAAAACTTCCGACCGTGCCCGCGATGATGCGGAAGCCAAACACTTCGGGATGCTGCGACCGCTTCCGGCGCATCGTGAAGAACTGCGTGTAGGACAGCGTTGGTTGATAAGTTCTAACATCACCACCCAAACCGGCAAGTGCAATCGCCACCGACAGTTCCCGTCCGCTCGTGGGATCGATGCTCGCGTTGCGCGTATCGTACGAGAAGGTCAACGTACCGCGGCTCGTAAGAATGTTTGGCTGGCGGTAGACGACGGGAATGAACGATTGCGGGTTGCTCGGGTCGGCGTTCGATTCCGGATCTTTCACGCTCGAGAGCGAGAGTTGATACGAAGCGCCGATGCGCGAGAACTGCGTGAAGCGTCGCTTCCGGTAGAACTCAGATAACGGCGCACTAACGAAGATCGAGCCGCCGTACGAGTCTCTCGTGAACAGGTTTCTCTCGTCGATATCGTTGAAGTTAAAACCGCCGGTAAGCAGATCTTCCTGCGCGCCGATGTTCTGCGAAAGGAAAGTCCCCTCGCCAAAAAACTTCTGCGAAAAAGCGAAGATTGAGAAGCCGGCGCTGATCGGCCGGTCTTTGATGTACGGTTCGGTGAATGAAAACTGGAACGAGCGCTGGCGGTTGCCGGCTGCGAGGTTGAACGAGAGCACCTCGCCACGACCGAGCAAGTTGTTGGTCGAATATTCGAGACCGAAGAACGAACCGCCGATGCCGGAGATACCACCGTTGAAAGAGATCTGCTGACGGCCGCGCTCGCTAACCTTCAACGAGAGATCGACAGTCGCTTCTTCATCGTTCGTGCGGCGGTCGACGTCTTTGTCTTTGTCGATCGGATTGAAGTAACCGAGCTGATTCAGTTTGACGACCGAGTATTCCCAATAGGAATCGTTGTAGATGTCGCCTTCATTGATGAGCACTTCGCGGCGCAGCACGTTGTCGCGTGTGAACGTGTTGCCGACGAATTCCAGCCGCCGCAATGTAAACTGTTTTCCTTCTTCAATCGTGACGGTGAAGTCGACAATGCCTTCGTTCGGATTCTGCGGATTATCTTTAAAGGTCGGAACAGGTTCCGCGGTGTACTCGATGAAACCTTGCTGCCCGTAAAACTTCTTCAGGTTTTCGAACAGACCCTTACTGACCTTTTCGCCGTCGGCGACGTCGCCCGGGTTCAAACCGATAACGGCGCGGATCTGCTGTTCGGAAAAGATCGAGTTACCCTCGACTTTGAACTCGCCGAGCCGGTAAACCTTGCCTTCGACAATCGGAACCGTAACGCGCAACCCCTCGTCGACCGAAGAAAGAAACGGCAACGGAAGGACAGGAAAACCCGTGCGGCGAGGGCCGATGCTCTCGACGCGCGGCTCACCGTGACGCGCCTGCAAGTAGCCCTTCGAACGCATGTAGTTGTCGACGAGCCGAAGGTCATACTCGAGTTTCTCGCGATCCAGAATGTCTGAACCTTTGAAACGAGTGATCAGTCCCGCTTCCTTTACGAACCTCATCGCGCCGCGCAAGGAGCCGTCGCTGAAAACCTCGTTACCTTCGAATTGAATGTCGACTACCCGGACGCGATCGCCCTCGTCGACCACAAACTCAATCGCCAGCGACGTGGCTGAAACTTCTTCAGTCCGCTCTTCGATGGTCGCATTCGGATGACCTGCGGCTGAGAGTAGCTCTTTGATCGTCCGCATCGCGGTGCGGACTTTCACAGGGTCGTAGGTGCTTTCTTTCGACACACCGACGCGCCGCTCACGAAACGCCTTGAGCACGTCTGATTCGGGTACGCTCTTCAAACCCGAGAACGTCAGGTCGCGGATGATGGGAAGTTCTTTGACTTCGAAAATGATGTTCACGCCGCCGCGCGGACCGTTTTCAGTCAGCACACGCGTGGCTGTCTTGTCGAAGAAGGTTAACGAGAGCAGTGTTTGATAGTCGCGTTGGACCTGTTCAACGTTGTAAACGTCGCCTGGCCGGGTTTGAATGTAATAAAGGATGTCGTCTTTTCGCAGACGCCGATTGCCAACGATCTCGACGTTCTCAACTAAACGCTGTTGCGTCTGTGCGGCAACGCGAGGTGGAGTCGCGAAGCTAACGAAAATCCCGAGCAGTAAGCCAAAACCAAAGAGCCAGGACGCGCGATATGAGTGCATAGGCACCAATTCCCTCAGTAGTTCTTTCGGGGCCTCAGAAACTTCGGGGAGCTAATTGAGTGAATAATACAGAGATTAATAAATTACCGGCAAAGCTGCCTGCCACTGCACTGCATCGAAGACGCAGGTTTGATTCCACGCCTTTGAAGCCAGTTGCCAGCTTTGAGCAGCAAAGTGGCGCATTATAAGGTAAAAAAGTGGAAAGTCCAAAGGGCCACAGATAACCCAGACCAGTGTTATCTGTGGCCCAAAAAGCCTTGCGCCAACAAGTTACTCAGTGAATCAAGAGCGCGTCGTCGTCAGCGGTTTCCACGCCCACCGGACGGAAGTCCAGTTCGTTGCCGCTTAGAAACACCTCGATGAGCGACGAACCGTCCAACTGCCCCTGAATCAACGCCTCGGATAACGGATCTTCAACGTACTTTTGCAGTGCCCGGCGAATTGGTCGCGCACCATAAAGCCTGTCAGCGCAGGTTTTATTCACGATCCAGCGCTTGGCGTCGTCGGTCAGACGGACTTCAAACCCGTGCCGGGTCATCGTTCGATTGATCTGCTCGATCTGAAGCTGGACGACTTCCAGCAGTTCTTCGTCGAGCAATTGATCGAAGATGATGATCTCGTCGAGACGGTTGATGAACTCGGGATTGAACGTCTGGCGTACGGCCGACATCACCATCTCTTCGACTTTTTCCCGGCTGGCGTCGGTATTCGCCTGGAACCCGAGCGTGCCCTTCTTCTGAATGAAGCGGGCGCCGATGTTTGAAGTCATGATGATGATGGCGTTTTTGAAATCGACTGTGTTGCCGAGCGCGTCAGTCAGAATACCGTCTTCAAACACCTGAAGCAGGATATTGAAGATGTCCGGATGCGCTTTTTCGATCTCATCAAATAGAAGGACGGAATAAGGCGAACGTTTGATCCGCTCGGTTAATTGGCCGCCCTCTTCATGTCCGACGTAACCAGGAGGAGATCCGATCAGTTTGGAAACGGAGTGCTTCTCCATAAACTCCGACATGTCGAAGCGAATCAAGGCGCGCTCACTGGTGAACAGAAACTGCGCTAGCGATCGCGCCACTTCTGTTTTGCCGACGCCAGTCGGGCCTAGAAACAGGAACGAACCGACCGGGCGCAGCGGGTTCTTTAGTCCGGCACGCGAACGGCGAATCGCACGTGCCAGGGCCGAAATCGCCGGCCGTTGCGAGATGACGCGTTTGTGCAGTTCGATCTCGATGCGCAGCAGTTTTTGCGTCTCTTCTTCTTTCAGCGAGTTGACCGGAATGCCAGTCCAGCGCGCAATCACGTCTTCAACGTCATCGCGCGTGACTTCGGCTGAAACAAGCGCGTCTTCCTGCGTCATGCGCAGGTTCGCGCTGTCGCCATAGGATCTCGACCACTCGTTCAACTCGTTCCAGTCAGCGAGATTTCCCTGTTCGCGCCGCACGCGCAGCTTCACGCGCGCGCCCGCTTCATCGATCACATCGATAGCTTTGTCGGGAAGAAAACGATCTGGGATGTAACGATGCGACTGGTAAACCGCGGCCTGCAACGCGTCGTCCGTGTAGCGGACCTGATGAAAACTCTCGTAACGCTCGCGTACTCCATCGAGAATGCTGACGGCTTCGGCTTCGGATGGCGGCGGAACTTTCACGGCCTGAAAACGCCGTTCGAGCGAACGATCCTTCTCGATCGACTTGCGAAACTCCGCGGGCGTGGTCGCGCCGATGCACTGGATCTCGCCGCGCGACAGAGCCGGCTTCAAAATGTTGGCCGCATCGAGTGAGCCCTCGGCGGAACCGGCGCCAACGAGCGTGTGCAACTCGTCGATGAAAACGATGTACTGCGGGTTCTCGACGAGCTCCCGCATGATCTGCTTCAAACGCTCTTCAAACTGGCCGCGATACTTCGTTCCGGCAACAATCAACGACAGATCGAGCGAAAGAATGCGTTTGTTTTCCAGGAAGGACGGGACATCGCCACGCACGATCCGTTGCGCGAGACCTTCGACGATCGCCGTTTTACCAACGCCCGGTTCACCAATTAGAACGGGATTGTTCTTGGTGCGGCGGCAGAGAATCTGGACGACGCGTTCGATCTCGGCTTCGCGTCCGATCAGCGGGTCCAACTTGTCGTTAGCGGCGTCTTCGGTCAGATCGCGAGAGAATTCGACGAGATGCGGCGTGTCCTTTTTTTGGGTGCTGCGGGCATCGGCGCCTGACTGCCGCGCGATCTCATCGCGCACCGCATTCAATCGCAACCCACGTTCGTAAAGAATCTCGGCGGCCATCGAACGCTCTTCACGCAGCAGTCCGAGCAGCAGATGCTCGGTGCCGATGTGGCGGTGTTGCAGCCGATCACTTTCTTCGTGGGCGTAGGCTAAAACGTGTTTGGTTTCTGGCGCGAGTGGGAGTTCGACGGAAGTCGAGATCTTCTCGCGCAACAGCGTGCGCCCTTCGATCTCCTTCCGAATCGACTCGATAGAAACTTGTGCTCGCGGGAAAAAGCGACCTGTGAGGGTCTTATCTTCGCGCATCAGCCCCAACAGAAGATGCTCCGGTTCGATTGCCGGCGCACCAAACTGGGAAGCCTCGTAGCGCGCGAAGAAGATAACTCGGCGCGCCTTTTCAGTGTAACGTTCGAACATCCTGTTTTGTAAAAGTCCTTATGATTACCAAGCAGGGCGAAAACTAGTGTCCTGCAACTTGCGCGCATTATAACCTATGGAAAGACACAACGCAGCCGCTATTTCAGGGACGCAAGCGACCTTCTTCCAAACGGAGTGAATAATCACAAAGTTGTGCCAAACGCGGACTGTGTGTCGCGATCACGACCATCGCGCTACGATTTTTGGCATAACTCACGAGTGTTTGGGAGATCTCATCGCCGATCGCAGCATCGAGGTTGCCAGTTGGTTCGTCAGCTAAAACAAGCTGTGGCTCTGTCACGAGCGCTCGCGCAACTGCGACTCGCTGCTGTTCGCCGCCTGAAAGATGCGCGATCGGGTGGTCCAGGCGGCCTGCTAATCCGGTGACGTTTAGAAGATCCGCCGCTCGTTCGAAAGCGTTAGTGGAACGGCCGATTAGTAATGGCAGGGCAACATTCTCGATTGCGGTGAGATCGGGCAGAAGATAGTGAAATTGAAAAACGAAGCCGATTCTCTCACGGCGAAACGCCGTGAGAGATCCGTGGTCCGGTTCTTCCAAACCACCGACGAGATGAAGCAGCGTCGACTTGCCCGATCCCGAAGCACCCGTGATCGCCACGCACTGGCCCGCGTTCACCGTAAATGTGACGCCACGTAAAACCTCGATCCGTTCTCCATTCGGCGCGGCAAAACTTTTTCGCAGATCGACGACTTCAAGGGCGTCAGGCATCGCGCAAGACCTCAACTGGTCTTAGGCGCGCTGCGTTTCGAGCCGGATAGATCGTCGCGAGCACACTTAGACCAAACGCGATCGACGCCGCGAAAACTGTTTCAATAAGATTTGCATGAAGCGGTACGTGGCTGATCGAATAGACGTCCGCCGGCAAGCTGACGAGTTTGTAGTGGTTGCCGATGAAGCACGCTGCGAGTCCGAGCAACACGCCGGTAACTGCGCCAATCGCACCGACCACCGCGCCTTCGATGATGAACACCAGCATCACGCCGAGCCGCGTTGCGCCGAGTGTGCCGAGGATCGCGATATCGCGCCGGCGTTCGACCACGACGAGTATCAACATCGTGGTAATGTTCAGCGCCGCGATTGCCACGATTAGCGCAATGATGAACAGCCCCATCCGGCGCTCGAGTGCAAGTGCGGCGAAGAGTGGTTGATTTGCTTGTTGCCAATCGACAACTGTGTAACCGTCGCCGATGGCGCGAAGCACGCGAGCAGCGATCTGCTTTACGTTATCAACGTCGTTAACCTGGACGCTCATGACCGAAGCAGCGTGCTCGTTACCAGCAAGCGCAGTCGCTGTTTCAAACGACACATAGATCCAGGTTGAGTCGTACTCGAACAACCCCGAGCGGAATATTCCCGCGACTCGCAAGGCAGGCATCTGACTACTTGGCCCATGGGTCGCCGGCATAACGTGGAAAACGTCTCCAACTGAAATTCCGATCCTCGCGGCCAGTTCAGCCCCGACAACTGCTCTTGCGATAAACGGTTCGCCTGGTCGTGGCGAATCGAAAAGTGGTCCAATCGTGCCTTGAATCAACCAACGTTGCGTTTGCGCCTCATTACCACCTTCAACACCTCGCAACACCGCATACGCCGAACCCTTCGCGCCGCGCGCGAGTGCGCCGTCATACGTCGTCGCGGATGCGCTTACAACGCCATCCACTTGCCGCAACCTGTCCGCAAGCTTCGCGTGCTCTTCGATTAGTCGCCCATCTGTGCGCAACACGCTCAGATGTTCCGTACCCTGCAGAATCTTGTCGCGCATCTCGTCACGAAAACCGTTGCCAAGCGCCAGCGCCACAATCAGCGCTGCGACACCCATTGCGATGCCGAGTATCGCCATCAACGCCGTGACGCGCGCGAGTCGCCTTTTCGGCCTCGATCGCAAGTACCTGAACGCTAAGAAAATTTCGTAAGGCAATCCCCTAAATCCCTGTTTCAAGAACGCGCGGGTGGACACTTCTTCATGTCTTCAGGCCGGTTTTCAGGAAGTAGTCTCTTTAAGTTCGGGTGGTCTTTCGCCAGTGGATCCCCAAGCGGCCGCAGCTCATAAATAGTTTCCGTCACACGTCGAAAACTAAAATATTCCTCCAGCCTCACCGTCGTCGGTATCTCATCGCGCTGCCATCCACACGGCATCCACCAGCGCGGATCAGTATCGATAAACACTCGCCGCCCGGCTCTGAAATAATTCTCCACTTCCGAAAACAAACGATCCCCGGGCCAACCGCCACCGGTACCAATCGCTTTCCAATCACCGTCACTAATTGCGGCCCAATAGTGCACCGCGATCGTTTGCGAACCGGAAATCATCACTGCATCAGGCGGGACGTGTTCGAGCCGGTGCTTGTACTCCTTACTCATCGCGCGCCGTTCGATAAACTCAAAACTGATCGGCCGCATGTAAACGAACAGGATCACCGCCATCAACACGATCACACCCGTACACGCTATGAACGCGCGCCGAATATCGCCAAAACGTCTTTCCGCGATCCACAACATCCAAAACGCGCCCAGCGGCGCAATCGCCGGCAAACCGGTCAGGAAGTACCGCCAATTCACTGTGGTGCTGTAGTTGAAAAACAGGAGGACGTTCGCAAAAAATCCGACCAGCCAAAGCAGCAGCATCGGCGAGATGCGACGCTTGCGCCACTCGAGCACCGGCGCAAACAGAATCGTTAAAAACACGATCGGCGCACTAATGAAGTAATACAAAAGGTACGGACGAAGATTCGCGAGCGCCACCGGATGTCGCGACGACTCCTCACGCATCGATTCACGCCAACCGTGCCACACCCAGCGATAGTGAGCATCGTTGATGAACCAATACCCAAACCACCCAAACGCCAACACGAGAAACACAACGCACGACGCCACGATGTAAAGCACGTCGCGCTTTTCAAACCTCCAACCAAAAACAAAAGGCGCGAGCACAAGCCACGGCATGTAGAACCCGATCGTCTCGCGCAAGTTAACGCCGAGTCCCATCAAACCCGCGCCAAGCAAAATCAACCACAGTTTCTTTTGCTGTACGCCGCGCAAATGGACCACGAGCGCCGTTGACACGATCAACACCGACGGCACGTCAGTCATCACCTGTCCGCCGTAAAGCACAAACACCGGTGAGAACGTGATCAGCAGCGCCGCGATCGTCGCCGCGTACAACGAACCACTGATGTCACGCGCGAGAATCCAACACGCGATAACCGCGAGCGGCGCCTGGGCCACCACTGCGTACTTGAAGATCAGGTAAGCGTTCTCCGGCTGCACCTGAAACAGGTTGTGGGCCACTGAGTAAAGTGCGTGGTTCCAGAAAATGAAGAGATTGCGGCCCAACGCCATCGACGACGGATAACCCTCGATCGACAACATCGTGTAGTCCAGGCCGTCCCAGTCGCCGATGAACGGATCGACGAAATAAAGAACGAGCGCGAGCGCGATCAGCGCGGGCGGCGCCCACCAGCGCCATGCAGGCCAAAAGGATCGCGAAAAGGGTCCGGGAGCACCAGTTTCTGTGCGAGCTAGAAAAGAATTGTCAGGCGTGTTTGTCGTCAGGGGTTGTTGGATCAACAAGTTGAGCTTTGACCGGCACTTCCGGCCGCTTAACCATCTTTACGCGATTACCCTGCGCATTGTACTCAACCTCGTCCATGATGTTGTAGATGAGGAGCACCCCTCGGCCTGACGTTCTAAAAAGATTCGCGGGATCGCACGGGTCCGGTATCTGATTGATGTCGAAACCTTCGCCTTCGTCTTCGACCGTGAAGCTCGCTTCTTGCGGTGTTAGTTCAGCGGTGATGCGAACGAGTTTGGTGGGATCGTTTTTGTTGCCGTGTTTGACTGCGTTAACAAATGCCTCGTCGAGTGCAACAAAGAGATTAGAGCGGTCGGGTTTGATCAAACCCAGCTTGGCAACGCGTTCAGATAAATACTCGAGCACGCCGTTCATCAGCGCCAGATCGCTCGGAAGTTCAAATTCGATCTTTTCGTGCACGTGGGAAAGGACTTTTGCATCGTCGACGTAACGCAGTTTGTACGCGAGTGTCTTTTCAACGATCTCGCGCATCTCGTCGGGGTTGTAAGTCGATCGCAGATAGTTCGCGGCGCCCATCTTGAAAGCCTTGATTATTTCCGGAGTCTCTCCGTTTGTGCTGAGCGGCGTGACGAGATGTTTGCGGTGGAGATCGCTGATGGGTTGGCCATTTACTTCGGCTTCCGACAAATCGCTGATGATGAGATCGAAGCTGTCGAGGTCCTCGCGGCGCAACGCCTTCCCTCGCTCACCGGTGACGACCACTTCATGGCCGAGCTGCCCGAGAGCTTTTTCGAGTAGCAAACGCAGTTCATCGTTGTTATCGACGATGAGAATCCGGCGTTTTTCCATCCAGCTCCAATCTCTGCGAAATGTTGAGGAGGAGATCCTGCCGCTCGCGAGGCGCTCAACTGATTGACTGTACGAAAATCTGTCGCCGCGCGTTCGCCGAAATATATCAGAAACCCGAGGGTGGATAACAGTGATGCGCGTTCTCTTGCTAAACTGCGCCCTGCCCCCATGGCGAAACAGGGAAAGCTACAAACCTTTCTGGAATACGCGGCGGCTAAGTCCGTCCTTTCAACTCTCGGCCACCTGCCCGCGCCCGCCGCAATGGCGATTGGGCGGACGATGGGCAAACTCGCTTATTTCCTGGCGGCAGAACTCAGAAAAACGGGCGCGATCAATCTTCGTTTGGCTTTTCCCGAAAAGACCGAGGAGGAACGAGCCGAACTCCTCCGCCAATGTTTCGATAATCTCGGCCGGCAACTGGGTTTTTTCAGCCAGTTTTCGACCCGCTCGCTCGAGGAGTTGCAGAGTCTGACTGAACCGCACGGGTTAGAACATCTCGAAGCAGCAAAGGCCCACATGAACAGCGGCGTAATTCTCTTTACCGCGCATCTCGGTGCATGGGAGCTCACGAGCTTCGGCCCCTCACTGTTCGGACATACGTTTAGCTTTCTCGTCCGCAGGATCGACAATCCGCGCATTGAAGATCTGGTCGACGGCATACGCGTCAGGTTCGGTAACAAAACCATCGACAAACTTTCTGCCGCCCGCTCGATGCTCAAGCTGCTGCGCTCCAAAGGCATGCTCGGACTTCTACCCGACCTGAACACACTCGACGCTGAAGCGATCTTCGTCGACTTCTTCGGCGTTCCAGCTGCGACCAATTTCATCATGGCCAAGCTTGCGTTGCGAACCCAATCGCCTATCATTCCGATATTCGCCCCCTGGAGTGAAGAAAAGCGAAAGTATCTGTTGCTCATTGGACCACCGGTTTCCATCGAATCCACCGGCGATGAAGATGAAGACGTGCGCCGGTTAACAACGCAGCTCTCCCAACATATCGAAAACCAGATTCGCCAGTATCCGGGACAGTGGCTCTGGATCCACAAACGTTGGAAGACGCGGCCGAAAGGCGAGCCCGCGATTTACTAAAACTCACTGAGCGCAATGGAACAAGCACTCAAGCCGACCGTGTCGACCGAGAAACGCGTCAATCGCGCTTACGAGTTCGCCGACCTGTCTGAGTATTCATTCAAAGATCGTTTGTTGATCCGAGCAGCTGACCTGGCCTTTTACTTGTTGATTAATCTCATCGGGCTCACCGCACGTTTCGAAGTGAACGGTTGGGAAAATCACGAAAAGGCCGAAGAAGATGGCGGACTGCCGATCTACGTCTTCTGGCACGATCGCATTTTTTTGACCACTTACTGGTGGCGCAAGCGACGTATTGTGGTGATGACGTCGCGCAGCTTTGACGGCGAGTACATCGCGCGGTTTATTCAAAGGTTTGGTTATGGCGCAGTGCGTGGTTCGAGCACGCGCGGCGGTGTTGGCGCAGTGGTCGAGATGGCCCGGCTGATGCGCGCGGGCTGCACGACGGCGTTCACGATCGATGGTCCTAAGGGTCCACGCTACGTCGCCAAAATGGGAGCGGTGTTGCTGGCGAAAAAGACCGGACATCCGATCATGCCGGTGACGATGGCCCTGGAGCGCTACTGGACGTTGCCAAGCTGGGACCTGTTCCAAATCCCGAAACCATTCACCCGCGCGCGTGTCTACGTCGCCCCGCCAATCTACGTCCCCGCTGACGCGGACGACGAAATGCTCGCTGCCAAACGTGACGAATTGCAACGGGTTTTAGAGGAATTGAATCAGAAATCTGTGTAATCTCCTCCAGAGACCCTTAATCGAAAGGTACTTACGTTTAATGAGATCAGTTTCCGCTATGTTTTTCTGCCTGGTGTTTGCCGTGGCGATTCACGCGCAGAGCGCGCTGAAAGCGCCCACCGAATCCGCGATGGATCGTTTTCTGCGCTACGTGAAGATCGACACGCAATCGCAGGAAGATCAGACGACCACGCCCAGCACGCGCAAGCAACTCAATCTTGCAAACCTGCTGGCGAAGGAGTTGACCGCGTTGGGCGCGCTGAATGTGCGTGTTAGCGAATTTGGCATCGTTTATGCGACGGTACCTGGTAACCTGCCGGACAATTCAAAGGTGCCGGTCGTCGGTTTCATCGCGCACATGGACACGTCACCCGCGGTCTCCGGCGCGAATGTAAACCCGATCATTCACAAGAATTATCAAGGCGGCGACATCGTGCTGCCAAAAGATCCGACTCAAATTATTAGCGCGGAGAAGAACCCGGTGCTGAAAGAGCTGATCGGCGACGACATCATCACCGCCGACGGCACTACACTGCTTGGTTCGGACGACAAGTCAGGCGTCGCCGAAATCATGACGATGATCGACACACTAAAGCAGAACCCGGAGATCAAACACGGCACGATCGCCATAGCTTTCACGCCTGACGAAGAAGTCGGCGGCGGCATTGAAAAGTTCGATATAAAAAGTTTCGGCGCGAAGGTGGCTTACACAGTTGACGGTGAAGAGCTCGGCGAGATCAGCGACGAAACGTGGAGCGCACGCACCGCCACCATCACGTTTCAAGGCAAGAGCACGCATACTGGTACCGCCAAGGGGATCATGGTCAACGCGATGTATGCTGTCAGTGATTACGTGAATCGCTTTCCGAAAGACATGCTGCCGGAAACAACCGAAGGGCGGGTCGGATTTGTTCATCCTTATGCCGGAACGATTGACGTGGAGACTTCGACACTGAAGATCCTCTTGCGCGATTTCGACGTCAGCGGGCTGGAAGCCAAAGAGAAACTGCTGCGCGACATGATGGCCCAGACCGCGGCAAAGTTTCCGGAGGTAAAGATCACGATGAAGGTTGAAGAAGATTACAAGAACATGAAGGAAGTGCTGAAGAACTATCCGGAACTGACGAACAACGCGATGGAAGCGGCGAAGCGG
>Ga0196977_1000226_pt1 | contig 34172 bp, 27 predicted proteins | sample S3v_1013CmetaG_FD_148634 | JGI IMG/M metagenome (GOLD analysis project Ga0196977, IMG submission 148634) | Soil microbial communities from Anza Borrego desert, Southern California, United States - S3+v_10-13C | ecosystem: Environmental > Terrestrial > Soil > Desert | place: USA: California... | reverse complement strand
CCGTGGCCGCGGCCGGGGTGGCCGCCCCCGCGCTCCGGCCGCCGACCGCCCCGGCCCCTGCCCCTGCGCGCCCGCCGCTGCGTCTCGTCCCCCCGCCCGCGCCGCCGGCGGCCAGCGCCGTGACGCGCGCGCTCGGGGGCTTACGCTTCCTCGGGCCGATTGCCGTCGGGTTGACGGTTCTGCTCACCCCGACCGAGACGGCCCCGCCGTGGATGGACGAACTCAACCAGATCACCGGACTGCCTTACAGCAGCCCGGAGGAGTACCGCTGGGTGAGGCGACTGACCCCTTCGCAGGCAGATTACCTGCGCCGCCTCAACAGGGCGCGCCGCATATCCCCCGACCCCGCGCTGGAGAACGACCCGGCCCCGACGGATTTGCCCACCCCCATGCCGGTGCCGCAGCCGGCCCCGCGTCCCGACCGGCGCGGCGAGCAGGAGCCCTGCTTCGCGGCCAACGTCCCGCGCCGCGGCGGCCACGCCCGTCACGACGCTTACGCGACGAAAGTCTCCGGCTCGCCCCTCGACTATTTTGTGCGGACGCCGACGCGGGCCGGGGGGCTCGCCATCACTTACGACGGCCTTCAGCCGACGAGCATGGTCTGGGAGGTCAAGGTCGGCTTCGGCTGGTTCTTCAGCGCGGCCCACAGCGGCCTGCGCGACACCACGCTGGCGCGCTTCGACGCGCAAAAGGATCGCGGTCTGGCCGTGGCCCGCGCGTGCAACTACATGCACCTGTGGTCGATCCCCGACCGTTGGGTGGCCGGGCTGCTGACGGCGCGCTGGGGCGGCACGCCGCCCGTCCTCAGCATCCCGGAATGAGAGGCGATGACGAGCGACACGGAACATTACCCGCCCTCTGTCGCCCGACGCGTGGTCGTCGAGCGCGCGGCCGACGCCGAGCCGCCGCTGCCGCGCGCCCTGCTCGCGGTCACGCGCGCGCTGGAAGCTTGGCGCCCCGGCGCGCCGCTCCGTTACGCCGGAGACCCGCCGCGCCCCTTCGAGGTGACGGAGCAGGCGCTCGCCTCGTACCTGTCGGAGGTGCGGCGCGCGTGGGCCGCTTACGAGCCGGAGATTTTTCGGCTGGCCGACGCCGAAGGGTCGCCGCGCCTCGCCCTCTTTTTCAACGAGGAGCAGACGCCGTGGGGCCGCATCGAGTCGCTCTGGTTTTCGCTGCCCGCCGACCTGTCGGCCCCCGAATTCAGCCTCGACCGCTTGGCGGCGCTGTTGGCCTCGGTCTGCGAGGGCTTCGGGGCGTACCACGGCGCGGTCGAGGACGAGCGGCTGATGATGCTGTACCGCGCGCGCCGCGCGGCCGAACGCGCGCGCGCCCAACTGCCGCCCGAGCTCCGCGGCTTCGTCCCCGACGCCCCCCCCCTCGCCGGGGTCGAGGGCGCGTTGCCCCCGCTCCTCCTGCCGCAGGAGTTCGACCGCCGCCGCGTCCCCGACGCCGTCTGGTGGATCAACTTCTGGGGCGCGTCGCAGGTGCGGGAGGTCTCGCCGGAGAGGGCGCGCGCGGCCGGCTGGGAGCGCGCGGCCGAGCAGGCCGGCGGGGGCATGGTGCTGGCGGCCACCGAGGAGCCCACCGAGGTGACCGACGCGGCGCACCTCAGGCTGCTCCGAGGGATTATCGAGCGGCTCGGACTCTACGACCTACAGCGGCGGCACGGCCGCGAAGGGATGGAAGGCGCATGACCACTTTCCCCGGCAGCCCGCGCGTGATGAAGGGCGCGCTCGTCGGCATCGAGCCCGTCAACCCGCTGGCGAGCGTGATCGTCTTCCAGTACAACCCCGACACGCTGACGCGCACGCTCCAAGCGCAGACGGCGGGCGAGGGCGGGGCGCGCGCCGAGGTGACGCGGCTCAAGGGCGCGCCCGTCGAGACCATCAAGCTCGAAGTGGAGGTGGACGCCACCGACCAGCTTGAGACGGGCGACGGGCTGGCGACGAGCTTGGGCATCTACCCGCAGCTCTCGGCGCTGGAGATGCTGATCTACCCGAGGAGCCCGCTCGTCGTCGCCAACACCGTGCTGCTGGGGCTCGGCACGCTCGAAATCGTCCCGCCGGTCGGGCCGCTGACGTTTCTGGTCTGGGGCCTCAAGCGCGTCCTCCCGGTGCGCCTGACCGAATTCAGCATCACGGAGGAGGCGCACGACGTGGCCCTCAACCCGGTGCGCGCGCGCGTCACGCTCGGCCTGCGCGTCCTCAGCTACAACGACCTCTCGATCACCAACCCGGCCTACTACGTCTTCATGACCCACCACATCCTCAAGGAGGCGCTGGCGACGGTCGGCAGCCTCGGCAACCTGAGCGCCGCCGCGGGCGGCAGCGTCAAACTCTTCTGAGGGCCAGCCATGTTCGCTTTCACGAGCCGCTATATCAACTTGGGGACGGTCACGCTGGCGCTGCCGGGCGGGCGGGCGGCCGTTTACAAGCGCCGCCGCTTCCTGCCCCGCGGCGACCGGATGCCGCTGCTCGTCGAGGTCAACGTCACCGAGGGCGACCGCCTCGACCTCATCACCGCGCGCACGCTCGGCGACCCGGAGCACTTCTGGCGCGTCGCCGACGCCAACGACGCGATGAACCCCTTCGACCTGACGGCCGAGGTCGGGCGCGTCCTGCGCGTCCCCATCCCGCAGCCCGGAGACTGACCCGCAGTGTCGCTGCTCGGCATCCATCTCACGCTGATGATCGGTCGCCCGGCCGTCGCCGTGCCCGTCCCGCCCGCGCTGGCCGAGGCGCTCACGGCCGCCAGCGTCACCCAGAGCGACTCCGGGCGCTCGGGCTTCCAGCTGACCTTCCAGATCGGGCGCTCGGGGCCGCTCGACCTCAAAGACTACGCGCTCGTCGTCCACCCGCTGCTGCAACCCTTCAGCCGCGTCGTCCTCGTCGTCAGGTTCAACGTCGCCCCGCAGGTTCTCGTCGACGGCCTCATCACCAACGTGCAGCTCGCGCCGAGCAACGAGCCGGGGGCCTCGACGCTCACCGTCACGGGCGAGGACGTGAGCGTGATGATGGACTTGCAGGAGACGCCGAAGCCTTGGCCGGCGATGAGCGCCGACCTCATCGTGCAGGCGATCCTGCGCAAGCCCAACTACGCGCAGTACGGCTTCGTGCCGGCCGTCTTCCCGGCCATCTTCCCGAACCCGAAGCCCCCGACGCAGGGCGTCCCCGTCCAGAACATGACCGACCTGAACTACGTCAACTACCTCGCCGCCCGTCAGGGCTACGTCTTCTACGTCGAGCCGGGGCTCGTGCCGAACTCGAACTTCGCCTACTGGGGGCCGCCCCACGTCCCGCCGCCCTACCGCGCGGAGCCCTTGCAGAAGGCGATCTCGTTCAACGTGGGGCCGGAGACCAACGCCGCGTCCGTCAGCTTCACCTACAACGCGCTCGCCCCCACCCTCGTCGCGGGCGTCATCCAAGACAGCCGGCAGAACTTCTCGCTGCCGATCGCCACCTCGCCGCGGGGGATGCGCATCCCGCTGGCGAGAAACGCCGCCATCATCGCCAACGCGCCGCACGTGCGGCTCAGCCTGCTCCCGGCCACGCCCCGGCAGGCGCGCGCGGCGACCGCGCCGGCCGCGCCCGCCCCCGGCTCGAACGCGCGCCCGGCGCAGGAGGACTTCGCCGAGGCGCGCACGACGGCCGGCCTCGAACTGGTCGAGGCGTTCGCGCGCGCGCAGGCCACCACCGACGCCTCGACCGACAACGTCGTCACCGCGACGGGCGAGCTCGACGCCCTCCAGTACGGCGACATGCTCCGGGCGCGCGCCATCGTCGGCCTGCGCGGCGTCGGCTTCAGCTACGACGGTAACTACTACGTCAAGAGCGTCACCCACGACATCCGCAGGGGGGAGTACAAGCAGCGCTTCACGCTGACGCGCGAGGGCACGGGCTCGCTGACCCCACTGGTGCGACCATGACACGATTCTACGGCAAGTACCGCGGCAAGGTGACGAACAACAACGACCCGGAGCAGCGCGGGCGCATACAGGTGAGCGTCCCGGCCGTCTTCGGCGACTTCGGCTTCAACTGGGCGCTGCCGAGCATCCCCTACGCCGGGCAGCAGAACGCCTTCTACGCCATCCCGCCGATGCAGGCCAACGTCTGGGTCGAGTTCGAGGGCGGCGACCCCGAGAGCCCGATCTGGAGCGGCTGCTTTTGGGGCACGGGCGAGGTGCCGGCGCTGGCGCTGGCCGCGGCCCCGACCGTCCCCCACCTGCTCTTCCAGACGACCGGGCAGACGACCCTTCAGGTGAGCGACGCGCCCGGCCCAACCGGCGGCATCATGCTCAAGACGGCGGCCGGCGCCATGATCACCATCAACGATACGGGCATCACCATCACGAACGGGCAGGGGGCGACGATTCAACTGACCGGGTCGGGCGTGACCATTCAGGGCACGCCCACGGCCATCAACGGGGCGGCGCTCGTCGTCAACTGACGCGCCGCCGGAGGCGGGAGGTCACGCGGATGCCGGGTCTACTACTCCATCAGGGGGCGCAGGTGATGTGCTCGCACGGCGGCACGGCGCAGCCGCTCGTCGTCAACCCGCAGGTCACCGTGGGCGGGCAGCCCATCGTGACGCTGGCCTCGCCCTACTCGGTCGCCGGCTGCGCCATGCCGCCGCCGACCGCCGGCAACGGGCCGTGCGTCACGGCCCAGTTCACCACCGCGGCGACCCGCGTCACCGCCGGCGGCCAGCCCGTGCTGCTCAACACCAGCCAAGCGACCTGCGTCCCGACCGGCACGCCGCTCGTCGTCGCGGCGACGCAGACGCGCGTCACCGCCACCTGAAGGGGGCCAGACGTGAACATCGACTTCCCGCTCCACTTCGACGCGCGCGGGCGCACCGCCGCCGCGGGCGCCGAGGCGCACGTCCGCGACATGATCGAGCAGCTGCTCTTCACCAACCACGGCGAGCGCGTCAACCGCCCCGAGTTCGGCGGCGGCCTGCTCCAGCTCGTCTTCGCGCCCAACAGCCCGGAGCTGGCGGCGGCGCTGCGCTTCAACATGCAGTCGGGGCTCCAGCGCTGGCTGGGCGATGTCATCGAGGTCCTCAGCCTCGAAGTCGTGAGCGAGGGCGCGGAGCTGCGCATCGTCGTCCAGTACGTCCTGCGCCGCACCAACGAGAATCAGACCGCGACCTTCACGCGGACGGTGTGATCGCCATGAACTCTCAGGAGAACTGCCGGGACAGGAGCGAGCGCCGGCGCCTCATCCGCGCGCGCGCCGAGGGCGGGCACGAGCCCAACGGCATCGACTACGTCGAGGTCGAGGAGAACCAGAAGGTCATCACGGTCTTCTTCCTCAACCAAGCCCCGCGCGACATCGAGGCGCGCCACGTCCGCATCACGGGCGGCGTGCGGGTGCGCGACATCCGCGTCACCGGCCTCACGCTCTGCGAGGTCGAAGACCCCGACCGCGACGACTGCATGAAGGTCAGCGTCGACCGGGCGGGCGACTTCTCCACCTACACGCTGCGGCTCGTCGGCGAGGGCGGCGGGCCGCTCGAAGGCTTCGACCCGCGCTACTCGCGGATCGACTTCTCGTTCAAGGCCAACTGCCCGAGCGAGTTCGACTGCGCGCCGCCCGAGACGTGCCGCGACGCGCGCGCGCCCGAGCCGGACATCGACTACCTCGCCAAAGACTACGCCAGCTTCCGCCAGCTCATCTTCGACCGCCTCTCGCTCGTCCTGCCCGGCTGGGAGGAGCGGCACGTGCCCGACCTCGGCGTCACGCTCGTCGAGCTGCTCGCCTACGTCGGCGACTACCTCAGCTACTATCAGGACGCCGTCGCGACCGAGGCCTACTTCGACACGGCGCGCCGGCGCGTCTCCGTGCGCCGCCACGCCCTGCTCGTCGACTACCCGATGCACGAAGGCTGCAACGCGCGCGCGTGGGTCTGCGTGAAGGCCGACGACGACGTGACGCTCGAAGACCCGCGGGGCTTCTACTTCATCACCGACCCCGGCCCCGCGATGGCCGCCCCCGCCGCCCGGCGTTCGCTCACGCCCGCCGACTTGAGCGGCTTCGCGCCCGACGCTTACGAGGTCTTCGAGCCCCTCGCCGCGCAGCCGCCGGGCCGGCCCGTCCACTTCTACAAGGCGCACAACAGCATCAGCTTCTACACGTGGCGCGAGGCGGAATGCTGCCTGCCGCGCGGCGCGACGGCGGCGACGCTCAAAGACCGCTGGAAGGAGCAGCCACAGGCCGACTCCGGCGGCGGGCGGCGCGGCGGAGAGGAAGAAGAGGAGCGCGCCGACGCGCCGGACGCGGACGCGGCGCTCGCCCGCGCGCCCGCCTACGCGCAATCGAAAGCCCCGCGGCGGCCGCCCGAGCGGCGCGAGCGGGAACTGCGGCTGACGCCGGGCGACGTGCTCATCCTCGAAGAGGCGCTGGGGCCGAAGACGGGGGCGGCGGCCGACGCCGACCGGTCGCGCCGCCACGCCGTCCGCCTGACCGTGGTCGAGCCGGGCCTCGACCCGCTCGACGGCCAGCCGGTCGTCCACATCGAGTGGGGGCGGGAGGACGCGCTGCCCTTCCCGCTCTGCATCTCCGCGGTCGGCGGGCCGCCGGACTGCGCCTATCTGGAGGACGTGAGCGTCGCCCGCGGCAACGTCGTCCTCGCCGACCACGGGCGCACCGTGGGGCCCGAAGACTTACCCGGCGTGCCGCCCGCGAGGGAGCAGCAGGCGGGGTGCGAAGGCCCCTTCGAGCCGCGCGAGACCGTCGCGCGCGCGGGCCGCTTCCGGCCGACGCTCAGGCGAGGCCCCGTCACGCATCGCGCGCCGTTCCCCGCGCCGGCGGCGGTCGCGCGCGCGCAGGCGCTCTTCCTCGGCGGGCTCGTCGAAGAGGCGCGCCGCCGCGTCGAACGGCTCTGGCGGCAGACGCGCGGCGGGCAGGCGCTCGCGCGCGAGGAGTTGGCCGAGCTGACGGCCGTCTTCGGGCGCAGGACGCTGGCGCTCGTCGGCCTCGCCGCGGCGGCGGCCCCGAGGGATCGCCACCGGCAGGACGCGCGCGCGCAGGCCGCGGCGCTGGGCCGGCTCGTGATGCGCTTCGACGAGTTTTTGCTGAAGAAGTCGCGGCGCGTCGAGACGCTGCGTGGGCGGGCGCTCGGCGGCTACACGCTCGGCGACGAGGAGCGCGAGGAGGTCGCGGAGATGTTCGGCGCGCTCGGGGCCGCCGGGCTCGGCCTCATGGACGCGCTCTCGCTCGGCCCCGCCGCCGCGGCTCTGAGGCAGCAGCCGACCGAGGCGCTCCCGGCCATAAGCATCTGTCGCGTGCCCGGCGAGGACGACGACTTGCGGGGCCGCCTCGGCGACCCCGGCGCGTGTTGGGAGCCGCGCCGCAGCCTCCTCGAAAGCGATGCGGGTCAGTTCCACTTCGTCGCCGAGATGGACGAAGGGGGGCGCGCCCACCTGCGCTTCGGCGACGGCGAGAACGGGCACGCGCCGGAACCGGGCGAGGCGCTCCGCGCGACCTACCGCGTCGGCAACGGCGCGGCGGGGAACGTCGGCGCGGAGGCCATCCGGCACGTCGTCTTCCGCCAGAGGCACGACGGCGCGGGGCTGCGGGCGCGCAACCCCCTGCCCGCGCGCGGCGGGGTCGAGCCCGAGTCGGTCGCCAGCGTGAAGGCGCTCGCGCCGGGCGCCATCCGCAAAGACTTGCAGCGCGCCGTCATCGCCGCCGACTACGCGCGGCTGGCCGAGCGCGGGCGGGCCGACAGGGTGCAGCGCGCCGCCGCCGGGCTGAACTGGGCCGGGAGCTGGTACGAAATGCGCACGACCATCGACCCCCTCGACGCGGCCGAGGCCGACCCGGCGCTGCTCGGCGAGATCGAGGGCTCGCTCCACCGCTACCGCCGCATCGGCCACGACCTGAGCGTCGGCGGGGCGCGCTACGTCCCGCTCGACATCGCGCTCGAAGTCTGCGCCCTGCCCCATTACCTGCGCGGGCACGTCAAGGCGGCGCTGCTCGAAGTGTTCAGCAACCGCGCGCTGCCCGGCGGCCGCAGCGGCCTCTTCCACCCCGACAACCTGAGCTTCGGCGAGAGCATCTTCGCGAGCCGCCTGATCGCCGCGGCGCAGGGGGTCGAGGGCGTCGAGAGCGTGCGCCTGACTCGCCTCGGGCGGTTCTTCGAAGAGCCGAAAGGCGAGCTCGAAAAGGGCGTGCTGGAGATCGGGCCGCTGGAAGTCCCGCGCCTCGACAACGACCCCAACTACCCCGAGCGCGGCCGACTCGTGATCGACGTGGGAGGTGGAAGATGAACTCAGCCTGCGGGTGCTGCGAAGGCGTCGAGCCGCTCACGCCGGTCAGCCACGCCAACCGGCCCGGCCTGAGCGCGCTCGCCTACCGGGCCGGCACGCACGCGACGTTTCTGGAGACGATGCTCGCGCGCCTCTCAAGCCACGCGCTGCCCGCGCCGGCGAACGGCGGCGGGGCGGGCGAGCCGCCCCGCCCGCTCCTCGCGCTGAGGACGCGCGAGACTGCCGACGCGGCCGTCGCGTTTCTCGACGCGTGGGCGACCGTCGCCGACGTGCTGACCTTCTATCAGGAGCGCATCGCCAACGAGGGCTACCTGCGGACGGCCACCGAGCGGCTCTCCGTGATCGAGCTGGCGCGGCTGCTCGGCTACCGCCCGCGGCCCGGCGTGGCGGCCAGCGTCTACCTCGCCTACACGCTCGACGACGGGGCCGAGGCGACCATCGCCGCGGGCAGCGGCGCGCAGAGCACGCCGGCCGCCGGCGAGTTGCCCCAGACCTTCGAGACCGCCGAAGAGCTCCACGCGCGCGCCGAGTGGAACGTCTTCCGGCCGCGGCTGACGCGGCCGCAATCGCCGCGCGCCTCGCTCGACGCGGGCCGCCCCCTCTACCTCAAGGGCACGTCCACCAACCTCAAGCCGAACGACCCGCTGCTCGTCGACTTCGGCGTGCGGGACGTCGCCCCCGGCCTCTTCCGCGTCGTGAGGGCCGAGCCCGAACAGGCCGCCGCCCGCACGCGGGTCACGCTCCTGCCTTGGGCGTCGCCCGTCACCTCCCCCGCCCCCACGTCGCCGCCGTCGGAGCCCGTCGAGCCGCCGGCCGGGGTGGTGCTGCGCGCCATCGTCGAACGCTACCGCGCCGCCGCGGACTTCGGCGTCACGGCCGGCACGGCGACGGCCCGCCGCATCTTCGACCACCTCGACAGGCTGGCGGGCGGCCTCGCCCTCGACGACGCGCGGCTGTTGCGTCTCATCGAGTCCGTGCTGCCGCCTCTGCGAGAGGAGCATCGGCTGGCGCGCGAGGGCAACTTCACCAAGCTGGAGCCGTGGATCGGCGGCCTCGTCTTCGAGTTGACCGAACTGCTGCAAGAACTCACGCTGGACGTGACGGCGCCCGCGGCCGTCGCGGCGAGCGCGGCGCGCGCCACCTTCGAGGACGAAGGGTTGTTGACGGCGACGGCGAATGCGCCGCCGCCGCCTGCCCGGCCCGCCGCCCCGCAGCCCTCGCTGCTCGCGGTCGTGCCGCTGCTCGGCGCGCTGGCGGCCCCGCCCTCGGCGCAGCCGCGCAGCAAACAGCAGCTGGTGAAGAACGTCGCCGGCGCTTTCGCCCCCACCTCCGACAACCTCCCCAGACTGTTAGGGGCTATGCTGCCCGGCGTGGGGCCCGCGCTCTACCGGGCGTGGGACGCCGTGCCCGTCACGCAGCCCACGCCCGCGGTCGTCTATGCGTTGCGCACGCGCGCCTCGGTCTTCGGCCACAGCGCCCCGCTCGAACAGGTGCGCGACGAGCGCGGCGTCCTCAGGGAGCAGAGGGAGTGGACGCTCTTCAGGTTTTCCGGCGGTCAGGTGAACGAGAATTTCGGCATCACCCTCTCCCCCTCGATCGAGGTACAGAGGAACGACCGCGGGGCCGTCGTGCGTCTCTCCGTGACCGTCGAACTGACAGACCCGTCGGGCATCCGCCCGCCCATCACCTCGCCGACCGTCACGCAGCCGCTCGACAGCCCGCCTTTCGATGTCGTCCTGCCCGCGGCCGAGTCCGGCAGCGAGGCCGTCCGCGTCACCTTCTCGAACGTGCCGGACAAGTCGGCCCTGCGCGGGAGGCTCCAGTTCCAGTTCCGCCAGCGCGCGGTCACGGTGACGCTCGAAATCCGTGAAGACGGCGAGATGAGGGTGACGAGCCTCGGCAGCAACCCCACTGTCTTCGCGTTGCGGACTGCGTTCACCAGCCCCATGACGGGCGAGCGGGGCCGGTCGGAAATCATCATCAGCGGCGGCCTCAGAGGCGTCGTGGGCCGCGCGCCGACCGAACACCCGAACGTCGTCAGCCTCGACGCCACGTACAGCAGGATACTGCCCGGCGGCTGGGCCGTCATCGAGCGGCCGCCGACGGGCGCGGCCGGCACCGTCGCCGCGCCCGAGTTGCTGATCCGCCGGATCGAGCGCGTCGGCGAAGGCTCGCGCGCCGACTACGGGACGACCGCGAAGGGCACGCAACTCACCATCGGCGGCCCCGGCTGGATTCTGCCCGGCCGCGACGCCTTCGACGTGATTCGCAACACGTCGGTCTTCGCCGAGAGCGAGCCGCTGGAGCTGGCCGAGGAGCCGATTGATCCCGTCGCCGAAGACGTGTGCGGCAACCGGATCGATCTGGCCGAGTTGGTCGGCGGCCTCGAAGCCGGGCGCTGGATGATCGTCGCCGGCGAGCGCACCGACATCAGGCGCAAGGCCCGCCCGGCGCAGGCCCCGGCCCCGCGCGCTCTGTTAAAAGATTCCGGCGCCGACGACGCGCGCCGCGTCGCGTCGCCCGAGCCCGCCGGCGCGGCGACGCTCGCCGACGCCCCGGAGGATGACGGCGGGCCGGACGGCGCCGAACCGGAGGCCGGGGTGCCGGGCGTGCAGGCCGCCGAGCTGGTGATGCTGGCCGGCGTCGAGCAGTCCTACGACCCCGAGCTGCCCGGCGACAGGACGCACACCACCCTCCACCTCGCGCGCCCGCTCGCCTACTGCTACAAGCGCGACACCGTGCGCGTCTACGGCAACGTCGCGCGCGCCACGCACGGCGAGACGCGCGCGGAAGTGCTCGGCAGCGGCGACGCGAGCCGCGCCATGCAGTCGTTCGCCCTGCGCCAGTCGCCGCTCACCTACGTCTCCGCGCCCACGACCTCCGGCGTCGAGAGCACGCTCGCCGTGCGCGTCAACGGCGTGCTCTGGCACGAGACGGAGACCCTCGCCGGGCTCTCGCCGCTCGACCGTAACTACTTCACGAAGACGGACGACGACGGCGTCACCACGGTCGTCTTCGGCAACGGGAGCGAGGGCGCGCGCCCGCCCACCGGCGCCGAGAACATCGAGGCCACCTACCGCGCGGGCATCGGCAGGGGCGGCAACCTCAGGGCCGAGCAAATCAACCAGCCGACGACGAAGCCGCTCGGCGTGCGCGGCGTCTCCAACCCGATGCCGGCGACGGGCGGGGCCGACCGCGAGAGCCGCGACGAGGCGCGGCGCAACGCGCCGCTCGCCGTGATGGCGCTCGACCGCCTCGTCTCGGCCCGCGACTACGAGGACTTCGCGCGCACCTTCGCCGGCGTCGCCAAAGCCAGCGCCTCGCGCCTCTCCGACGGCCGCCGGCAGCTCGTCCACCTCACCATCGCCGGCGCCGACGACGCCCCCATCTCGAACAACTCCGACCTCTACAAGAACCTGCGCGAGGCCCTGCGCAGGTTCGGCGACCCCTCGCAGCCCTTCCGGGTTGACACGCGCTACCTGAAGACGCTCGTCGTCTGCGCGCGCGTGCGCGTCCACCCGGACTACCTCTGGGAGGCGGTCGAGCCGAAGGTGCGCGCCGCCCTGCTCGAACGCTTCGGCTTCGACCGGCGCGACCTCGGGCAGGACGCCCTCCTGAGCGAGGCCGTCGCCGCCGCGCAGTCGGTCGAGGGCGTGCTCTACGTGGACATCGACACCTTCGACAACATCCCCGAGGGCATCACGCCCGCCGACCTGCTCAACCTCGGCTCCGACCTCGGCCTGCGCGCGCGCGTCCGCGCCTCGCTCGCGCGCGTCGACGCCACGGCGCTCGACCCGGCCGTGCGCTTACGCCCCGCGCAGTTGGCGGTGCTCACGCCGCTCGTGCCCGACACGCTCCTTCTCAGGGAGATCAAGGGATGAACGATCAGGACTTTAACGACGGCCGCGACGAAAGAGACCTCAGGCTCGACCGCCTCTACGAGCTGCTGCCCGTCTTCCACCGGCGGCAGGACGCGGAGGCGGGCCAGCCGCTGCGCGCCCTGCTTCAGGTCATCGCCGAGCAGGTCAACGTCGTCGAGGACGACATCACTCAGCTCTACGAGAACTGGTTCATCGAGACTTGCGAGGACTGGGTGGTGCCCTACATCGGCGACCTCATCGGCTACCGCCCCGTGCACGAGGGCGGGGAGCCGGGGGCGGCCCTGAACGCGGGCGGGGCGCTCCGCAGCAAGATTCTCATCCCCCGCCGGGAGGTCGCCGCCACGCTGCGCTACCGACGCCGCAAGGGCACGCTCGCCCTCCTCGAACTGCTCGCGCGCGACGTGGCCGGCTGGCCCGCGCGCGCCGCCGAGTTCTACCAGTTGCTCGCCGCCTCGCAGCACGTCAAACACCCGCGCCTGTCGCGCGCGCGGACGCTCGACCTGCGCGGGGGCGACGCGCTCGATCGCCTCGGGGGGGCGTTCGACGAGGCGGCGCACACCGCGGGCGTGCGCCGCCTCAACTCGCGCCACGCGGCGGGCCGCCACGCCATCACCAACGCCGGCCTCTTCGTCTGGCGGCTCAAAGCCCGCTCGGTGACGCGCGCGCCGGCCTTCTGCTTAGACCGCGCGCGCCACTTCTACACCTTCAGCATCCTCGGCAACGACGCCCCGCTCTTCACCCGGCCGATCGAGGAGCCCGACCCGACGCACGTCGCCGACGAGTTGAACGTCCCCGCGCCCATCCGCCGCCGCGCCCTCGACGAGCGCCCGGCCGATTACTACGGGCCGACCAAGAGCCTCTTCATCTGGCGCGACGGCGAAGACCGGCCCGTCCCGCTCGATCAGATCGTCGCCGCGGACCTGACCCGCTGGGCCTACCGCCCGCAGGGCGATCAGGTGGCCGTCGACCCGCGCCTCGGCCGCATCGCCTTCTCGCCCCGCTCCGAGCCGAGGGCCGGCGTCTGGGTCACGTACCACTACGGCTTCCCGGCGGAGATCGGCGGCGGCGAGTACGCGCGCCCCCTGCGCGCGCCGCGCCGGCCGCTGCGCCGCCACCCCGCCGAAGAGAGGGCGAGCGAGCAGCCGCGCGCGCGCCCGCACGTCTACCTCGTCAGCCAGCAGCACCCGGCCGAGGGCCACTTCGAGAACATCAACCAAGCCCTCAAGGCGTGGCGGCGCGACCGGCCCGACGACGCGCTGATCCAGATTCAGGACAGCGGCGCTTACGTCGAGCAGATCGAGGTTCGCCTGCGCCACGACCAGCGGCTCGAAATCCGCGCCGCCAACGGCACGCGCCCCTTCATACGGATACCCGACTGGTACACGAACCGCCCCGACTCTTTCGGCATCTACGGCCCCGCCCGGCCGCAGCGCGGGGCGGATGCCGACGGCCCGCCCGACGACGACGGCGAGACAGACCGCCGCGAGAACCCGCGCCGCGCGCCGTACGCGGGGCGGGCGCGACCCGAAGACGACCCCGCGCCCGAACAGGCCGCGCCGGCCCGCGCCGAGGGCGGGGCGGCCGACTCACGCCGCCCGCGCCCGCCGCGCGTCGTCCTCGACGGGCTGCTCGTCGCCGGGCGCGGCGTGCACATCGGCGGCGAGCTGGCCGAAGTCCGCCTGCGCCACTGCACGCTCGTCCCCGGCTGGTCGCTCGACACCGACGGCTACCCGGAGAGCGAAACCGAGCCGAGCATCGAGATGACAGACACGAGCGCGCGCCTCGCGGTCGAGCGCAGCATCGTCGGCAGCGTGCGCGTGAACGTGAGCGAGGTGGCCGTCGACCCCGTCGAGATTTCGCTGGCCGACAGCGTACTCGACGCCACGCGCCCCGACCTCGAAGCGCTCTCGGGCCCCGGCGCCACGTTCGCGCACGCCGTGCTCCGCGCCGTCCGCAGCACGGTCTTCGGCGTCGTCCGCACGCACGCCGTCGCGCTCGCCGAAAACAGCATCTTCGACGGCCGCGTCCGCGTCGCGCGCACGCAGGTCGGCTGCATGCGCTTCTGTTACGCCCCGCCGGGCTCGCGCACGCCGCGCCGCTACCACTGCCAGCCCGATCTGGCGCTCGCCCCGCTGACGGGCAGGGACGCCGAGACGGCGGCCGAGAGGGGGCGGGCGCAGGCGCGCGTCCGCCCGCGCTTCAACAGCGTGCGCTACGGCACGCCCGCCTACTGCCAGCTCGCCGAGACGTGCCCGCCCGAGATTTCACGCGGGGCCGACGACGAGTCGGAGATGGGCGCCTTCCACGACCTCTTCCAGCCGCAGCGCGAGGCGAACTTGCGCGCGCGGCTCGCCGAGTACACGCCCGCCGGAGTCGACGCCGGCATCATCTTTGCGACCTAAGGAGACCTTATGAAAGGCGACTTCTCGCGCGACACGTTCGACCCGGCCAAGCACTTCACGCGCGTCCTCATGCAGCAGGGGCGCGTCATGCTCGACTCCGACTGGAACGAACAGGGCTCGCTCCTCCTCCATTACCTGCGGTCGCTCGCCGCCGACCTCATCGGCCCCCACGGCGGCCCCCAGAACGTCTGCGGCTTCAAGATCATGACGGCCGCCGACCTCAACTCGTCGTGCGCGCCCGAGACGCCCGAGACCGAGGGGGCGGACGACCTCCGCGGCCGCACGCTGGCGCGCAACTTCCTGATCGGCAGCGGGCGCTACTACGTCGGCGGCCTGCTCTGCGAGAACCCTCGGGTGGCGACCTACGCCACCGAGGCGAGGCTCCCGGCGCTGGCGCAGCCGGACTTGGCGGCGGGCGAGTTGGCTGACGGGGCCTACCTCGTCTACTTGGACGCGTGGGAGCATCACGTGACGGCGCTCGAAGACGAGTCGATCCGCGAGGTGGCGCTCGGCGCGCAGGGGCCCGACACGGCGACGCGCGCGCGCGTCGCGTGGCAGGTGAGGGCGCTGAGGACGGCGGAATTCGAGAGGGTCGAATGCGGCAACATTCAGGAGAGTAACCAGTGGAAGACCCTGCTCGCGACGTTGCAGCCCGAGCACCGCGGGCTGCTCAGCGCGAAGGCGGACGAGCCCGACGACCCCGACTCGTTCGAGCCCTGCACCCTCTCGCCCGACGCGCGCTTCCGCGGCGCGGAGAACCAACTCTACCGCGTCGAGATTCACCGCGGCGGGAGGGTGGGCGACGCGAGGCCCCCGACCTTCAAATGGTCGCGCGAGAACGGCTCCGTCATGCTGCCCGTCAGCACCGTCGCGGGCCAGCAGGTGACGCTCGACCGGCTGGGGCGCGACGCGCGCTCCGGCGTGCAGGTCGGCGACTGGGTCGAGGTCTTCGACGAGGACTTGACGCGGCGCGACCGCCCGACGCCGCTGCTGCGGGTCACGGAGGTCAACCCCGTGGACATGGTCGTGACGCTCGACGGCGAGCCGCACGACGCCCCGGACGCGGGCGAGCGCGCCGAGCCGATGCGCAACCCGCTGCTGCGCCGGTGGGATCAGAAGGAGGGGGATCCGCGCCGGGGCGGGCTGGAACTGCGCGACGGCGCGGCCCTCGTCAAAGAGGGCCGGGGCGACGAGGGCTGGCTGGAGCTCGAAGACGGCATCCGCATTAAGTTCGAACCGAACGGCAACTACCGCGCGGGGGACTACTGGCTCATCCCCGCCCGCACCGCGACGGGCGACGTGGAGTGGCCGGGCGAGGTCGGCCGGCCGGAGCCGCGCCCGCCCCACGGCGTCACGCACTTCTACGCGCCGCTCGCCAGAATCGAGGTCGGGGGCGGCGGCGTCACCGTCCGGGCCGACTACCGGCGCAGGTTCGTCCCGCTCGCGGCCTGCTTCCCGAAGAAGTAGGCGGTGCCTTTCGGGCGGCGCGAGCCCGCGAGCATGGGCGGGCCGGCATTGTCGCAAAAAACATCAGGATAATAGGTATCTGCCGCCCCTCCCGGAGGGGCGCAACATGCCGCGCACAAAATGGTCGAAGAGGCGCTCCATCTCCTGAGGGTTCAGTAGAGGGTTGGCGACGCGGGCCTCCTCGTCAGTCAGGGGCGACAGCGCGTCAAAGAAGGGCCGGAAGTTCGACCACCAAATCTTCTCCCCGGCTTCGGTTTCGCACAGCGGAAGACGGTCGCACATCATCGCGCGCGCCTGCGAGATACGGGCCTGCATCGCCGGCCAGCGCCTCCGGTTGCGTTCGATGCGCGCCCGGTGCAGGCAAAATTCCTGACAATGCGCGGCCAGCAGCAGTAACCAGCGCGCCCCGCTCAGCGCCAGCGCGACGGCATCGTGGGCCAAACGCATAGACCGTTCGGCGCCCTCGAAATCCCCTCGGCAATAGAAGTAATAACCCTCGATCCCGTGGCGGTAGCGGTCCAACACGGCCCGCTGGGAGGCCGGCACACCACGGACACTCTCCACCTGACTGATACACTCCTTCAGGAGTTCGCCCCCCTGCTCCATCCGGCCTTCGCGCAGGTGTTGCAGCGCGCTCAGGCCGAGGTCCAACTTGACCGCGTGGAGCCGATACTCCTCGGCCCACTCCCGGCCCTCGCGGCCGCTACGTTCGGCAAAATGCAGCCATTCGGGAGTCGTAAGCATGTGGAGCCCTCGGAAGGGGGTGCCTCGAATCGGCGGGGCGAAGCGTCGGAGAAGTTTTCCCTTGACGCGCCCCTTTCATAGAACGCAACCGTCGGGAGTGAGCGGGAAGAGTTTTAGGGATGTGGCTTACTCATGGCGCAGGGCGACCATAGGGTCGACGCGGGTCGCCCTTCGCGCGGGGACGTAGGACGCCAGCACGGCCGCGAGGATGAGCGACAGAGCCACGCACACGACCGTCACCGGGTCGTGAGGGCTCACCTCGAAGAGCAGCGAACTCATGGTTCGGGTTAGCAGCGACGCCCCCAGAAGGCCGACGGCAACCCCGACGGCGGCCGTCGCCAGTCCTTGCCCTAAAACCATTTTGAGGATGTTGCCCGGCGTCGCCCCCAGCGCGAGGCGCACCCCGATTTCCCGAGTCCGCTGGGCTACCGAATAGGCGAGCACGCCTACGACACCGGCCATGGCAAGTAACAACGCCGCCAGCGCGAAGACGCCGACCAGCAGCAGGTTGAACCGGCGCCCGTCCAACGACTCGGAGAATATTTGAGAGAAGGTATTGAGCCGGGGCGGGACGGTGGGGTCGAGTTCGCTCAAGACCCTTCGGGCGGAAACGAAGACGGCGGCCGGGTCGGAGTTCGTCCGCAGGACGATGTCGAACTGGTAAGCCGTCCGCGGCCTTTGCCGGTAGTTCACGTACACGGTCGGCCGAGGCTCCCCCTCAAGGCTGTGCGCCCGCACCTCACCGACGACGCCCACGATTGTGAGCAGACGCAGGTCGCCGTCCATGTTGCCGAACTCGATGGTGCGGCCGAGCGGGTCCTGATCCGGCCAACTCCGCCTCGCGAGCGATTCGCTGATCACCGCCACGTGGGGCGCGTCGGGGCCGTCCCCGCCGGTGAACAGGCGGCCCCTGCGCAGGGGAATGCCGAGCGTCTCGAAATACCCTTCACTGGCCAAGACAAAGTGGGCGCTTCCGGTGCGCGATTTATCGCGGCCGAGCTCCTCCATAAACCCGGTGAGGTCACTCATAAAGGCCGGGTCGGGGTTTTCGAGTGAGACGCGCGTGCTACGGTTAATCAGGTCTCGCTGCGCGGGCGAAAGCTGCTGCGGATTCAGCACGGCGAAGTTCCCGTCGGGGGAGTCGGCGGATTTAAGGGGAAGCACATTCGTCCCCCCGGCCGCCTGAACGCCCGGCAGAGTTTCCAGCCGCGAGATTAGCCGGTCGAGGAACTGCACGCGCTGCGCCTCCGTCCGCTCTTTGAGCTCGGGCGACTTCAGCTCCAGAGTCACGACGTGCTCGGTTTCGAATCCGGGGTCAACCGCAAGCACGCGCATCATGCTGCGGCCCAGCAGGCCGGCGCCCACCAGCAAAGTGAGTGTGACGGCGATCTGCCCGGCCACGATCATGCGGCCCGTGCGCCGGCTGCGAACGCCGGCACCTTGGCGCTGCCCGCCCTCGGCCAGCGCGCTTCGCACATTCACCGAAGTCGCGCGCAACGCCGTGAGCACGCCGAGGCCGGCAGCCACCACGAAAGAAAGACCGAGGGCAAACCCCAGCACTGATAGGTTCACCGAGACTTCGTCGAGGCGGGGGATGTCCGAAGGCGCCGACGCCAGCAGGGCGCGCACCCCGAAGTACGCGGCCGCGACCCCGAGGCAGCCGCTCAGAAGGCAAAGGAGGAGCGCTTCCGAAAGGAACTGCCGCACCAGTCGCCAACGCGACGCGCCCAACGCGACCCGGACTGACAGTTCGCCGGAGCGCGCCGAGGCTTGCGCCAGCGACAGGTTCATCACGTTGGCGCACGCCACCAGCAGCAGCAGGCCGGCCACGCCGAACAGAACCAGCAGGGCCGGCTTCACGTCCCCGGTCAAAGCGTCCCTCAGCCGGAGGACGGCCGCATCCGCCATATTTTTATCGCCCAGACGGTGCTCCCGCGATAGCCCCCGCGCGATGGCTGAGATGTCGGCCCGCGCCTGTTCGAGAGAGGCCCCGTCTCGCATGCGCGCGACGACCTGCCAGTTGTGTGCGCTACGGCTGGGCAGGCGGGCGGCAGTCTCCCGCGCCACCCACACTTGGCTGTCGTCGGGGAAGCGGAACCCCGGAGGAAGCACGCCGACTACGGCCGTGGGTCTCTTCGAGACCGCGAACTTGAGCGTCCCCAAGTCCCGCTCCCCGCGCAGGTGGCGTTGCCAGAAGGAATAGCTCACGAGGGCGGCGGGGGAGGCTCCGAAGCGCTGCTCTTCCGGCGCGAGCAGCCGGCCCAGTACGGGCTTGACGCCCATCACGGAGAAGAAGTCTTCGGAAACGTAGGCCACGCGGGCGCTCTCCGGCTGGTCGCGGATGGAGACGCCGGCCTCGGCCGAGCGCATCTGCGCCATGCCTTGCAGCGAGCGGGCCTGAGCGCGCATGTCTTCAAAATTCGGGTCGGCGAACTGCATCCGGCGGCCCTTGGAGTTCACCTCCCACACGCGCACGAGCTGCTCCGGTTTGTCGTAGGGGAGCGGGCGCAGAAGGACGCCGTAGACCACGCTGAAGATGGCCGTGCTTGCGCCGATGCCGAGCGCCAGCGTGAGGACGGAGACGGAGGCGTAGGCCGGATGCTTCCGCAGAATACGAAACCCGTAACGCAAGTCCTGAGTCAGATACATCTCGCTCCCCTTTCCCTCGGGCTCGACCCCAGCGAGGTCGAGGCAGATGGGGACGCGCGTAAGAAGGCTGCTTTTCTTGCCGGAGGCGGTGAGTGCTTTTCCCGCGATTGCCTTCCGGAAGTCACCGGTCGGCCGCAGCCCATCTTTATTTTCTGCCGAGACGAAGCATTAAACCGCCACCAACTCCCTCAATGCCCGCCGTTGTCCGGCACCGGGACGACCTTGATTACCCTGTCAAAGAGCTTGTGGTACTCCTCCGAGCCGTGCATGACCAGAACCAGAGTCTTACCCTTTGTCCTTTCGAGGATGAGGTTAATCGCGGTGTCTCTGCTTTCCGGGTCGAGGTTAGCGAGCGGCTCGTCGATTACATACAAATCGGCCTCCCGCGAGAGCGCCAGCGAGAGCGCCAGTTTCTGCTGCTGGCCGGCCGACAGCTCGTCGGCGAACGCCTCCAGCGCCGCTTCGTCTCGCAGCCTGAACGCGGAGAGCAAACCGGTGTCGATGATTAGGTCTTTAACCTTCAGCGGCGGGAACGAAATCGGCAAGGTGACCGAGCTGATTCTCTCCGGCAGAACCATGTCCCCCTGAGACGGGGTCAGGTACCCCGAAAGGATGTTAGCGAGGGTCGTCTTTCCGGCCCCGTTAGGCCCCACTATGACGACCTTTTCTCCGGGAGACAGTCGCAGCGAGAAGTCCTTCAGAATCGGTCTGCCGTTATACGAGAAGGCGAGATTTCTGACGGACGGCGCGCGGCCCCTGCCGTGGTAGGCCGCCGAAGGCGGTGACAGGAATGACGCTATCCGCGCGGTGATGGTGCCGAAAGTTTGGAAGTCGGCCATGCGGTTGAAGAACTGCATCAGCGTGGTCACCGCTCTCCAGAAGGTGTTTACAAAAGCGAGGTAGCCCCCGAAGGTGAGCGCCCCCCGCAAAACAAACAGAGCCCCCACGAAGAGCGAGAGGAAGTCCGCGACGACCATCGTCGAATCGTTGAGGGCTTGGAACAGGCGCGCGGTTTTATACCTTCGATAGCTCGTGGACAGGTACCCGCTGAGCCGGTCGTCGACGACGTTCGCGGTCGGCGAAAGAAGCTGAAACGCCTTGACCATTCGGAAGGCGCCCAGCGCCTTATTCAGAACCGCGAGGACTGCGCCTTCCTGCTCTCTTTCCTGCGAAGTTAGAGCCCTGATTCTTTTGCCCAGCATGGCGCCGACGGCGGCCGAGAGGGGGATGAGCGCCACCAGAAAGAGGGACGCCTGCCACGAAAGGTAGACGAGCACCAGCGAGAAGGAGATCAGCAGCACGCTCTGGTTAACCGTCAACTGAATCAGGTTTAACAACGGCACCAGCCCCTCGCGCAAGTCCCCGTAAACTCTGGTGATGAAGTAACCGTGGCCGTTTTCCAGTATGGAGGCGTACTCCTTCTCGTAATAAGATTCGAGCATCCGCTGGCTCGTCGTCTTCACGATCCGATTCTCAAGCGACTTGCCCCAGAGGGAGGTGCCGGAACTCCCGAGGTTGATGAAGAGACCGAAGGCCAGATAGCTGAATACCAAAACCATGAACCTGCCGAAACTGCCCTTCAAGACGGCCTCGTCGAAGATAGCCTTGATCAGAAGAGGTTGAAGTATGCCTTCGGCCCCGGACAGAAGTGACGACACTGCTACGAGACTGACATATTCAAATCTGAATCGGCCCAGTAAATCAAAACCAACTCTCCAAGAGTTAACTCCCCGCCCCCTTTTGGCCTTGTCCGCCTCACCCGAGGCGGGTTGATCCTCCCGCGTAAGCGGCGATTTGTTGTCCGGAGGCGGGGGCGCGGGGGCAGGGCTACGCCCCTCCCGCGCCGTCCGTGTAGAAGTGTTTCGCGAATCCATTGCGCCCGCTCCAATACTGCTGCGGCCCTCACTGAAGCAACCCTCCCGCCGATTGCGTCCTCGGGTTTGATGGATTTAGCCGGCAGTTGCTCGGTCAAGCGTGAGGCCGTCAGATCGAAGGCGAAGCGACGCGGGGGCCGGCGGAATATACGCTCGCTGATTCCGGAACGGCGGTTTACTTGTTCCGGCCGGTGGCTTGGCACCCCGCAGCGCACGCCTCGCCACTCTAGCATCTTTTGAATTTTTTGGTAGGGCCATCTCTTTCGTGGGAGTCGGCGGCAATCTCTACTTGTCCGGCCAGCCGGGAACGGCGCCGCGTGGCCCCGCCCCGCCCCGGCTCATCGCGAAATACTCCGCGCCGTGCGCTTCGTCGCGTCCTTCCGCGACCGAAGTGACTTCGTCGAGCACGAAGTCGGCCTCGCCGAGGTGGGCGTGCCGGTGCAACGCCCGCAGCACCCCGGCGACGCCGGTTGCGTAGTCGCACGAGATTCTGAAGAGGCCGTCGCCCGGTGTCGCCGACCCCTGCGGTTGCTTTATGAGGTATATGTCCCGGATTCCTGCGATCGGCCGCTTCGCCATCTCAAGGAACTTCGGGTTGTTCGTGAACAGGAACGCGTCCGTAAGAACGTCGACGCAGCTTCCCAGCCCGTAGAGCAGGCCGGCAAAACCGGCGTACTTCCTATGCACGTCCGACAGCACCATGTCCATCCGATCCCACATGCCATACCGGATGGCGACTCTGGCTATGCCGGCGCTGCCTTCTTCGAGGTAGGGGTCAAGGGTGAAGTCCGAAGGCCCACGCGGGAAGGACATAACGCCGCTCTCGACCTCGACGCCGTGAGACAGATCAAACTCCAGAGCGCGCCTCCCCTCTGATAGGAATTTCTCCTTCCCCGAGAGCTGGGACAGGCGGAGGAGGAACAACGCGACACCGCTCTGGCCGTAACCGTAGCCCAGATGAACCAGATTGTCGCTCTCCCAGTAGATTCCGCTGTCATTCTCCTTCGCCGTCTTCAGAAGGGCCTCGGCCAAGTCACCCGCCGTCGCAAGATATTCGGGGTTTTTAGTGCGAACATAAAGATACAGGTTCGCCATCCCCACCCCCGCCATCCCGTAGAGGTAAGAGTGGTGGCGCTCCAAGAGCGCGCTCCTGTTCGCCATCTTCATGAAATCGGCCGCGCGTTCTTCGAACCCGAGTTCCCCGATGCTCCACGCGACGCCGGAGGCGCCCGTCAAAAGCCCCGGCGGCAAGTCCTCGGACTTCTCACACTTATCCAGCTCTCGCTCCAGCCAATCGTACGCGCGCTTCGGAATCTGAAAGCCGCACTTGTTGAGCGCGTAAAGCACGCCGCAGGCGCCGAAGCCCAAGCTGAGAGAATTCGTCTGATGCATGAACGGGTCTGCGGGGAACAGGCTGCCCTTCTCGCCGGAGCGCACGTTCGCGAGGATGAAGCTGCCGAGCTCCTGCGCGATCCGGTCGCAGGAATCCGCCTCAACCTCGGCGGCGTAACTCGGCGGCAGTATTCGCGCCGGCTCGCCGAGCAACTCGCTGGCGCGGGCGCACGTCATCTCGTTTTTCGAGAGGCCGTTAACGATCTCGAAGACCGAGGTCTGCGACCACCCGATGTCGGCGAGCAGGGTTCTCAGAACCGTCTCAAAAAGATCCTCCCTGAGCGCCGAGAGGGCGCCGATGGGGAACATCATGTAAAGCATGGTGGCCGCCAAGCTGTAGAGGTCGTCCTCGAAGTCCGAGGCGTTCTTGCGAATGCTGGCGGCGCTTTTGAACCCGGGCGTGTAAAGATAGGTCGGCTCGTCCACGCCCGGCCTGAAGGCCCCCTCGAAGTCGATCAGCCGCACGGCGTAGGTCGAGGGGTCTACGATAAGGTTGTTGGCGGAGAGGTCGCCGAACACGATGCCGCGTTCATGCAACGTATTCAACGCCCGCGCAAAGCTGGTAAATATTTTTCTGAAGACCTCGTAAAACTCGACGGTGTCCGCCAGCGAGGGGTTCACCTTCGTGAGGGGGCTCTGGGTGAGCATGAGCTCCCGGATGTCTACGCCGTCAATGTATTCCTGAGCGAGGAAGAAGTTCTCCCACTCGTGGAACGACTCCAGAGGCTTCGGGGCGACGCCCGTGTCCCGGAGCAGCTCGAGAATCTCCTGCTCCCTCCTGAGCAGTTTGACGGCGTCATTCCCCCGGTCATCCATCAGCGTGTGCGGCCTCGCCTCCTTGATCACGACTTCCCTGCCCGTATCGCGTTCCTCCGCCAGATAGACCCCGCCCGAGTTGGAAAAGGCGAACGCTTTTTTAACAACGTACTTGCCCGCGTTGAGGGTCAGCTCTTTGAGTTCCGATTTCCGTTCGGGGAATGGATCGTCGACCCAAGGGGGCAGGGAGAAATAGGGGGTTCGGGTGTCGGGGATCGCCTCCCCGTCCGGCGAGACGAGGACGAGCACCCGCTCGCCCTTTATGTCCATCCGGGTGTTCCGCTGTATCCCCCCGAAGCGGTAATACAGAACCCGGCAGTCTTTGTAGCGCTTATCCGAAAGGACGTAAGGGCCCTCGTCATCCCGCAACTCCTCGTGGAGGCGCTCAAGCAGACTCTTAAAGCGCGGGAGTTCGGCCGGGTACATCGTTATGAACTTCCCCGAACCGCCGCGGGGCCACATCTTGGAACTCATCGTGGACAGGACGTTCCTGTCGAGGGCGAATTTGAAGGGCACGCCGTTGGCGAGAGCCACCCTCGCGGCCCGCGTCAGTATTGCCGGGCCGTTCCGCACGGTCGCGGACACGTGCACTTTCCACCCCTGAGTCGGTAAAGCGAACCGCTCGGCGGCCGGCCCGACTTCCCCCGCTTCCGACGCGTTGCCGGGGTAGACGTGGAACCAGAATCCGTCGCGCGCCACCGTCCAGTAAGCGGGAAAGTCTTTCAGGAGGTCTGTGACGAGGGTTATATATTCCTGCGAGGGTTGGTAGTTGTCTTCAAGCGGCTTGTAGAATAATCTGTCGCTGAGGGTGTAGATGAACTTGTTTAAGTGGCGGGCATCCCTTAGGTACTTGTCGCTTCTCATCGAGCCACCCTCCGAATGAGGTGAGCCTTCCGTCGAGGGCAGAATCCCGGCGCCGTCGGTACGCGGCCTCGGGAGCCGCCCTCAACGGAGGGCTGGAACATGTAACTCCGCGACGCTCTTTAATGCGGTTTGGCGCCACAACAGTTGGACACGCTGCTGGTGCAACTGCTTGCGTAATGGGCGTCGATCTCAGGCACTTCGAGCTTCTGAAGAGCCAGAACCATCTCCATCGCCATGCGCTTCCCCTCCTTTCTTCGGGTTTAATGGCCGGCCCTCTGACGCCGGCCGGCGGGCTCTTTGTAGCCGGGTTACTGCTACAAATGTGGTAGCAGTGATTCCTTAGCCACCTTCCGAGTGATGTCTTACGAAGATCGGCTTAGGAGTCCTGCCGGCAGACGGGTGAGTCTGCCGGCGTATTAAGACGGTCGTTTACAACGTTGCTGACGGCTACAGCATGTTTATGAAGAAGTAATCCGCAAACCTGTCAGAAGATCGGGGAGGCTCCTGACGATCCGCCGCCCCGCTCGGGGTAAGGTGTTCGCCCGGGCCTGCCGTAAGGTGGTGCGATAAGATAGCTTTGGCGGGTGCCCTAGCGCATCGTTAATTTCGCCCAATTTCAGTTGGCACGTTCGGGCGGCACGTTTGTGCTGGGCCGGGCACGGTGAGGGAGCTCAGGCGGCGGGCGACTTGGCGAGGCCGTGTCGGTAGGCGTAGATCACCAAGTCGAGACGGCTCGACACGCTGAGTTTGCTGAAAATGGAAGTGAGGTGGTGGCGCACGGTCGTCTCGCTGATGAACAGGCGTTCTGCGATCCGCTTATTGCGCAGCCCTTCGCCTATCAACAGAATGATCTCGTGCTCCCTTTTCGTGAGCGTCCCTATCCGGGCGGCGTCCTCGCCCCCCGCCTTGTTCGCCGCCGACAGCAGGCCGGCCACCGTCGCCTGATCGAGCCAGACTTCGCCCAAGCCGACCCTCTTGATCGCCCTGAGCAGCACTTCGCTCGCCTGCTTCTTGAGTACGACGCCCGCGCTGCCGAGGATGACGGCGCGGCGGTGCATCTCCGGGTCATCGACGCCCGTCAGCACGAGGGCGCGGGCGTTCCTCGCCGCGGAAACCAACTCCGTGAAGAACTCGAGGCTGCTACACCCGCCCAAGTCCAGTTCGAGCAGGATGACATCGGGCTGCTCGCGCGCGACGACGGCGACGGCTTCGTCCCTGTCGCTCGCCTCCCCGACGACGGCGAAGTCCTGCTCGCTTTCGAGCAGCATCCGCAGACCCGCGCGCACTATGGTGTTGTTGTCTAACAGTACGATGCGTATCTGAGGCTCATCTGCTTCGCGCATAGGAAACCACCGCACTTCCGCTAAAGCGGGATCTCAATCCACGCAAGCGCGCCCCCGCCTGCCCCGATCCCGCCGAACCTCTTACCACCGGGCGCAGCCCGACGCTCTCTCACCGCTCGCGAGCGAAAGGCGCGGCGAGTTCGTCTTCCGGGCTGTTGCGCCGCCTCACGAAAGAAGGGGAGGTGCTTCTACGCACCGCCGCCGATGCCACGCGGGACTGACGGCGCAATAAACAACAGACTTTACTAACTGTCGAGCATGAGGAAGGGCGTAGGACTGCTCACCCTGAGCAGAGCCGCATAATGAAAAGTAGTTGATGAGTTGCTAGTGAGTGGGACTTTAACTCACCCATCGACGAGTAACCGAACCGCGAAACATGAGCACAGTAAATCCATTCGGTTCTACTGTCAACAGGAAAGGTAGCGGGGGATGTCTAAATCATTATGGCGCGCGGCGTAGGGCACCGGGCGGCGGACAACCTCACCGCCCGCCCCGCCTCCGCGCTTGCTGCCCCGACGCTTCGACCGCCAGCCTCAAATCGAGGAAGAGTTTCGCCAGATCGCCGATGAGGAAGTGCGCGTTCAGGCCGCTCGGGTTGGGCAAGACCCAGACGGCGGCCGTCCCGATCCTCTGCTCCTGCGGCCCGAGCACGGCCTTCGGCAGGTCGAAGGCCAGCCGGTAAGCGCCGATCCCAAGGATAGCGACCACCCGCGGGCGAAACCTCCTCACCTTCCGCTCCAGCAGACGACCGCCCTCGACGAACTCCTCGCGCGACAGCTCCGCCGCCCCCGCCGTGGCGCGCGCCACCACGTTCGTGATGCCGTAGCCGCTCCGCAAAAGCTCGCGCTCCTCGGAGGGCGCAAGCTGCCGGTCGGTGAAGCCGGCCCGGTGGAGCGCGGGCCAGAAGCGGTTGCCGGGGCGCGCGAAGTGGTGGCCGGTCACGGCCGTGTAGAGGCCGGGGTTGATGCCGCAGAAGAGCACACGCAAGCCCGGCGCGATCACGTCGGGCACGGCCCGCCCCGCCGCGGCGAGCAGCTCCTCTCGGGTCGGTCTGTGTCGCTGAGCCATATTTCAAAGCCGCGCCGCTACCCCGCCTCGCACTCTAACTCAACTGCCGCAAAACTGCTCGTGGTCGGCGATATACTGGCTATGTAAGGTTGCTGTTCCTTTTTTACCCCACGGTGAACGGCCGCGTCATCATACCCCGCGCGGTCTGGGACGAACTGCGCCAGCCGGGGGCTCCCGCACCGGCGCGCGAGTGGGTGGACGCCCTCCCCCGCCGCGGGCGTGTATGCGCCTGAGTTAATCAGCCGAACGTGAACGCAAAAGCTTCCACGCCCGGATCGAGAAACTCGACCTCGAAACGTCGCTCGGTGATCGGTGCCGAGGCGCCGGTCGGTTGCTTAATCGCGCAGGCTCTCCTCGACGCCCCAGAAGCAGCCGCCGGCGAGCACGGCCACCTCCAACTGCGTCGCTCCGTTCTTCTCGTTCATGTCGCCACTCGAACGGCGTCATCGGGGAAGGACGTGGAGCACCTCCTCCATGCGGCGGTCGGCGGCGGCGGCCTCCTCCGGACTGCTCCCCTGCTGACGCGCGCTCAGGTAGGAGGCGTACCAGTCCCACCAGTGGTGCTCGGCGTGCGTCTTCTCGTAGCGGTCGTGGCGCTCCGCGCGGCGAGGACGACCAAATCGTTCCGGTGAAGAATTCTGCCGTGAAGTCGGCACGACTCATCAAGGGCGCGAAGGAAATCTACTACCCGGGAGCGCCGCACGGCATCACCGCCACCCATCAGGAGCAGATCAACGCAGACCTCTACGAGTTCATCACGGCGCAGCGTTCGGCGTCGGCGTGACAGGTGGGTCTCGGCGGCCTGAGACATGACGGGGCCCTTGACGGCGCTGCGTCACGGGCCCCGTCTTTGGTAACCTTGGCGCACGCCGGAGGGGGCGTGAAATGAGCGCAATCATTCGGTCGAAGTGGAGTGTTACAGTGGAGAATTTTGAACAACCGACACCGAAATCCGTCGTCGTCAACAGGACGGGGGAGACAGGCCCGCGCGCCCCTTTTGACGCCCGCCGCCGAGCGTTCCGCGCTCTACACGAGGAAGGCTGTTTCGTCATGCCGAACCCGTGGGATGTCGGCTCGGCGCGGTATCTTCAGCATCTGGGTTTCCCGGCGCTGGCGACAACCAGCGCGGGATTCGCGTTTTCACAGGGGCTTCCGGACTCCGACGCCGCGGTCGGCCGTGAGCGCAGCCTATCGCACATCGCCGAGATTGCCGCCGCCGTCGAGCTGCCGGTCAACGCCGACTTCGCGTCGGGGTACGGGGGCGACCCGCAGGGGGTTGCGGAGAGCGTCAGGCGGTGTGTGGCGACCGGGGTCGCGGGACTGTCAATCGAGGATGCCACCAGCGACCCGTCGGCGCCGCTCTTCGCCGACATCAACGAGTTTCTCGCGGCTGAGCTTCGGACGCGCGGCGTGTGAGCGCACGCGCAGGTGATTAAGAAACGGGCGCTAAGGAGATTCACAATGGGCCGCGGGCGGTTGGAAGCGTTCAGCGATGGGGTGCTCGCCATCATCATCACCATCATGGTGCTCGAATTGAAGGTGCCGCACGGGGCCGGCCTTGCCGACCTGCGCCCGCTCATCCCCGTCTTCCTGAGCTACGTGCTCAGTTTTGTGTTTGTCGGCATCTACTGGAGCAACCACCACCACCTGCTGCACGCCGTCAGTCACGTCAACGGCCGCATCCTGTGGGCGAACCTGCATCTGCTGTTCTGGCTCTCGCTGATCCCCTTCGTCACCGGCTGGATGGGCGAGAACAACTTCGCCCCCTTGCCCGTCGCCCTTTACGGCGGGGTGCTACTGGCAGCCGCGATAGCGTACTTCATCCTGAGCCGCGTCCTCATTTCGTATCACGGCGGGGATTCTGCTCTGGCGAAGGCGCTCGGTAAAGACGTTAAAGGCAAGGCGTCCGTGGCGTGTTACGCGGCGGCGATCCCGCTCTCCTTCGTGAGCCCTTGGCTCGCCTGCGCGCTCTACGTCGTGGTGGTCATCATGTGGCTCATCCCCGACCGCCGCATCGAACGGATGCTCACGGAGGCGGCGCCTTGAGTGGCCGAGACTCACGACGGCGCGTTGACACTCCCCGGAACCGGGCGGGCTCCGCGCCGCCTCCCTTCGATGAGCAACAGGGCGGCGAACGCGCTCGCGAGCGCAAGCGCCGCGGCGATCAACATGACGACGCGGAAGCCGCTCACGAACGACTCTTCGACGACACGTTTGACCGCCCGCCCGGTCTCGGGCTTTAAAGACTCCGGTAAGGAGATGTCGGCCAGACGGCTCGCCTGCGCTTCGAGGCCGGCACGGGCCTCGGCGGGCATGTCTAAAGGCCGGAGCGCGTCGCTATAATTTCGCGCGAAGACCCCGGCCATGACGACGCCGAAGACGGCGATGGAGATGAGCCCCGCCGTCCGCGCGACCGCGTTGTTGACGCCCGACGCGATGCCGGCGTGCCGTTCTTCGACCGCGCCTATCACGGTCGTCGTGAGCGGCGCGACGCTCGCGGCCATGCCGAGGCTCAGCACCAACACCGCCGGGAAGAAACTCGTCCAGTAACTGCCGGCGCCGGCGCCGGGCAGCATGAAGAGCGCGAAGCCCGCGCCCGCGACGACGGGGCCGATGACGAGCGGCCGCCTCGCGCCGTAGCGCCGGACGAGTCCTCCCGCCCAGCGCGACAGGAGGAACATCGTCAGCACGAACGGGAGGAGCGCGGCCCCCGCCCCGGCCGGCGAATAGCCCTGCACCTGAATCAGGTTGAACGGCAGGAAAAACATCAGCCCGCTGAGCGCCGCGTAGAGGAAGAGCGTCAGCAGATTCCCCCCCGCGAAGCCCTTCGAGCGAAAGAGGGCCAGAGGCATCATCGCCTGCGCGCCTCGCTTGTGCTCGACGAGGACGAAGAGCGCGAGCAGGACGGCGCCCGCCGCCAGTCCCGCCAACACGCGCGGGTCTGTGAGGCCGCTCCCGCTCGCCTCGACCAGCCCGTAGACAACCCCGCCCAGTCCCAGAGTCGCGGCCGCCGCGCCGAGGATGTCGACGCGCGCGGCGGCGCCCTCGCCGTGGCTCTCGGGCACGCGCCACCACGTAATCGCCATCACGACGGCCGCGAGCGGCAGGTTGATGAAGAATATCCAGCGCCATGAGGCGTTCGCGACGAGCCAGCCACCCAGCACAGGCCCTACGCCCGCCGAGATGGCGGTAAAGCCAGACCACGTGCCGATGGCCCGCCCGCGCTCCTCTTCGGAGAACGAGGCGCTGATGATGGCGAGGCTGCCGGGGACGAGCAGCGCCGCGCCCACGCCCTGCGCGGCGCGCGCGGCGATGAGCTGGGCGATGCCCTGCGCCAGCCCGCAGCCGGCCGAAGCTATCGCGAAGAGCAGGATGCCCGCGGAGAAGGCGCGCTTTCTGCCCCAACGGTCGCCCAGAGAGCCGCCGACCAGAATCAGCGCGGAGAGCAGCAGCGAATAAGCCTCGACGATCCACTGCGCCCCGGCGATGTCCGTCCCCAACTCGCGCTGGAGCACGGGCAGGGCGACGTTGACGACCGTGCCGTCGATGAAGGTGAGGCTCGACCCCAGAATGGTCGCCGCCAGCACCCACGGCGCGGCCCGCTTCGGGCAAGGGGTCTGCGCCGACCCGGCCCGGATTGCCGTCTCCTCACATGGCGCTCTCACAATCGTGGACGAATCTGCCGCTCACAGCCGGCATGAGCAGGGTCATACCCTCGGCCGCCCCGGCCGCGCCCCCGTTCAGGCCTGCGTGACGGTCTGCGCCTGCGGTGCCGCTCCGGGGCGCGCGGCGGGGAGACGCGCGTCGAGCCAGCCCTTGATGTCCGCCATCACGACCTCTTTATCGATGTCGTTGAGCAGGTCGTGGTAATGCCCTTCGTACAGTTTCAGCGTTTTGTCGGCCGAACCCGCCTGTTCGTAGAAGTGCCGGCTGCCGCTCGGCTTCGTCGCCTTATCCTCGGTGCCGTGCAGTATGAGCAACGGAAGTTTGATCCGCGGGAACTCCTCCCTCAGCCGGTTGTCGGCGTTAATCATCACGGCGGCGGTCTGCGCCGGCTGGGACTCGCCCTTAATGAGCGGGTCGTTGTCCATCGACTCGACCACGGCCGCGTCGCGGGAGAAGTCTCTGTTCTTCAGGCTGAAGACGTGCGTGTGCGGCGTGAGATGACTTAACCCTTTGAGGAACGTGAGGAGCAGGTCGGGCGCGGGCAGCTCGTAGGCGAAACTCTCGCAGATAAGGCCGTCGATCTCGGACTGGTGGTCGAGCGTGTAAACGCAGGAGATGACGCCGCCCGCGCTGTGCCCGAGGACGAAAGCCGGCAGGCCCGGGTTCTCCGCCTTCGCCGCCCTCACGAGCGCCGCCACGTCATCGACGTAGTCTTCAATCTTCTGGACGTAGAAGCGTTCGCCGTCCGACCTGCCGCGCCCGCGCAAGTCCAGCGCGTAAACGGCGAGCCCGGCGGCCGCGAGCTGACCGCCGCCCCACAGGTATTGGCCGCTGTGGGAGTTGAACCCGTGGACGATGACGACGACCCCGCGAATCTCCCCCGCCGGGCGCCACGACCGGGTGAAAATGTTAAGGCCGCCCACGCCCGCGAATTTCCCTTCGCTCAGCGTGCTGCTCTGCGATTGCGTCATGAGAATCTCCTCCCGTCGAAAAAGTGTCGGATGCTCGCCCGGGCCTCGCCGGTGGGCCGCACTATGCGCGCTCGGGGTCGCGGGGCGCATCACGAGATAGAATGCATTTTTTCTACCACTGTTGAGATAACTCATAGATACCACCATCGTGGTAATCGGGAGTCAACCGCATCCGGGCGGAGCGGTTCGGCAGAGATGTGTGATTGAAGGCGGGCGTTCAGAATCTTTGCGCGCGCGGGGCTTGAGGGATGATGATCTCGCGGCGCCCGAAGAGACGCGCGTCGAGCGAGAAGGCCCCGGGGCCGAGAAGCACGACGGCGGCCGAGACACACGGCACGAGGAGGAGGGACAGCCCGTCGCCAAGTGGGACGGCGGACAGCGACTCTGTGTTCGTCAGCAGGGCGCTGCACGACCCCGACAGGATGCAGGCGAGCGGCGTCAGGCACCCGATCAGGAGCGAGGTGCCGCCGACGACCGCCAGAAACCCCACCATGAGCGGGACGAGCTGCGCGCCGTCCTGACCGGAGAGGTGGGCTCCGCCTTTAATCACCGCCGTCGACCCGAGCGCCGCCCGCAACAGCAGTAATCCGGCCCCGGCCCGCCCGCCGGGGAACGTTGGCGTAAAGAGTCTTAACAGTCGCGCCGCCTCCTCATGCTTCGTCGGCGTTTCGGCCGCCGCGAACCGAGGAGACAGAGTAACGGCTGCCGCCGCCGGACGAATCCCCAATGCTCGGAATCTTTTAATCCCACTATCGTGGTATCGGCCCGGCGGGGACGGACTCGCTCAGAGCTGGATGATGCCGCGCCGCAGGGCGATGGCGACCGCCTGCGTGCGGTCGGAAGCGCCCAGCTTATCCATGATGTGCTTGACGTGTACCTTGACCGTCTCCTCGGAGATGAACAGCTTCTCCGCGATGTCGCGGTTCCGGTTCCCTTCGGCGACGTGGCGCAGGACGGCGACCTCGCGCTCGGTCAGGGTCTCGTCGCCGATGTGCTCGGCGAGGCGCGTGGCGATCTGCTGCGGTATGCCCTTCCGGCCCGCGTGAACGTGGCGGACCGTCTCCACGAGCTCCCGCGGCGGGGTGCTCTTGAGCAGATAGCCGCGGGCCCCCGCCTTCAGTGCGCGCCGGATTTCGACATCGCCCTCGAACGTGGTCAGCATGACGACGCGCGCCTCCGGGAATTCCGCCCTGATGGCGATCAGCGCGTCGATGCCGCTCATGTCGGGGAGACGGAGGTCCATGAGGGTCACGTCCGGGCTCTGCTGCCGGAAAAACGACCCGCTGCCCGGGGCGCGCGCCGCGGACGCGCCCTTCGATTGTGTCGAGGGCCGGCGTGCCGCCCTCGTCCGCGCGAGGCACCTTGATGAATTCGACGGAAGGCCCTTCGGCCTCTCGCCTTCCGCAACCGCCGAGCAGAAGGGCGCAGGCGAGCGCGAGGAGGAATCGCTTACGAAAGAGTTTCACCCGCAAGCGGCGGAGGCTTTGCGCTGTCTCTTGCCCACTCATTAAATCGAGACTCTCCAACAAGCGGGCGGCACGCTTGGTGCGCCGCCTACTCTGCCGCCCGACCCGCCGGGTTATCTATACTTCATCATTTATAACTCTTCCAGCCCGGAGGATACCAGAGACATCACTCCTCTTCGTAGCCGAGGAAGGTGACGGCGTTCTGATGTTTTCTGACACTTAGCGGCCCCCCCTGCGAGCGCCTTGAGCACGCCCCCGCAGCCTGCGGCTGGCGTAAACGCTGCGGGAGGGCTGTGAACTTTCTACCGTCACTCTGGAGGGGTAATGCGCGGCCGCGGGGCGGCACGGACACCAACGCCGCGCAGGCGAGTGAATCACGTTAGATCGGTGTACACTGGCACGACAGTCGTAGCAAGGGGGGGTCTTCACGTCGAACTGTCGCACGAAACTACTGCCGCTCGTCGTCTCTATCCACGCGCCACGGCGTCTTCGGCCTCAGCTACCACTTCGAGTGACGCAGAAAGGAGGTGACCGTGGGAAGACTGATACGTGGACTGGCAGTGCCGGCGATCATTCTGGGCGCCGTGCGCCCCGCGTGGCCGTGCCCGGGGTGCAGGGCTCAGGTCGAATCCCGCGTCTACGGGGAGGCCTTCACGACCACGTTGCTGGTGGTGTTGCTCCCGCTCGCCCTGCTCGCGCTCGTCGGGGCGGGCCTCTACTACGCGGATGAGATCAGGAGGAGACTGAAAGGGGGAGGGGCCAATGGCTGACGACGCGAAGCGCCCGCCGCTGATCGCAGCGGGCGTCCTGATGGGGGCGGGGCTCGGCGGGTTCGCCGACGGCATCGTACTCCACCAAATCCTGCAATGGCACAACATGCTTTCCGGGTGGAGGCCGCCCAACACGCTGGTCGAGGCCAAGGTGAACATGACGTGGGACGGGATTTTCCACGCCGGGGTGTGGGTGCTGACGGCCGCCGGCCTCGGCGTGCTGTGGCGGGCCGGGGCGCGGCGCGATGTCGTGTGGTCGGGCAAGACCTTCCTCGGCGCCCTCGTCGTAGGCTGGGGCCTCTTCAACCTGATCGAGGGCGTCATCGACCACCAACTGCTCGGCGTCCACCACGTCTACGAGTACACCGACAACAAGCTGCCGTGGGACTTGGGCTTCCTCCTCATCGGGGGCGTCCTCATGGTGGCCGTCGGGTGGTTGATTATGCGGGCCGGGAGCGGCGACCGTGCGCCGCGCGGCGGTAGTGACAGGGCTTGAGCGGCGAAGAGGCTCGGCGGCCTTCGCGTTT
>Ga0196977_1000225_pt1 | contig 34201 bp, 30 predicted proteins | sample S3v_1013CmetaG_FD_148634 | JGI IMG/M metagenome (GOLD analysis project Ga0196977, IMG submission 148634) | Soil microbial communities from Anza Borrego desert, Southern California, United States - S3+v_10-13C | ecosystem: Environmental > Terrestrial > Soil > Desert | place: USA: California... | reverse complement strand
CTTTCGCGCGCAACGCCGCCGGTCTTTCGCGCGCAACGCCGCCGGTCTTTCGCGCGCAACGCCGCCGGTCTTTCGCGCGCAACGCCGCCGGTCTTTCGCTGGCAACGCCGCGCGTCTTTCGCGGGCAATGCCACGGAACGCTGGCTTTTAACGCCAAAGGCGTTCGCTAATTCCAGCCCACGGGTTGCTTCAACCCTGGGACCGTCGTAACACAGGAGTCTTGAACGCTGAAAGCGTTGGCTAACTCGACCTATAAATGAAAACGGCTCGCAAATCTCTCCCTTTTGAAATGCGTCTGGCCGCCCGGCGCATTCGTTCGCGCAAGGTCGCTGACGCAAAACTTCGCGCGCGACAGGCCCGGGGCAAACTGCGCCGCTTCGTAATCACAAACTTTCGCAAAGAGGAAACTATCGCGGCGCTCGCGCTTCGTCGCGGTGAGTGCAACCGTTGCGGCGCGTGCTGCGAACTCGTTTTCAAATGTCCGTTTCTCAAGAAGGACGCCGACGGAACCTCCCTCTGCGGCATCTACGAAAATCGTCCCAACTCGTGTCGCCTCTTTCCCATCGAACAGCGCGACATCAAAGAAGTGCGCGGCACTTGTAGCTATTACTTTATCGAAAAGCCCGTGAGACTCGAGAAGGCGAGCTGATCCCTTTTACATCCATGCCAAAAGTTGTCGCAGTAATCGGCGCCCAATGGGGCGATGAAGGCAAAGGCAAGATCGTCGATCTGCTCGCAGAGCAGTTTGACATCGTTGCGCGTTACCAGGGCGGTCACAACGCGGGCCACTCGGTGCAAGTCGGCGATCAGTCGTTCGTGTTGCACCTGCTTCCGTCCGGCATCGTGCATCGCGGAAAGACGTGCGTGCTCGGCAACGGCATGGTTATCGATCCGAAGGCGTTCTTCGTCGAAGCCGATCGCCTCATGCAACAAGGCATCGAAGTGTCACCCGAACGCGTGAAGATCAGTTCGCGCGCGCACCTGATTCTTCCCTATCATCGCGCGTTGGACCACACCAGCGAAGAGCGTCTGGGTAACGAAAAAGTCGGCACCACTCTGCGCGGCATTGGTCCCGCGTACGAAGACAAAGCCGGCCGGCGCGGCATTCGCACGGCAGACGCACTCGTGCCTAACGTACTCCGCTCGCGCATCGAACGAAACCTCGAAGACGCGAATCGCATCATCGAAGCGTACGGCGGCGAACGCCTCGACGCTGATGAGATATTCAACGAAATGTCAGTGCTGACGGAACGTCTTGGTCCATTCATTGCCGACACTACTCACTACCTGAACATCGCCGCGAGCGATGGCCGCTCGATTCTTCTCGAAGGCGCGCAAGCAACGCTGCTGGACGTCGATCACGGCACCTATCCGTTTGTCACATCATCAACGACGGTTGCCGGCGGCGCGATCATCGGCACCGGCCTCGCGCCGAACCGTCTCAGCGGCGTGTTGGGTATCGTTCGCACTTACACGACGCGCGTCGGTGAAGGTCCGTTTCCGACGGAAATGCTCGAAGGCGAAGCGGAGTTGGGCCAGATGATTCGCGAACGCGGCCGTGAATACGGCGCGTCAACCGGACGTCCGCGCCGTTGCGGCTGGTTCGACGCTTTTGCCACACGTTACGCCGCGGAGATCAACGGTTTCACTTCAGTTGCTTTGACGAAGCTCGACGTGCTCGACACGCTCGACGAAATCAAAGTCTGCACCGGTTACAAACTCGATGGCCGCGTTTGTGAATCGCTGCCGGCGGTGTCGCAGGACTTGCGGCGCGTCGAACCTGTTTACGCGACGTTGCCCGGTTGGCAGAGCTCCACGCTGGGAATGACGGAGATGAGTTCCCTTCCTCCGAACGCGCGTGCTTACGTTGACTTTCTTTCCTCGCAAATTGGCGTGGAGATTGGATTGATCTCAACTGGTCCAGAGCGTTCGCAAACAATCATCGTGCGCGACTCAGCGCTTGGCGGTTGGCTAAATGAAGCCACCGGTACGCGATAACGATATAGACGGCAACCACCCAATCAAAGCTGAGACACGCGAATACGTAGGGCAGCGGAGCATAGCTATCGCCTGGTCCAAGATAGTGCAGTCCGAAGTCCCACACCGGATGCAGCGCCCAGCCTAACGCGAGCCAGAAAGGTGAGCCTCGCCAGCCGTACAGTCCCAACGTTCCAAAGGCAATGCACTGAAGCAACTCGATCAGGAGCCAGATGCGCGGCGTGTTTGGATTGAACGCGAATCCCAGATACGCACCCGCAGCAGCGAAGAGCACTGTTGCCAATAACGTTCTTCCGGCAAGGTCCCTCACAAACCGCGACAGCAAAAAAGCAATCAGCGACAACAGCGCCCCACCGATCGCACCCTCAATCAGCACTGCGCGAATCAGTTCCGCTTGCGTCATGCGGGAACCTTAACAGATCCGCTTACTTTCATCCGTACTACTTTGGACATTGGAGTGTTGGTTAGGTAGAATGCGCAGCGAAGTTCCTCGCAATTGAAAAGAGCACGCTTGGCGTGCTCTCCGCATGTAAATGGGCCGATAGCTCAGTTGGTAGAGCAACTGGCTTTTAACCAGTGGGTCGCAGGTTCGAGTCCTGCTCGGCTCACCACTTTTATAGCAAACCACAACTGCATGCGACATAGCTATCGATTTTGTCTAACGCTTTAGTCGCGGACCTTCAGCAAACCCTTCCTTCTGAAATAAGGAGTTGAAATGAAACAACTAATCCCGATCGTGGCACTAATTCTCATCGCAACATCCTTCGTTTGCGCCCAGGACAACCCGCTGCTGATGCGCACGCCGACGCTGAACAAAACGCACATCGTTTTTTCCTACGCCGGCGATTTGTGGGCTGTGGCACGTGATGGCGGAGAGGCTAGTCGCCTGACCACAGGTGTGGGCCGGGAATTCAATCCCCTCTTCTCGCCCAACGGCCAGTGGATAGCTTTTACAGGAGAGTACGACGGCAACGTTGACGTTTATGTCATGCCGGCGGCGGGCGGCGTTCCGAGGCGTTTGACCTATCATCCCGGCCCGGATCAACTGGCAGGCTGGACGCCGGATGGCCGGCAGGTGCTCATGGTCTCAGGCCGCAGCGCCGAAACCGGCCGCACGGCGCAGCTCTTCACGATGGCAGTTGATGGCGTTTATCCGACGCCGGTTCCACTCCCGATGGCTTATGAAGGTTCATACTCGCCGGACGGCGCGCGGCTGGCTTACGTCCCGCTGCCGCGCTCTTTTAATGCCTGGAAGCATTATCGTGGCGGCACGGCGACACCCGTTTTCATCGCTAACCTGAGCGATTCGAGCGTTGAAAAGATCCCGCGCGCTGACTCAAACGACTTTAACCCGATGTGGCCCGCGGGTGATGCCCGCAAGATCTATTTCCTGTCTGACCGCAACGGCGCAATTACGCTCTTCGCCTACGACACCGCGTCGAAAAAGGTGTCGCAAGCAATCGACAATCCGGGTTTGGATATCAAGTCGGCTTCCGTTTCTACCGGAGGCGGGCCAGACACGATCGTTTACGAGCAATTCGGATCGCTCAATCTCTACGATCTAAATTCGGCTCGGACCAAGCGGGTCGTCGTGACCATCAACGGCGATATTCCCTCCGTGCGGCCGAAGTACGAGAAAGTCGGCGAACGCATCTTGAACTCGGGCCTATCACCCACCGGCGCGCGCGCTCTGTTTGAAGCCCGCGGCGAAATTATCACCGTGCCTGCCGAGAAGGGTGACGTGCGCAACCTGACCAACACGACCGGTGTGGCCGACAGGGATCCTGCGTGGTCGCCGGACGGTAAGTGGATCGCGTACTTCTCGGATGAGTCAGGCGAGTACGCGCTGCACCTCAAACAGCAAAGCGGCATGGGCGAAGTCAAGAAGATCAACCTTGGCAACCCGCCGTCGTTCTTCTACTCCCCCCACTGGTCACCCGATAGCAAAAAGATTGCCTTCGCGGACAAGCGCCTCAACCTGTGGTACTTGGATATCGATAAAGGTACGCCGATTAAGATTGATACGTCTAAACGCGGCCTCGGCTTCAACGCCAGTTGGTCGCCAGATAGCCGTTGGGTGGCCTACACCAAACCGGTCGAGTCATGGTACAGCGCGGTCTTCATTTATTCGTTGGAGGAAGCCAAGAGCCGTCAGGTGACTGACGGCCTGAGCGATGCAAGCACGGCTTCGTTCGACAAGAATGGCAAGCACCTTTTTTTCATGGCCAGCACGGACATTGGACCAAAGCTCTCGGGCTTTGATATGTCGAGCTATCCGCATCAACCGACACGCAGCGTTTACGTGGTGGTGCTGAAAAAGACGGACCCTTCACCCCTCGCACCCGAAAGCGATGAAGAGAAAACCGCCGAAGAGAAGAAGCCTGACGCACCGAGCGACAAGCCCGCGGAAAGCGATCCCAAAGCCGATCCCGCAACGGCCGCTGCTCAACCGAGTCCTAAGCCCGATGATAAAAAGGCGCCGCCGCGCGTAACAATTGATTTTGACCGCGTCGGCCAGCGCATCCTGGCTTTGCCAATCCCGGCGCGCAACTTCGTGGGACTGGCCACGGCCAAAACGAATACCATCTTCCTCTTTGAACAATTGCCCGCTTCACCAGGTGTGACTGGGGTGACGCTGCACAAGTTCGACATGGAAAAGCGCAAGCTCGAAAAAGTGCTTGACGGCGTCCGCAGCTTTGACCTCTCGGCCAACGGTGAAAAGATGCTCTTCCGCCAAGGCGACAACTGGTTCATCGCTTCGACCACACAGCCGATCAAGCCCGGCGAAGGAAAGATCAAAACTGAAGATATGGAGGTCTATGTCGACCCGAAAGCCGAGTGGCAACAGATGTATCGCGAGGCGTGGCGCATTCAGCGTGACTTCTTCTATGACCCGAACTATCACGGCCTCGACCTGAAGGCTACGGCCAAAAGGTACGAACCGTACCTGGCGGCGCTCACTCACCGCGCTGACCTGAGTTATCTCTTTCAGGAAATGTTTGGCGAGCTGACAGTGGGCCATCTCTACGTACAGGGTGGCGACGTGGCCAATCCGAAACGCGTGCCGGGAGGATTGCTGGGAGCCGACTATGCGCTTGTGAACGGTCGCTATCGATTCGCTAAGATATACGACGGTGAAAACTGGAACCCGGAACTACGCGCTCCATTGACGCAACCGGGGGTCAACGTGCAAGAAGGCGAGTACTTGCTCGCGGTGAATGGGCAAAATATTACGGCCAATGAGAACGTCTACAGTTTCTTTCAAAACACGGCCAACAAGCAGATCGTGATCCGGGTCGGACCCAACCCGGACGGCGCCGGCTCGCGCGAAGTCACGGTCGTGCCGGTGGCGAATGAAGGCGGCTTGCGCACGCTCGCCTGGATCGAAGGGAATCGCCGCAAAGTGGACCAGATGACTGGCGGCAAGTTGGCCTACGTCTGGCTCCCGGACACTGCCGGCGGCGGCTACACCAATTTCAACCGTTACTACTTTGCACAGCTTCACAAACAGGGGGCTGTGATTGACGAGCGCTTCAATGGCGGCGGCCACGCTGCAGACTACATCATCGACTACCTTAGAAAGCCGCTCAACAGCTACTGGGCAGTGCGCGATGGCGAGGATTTTCGCCAACCGTTCGGTACGCTCCCCGGCCCGAAAGTGATGATCATCAACGAGTATGCCGGCAGTGGCGGCGATTACCTGCCCTGGATGTTCCGACGGCAGAACATCGGCCCCCTCATCGGAAAGCGGACCTGGGGCGGGCTGGTTGGCATCGGCGGTTATCCGGTGCTGATAGACGGTGGCTCGGTGACTGCACCGCACTTTGCGTTCTACAGTCCTGAAGGCGAATGGGAGGTTGAAAACCACGGTGTCTCACCCGACATCGAGGTGGAGATGGACCCGAAGGCCTGGCGGCAAGGACGCGATCCGCAACTGGAAAAGGCTATTGAAGTGGCGATGGCAGCACTTCAGAAGAACCCGCCAAAACCGACGAAGCGGCCGGCCTACCCGAACTATCACAACGGACCAAGCCGGCAGGATACAAGCGGTCAAGTGCGTGGCAACCGCACGCCATAACCTGCTTTGCTGAACCAAGCGAGGACTGGAGCTCAACAGTCCTCGCTTGCACTTGCAAAAAATGGGCTCGGGGTCTCAATTCTCGATCCCTATCTTCTTCAGCAGCGCCGTGAACCGAGGATCGGAACGAAGTGGGTCCACCTTCGGATCAACCTTCAGGGTCAGTATGGCCTCTTCGTGCCGCGCGTAACTTTCTTCAAGATATTCAAAAGCCAATTCCGTCTCGCCGAGACCCGCATAGACCAATGCCAATCCACGATAGATTTGATCGGTCAGTAGTTTTTCACGCTGCACGCTCTCGATGAGACTTTTTGCTTCTTCTGCCTTTCCCGATACCGCATAGAGTTGGGCAAGGCTGACCGCGATTTCGAGTTTGTTACTGGTGAGACTTCCCCACTTTTCGTTTTCAACGATCGCTTCATCAAACATTTCCTTACCCTGATACGCAAGCGAGAGTAGGCGATGGGCGGCTGCGTAATTCGGGTCCAACTCCAGGGTCCTCACGGCCATCTCAATAGCCTCGTCGTATCGCCGGTCGTAATAAAGAGTCAGCCCTTTGTCCTTGAGTATTGCCTGTGAAATCGGATCCAACTCCGCGGCCCGTGAAATCATTCGGAGAGACTCTTCAAGCCGGCCCATGTTCAGAAACCATTGGGAATACCAGTGGTGTGCTGTTGCATAGTTTGGATTCAATTCGAGAGCAAGCTTGAACTCTTTCTCGGAGTTGGCCCAATCCCACTTACGAAACATCAATATACTCGCAAGCGACGTGTGGACTTCCGCGAGTCGATTGTCAATTTCCAACGCCTTGTTAACTGCCGCCTCTGCCTTCGGGTACAACTCTTTGCGTGGAATATTTCCGTACTCACCCAGCAAACTGTAGGAATCGGCAATTCCCGCCCACGCGAGCGCATAATTCGGGTCCTTTTCAATTGCCTGCTCGAAATACCTGATAGCAGTCTTCAGTCCTTCTTCGCTTCTCCTGTTCCAGAAGAAACGACCCTGCAGATACAGTTGATAAGCCCCGGTGTTTTCCGTGAAGCGTTTCTTGAGATTTTGCTTTTCGGCGGGCGACAACCGGATTTGCAGCGCTTGAGCAATCTCCGACGCAACCAGTTCTTGAATATCGAAAATGTCTTTCATCGTGCCGCGATAGGTTTCGGCCCAAACATACTCGTCGCGAAACGCGTCGACGAGTTGTGCCGTAATCCGCAGGTCGCTGCCGTATCGCCTCACACTGCCTTCCAATAGATACTGCACACCAAGATCGCTCGCGATTTGCTTATGGGTTTTGCCCTCTTTCACGTAGCGCATAGCTGAGCCGCGTGTGATCACTTTGAGCACTTGCAGTTTGGAAAGATTCATTATGATCTCTTCCGTCAAGCCCTCGCTGAAATACTCGTTATCTTTCTCAGCACTGAGATTGGCAAAGGGCAACACTGCTATTGAACTGAGAAACGGAGTGGGGTGAATCGAGGCAACTCTCTCGCCTTCTCCACTGCGAATCATTTCAGCTTCCACCAACAATCGAGTGTGCACCTGCTGCAGATCGTTGAACAATTCCCTCGCAGACTGGTAACGCTCGTCTCTGTTCTTGCGCACTGTCCTGGTGACGATGCGCTCGAGTTCGGCAGGTGTATCCCTGCGCTGGGCCAGGATCGAGGCCGGTTCTCGATAGATGATGTTCGCCAGCACATCCGTCATCGTTTCGCCCTGAAATGCCTGCTGGTTAGTGAGCATTTCATAAAGCACACAACCAAAACTCCAGATGTCCGTGCGCGCATCCATCTCCTGGCCTCGGGCCTGTTCGGGTGACATATAGGCAGTCGTCCCCATAATCACGCCCGCGCTGGTTTTGACCTGCATCTTGGTTATGCCTTCGCTATCGACTTCTGAACTGCGCGAAGAGGTCAGTTTCAAAAGACCAAAATCGAGGACTTTAACAATGCCGTCGTCGCGAACCATCAAGTTGTCGGGTTTGATATCGCGGTGAACGATACCTGCGCGATGTGCTGCGTCCAGGGCGGAGACTACCTGTAGAGCAATGTCGACTGTGGACTTGAGACTAAGCGATTCTCTTTCCAGTCGCGACTTGAGAGTCTCGCCTTCGATGTATTCAGTAGCGATGAAATGCAGACCGTCAATCTCACCGACTTCGTGAATCGTAATGATGTTCGGATGATTGAGGGCAGACGCGGACTTCGCTTCACGCACAAAGCGACTCATCCGATCGTTATCTTCAGCAAGGTTTGGCGGCAGGATTTTCAACGCCACCTTACGATCGAGCTTGGTGTCCTGGGCCAGGTACACCTCGCCCATTCCGCCCGTACCGAGTTGCGAGCGGATTTCGTAGCGACCGAGTTTTGTGCCAGCGGCAAGCGTCATCACTTAGTGAAGATGCAGGTTCAACTCCAGTAACAAAGTTTACCTCAGGCTGGCGGTTAGAGTCTTTGAGGACGAAGGAGGAGGGATAAGCGGGCCTGAATGGTCTTCGTGCCCGCCAAATTCATGATTGGATACCGGCTCAGTTAACGCCTCGCCCGGTTTTCTGCTGCAACTCGTCAATCTTCTTGGATGCTTCGGCTTTGGTCAGGTTCAGGTCAACCTCTTCGCCGGCTTCATCCGCTAGTGTTTGAAGATACGAGCGCTGGGCGCCGGTCATTTCTTCGTCGCCTGTTTTCCAGTCGTCGGGATCCTTGATCGTGTTTGAGTTTTCCGGCTCCCTGGGAGTTGTGTTACTCATCGTTTGTACCTCCGAATGATGATGACTCACACCGGATATGTTTCCAGCGTCGTTTCACCAAACTGTTTCAGAAGTGCAACACAATTTCAGACGTAGGCTGGAAGTGGATACTGGTTCCGTTCGAATACGCCGACGGCGTTGGCAAATTCCAGCCGAGGGCTTGCTTCAACCCTGGGACAAAACAAAATAAGTAAGCTAACGCCGAAGGCGTTGGCCAATTTCAGCCCAGGGTTTGCTTCAACCCTGGGACAAAAGAAAATAAGTAAGCTAACGCTGAAAGCGTTGGCAAGTCGGCGTGCGATCTAGGCAACGCTTTCAGCGTTGCAACCTGTGGTGGTTGCTTAGTCCCAAGGTTGAAGCAACCCTTGGGCTGAAATTGGCCAACGCCTTCGGCGTATTCAAACGGAACCAGTATCTGGAAGTGCAGGGACTAGCGCGCCGCCGAAAAGCCGAGTAAAATCCACCACCAGCCTTATACCTCGCGTCGAGTTCCAGGACGTCCGAGCACGCCCGCTTACTATTTCATCACCAATGAACCCAACAAACCCCGTTACTGAGAACACAAACGTAGAAACCGAAGCCGAGACGCTGCGGCAGAACGGCTGGCCCGCGGATCGCTTCACTGTTGCTGAAGCCCTGCGCCTCGTTCGGGCTTTAAGAGAACGCCGCAATCGGCAACTGGCGCAGGAAGTGCTCACCAGGGCCCTTTCGACGTACCCAGAAAACGCCGAGTTCTTAAATGAGCAGGGTCAACTCTACGTTGACTTCAAAAAGTATGACCGGGCCGTTGATTGGTTCCGCAAGACCATCAACCTGAAGCCGAGACCCGCCGACAATCTCTACCTGGCCGCTCTGATGGGTGCCGGATCGGCACTGCGAAACTTGAGGAACTTCGATGAAGCCGCGGAAATGTTCAGGCAAGCTGCGGCTGCTTCCGCTGGTTCAGTTTCAGCAGCACTGCTGATCGAACAGGGCTGGCTTGCTTTTTACCAGAAGTGTTACGCCGACGCCTTCGCGCGATTTCAAAAAGCGGACAATCTACTCGCCGAACACGAGAAGCACGAAGCCCGCGTTGGCCTGCTCGCCGCGCGCCGCCAACTTGATGTACTGTCGCCGTCTCTCGATCAGCACGAAACAAGACAATTGGTGTCGCGTTGGCTCGAAGCAGGAGTGGACCCGGACGAAGTCGTTCGTATTTTTGTCGACTGTAGCGGTTCCGTGCTCGAGCATCTCAATCTTTATCCGGCAGCTCTCGAAAATGCGAAACACCTCCTCGAAATCGCGAAAAATAATCAACAGGGTATCTACTACAAGATCGCTGCATTGAAGTGGTTGCGCCGTTATGCAGAGGCGGAGAAAACTTACCGCGAAGCTCCGCACGAGCTGCAAACTAATCTCGAGATCTGGAAAGAACGAGCCAACAATTTCTATGAACAAAAGTTTTTTCTCGAGGCTTATCGTCACTACAGCGGCGAAGTGCTGGACCGTCCAGATCTAACAGAAGCAGAAAAGGCGTTAAAGGAACAACTGAAAAAGGACGTCGAAGCACGCGAGTGGACCATTGTCTCGTTGCGAAAGATGCGCCGGCTGTCTGAAGCTCGACACGAGGTCAATACGGCACTTTCAGAGTTTGATAAGAAGCTGAATTTTCTGAGCGAGCTGGCAGCCATCTACTATGCCGAACGAGATTACGACAACGCTATCAGGCTCTTCGATCGTGCGCTTGAGATCGACGACTACGACACGTTTGCCTTGCAGTGGCGCACTGCTTCGTTGAGGAAGAAGGGCGATTTAGCCGGGGCAAAACTCGCGCTCGACCAGGCGCTGAAGAAGGTACCGTACTCTACACGGCTGTGGGACGAACGCGGTTGGCTCTCCTTCGACGAGGGAAATCTGGAAGAGGCCATCAAAGCATTTGAAAAGGCAAACGACCTCGATCCTTATCTCGTTAACAAGCAATTTGCGAAGGTTGAAACTCTGCTGCGTCTTAACCGGTCCGACGATGCATTCGAAGTTTTCAAGAAACTCGAGCAACAATTTCCAAACAACGCTGAAGTGACCGAACAGCTCTGCTGGTTTGAAATACGACTGGGACAATTCGAACTGGCGCGCGTACAACAGGTAAAGCTCAGACAGTCGCATCCACATAGTGCGTTGGGACTGAATGCGCAAGGCGGCTACGAGCTCGCACAAAGAAATTACGTGGAGGCGGAACAGGCTTTTCGCAAAGCCATCGCTATCGTCGATTACGAGCCGCAGTATTACGTAAATCTGGCGCTGGCATTAATTCGGCAAGTGAAGTCTCTGGGTGAGTTGACGACGTTAGAAAAGCCGAAGCGAGACCAGCTCGTTGAGGAGGCTAAAACTCAGTGCCGGACCGCGCTAAACCTGGATCCTTACAACGCGAAGGCCTACGGTTGCCTGGGCGTGATTGCCTTTAAGGACGGCGCGTTTCGCGATGCCGAATTCTATTTCCGCAAGTCGATTGAAGTCAGTCCGAATGAGGGCAGCTACGTCGAGCTCGGCTCGCTCTACTCTCAAATGGCGTGTTACGACAAAGCCACTGCAACGCTGCAGAAAGCGCTGGAACTTAATCCAAACGACGCGATGGCTTACATCGAACTCGCTAATGTCGCCGTCTGGAAGAGTGACAACAAGGAGGCGGTTAAATTCTGTCGTGAAGCTACTTTTGTCGAACCGAAAAATCCGGAGACACATCGCGCCCTGGCCGTCGCATTGATGCGCTCGGACCAATACGAGGAAGCAGAATTGGTCGTTCGGAAAGCACTGCGTGCTTTAGCGCCGGCCAAGCCCTGGCGACTTTACCTGCTACTCGCGCAGATACTGGTCCATCTCGCGGACACTGACAATAAGGAGCGCAAAAAGAAGAACCTCGACCTGTACAAGGAAGCGCTCAACTACGTAAACGAAGCAAGACAATCGCGCACGCCGCACGCCGACATACTATTTCACTCGGGTATAGTTCAGTACAGACTCGAAGAGTTGGCGACGTCGCAGAAGAGCTTCAACGAATGTTTGAAGTTAAATCGCGATCGGTTTGACGCCGAGCGCAGTGGTCGCATCGTGCAGGCGGCGATAGCTCAACAACGGCGCCTCTTCGTGGTCAACAAACTGTTTAGCTATGTGCTCGCGATTGTCTGCATCGTGATGTTGTCAGCGCTTTGGCTCTCCTACTTTCAAGGCTACAAACGCACCATTATCGAAACACTACCAGCCGCTAACGGCCAGGCAAGCGCACCCGTTGCTCGAGAAGAGTTTGCGGTCGATCGTTCACTCCTGAACGTGATGACGCCGCTCTTGCTTGGTCTGCTGGCGGTTGCCGCCTTGCTGCCGAATCTCAGCAAATTGAAGCTACCGGGCTTCGAAGCAGAGATCGTTGAGCCAAAACAAAGTGAGCCAGACATCTCGAGTGGTCCGCGCGGCGAGATAGGCTTTGGCAGTTCGCTTCCGATCATCGATCCGGAGCCACGTTAGCGTTAGCGTTAGGCCACGTCGCGACGGACAAACTCGAAGCAGCCGAAAAAAGCGGCCAGAACTCCGCCGCCAATTCCGAGCACGAGCGCGGTGTTGAATCTGCCTTCGAGGAAAAGGTTCATCGGTAACAACCACGGATAGTACTTGCCTAAGGACGCACTCGCCGCGAACAGTGCGAAGAATGTCCCACCGATTCCGGCGCCGAGCGCGATCGCAAACCCCGTCCAACGCATGCTGATCCACGTGTGAATCGCTGTGATTAGCCAACCGGCGAGCCACACGAGGGTCGCTTGTTTCGCAATCGTGAAGTAAGGAACCGGTCCAGTTACGCTCGCCAGTTCCGGCTTCAGGGAAACCGCGACGACTCCAACGATTACGGTCAACAAAGCAAGCACCATCGTGCTCACGAGGATCAGACCGAGCGCGACAATGAACTTTGAGAGATAAATAGAACGGCGCGGCACCGGCAATGCGAAGAGGTGTTTCCACTGCTTATCCGAATGTTCGATGCCGTTCAGCAGTGCGGTCTCGAGCGTAATCAGCAGAGGCATCATGAAGATAGCCCAGATCTGAAACGAGTTCGTTGGATGCGTTTGCCATAGATCGAAGCCGGCCGCGAACTTCTTCGTCCGCCAGATGACGAAGAATTGGAGTAACGCCACGAAGAATGGCAGGACAAAGATCACGCGAAAGGCGAGCGTACGCTTCAATTTCAATAGCTCTGCATGTAGCGCGCGAATCAGCGACATCAACTTGCCTTCCGCGCAGTTTGACCGCTGGTTAACATCAGGAAAATGTCTTCAAGCGAACGTTGCGAGAGCGCCAGATGAAAGACGTCCAAACGATGGTCCACCAACAATCTGTTTACCTTGACCGCATCTTCCGGAGCTGCGGCGGAAACACTTAACAACCCGTTTCGCCGTTCTACACTCCATCCCGCGTTAACGAGACAGGCGAACGCTTCATCCTGTTTCGTCACGCCCACGGCCAATTCCGTTTGTTGTTTTTTCTGCAACTCAGCGAGCGCTCCTTGAAACAGCAGTTTGCTTTCGTGAATGATGCCGATGTGCCCGGCAATCTGTTCGACCTCACTCAGCAGATGGCTCGAGAGAAAAACTGTCACCCCAAACTCCTCCGGCAAACGTCGAATCAGATCGCGCATTTCGTGAATGCCGGCGGGGTCGAGTCCGTTGGTTGGTTCGTCCAGGATCAGCAACTGCGGTTTGTTGAGGAGCGCGAGCGCCAATCCCAGTCGTTGACGCATGCCCAGTGAATACTCACGCACGCGGCGGTGAGCATCACGAGTCATGCGAACCGTGTCGAGTGCGAGATCGATCAGATTGCGTGGCGAGCCGAGTAGACGCCGAGTGACTTCGAGGTTCTCGCGGCCGGTCAGATGCGGGTAAAGTGATGGCGCTTCAACCAATGCACCCACACGACTCATCAAAACGCGATGATTCGAGCGCAATGGCTGCCCAAACAAGCGCACCTCACCCGCATCCGGCCGAATCAACCCGAGCAACATGCGGATCGCAGTCGTCTTACCCGCTCCGTTGGGTCCGAGAAAACCGTAGACACCCGCCGCGGGCACCAACAGATTAAGATCGTCAACCGCGACCTGTGTTCCGAAACGGCGGCTCAAGCCGCTCGTTTCGATCAGGTACTGTTCTTCGTGCATCGATGAGTAAACGCGGGTGAGAAAAAATTATTAACGGCAGGTTTACTTGAGTTGCTGGCAGGTTTACTTGAGTTGCTGGCAGTTACTTCTGTTGCTGGCAGTTACTTCAGTTGACGGTAGTTACTTGAGTTGACGGCAGTTACTTCAGTTGATGGCAGTTACTTGAGTGTGTCTTCCTCCGGCTCCGCCGTCGGATGTGAGGCAAGGCTATGCCTTGCCGTAGCCCTAACTAACAGCGAACGGGCTACGCCCCTGGTGCGGCCTGTGGCCGATCAACCTCGGGCATAGCCCGAACCAGGGGCATAGCCCCGACTAGTTACCTTAACCCTCCGGCGAGGCGTAGCCTCGCCTCACATCCGGCGGCACAGCCGCAGAGTAGGCGGCACAGCCGCAGAGAAAGCGGCACAGCGCAGAGTAGGCGCAGCCGCAGAGAAGGCGGCACAGCCGCAGAGTAGGCGGCACAGCCGCAGAGAAAGCGGCACAGCGCAGAGTAGGCACAGCCGCAGAGAAAGCGGCACAGCCGCAGAGTAGGCGGCACAGCCGCAGAGAAAGCGGCACAGCGCAGAGTAGGCGCAGCCGTAGAGTAGGCGCACAGCCTCACATCCGGCGGCACAGCCGCAGAGTAGGCGGCACAGCCGCAGAGTAGCTGCTCAAAGCAAACGGGCTTAACGCAAGATTCGATCGAGCTTGCCAGTGGTGACGTTCCACAGGACCACTGAGTTATTACCACTGCCGCTCGCGAGTGTCAGGCCATCGGGTGAGAAGGCCAGTGACGTAACGGTCATATCGTGGCCCTTGAGTGTGCGTTTTGCTTTGCCCGACGCAACGTCCCAAAGAATAGCGGTGCGGTCGTCACCACCGCTCGCGAGAATATGGCCGTCGGGTGAGAAGGCGAGCGCGTTGACAACATTTTTGTGTTTCTTCAACTCACCCCGTACAGCGCCTGTTTTCAGGTCCCACAAAACAATCGAACGATCTGCACGAGCCGCGGCGAGTGTTTGACCCGAGGCGTCGATCGCCACCGCGGTGATCTGCTGACCGGTTTGGATTGTCTTTCTGCTCTGTCCCGTCTGTACATCCCACATGTGGACCAGACCTGAATCGTCAGCAGTAATGAGAGTGCGATTGTCGGGAGACAGTGCGAGTGCGGAAATCGGATCGTCCGTTTCCACTGGAATCTGCCGCGTGGTTCCATTAAGTAGATCTCTGAGCTGCACTCCTTCCGCGGTAGCTTCCACGACGAAGTCGCCATCGGGCGAGAACGCGAGTACCGTGTCATCCGACCTCTTGGCGTGCGGGATTACGTCCTTCACGCCACCAGTGCGCGCGTCCCAACGCCTGATGCCCTCACCCGGAATCTCGCCTGAAACCGTGGCGCCGTCACGCGAAAACGCCACTGCGACAGCGCTATTCGCGGTGAGTATGAAGCGGCTGCCACGCATCGCTTCAGACTTGTCGTCCTCCGAAGACTCAAAGGAGTGCATGACTCGCCACGTCCTTGCGTCCCTGATTTCCACTTCATCGCCCGATTGCACTAGGACGGCTTGTTGATCCGGGATTAGGGTCAATGACGAAACGGATTTGCCTTCGTGAATATCTGCGCGTCTCAAGCGATTGTCCTGCAGGTCCCACAACTTCACCGTGCCCATCGCGAGGCCAGGTTTATACTCCAAACTTCCGATCAATATCGATTGTCCGCGAAGGACAAACTGTATACAGGAAATATCGTCGTTCTTACCTTTCAATCTGTTAAGGGACTCACCTGATGCAATATCCCAAACCGAAATCTCACTCTCTCCACCTGGCATGGCCCCTTTGACGCTGGCGATTGCGAGTAAACGATTGTCCGGAGAGAACGAGATCGCTGTCGGGTAGCCCTTCAGCTTCTTTATCGTGCGCAGTTTCTTACCGGTCGCAATGTCCCAAAGAACTACTTGCTCGCCGAATATCGCGGCAATCGTTTTTCCATCGGGTGAGAACAGCGGATCATACAGCCGTGCGAACAACCAGGCGAGACGGCCATAGAAGGTCTTCTCAACATCTTCAAACTTGACTCTCCGCTGTCCGGTTTCCGCGTCCAATAGCCGCAGGTTGACTTCTTGAACATCATCAAGGCTCCGGGAGAAGTTCTGGGGATCGGCCACTCCTGGAAAGCTGAGTCGCATACGCTGAAAGCTCATATATCGTTCAACCAGTGCGAACGCATTGCCGTCCGGCGACCACGCCGCTTCAACGCTATTCACCCCCTCCTCAGCCAACGGGAGTTTTTTTATAAACTCGCCCGTCTCAACGTTCCACCACTTCATCTCCGCAAAGGCTTTCACCGTACGATTCTTAACCGACAACTGGATCTTCTGTTCTCGATATTCGGTGCTGACGGTGATCAGCGAGCGGCCGTCATTTGAAAATGTCATCGACGAGATGGGGCCGTCGAAACCGGTGATGGTGCGCTGCAGTTCCCCTGTTCTCGAGTTCCACAGGTCGACGCGGCTGTACCGCTTTGCCGCGCTACCGCTGCTGCGGGCGACCGCGACCAGCGAAGCGTCAGGCGACATAACAGTCACTACGAGCGAACGGTTCCGAGTGTATAAACCTCCGCCTCGCTGGGCTGATACAGTGGTTACAAGTAATAGGACGATGAGGAATAAGCGGAAAAACATACGTTTGTTGGGAACTGAACCTGCGCTGTTGGCTTGATATTACTACCCGGAACTGCTGGGTGCCAACTATGATCCGGTCAGCTCTTTGTACATCACTGTAGTGCCTTCGAGTTCACGCGTCTCAGGATGGATCGAGAAACTTGGGATGACACCCACGCGCACGTAGCCGAGCGACGCGTAGAGTTGCTCGGCTGCCGGGCTCGCCGTATCGAGTGTTAGCAACGTACGTTGTGCTGCCCGCGCCTCGTCTTCGATGCGAATCATGAGAGAGCGCGCGATGCCGCTGCGTCGTTCTAACGGATGGACCAGGAGTTTTTTGATCTCGCCGCGGTGCGGCTGATTGGGTGGCATTGCAAGATCGAGTTGCACGGTGCCGATGATTCGATTGCGGTCGTTACGCGCGATAAGCAGGCGGCACGTTCCGGCTTCAACAGATGGAACCACCTTCTCGCGCCAGAAAGCAGCCGCTTCGTCGTGAGAAAACGGCCGGACGAAACTGACGGACGCGCCGGTGTGAACACAGTCGTGCAGCAAAGTGCCGAGTAACCAAACGTCAGTTTCAAGATTCTGGCGATCCGGCTGCCAGCGTACTATCTCGAAAGATTTGGGCTCGTCAGGCTCAGACATGCCGCGTATGTTACCGATCGAACAGCTATTGCGCGAGTTGACGCCGCAAGTGCTGTTAGCTTCGCGACTTTACGGTCAGCAGCACAATTTCGGGCGGCACGCAGAAGCGCACAGGGAAGATGCTGGTGCCGATTCCGGTGGTCACAAAGAGATGATGATTGTTTTCGAAGACGTGTCCGGCCTCGTATTGCTCGCCGAAGTCTGACGTATGGACCACGGTGCCGATGAAGGGAAACCTGACCTGTCCGCCATGCGTGTGTCCAGCCAACAAGAGCGAAACTCGTTGCGGTAAGCGCGGAAAGATATCGGGGTTGTGTGCCATGGCGATTATGGGCTCGCTTTCAGGCACTCCTCCTATCGTCTCCTGAACGCGTTGCGGGCGCGTCCAAAGATCTGCGAGACCGACAAGCCAAAACGAAGTGCCACGCGTTTCTATCCGCTGCGCCTGATTCTCGAGGACTTTAAGGCCATTCGCTTCCAGCGCACTTCGCACCCGCTCGCCATTGAACCACCAGTCGTGATTACCGAGAACCGTGTAAACACCGAGTGGCGCGCGAAAGTCTTTCAAAACCGCGGCAAACACTTCCGGATCCATCTCATGATGATTCCGGCCACCCGAAATGTAGTCGCCTAAAATCAGGATTAGGTCCGGTTGCAGTTGGTTCGTGCGCTCAACGATCAGGCGCAACTTTCGCTCGTCAATGAACTTGCCACCGGCATGGATATCTGACAATACAGCGATCTTGAGATCGGAAAGTCCGCTGGGCCAACGATCGATCTCGATCGTTTCGTGACGGGTCACTAGACGATTCGGTTCGATGAAAAAGGCCCAGGTCGCGATCCCCGCCGCAAACAGGAGAACGCCGATAACCACGAGGCGCATCCGTTTGCGCCAGCGCCGCCCGTGATCCCATTTCGAGTCTCGAACCGGACGACGGATTTCCTGAATGAGAAAAAACAGCAGGCCGAGAAACACGGCGGCAGTTACAAGAAAACCGATGGTCATAGTCGATCGGAACAAGTCCGTGTCATCCGTATATCCCCTTCGGCAGTTCTAATACAGCCACGGAGAGACACAGAGAACACGGACAAGTTCGTTACTGAAGAAATGCAGGTTAGTTTTTGGTTACTGTCAGACCGGTGACGAGCGCTTCGGTGTTGTGTGCGAAGCGGAAGCCGTAAATGCCGTTAGTTGATTTCAACTTGCCGGAGGTGACCAACGCCGACTTGTCGTAACTCGCGACGACTTTGTTGTTGATTGAGCACTCGACCTTGTCGCCCTTCACTGACATCGCGATCTCTTGTGTCACTGGTTCACCGGGGCCGGCAGCTTTGTTCACCGCTGGATCGGCAGCACCACGTGGTCCATTCATCTGAAACGGCGCCGGGCCAAAGCCGCGCACGATGAAGTTTCCGTTACCATAGGCCGCGCAGTAGAGATAGCTCTGTTGATCGGTGCCGAGATCGTTTCCGGCGATCACGATTCCGTAAGGATGAGGGTGGTTGTTGAGGCTCATGTACTTCGGTTCTTTGAATGTCGCTTTAACCGTGTAGTCGCCGGTAGCTTTGTTGGCGGGGTTCCAGTAGGTCACTGCCGGACCGGTCACGACGTGCAGCGCATCGCCTTCCTTGGCGAGTTTCGCGCTGTTGAGCGTCAGTCCGGCGGCCTCTTCTTTAGCGTCGATTTTGCCGGTCCAACCAGCCACGGAGATTCCGCCGCCGGCAACGCCGCGCGAAGCTTCCATCTGCCCGCCCTGAGAGAAGTTCGCGCGCGGCAGCAACATGACGGCGAGCAGAGCAATAGTCAAAGCAGCAACGTATCGCATCATGAGCAATCCTCCAGATCAGATCAGTTTCTACTTCTAATACGCAAACGGCGCCGTACGAACAAACCAGCAGTCAGGCCGGCGACAGCAAAACCTACCGACCCGGAAACAAGCCAGCGCGTGCCCCAGGCGGATTGCGCTACAAGCGCTCCTTCGCTGGGAACTCCGCCTGCGCTGTCCTGATATGCGCGCGCATCAGCATCGCGGATCGCTGCTTCGAGACGCGTGCGGCTGTTCTCGAGTGTCTTGAGTTGCGCAGTGACTCCATCGCGCTCGCGTTGCAGTTGCCGGCGACGCGTTTCGCGTAACTCTTCCGGCCTCGTGGACCCGACTCCCGCCAGTGACCGTTCTATGTTCTCGGGCTTGAGCGCTTCGTCGAGTTGCGCTGCCCGCGCGCGTAGTGATTCCTCTTGTGTCTGCACTTCGATCAATTGCAGACGCAGTTTCTCCGCTTCTTCGGCAGCGCTTCCTGGTTGTTGAGCCTGCGTGCTAAGCGCACTCGCAACCAGCAAAATCAGCAAAACTGTGTAAACCTGTGACTTCATAACCATCACAGAGTAGCGCTAACCGCCGCAGATCGAAAGCCCGCTGGAGCCGTAGAGTAACTTATTACCTCTTGGAGAAATCTCGATGTTTAGGGCAAAATGTGGGTCTGCAGACGGCGCTGCACTATAGGGTGCGCTCCACGAAGCCTTTTCTGCATTAAGCTCATCTCGCCGCTCGTCTGCTGAAGCAATCAAGTCACCGTCGGATTCAGTAGATCACCACAACAATTTGGTAGATATTTTCGAAAAAAAGAATCTTACTGAGCGCGATATCTGCACGAAGTACATCACTCCGGCTATTGTCGAGACGGCGGGGTGGAATAGAGATACGCAGTTAAAGGAGGAACTATCTCTCACGAAAGGCAAGGTCATTGTGCGCGGCAAGCTTCATCGCCGGGGCGAACAGAAGCGGGCCGACTACGTTCTGTACTATAAAACGAATATCCCGCTCGCAGTGGTGGAGGCAAAGGACAATACGCACACCATGCACTCGGGCATCCAGCAGGCAATTGAATATGCGAATCTTCGAATGAACAACATTGAAGGCGGAAAGGTTCTTCTATCAAACTTGAAGTATGTCTCACCGAGAACAAAGGATCTCCCACGTCTATACCTCAAGACCGACGAATTACTCTTCAACCGAACTAATAGTTACCAACTTGTTGGGAAGACAGGGATCTTCAAAGGCCAGAGTGACAAGTTTACCTTTGCGTCATATCTGATCAGGACCACCCTGTTTAATTCCTTCATCTGCGCCGATTACGTGAACCTTGCAATGAATGCAGACTAATTGCGCAAAACTCAGCTCAACACCAACGTAACTCAACAGTGTGGCCAAGCAAACTTCAACGGAACGAAACTATCTAGTACGCTAATACCTGTTCCACCGCTCGCCGAACAAAAACGCATCGTCGCAAAAGTCAATCGACTCATGACACTCTGCGACGACCTTGAAGCCAAACTGCGCCAAGCGGAGGCCGATGGTGAAAAGCTCATGAATGCTGCTATACAACACGTGCTGGACGTTGTTACGGGCAAAAAAGAAAGCCAACGCGAAATTGCGCTGGCTTTGGCGTAAACGAAGTGTACTGCACGTCTACGCAGCGAACGTCAACTCAAACGGGTTGGCGATCGTGCGCTTGCCGAATAGCTTGAGCAATCCAACTGCATCGTCTTCCTCGACATGCTCACGCTTCAGAATCTTCTCAACCTCCGGCTGTTCGGTGCTCGGAATTCTCGAAGCAAAGAACTGCCACAAGTCTTCATTCACGTAAACCCTGTTCACATCCGGAAACTCCACGATCGGGCGTAATTCATTTTCAGCCTTAAACTTGTCGGAATACTCAAACTTCCAAACACCGTTTTCAACTGTAAGTGTTCCAATCAATAAATCGTCATAGGTCAGGAGAAACCTGGCATGCGCCTCCGGCGGAGCCTTCACGCTGCGCGCAAAACCGAGCCATTCTTTAGCCTTGTCCATCAATCTTTTAATCGGCATGCGACAGTTCCCCCTCTCTCCCGTATGAAGGAATTGCTTCCACTAGCTTCTTCTGTCTTAAGCGTAAACACCTCTTTATTAGTTCCGAACGTTCCTTACTTAGTAGGGCCCCAAACTGCTTATCGACCATCTCGCAACTTAGCTCAAGCGGAGCATAGGGGAGGAATTTCTCGATATTATTGCGGTACCTTTCAAAGTGATCCCAGATTAACCCTATCAAACGGAAGAAATCAACGTTCGGCTCCTTGTCGCATCCAATAGGCGCGAGGCAGTTCCTGACATATTTCTCCAGTTGTTGCTCGTCAGTCAGCATCTGCCGCACGCGCGTTTCAGGGATGTTCCAAAACAACGCTCTGGCGGTATCGTAAACAGGAGAAAACCTTGGCGCGCGAGACTTTTGCACTGGAACAATGACACCCCAGTTATATGGATGTCGATCGTTGTGTCCAATGAGCGCATCGAACGTCAGCATCTCGACATAGCCCTTTATTATCTTCTCTGCGTGCTCTGGAAACAGATGCTGTAGTGCTTCGCACGTCATCTCGAACGTAAAGAAGTCGCTCTCGGTTTTGTTCTCTGCAATCTGTGCGTAGTTCTCTTTTCCTAAAGAGTACTCATAGATCTCGGCTCCGTGGGTCAACTGCTCAATCTTCCGGTTCAAAAAATACTTGCTCATGAAGCGAACCTGGCGATCAACCACTCGTAATTTTGAATCCGCGATCTTGAGACCGTAGAGTTTTCCGATCTCAGTGATCAGCTGTTCCGTGATTGACTCGTTCGGGTAAAACTTCGAACCGACCTTGGCGATGTAACTCTCGGATTGTTGCTGACGAGTTCTATGTCCCGGCCGATACTCGCTGTCGGTGATGAAGTCTTTAGGAGCATCGCCAGCCATCGAAAGAAAATCCACAGTTTGAATCGAGTACTCGCGCAAGCGTGCTATTAGCCTATTCCACTCAAGCTGATAATCAGAGTAGTACTTAATCGCTTTCAGGCCGATTTTTTGGTTCCGGGTGTAAAAAGGTTTTCGCTTTGTCATGAAGTAGCCGAGTAAATCTTGAAGGACATATTAAAATTGCCGACACCCGTCATCAATCGGAAGAACGGGCATTTGCGGAATTGATAGAAGACACGCATAATTCGTCGACAAATGAATCCAAGCGGCTACCTCACACAATGCCGAAAACCATTAAAGAACTTCCGGAACATAGTCGCCCACGCGAGAAGTTGCGTGAACGAGGCTCGGCTGCCCTCACTGACGAAGAATTAGTAGCCGCAATCATCGGCATGGGTACTGCCGGCGCTGACGTGCGGACAATGTCTCGCAATGTGGTCGCGTTAATTCAAAACCATCAAGAAGCACTCACGCTTGACCAATTGATGTCCGTCCCAGGCATGGGTCTGGCGAAAAGCGGTCAAATACTTTCTGCCTTCGAACTGGCTCGGCGCTATCTCGTCTCCGAGGCAACTAAGATCAAATGCGCTGAAGACGTGTTGCCGTTGTTGTCTGACATCAGAAACAAGCATCAAGAACATTTCGTCAGCGTAACACTAAACGGCGCAAACGAGGTGATTCAAAAACGCATAGTCACTGTGTGATTGCTCGATAAAAGCCTGGTCCATCCCCGCGATGTCTTTGCAGATGTAATAACCGAGCGAGCCGCTGCTGTCATATTTGCTCATAACCATCCTTCAGGTGATCTTCAGCCGAGCGCTGAAGACCTAGAGACACAGACCAGACTGGTTGAGGCCGCAACCATTTTAGGTGTTCGCGTGCTGGATCATCTGATAGTGGGACGTAGGGGATATTTTAGTTTTGAAGAGTCTGGCTTAGTAGCTTAGTTCGATCCACACTCGCTCGACAACGGATCAATTTCTTGCCACTTTTGGTCCGCCACACGCTACGGGCGGAGGCGGATGCGGGCGAGGATGTCGGTGAAGCGTCGTTCGGTGCGCAGTTTGGTGAAGACGGGGTCGACTTTAAGGTTCATTAACCAGATGTCGCGCGTTTCAACGGCTGTGTCCAACCACTTGAACGCTTGTTCCTGGTCGCCGAGTCCGGCGTAGATTGCCGCCACCGTATAGGGCGAGACGTAGCGCTGCTCCCGCAATTGCTGTAGATCGTTGAGCACTTGTTGCGCTTCGGCTTTCTTGCCAGCCACAGCATAAGAGTGTCCCAGCAAGGCGAGCATCAACGGACTGCCGGAAAGTTTCACACCTTTCTGAAACTCCGCGATCGCTTCCGCATGCATTCCCTTGGCTTCGTACGCCAACCCAAGATAACGACGCGCGGGAAACGAACTCGGATCCAGTTCGAGAATTTTCCGGCACTGCGCGATCGCCTCGTCGTTCTTTCCTGACAAGTAGTAGATCCAGCCGAGATGCGAACTCGCCACAAACGAAAGCGGCTCCAGTTCTTCAGTCCGCTTTCCTTCAGCGATCGCTTCGTCAAAACGCTCGACCGCAACGAGGTAGGAGCTGTACCACTGATGCGCCGGCGCGTACGACGGCTTCAACTTGATCGCCGTCTGAAACTCACGCTCGGTTTCCGCGCGGTTCCAGTCCCAACGAAACTTGATAAAAGCCATCGAGGTGTGAGCCTCGGCGGAACTCTCATCAATCTCGAGCGCCTTCGCCGCCGCCTCTTTCGCCTTCGGAAAACCATCTTTGGGTTGCAGGCGTCCGTAAACAACCAGCATGTTGTAACAGTCGGCGAGCCCGGCATACGCGGCCGAGTTGTTCGGATCGATCTCAATCGCCTGATTGAAAAACTGAATCGCCTCCTGCAACGCGTCGCCGGTGCGTTTGTTCCACGCGTTGCGGCCCTTTAAATAAAGGCGATAAGCCTCCAACTGTTTCTTCTCTTCGACATTCAATTTCAAACGCAAATTTTCGAAGATGTCGCGCGAAATGTCGTCCTGGACCAGCAGCACGTCTGAAACTTTGTGGTCGTAATGCTGCCCCCAAAGCTGCGCGACGTTTTGTAAGTCGATGAGATCGGCCTGGATGCTGATGATGTCGCCGTGCCGGCGCATTCGGCCGGTGACGACCGCACGCACGTTCAACTCCTCGCCGATCTTGCGCGGGTCGAGCGCCTTTCCTTTGTAACCCGCAACTACGCTACGCGGCACCACGCGCAACTGCGGCAACTTCGACAGGCTGTTGATCAAACTCTCGGCGATCTTGTCGTTTATATATTCGGCGTCGGGATCCGCGGATTCATCGACAAACGGTAACACCGCGATAGACTGAATCGCAGCAGTGTTGCCGGCCTTACTCGTGAAGTACATCACGCTGATAATGCCGGCGATCACAAGTCCGGCCGCCACAACAAACGCCGGCGTCCGTTGTCTGGCAGTCGAGGGTGCAGCAACACCAGCAGGCACGGGAATCTGGGCGGAAACCACGGGCGCAAAAGCCGCGTTCTCACCAGATTTCTCGCTAATACCGGCGGCCTTCTCACTAATAGCCGCGACAAACCGATAGCCGCGACGCGGCACTGTCTCGATAAACTGCACTCCGCCGGGACTCTCGCCGAGTGCTTTTCGTAAGAGCGAAATGTTTTGAGTCAGATTTCCTTCTTCGACAAACGTGCCAGGCCAGACCCGTTTCATCAGATCTTCTTTCGAAACGACCTGTCCGCTGTTTTCAACCAACGTCAAGAGGATGTCGAAGACTTTCGGAGTAAGCGGCACGACTTCGCCGTCGCGCAACAGAACACGCTCCGCCACATTCAGGCGGAAGCGACCAAATTCATAGCTGAGATTGTCCTGTTGCCCCATAAAAACCGGCTTTGAGAAACCTCATTGAGGAATTCTTGAGTGCTGCCTGAGGACTTATCGAGCGTCTGGATTGTAATCTCAAAACTCAAATACGCAAAGTAAAGGATCTCCCCATGATCGAAGAGAAGAAGACGTCGGAACTCGTCGAAACCTGGTTGGTCTATCTCCTCAGTGCGGCCGTTGCGGTAGGCGCTTTTCTGTTGGTCTGGTTGATTTCAATGCTTGCGGGTTTGAACCGGGCGTGACCTGCCGATCAGCAACCACGACGCCAACGCGCTCGCCAGTGCCAGCGCCGCTGACGTCAACATGACGAGTCGAAAACCGAACACAAACGACTCAGCAACGGTTTGCTCGATCCGTCCGCGAGTTGCTGAATCCACGACCTCCGGCACCCGTAGTCCTGCCAGCTTCACTCGCTCTTCATAAACTGCCTGTTTCAGTTGCTCGTCGAGACCAATCTCGTTTAGATGCACACCGAGTTTGTGGCTAAACGCATACAGAATCATCACCCCAAACACGGCGATCGCCAGCAAACCGGCAGTTCGCGAAACCGCATTGTTGATACCTGACGCAGTTCCGGCCTGTTCCTCGCGAACTGAATCCATCACTGTCGTAGTGAGTGGCGCGACCGTAATCGCCATTCCGAAACCGAGCACAACGACCGCGGGAAAAAAACTGGTCCAGTAGTTTCCACTGACGGACGGCACCGCAAACAGCGCCAATCCGGCAGCCGCGATCGTCGGCCCCACCACGAGCGGTAAACGAGGTCCGAAACGGTCGAACAAGCCGCCCGACCAACGCGACAAAGTGAACATGATCACGATAAACGGCAGCAACGCGGCCCCGGCGGCGGTCGCGCTGTAACCCTGCACCTGCACCAGATTGAGCGCGAAGAAGAACATCATGCCGCCGAGCGCGGCGTACAAAAGCAACGTCAACAGATTCGCACCGGCGAAGTCTGTCGAGCGAAAAAGTCCCAACGGCACCATCGGGTTCTTCGCCCGTGCTTCATGCCAAACAAAGACAACGAGACAGACAACGCCACCAATAAGCGTCGCCAACACAACCGGATTTGCAAAACCGAGCCGTGGCGACTCGATCAGACCGTAAACGATCGCGCCCAAAGCCAGCGTCGCTAGCGCCGCGCCAAGCCAGTCGAGTTGTCCGGTTTGATCTTCTTCACGACTCTCGGGCACACGCCACACGGAGATCACAAGGACGGCAACCGCCAGCGGCACATTCAGAAAGAACACCGCGCGCCACGACACGTGTTCGACTAGCCAACCACCGAGCACCGGTCCGATCGCCGTCGTCATCGCCGAAAAGCCAGACCACGTACCGATTGCTTTGCCGCGCTCCTTCTCACTAAAAGACGAAGTGATCAAGGCGAGACTGCCAGGCACCAGCAGCGCGCCGCCGATTCCCTGCACCGCTCGCGCGGCAATCAGTTGTTCGATGTTCGCCGCGAAGCCGCACGCCATGGAGGCGATCGCAAACACCACCACACCGATGTTGAAGATCCAACGCCGGCCATAGCGATCCCCGAGCGAGCCGCCAACCAACAACAGCGCGGAGAGAAAGAGTGAATACGCTTCGACGACCCACTGAATACCGATCGCCGTGGCGTTGAGACTGGTTTGCAGGAAAGGAAGCGCGACGTTAACGACGGTACCGTCGATGAACGCCATGCTCGATGCGAGAATCGTGGCTGCAAGAACCCACCGGCCCATAACGGCCACAGACTAACACGAACGATACGGACAGAACCGGTTTCTGCTTGAAGCAGTTCTGTTTCACCTGACCTTCCTTGAACCGGTACTGTCCGTGTCTTCCGTGGTTATCCGTGGCTAAAAAGGTTCGTCGATAGAGGCGCTCTGTTTAGTAAAGAATTTCGGCCCGTCTTCGGTGATGTACAAACAGTCTTCGAGACGAATACCAAACTCGCCGTAGATCACCACCGTCGGTTCGTCGCTGAAGCACATGCCCGGCTGAATCGGCGTCTTGTTCCCCCGCACGAAGTTGGTCCATTCATGACCGTCGAGCCCGATGCCGTGTCCAGTGCGGTGCGGCAGACCCGGAACTTTGTAGTCCGGGCCAAAACCCGCGTCAGTGATCACTTTGCGCGCTGCCGCATCAACCGCTTCACACGGCGCGCCGACTTTCGCGGCCGCAAAACCGGCGTCCTGCGCTTTGCGTTCGAGGTCCCAAATCTGTCGCTGTCGATCGGTCGCCTTGCCAAAGACAAACGTGCGTGTGATATCTGATTGGTAACCATCGACACTGCAGCCGCCGTCCATCAGCACCACGTCACCTTGTTTCAAACGCTGCGGCGTGCTGCTGCCGTGTGGAAACGCAGTGTACTTGCCAAAACTCACGAAAACTCCACCCGACGAACCAAGCGCGCGCAACGCCGCCGCGCAGTTGGCGGCAAACTCGCCCTGCGTCATCCCTTCAGTCATGCTGTCGCGCGTGGCTTTGTACGCGACGATCGTAATGTCGTTGGCGATCTGCATCAACGCGAGTTCGGTGGGCGATTTGAACATGCGGCAACCAGCCGTGATCGGCGTTGCATTCACAAACTTCAAAGCCGGCGCGGCGAGTCGAATGCCGTCGTAAAGAAAAAACCGCACCCGTTCTTCGATACCGATTGTCCCGGTGCGAATACCCCGGTCGCGAAACACCTCAGCCACACGCTGATACGGGCTCTCGTCCTCTTCCCACGTACGAATGTCCGTGCCGATGCGAATCAACTCGCGCGCGCGTTCTTCTTCGAACTTCGGACAAACCCACGCAAGGTCGCCACGTGCGGGAATCACCGCGGCGAACATGCGCTCACTCGTGCCCCAGCGCATGCCGGTGTAATAAAACATGCTGCTGCCCGGTTCGAGGTAGATCGCGTCGATCTTCTGCTCGCGCATCAGCTTTTGTGCTTTCTCGATGCGCGCCTTGCGTTCGTCGAGCGTGATCGGAACGACGTTGTCAGTCATTCGCCGCAAACGCCGAATCGCTTCAGGCTGGGTTGACTGTTGTAATGGCTCGATTGTTTCGGTATCGGCGTAGGCCAACGAGCGGCCTAGCAAAGTTGCGCCCGCCACACCGGCGGACAGGCGGAGGAAATCTCGGCGATCTGTGCACATGATGACCACAAATTACAGCAACACAGTTGAGTAACAAAAGGCCCAGCGGCTAGAATCGCCACAATGCCAGTGAGAAGTGAAGATCTACATGGTTCGGCGCCGGACAAATCGGGCGCGGCGCTGCTCCTGATCGACGTCATCAACGATTTCGATTTTCCGGAGGGCGAACAACTGCTTCGTCTCGCAATCCCGGCCGGCAAAAACATCGCACGTCTCAAGCGACGCGCAAAAGAAGCCGGCATTCCCGCAATCTACGTTAACGATAATTTCGGCCGCTGGCGTTCGGATTTCAAGAAGATCGTGGCTCACAGCCGCGAGGAGGGCAAAGGCAAAGAGTTCGTCGAACTGTTGCTGCCGGAAGAGGACGACTACTTCGTCCTGAAACCAAAACATTCCGGCTTCTACTCGACGTCGCTCTCGTTGCTGCTCACGCACCTCACCGCGAAAAATCTAATCCTCACCGGAATCGCTGGAAACAATTGCGTCATGGTCACCGCCAACGACGCGTACATGCGCGACTTCAAGCTTTTCGTTCCGGCGGATTGCATTGCTTCAAATACTGAAGAAGAGAATCGACACGCCTTAGAACAGATGGAGACGGTATTGAAGGCTGATACCACTATAGCCACCGAACTGGACCTGCAGAAGATCAGTGGCTAACGCCCGCATCATTCTCATCGCTGCGATTTTGTGCAGCGTGTGTGGCTTCTATGCCTGGCCGGCGCGGGCGCAGCAGACGTTGCGTTGGGGCGCGGACCCGAGCGGCGGCGCGCCTTACGTCTTCACCGATCCTGCAAATCCGGATATCTACATCGGCTACGAAAAGGAGATGGTCGACGCCCTCGCCGCGGCGATGGGACGGCGCGCGGAGTTTGTGCCCAGCGATTGGGAAACACTCGTCTCCGCGTTGCAGCGCAATTCGTTCGACGTGATCGTCAACGGGCTCGAACCAACCGGCGATCGCGCACAGCAGATCCTCTTCAGCAAGCCGTACTACATCTTTCAACTACAACTCACTGTTCGACGCAGCGACGACCGCATTTCATCACTCGCCGACTGTAAAAACCGCGTCGTCGGCACACTCGCAAATACCGCTGCGTCTCGATTGCTGCAACAGGAAGGGATTCCCTTTCGGAGTTACGCAGATCCGGTGGGCGCGTATCGCGATCTGGAGTTGAAACGTTTGGACGCAGTGCTGATGGACGTACCCGCGGAAGCCTTCTACGCGCGGCCGAATGGGAAATTGAAAGCCGCCGGCGCTCCATTCACGCGCGGCCAATACGTTATCGGTTTGCGCAAAGGCGACGAAGCATTGAAAGCAGAAGTCGACGAAGGCATCGACAAGATCATTCGCGACGGCACGCTCGAAACGATTCTCAAAAAATGGGGACTCTGGAACGACGCGCAGGTCGAGTTTCAAACAGCCATTCGATCCGGCACGCAAACGCACACCGTTGCCGAGTACACGACGACAAACGCGAGCTTCAACTGGAGCGAAGCGCTTTGGCGTCTGACACGCGCCGCGGGCGTCACAGTCTTCATCGCACTCGGCTCGATGGTCATCGCGGTCTTTCTCGGTCTGCCACTCGCCGTCGGGCAATGGAAAGGACCCGCCTGGCTGCGCGCGCTGTGCACGATCTACGTCGAGTTCTTTCGCGGAACGCCCGTGCTGGTCCAACTGCTGTTTCTTTACTTCGGTTTGCCCGTGATCGGCATCGCGATGCCCGGCTGGCTGACCGCACTCGTCGGACTCGGACTCAACTACGCCGCTTACGAGTCGCAGGTCTATCGCGCAGCTTTGGAAGCTATTCCATACGGACAGTGGGAAGCCGCTTACTCACTGGGCATGAACCCGGTGCTCGCGTTTCGCCGCATCATCCTGCCGCAGGCGTTTCGCATCGCACTGCCGCCGATGACCAACGACTTCGTTTCGCTTTTCAAGGACACGTCGGTCGCGTTTGCAATCTCTGTTTGGGAACTCGCCACGGCGTATCGGGAGCTGGCAAATGCATCCGGCCAGTTCTTAATGCTCGGACTCGCAGTCTCGGCGTTCTATCTGATGATGAGCCTGCCGATGGCCCATCTTGCGCGATTACTTGAACGCCGGATGAGCAATCGCGCCACTGAACGAACGGTGGAAGCCGAACCAGTGGAGGTCGGCGCATGATCCGCGTCTCCGGACTTCGCAAACGTTTTGGCTCGCGTGAGATTCTGAAAGGGATCAGTTTCGACGTGCCGCCACAAACAGTGCTTGGTGTCATCGGCGCGTCCGGCAGCGGCAAGTCGACGCTCCTGCGTTGTCTTAACGGTCTCGAGACGATCAACGACGGCACGATCGAGTGTGACAACGTGCGTTTGGAAGCCAAATTCTCGCACGCAGATTACAAACGCCGGGTGAGAGATCTGCGCTTGAAAGTCGGAACCGTGTTCCAGCACTTTCACCTCTTCCCGCACCTCTCTGTGTTGGGAAACATCATCGAAGCGCCCGTTCACGTGCTGCGCACGCCAAAAAAGACGGCGGAAACGGAAGCGTTGCAGTTACTCGAATCCGTTGGACTCGCAGGCGCCGCGACGCGTTATCCCATTTCGCTCTCGGGCGGCGAACAACAACGCGTCGCGATCGCGCGCGCACTAGCGATGCATCCGGCGTTGTTGCTGCTCGACGAACCGACAAGCGCGCTCGATCCACGACGCATCAACAGCCTGCGAACATTGTTGCGCACATTCGTCGATCGCGGTCACACGATGATCATCATTTCCCACTCAATGGGATTTCTGCGCGGGGTCGCCGACAACATTCTGTTTATGGAGGAAGGGTTTGTCGTCGAGCACGGACCTGCGGATGAGGTCCTCGAATCTCCGCAAGATCCGCGCACGAGAAGTTTTTTAGAGCAAGCCGATTGATTGACCGGAAACGCTGTCGAGATAGCGTTCGAATGGTCCACGATGTTCGACGTTTGTGATCTTGGTTCCGAGCAGGTAGCCGTTAACTGAGTAAGCATCGGTGAGACGCTCACAACGCACAGGCGCTACTTCCAAACCGACAATCCCGTCCGGCAGGTGCAACGAGAGTTTCAGCTTGTTTGAGCCGCTACAGAACCGTTCATCGATAATCGTGGCCGGAAGGACCATCGCCAAACCTTCGGCGCTGAGGTCGCTTGTCTGCCCGAAGAAGATCAGCTTTGAGTCTTCATCGTAGGCATCGTTGTCCAGCAAAGATAGAGTAGCCGCAAGCTCGACTTCGCATTTCGCGCGAAGGCGCCGCACGCTTCGACGCTCTATCGATGAAGCAAGCTTATCCAAGCTGGTCAGTCTTCCGAATCGAGAGGGGGTAAGACCAGTTTCATTCACGTTTTGTTTAAGTGTTAAATTCCGAAGCCGCAGCCCGCGCACTCCAGCCGGCCAGTAGTAGCACGAAACGATCAGTTTGTACATGGGGAAAGTCGTTAATTCGCTGTTATTTAATTGTCACGTTCGAATCAATTAAACGTGTAATACCGCCCCGATCCCACTTTCCTGCGACGTCTTCTGCATGGCCTGTTCGATTCCGTCGAAAGCCGCATCGAGGGTCTGCTCGTCAGCCAGGTAAACCAGCCGGAAATAGCCGTCAGCCGGGTCGCAACCGAATCCCGAACCATGGACCACGAGCACGCCCGAAGCCTCCAGCAGGTCGAGCGCAAACTGTTCGTCCGTGCGGCCGTTCAGATTGTCAGTTTTCACCATCAGGTAGAACGCCGCTTCCGGAACCACGCAACTCAAACCATCGATCGATGCGATTCGCGAAGTTGCGAGGTCACGCCGTCTTTTGATCTCTTTGAGAAAATTTTTGATGTAGTCTCTGCTGCTTTCAAGAGCCGGAGCAACCGCGTACTGCGCGGGTGTCGGTGAACACAAACGCCCGCCGGCGAGTTTGACCACCGCATCGACAATCCCGCCCATGCGCTCGGGATGAGTGAAACGCAACCAACCGATGCGCCAGCCGGAGAGCATGTGCGTCTTCGACAAACTCTCGAGCGTGACGACCGACGCCCCGGTGTCTTTCGCCAACACGGATGCGGCCGTCGGCGCCGGGCTGAAACACAACTCACGATAGACCTCGTCGCTGATCACAAGCAGGTCGCGCTCGGCAGCCAGAGCCAGAAGTTCGCGGGTGGTGTTGTCCGGCGTGATCGAACCGGCCGGATTACTCGGATTGATCAGCACGATCGCCCGCGTTTTGGGATTGATGAGCGAACGGATTTCGTCGACCGAAGGATGCCAATTGTCGTGCGGCTGCAAGTGATAGTAACGAACCTTCGCTCCCAACTTGCCGATGATGGCGGGATAGATCGGATAACCGGGCGCGGGCAACAACACTTCATCGCCCGGATCGACAAGGGCGGTGAGCGTTAAATCGGCCGCTTCTGAAGCACCCGAAGTGACGATTACGTCTTTCGTTTCGGTCGGCGAACCTAATCTGGTTGCATAACGCGCAATCGCCTCGCGCGTTTCGAGCAAGCCAGAAGAATGCGAGTAGCCGGAGAATTTGTCGCTGACGGCACGGTTAACCGCTTCGATAACGAAGTCAGGCGGTCTAAATCCGAATGATTGCGGATCGCCGATGTTCAGATAAATAACACGCCGGCCTTTGCGTTCGAGTGCTTCGGCGGCGCGGACAACGTTACGGATGGCGTATTGAAAGTTAGTAGCGCGTTCTGACGGGTGAATCATGGCCCGTCATTGTAAAAGATTTGGAAAAAATTCGCTCGCCGGGATGAGTTATTTACCGTAAAACCGCGGTTATCCCGTCCTGCGTGCCTTTGAGGTGTTCAATAAACGCGCGCAACTGTTCGCGCTGCTCGTCCGTGATATCAGTGAAACGCAGGCCAAAACCGACGGGTACGTGTTGGTGCGCGACTATTCCGGTCAGTTCGAGCCAGCCGCCGTCAGGGAGCTGGACGCGAAACGTCAGTCGCTCACCGATACAGGATTCTCCGGTGGTGTCGATATAGCAGCCGCCCTCAGAGAGGTCGGTAATGCGCGCGGGACGGTTTCCGTGTCCGTCCCAAACGGTCTCCAGGGAGACTTCCACTCGCTCTTCAGTGCGGCGTTCACTCATATTCAATCAGGAGTTGAGAACAGTGCCGCCGGTCTGGATTGAGGGCCGGCCCACTGTCAGGCGACGCCTTGATTTTATATCATGGCTCGCCATGTTCAAACCAAAATTTGAAGTCCTGCCCACAGAAGAGATCAGAAAACAGTTTCCCGCCCTCGAACGGGTGCACAACAACTATCCGGTTGCGTATTTCGACGGCCCCGGCGGTACCCAAGTGCCGCGGTATGTCGTCGAGCAGATGAGCGACTATCTCTACCACCACAACGCCAACACCCACTGGGCTTATCCGACTAGTGCGGAGACTGACGCCGCGATCGAGCACGCGCGCGAAGTTTGCGCCGAGTTTCTGAACGCGTCCCCGACTGAGATCGCTTTCGGCGCGAATATGACGACGCTAACGTTTCATCTTTCGCGCGCGCTTGGCCTTAATTACTCGACGGGTGACGAGATTGTCGTCACCGAACTCGATCATCACGCGAACATCGACACGTGGCGCAGGCTGACGCTCGAACGTGGGGTAACGATCCGGACCGTTCGGTTGGACACTGAGACCGGTCAGCTCAATTACGACGACTTGGAACGCTTCATTGGACCAAAGACGCGCCTCGTGGCGATCGGCGCGGCATCAAACGCCCTCGGCACGATCAACGATCTGCCGCGAGCGATCGATCTGGCACACAACGCGGGCGCGCTCGTTTTTGTCGATGCCGTCCACTCTGCATCGCACGTGCTACTCGACGTGCGCAAACTTGATTGTGATTTCGTTGGCATGTCGGCGTACAAGTTTTATGGACCACACGTCGGTGTGCTTTGGGGGAAGGCTTCATTGCTGCAAGAGATCAATTTTCCGAAGCTGGTGCCCGCGCCTGATTACGTTCCGGAAAATGCGGAGACAGGGACCCAGAATCAGGAAGGCATGGTGGGCGCCGGTGCGGCGATCGAGTTTCTGACGTCACTCGGTAGTAAACCGACGCTGCGCGAAAACCTTGAAAGTGTGTTTGCGGAATTACACGCGCGGAAGATGCGACTGTTCGCACGA
>Ga0196977_1000224_pt1 | contig 34206 bp, 29 predicted proteins | sample S3v_1013CmetaG_FD_148634 | JGI IMG/M metagenome (GOLD analysis project Ga0196977, IMG submission 148634) | Soil microbial communities from Anza Borrego desert, Southern California, United States - S3+v_10-13C | ecosystem: Environmental > Terrestrial > Soil > Desert | place: USA: California... | reverse complement strand
TAGAAGCGGTCTCATAAATACCCGTGCTAGCATTTCAGCATGGCACGAGGCGAAGAACTAACCGATGAGCAGTGGGCGGTTATCGAGCCACACCTGCCTGAACTTCCCACTCGGGACGATGGGCGCGGCAGGCCGTGGCGGGAGAACCGCGAGGTGATGAACGGCATCCTCTGGATACTGCGCTCGGGCGCGAGGTGGAAAGACTTACCCGCCCGCTTCCCGCCGTACCAGACTTGCCACCGCCGGTTCCAGCAGTGGGTCAAGGACGGGAGCCTCCGGCGTGTGCTTGAAGCGTTAGCCGAAGACCTCAGAACGCGCGGCGACTTAGACCTCTCGGAATGCTTTATCGACGGCACGTTCGTCGTGGCGAAAAAAGGGGGCGGCGAGTTGGTGCGACTAAGCGGGGCAAAGGCACGAAACTCATGGTGGTGGCAGACTTTAATGGTCTTCCTCTCGCCGCCGACGCGGCGTCTGCTCGCCCGCACGAAGTCACCCTTGTCCACGACACTCTTTCGGCGCGTTTCACTCGTGAGCGACCCGAGAGGCTCATAGGCGACCGCGCCTACGACTCCGACCCGCTCGACGCCGAGCTTAAAGAGCAGGGCGTCGAACTGATCGCGCCGCACCGGGCGAACCGGAGTAAGCCGGCGACGCAGGATGGCCGACAACTCCGGCGCTACCGGCGGCGCTGGAAGGTCGAGCGCCTGAACGCGTGGCTCCAGAACTTCCGCCGCGTCGCCACGCGCTTCGACTACTACGCTGAGAACTACCTCGGCTTCGTGCATCTCGGCTGCATCAAGATTCTGCTGAGGTGCTATTTATGAGACCGCTTCTACTGTCTACTGTCTTACGGCTCCTCGTTGACGCCGAAGCCGTTGACGAGGGTGGAGACGAGGCTCTCGGCGAAGCTGCGCGAGAGGCGCTCGACGGCCGGGTCTTCCTCGTTGAAGAAGCTGCGCGGGTCGTCTGTGAACTCGAACTCGCCGCGGAAGACGTAGTCCTGATTGTCGTAAAGGACGCGGTTCTTGACGCGGTCGCGGACGGTGACGGCGGCGTTGATGTTGACCTCGAAGATGCGCGCCCGCCCCCGCGAGTCGAGCAGCACGCCGTAGAAGAAGAAGCTCTTGATCGTGCCGTCCACCACCACGTCGGCCCCTTCCGGCTCGCTCTGCACGCGCAGGCCCTTGCCGCGCCGGATGATCTCGTTCATCACGGCGTCGGTGAAGCGGTGCTCGATGCGGTAGCGCAGCGCCTGATTCTGGAAGGCCGGGACGGCCACCGTGCGGACGTGCTCCGGCAGCCCCGACTTCCGCACCGGCTTGTAGCACTCGCGGAACCCCGACGCGAACAAGGCCACCGCGACCAGCGCGCACGCGCGCCCCCACTGACGACTCGAAAACATTTTTCCGATGATTCCCTCGCCGACGATTTCCGAAGCGGGACGAGTCAAGCTAACAAAAGCGGTGGCGGGTGACAAGTGACGAATTTAAAGCCGTATTCGATTCGCGGATTTACGATTCACGGTTCACGGCCCTGACGGCGTCCGCGACGCGCGCGGTCTCGACGGCGGCGCGCACGTCGTGGACGCGGACGACGTGCGCGCCGCGGAGGATGGCGGCGGCGACCGTCGCCATCGTGCCGTGCAGCCGCGCCGAGGGCGTCGCCTCGCCGGTGAGCGCGCCGACGAAGCGCTTGCGCGAGGTTCCGACGAGCACGGGGAAGTCGGCGAACTCGCGCGCGAGTTGGTCGAGGCGGGCGAGCAGCTCGACGTTCTGCCCCTGACTCTTGCCGAAGCCGATGCCGGGGTCGAGGGCGATTGACGCGGGCGCGACGCCGCGGCCCAGCGCCTCGGCGATTGCGCGGCGCAGCCCGCCGGCGACTTCCGGCAGGATGTCGGCGACGGGCGGCAGCGAGTGCAGCGTCTCGTGCGTCCCGCGCGAGTGCATGAGGACGAGGCCGGCCCGGGCGCGCGCGGCCTCGTCGGCGACGGCCGGGTCGAAGCGCAGGCCCGAGATGTCGTTAACGATCTCGGCCCCGGCCGCGAGCGCGGCGCGCGCCACCGCGGCCTTCGTCGTGTCCACCGAGACGGGCACGCCGACGCGCCCCGCGACGGCCTCGACCACCGGCACGACGCGCCGCGCTTCTTCTTCCGCAGACACGGGCGCGGCGCCGGGCCGCGTGGATTCGCCGCCCACGTCGATGATGTCCGCGCCCTCGGCGGCCATCTCCTCGGCGCGCGCGCGCGCACGCGCGGCGTCGAAGAACCGCCCGCCGTCGCTGAAGCTGTCCGGCGTCACGTTCAGCACGCCCATCACCAGCGTCCGGGCGCCGCAAGCCAACTCCCGCCGCGCAAGTTTCCAGAGCATAGAAGGAAGCGGACGGTAGACAGCAGGCGGGGCGCTACTGTCTACTTGAAAATCAGACTCATGCACGTGAGCCCGCCTTCGGCTTTGGCGAACTCCGAGACATCGACCGGGCGCACGTCGAGGCCGCGCCGCGCGAGGGCTTCGGCCGTGCGCGGGAAGGACGCGCCGACCAAGAGCGACTCGCCGACGCGCGCCGTGTTAGCGGCCCACGGCTCCGCGGGGTGGACGGCGAGCAGTTCGTAGCCGCGGAAGGCTTCCGCGTCCACCCACGCCGGGTTAAGCAAAATGGTTCCGTCGTCGGCCGCCGTGCAGGCCGTCTTCAGGTGCAGGCAGTCGCGCAGGGCGATGGGGGCGACCTCGTAGCCGTGCGGCGCCGTCAGCCGTTCGAGCGCCTCGACGCCCGCGCGGTTCGTGCGCGGCGAGAGGCCGACGAAGAGGCGGCGGCCGACGCGCAGCACGTCGCCGCCCTCCAAAGTCGCGGGCGCGAGGATGCGGGCGACGGGCCGCAGGCGCGCGACCTCGGGCTCGATGAGTCCCACTTCGGCGCGGCGCGAGGCGACGCCCGGCGACGTGATGACCGCCAGCTCTTCGAGCACGACGGCCGCGTCCTCGACGAAGACGCTGTCGGGCAGCCCCTCGACCGCGGGCAGCGCGACGACCCGCGCGCCGCAAGCTTCGAGCGCGCGGCGATAGTCGCGGTGCTGCGCGGCGGCCCGCCCCGCGTCAATCGGTTGGCGCGCGACGTAGGTCAGCTCGCACCCGGAGAGGCTGCGCGCCGGCTCCCTCGTGATGGCGGTAAGCACGACGACTTTCTATAACAGATTGCCGCGCCCCGTCGGAAGCGGCGCGGGGGAGAAGAAAAGGCGGGGGTGAAGGATTCACCCCCGCCTTCGGGTCGTCGAACTCCGGCCCCGGCCTTAAGCCGTCGCCGGGTTGCTGCCCGTGATGGGCGGCAGGATCGGCTTGAGCGGGTTGGTCGCGGGCTCCTTGAGCTGCGGCCGGCCCTCGTCGTCTTTGGTCGAGGGGCGGTCGTCGTCGAGCGGCAGGCCCGCCACGATGCGGCGAATCTGCACGCCGTCGAGCGTCTCGCGCTCAAGCAGCGTCTCGGACAGCCGCACCATCACGTCGCGGTTCTCCTCGATGATGGAGCGCGCCCGCTCGTACTGCTCGTTGACCAGCTTCTTGACCTGCTCGTCAATCTTGATGGCCGTGTCTTCCGAGTAGTCCCGGTGCTGCGAGATCTCGCGGCCGAGGAAGATCTGCTCCTCCTTCTTGCCGAAGGTGAGCGGCCCGAGGTCGCTCATGCCGTACTCGCAGACCATCGCGCGGGCCAGTTCGGTCGCGCGCTCGATGTCGTTCGACGCGCCCGTCGTGATGCTGCCGAGGAAGGTGTCCTCGGCGATGCGCCCGCCCATCAGGATGGCGATCTGGCCGAGCAGGTACTCCTTCGAGTAGTTGTGGCGGTCGCCCTCGGGCAACTGCTGCGTGACGCCTAAGGCCATCCCGCGCGGGATGATCGTCACCTTGTGGACGGGGTCGGCGTTCGGGACTTTGAGGCCGACGAGCGTGTGGCCGGCCTCGTGGTAGGCCGTGACGCGCTTCTCCTCGTTGGTGATGACCATGGACTTGCGCTCGGCCCCCATCAGCACTTTGTCCTTCGCCAACTCGAAGTCGCCCATCATGACGATCTTCTTGTTGTAGCGCGCCGCGTTGAGCGCCGCCTCGTTGACGAGGTTCGCCAAGTCGGCGCCGGTGAAGCCGGGCGTGCCGCGCGCGATGACCGAGATGTCCACGTCCTCGCCCAGAGGAATCTTGCGCGTGTGGACTTTGAGGATGCCCTCGCGGCCGCGCACGTCGGGGCGCGAGACGACGACGCGGCGGTCGAAGCGGCCGGGCCGGAGCAGGGCCGGGTCGAGCACGTCGGGCCGGTTCGTCGAGGCCATCAAAATCACGCCGTCGTTCGACTCGAAGCCGTCCATCTCGACGAGCAACTGGTTCAGGGTCTGCTCGCGCTCGTCGTGCCCGCCGCCGAGGCCCGCGCCGCGGTGGCGGCCGACGGCGTCGATCTCGTCGATGAAGATGATGCAGGGCGCGTTCTTCTTGCCCTGCTCGAAGAGGTCGCGGACGCGCGAGGCGCCGACGCCGACGAACATCTCGACGAAGTCGGAGCCCGAGATGGAGAAGAACGGGACGTTGGCCTCGCCGGCGACGGCGCGCGCGAGCAGGGTCTTGCCCGTGCCCGGGGGCCCCATCATCAGAACGCCCTTCGGGATGCGCCCGCCCAGTTTCTGGAACTTCTGCGGCTCCTTGAGGAACTCGATGATCTCCTGAAGCTCCTCCTTCGCCTCGTCCACCCCGGCCACGTCCTTGAAGGTGACGCGCTTCTGCTGGTTGTTCAAAAGCTTGGCCCGGGACTTGCCGAAACTCAGGGCCTTGTTGCCGCCCGACTGCATCTGCCGGAGCATGAAAATCCAGAAGCCGACGAGCAGGAGCACCGGCCCCCACCACGCGAGGATCGACCAGAGGATGCCGCCGGAGGCCGGCTCGATGGTGACGTTCTTCGACTGCACGTACGGGATGCCGTTCTGGTCGCGCTCGGCGGCCAGCTTCGCCAAATCGTTGCGCATCGAGTCGCCGTCAACGGTCGTGCGGAACTCCTGCTTGTCCTTGGTCTTCGAGACGACCTCGGTCTGCTTGACGATCAGCTCGTCGACTTTGCCGTTGCGAATGTTCTCGACCAGATCGCCGTAGGAGAGGGGCTTGGCGCCGCGCCCCTCCTTGTTGACGACGAAGTGGTAGAGCATGACGGCCCCGACAAGGATGAGCACCCAGAAAATTAGTTGTCTTGCAGTGGAACTCAAAATCTTCTCTGCCTCCGACGCCGATGATACCCCAACTCGGCGTCCTTTGTCGCTCCCGCGAAAGCCCCGACTCGTCTCGCCCCCGGCCGCCGCCCCGCGGGGAGCGCAAACGAAATTTGCCCGTCGGCCGGCTCGAATTGGATGCTTTCGGGCCACCCCAAGTTGTGCCTCGCGGCGCCCTTCGGGGGGCGGCGCGAAGCCCCGGCCGGCTTCCGATTGTAAGGTTCGGGTCGCCCTTTTTCAACGACTTTCCCGAAAATAAAGAGAAGCCCGGCCGCGAGGGGGCGCTCAAGTCTCGTCGGGCGATTCTCCGGCGGGACTCGAGGCGCCCCGCCTCGCGGCCGGGCTTCTGATTTTTTCTTTCAACGGCGGAACAGGAGGAGGCCGCGGCGTCGCTCGACGCGGCCCCCCCCCGGCAACTCGGCCACGCGCCCGCCCCGCTCGCCCGCCAGCAGGCGCTCGACCGCCTTCACGTGCTGAAGCCCCACGCGCCGCAAATCGCCGCGGCCTCGGGCCAGCCACAGGCGCAGCGCGCGCCGCCTCAGCGCGGGCAGGGCGCGCGCGAGCGTGTCCACGCGCAGCGGCCGCGCCGCGGCCTCCCCCGGCGCGGGCGTCTCGGCCGCCGGCGCGGGCGGCGCGGTCGCCTCTTCGAGCAGTTCGGAGGCGAGAGCTTCGAGCGCGGCCGAGTCTTCGTAAAGGAGGTCTGCGGCGCGCGCGAGGGCTTCGGCGGCGCGCGGGTTGAAGGTCGCGAGCAGCGGCAGGACGCGGCGGCGCAGGCGCACGCGCGCGAAACCCTCGTCCTCGTTCATCTCGTCGCGGCGGAACTCGACGCCGCGCGCGCGGCAAAACTCCTCGGTCTCCGCCCGCCGCGCCCAGCCGACCAGCGGCCGGCGCAGGGCCACGTCGCCGGCCGCGTCCAGAGGCCGTTCGGGGCGCATCCCGGCGAGGCCCGCCGCCCCGCTGCCGCGCAGCAATCGGAGCAGGACGGTTTCGGCCTGATCGTCGAGCGTGTGCGCGGCGAGCACGGCCCGCGCCCCGCAGGCCCGCGCCGCTCCCGCCAGAAACTCGTAGCGCGCGCGCCGCGCCGACTGCTCCAAGTTGTCGCGCCCCGCGGCCTCGCCCGGCTCGGCCCGACCCGCCAAGACCTCGTAGCCCAGAGAGCGCGCCCAACTCTCGACCCAGAGCGCATCCTGCGCGCCGCGCTCGCCGCGCAGCCCGTGGTCGAGGTGCGCCGCCGTTAGTTCCACGCCGAGCCGCCCCGCGCGCCGCAACTCGTCGAGCGCCAGCAGCAGCGCCGACGAATCGGCCCCGCCCGAGACGGCGACCAACACGCGCTCGCCCCGCGCGGCCCACCCGCGCCGCCGCCACTCGACGCCCAGCCGCCGCGCGAACCCGCTCAGCCCCGCCGAATTTTCCCGCCGCCCGTGCATGAAAGTTTGTTGCCGTCGGATTTTTGATTTGCGATTTAAGCAGTCGGCTCTCAGTCGCCGCCCGCCAGTTGACGACGACCGGCTGAGGGCTGACAGACCGACCGCCGAAGACTACATTCGAAACTCAAAAATCTAAAATCGGGAATTCACCCCGCCTCGTCTCCGCGGTGAACGGCGCCCGCACGCACCCGGAGAATTCTGAAACGCGCGCACGCATTCTGTCACAAACATCACGCCGGCGGTGTTTACCTTTCAAAAGCCGACTGCGCGGGCGTCGTGCGCCCGCCGGCGGCCGACCTCTCGGATAAAAATTCAGGACTTCGGACAGGAGGAGCGAGTATGAAGCGTTTCAGCCAACGCGCCTTCGGGTGGGCGCTCGCGGCCGTGACCATCTCGGCGGTCGTCGCCGCCGGCGTCGCGGCGTCGCGCCCGGCCGTGGGGCTGGCGCAGGAGAGCTTTCAGGGCCAGTGGCTCGTCGAGCACCGCGCCGACGAGGGCAAGGGCGAGCGGACTTACCTGACGCTGCGCTACCGCGAAGAGAAGACGGGCAGGGACGGCCGCCGCCACACGAGTAACTGGGACACCACCCGCGCCGTCGAGCCGGGCAGCCTCCACGGGCTGACGCGCGAGCAGGCGTTCTCCGCGGGCGGCGCGAGCGTCCGCTTCCAGATTCGGCGCGACGCGGGCACGTTCGAGTGCGAGGGCTGGTTCAAGGCCGGCTCGGGCTCCGGCCACTTCACCTTCGCCCCGAGCGCGCAGTTCGTCGCCGAGCTCCAGCGCCGCGGCGTCGGCACGCCCGACTCGCGCCAGCTACTCACGCTCGCCCTCGCCGACACCGGCCTCGCGCTCCTCGACGAGTTGCGCGCGCAAGGGTACGAGCAGCCCAACGTCGAGCGGCTCGTCCGCCTCGGCGACCACGGCGTGCGCCTCGACTACGTGCGCGGCCTGAACCGTCTGGGCTACCGCCTCGGCACGCTCGACGCGCTCGTCCGCATGCGCGACCACGGCGTGTCGCTCGACTTCATCACGGAGCTGCGCGACGCCGGCTTTAAGAACCTCACGGCCGAGGAGTTGGTCAGGACGCGCGACCACGGCGTCAGCGTCTCCTTCATGCGCGAGCTGGAGGCGGCCGGCTACACCGCGCCCGCCACGCTCGAAGGACTCATCCGCCTCAGAGACCACGGCGTCTCGGCCACCTTCATCCGCGGTCTGCGCGCCGAGGGCTACGCCTCGCTCCCGCTCGACACGCTCGTCCGCCTCCGCGACCACGGCGTCAGCGTCTCCTACGTCCGCGAGCTGAAGGAACTCGGCTACGCCAACCTCGCCCCCGAGCACCTCGTCCGCCTGAAAGACCACGGCGTCTCCGCCTCCTTCATCCGCCGCGTCAAGTCGCGCCGCGGCGATACGCCCCCCGTCGAAGAACTCATCCGCCTCAGGAACCACGGCGACCGGGAATAGCGCGAAGAGCGTAAACCCTGCGGGGCGGCGAGGCCGGCGGCATTCGTGCGCCGGCCTCGCGCGCTTTTCCCGGCGACCGGCCGCCGTACGCGGTGAGGATAATTTCTGGCCCGAGCGGCTGACTCGCGCTCGCCCTCCCCCGCCCTTCGGCCGAACGGAAGCCTCCCCGCCCCCGCCGCGCGCGGCGCAGTTTCGCCGAGGCGTCGCGCCGCCTCGGTACGGTTTCATTTACAGCGCCGAAGTTTTTTTGTTATATGCATGGCGCGCCCGATTCACCGGCGAGCCGCCTTCCCCGACCGGCACAGACTCGCCGCCGCCCGAGGCTACCACTTGCGAGCCGCCCTCAGCCCACCCGCGCCGGCGACTTCCCCCCCGGCGCCGACGGCCCGCGGCCGCGGACGCGACCACCACGATGAACATTCCCGGGAGACTCGAGGGGAAGATGCAGGAAGACCGGTCGCTGCGCTCTTCCGTCGACGCCGCCATCGCCGACTTCGTGCCGTGGCTCGAAGACAGCAAGCTGCCGTTCTTCCCCGACTACACCGACCACGGCACAAAGCACGTCGAAGGCATCCTCGTGACGGCCTCCTCGCTCATCGGCGACGAAGCATGGGAGGCCGTCACGGCGCAGGACGTGGGCGTCCTCATCCTCTCGGCGCTGCTGCACGACTGCGCCATGCACATCACCGAGGACGGCTTCCACGCCCTCGTCGGCGGGCGCACGCACACTGCGCGCGTCCCCGGCTTCGGCGACGCCGACTGGCCCGCGCTCTGGCAGGACTACCTCTTCTCGGCCAAGCGCTTCGACGACCGCACGCTCACAGACCTCTTCGGCGAGCCGCTGCCCGTCCGCACCCCGCCGTCCGACATCAACCAGATGACCCGCGCCGACCGCGTGCTCATCGGCGAGTTCGTCCGCCGCCACCACCCGCGCCTCGCCCACGAGATCGCGCGCCACGGCGTGCCGGGGCCTGACGACCGCCGCATCAAACTCTCCGAGCGCCTCGACCCGGAGCTAGCCGACCTCGCCGGCTTAGTCGCGCGCAGCCACGGGCTGCCGCTGCGCGCGACCTTCGACTACCTGAAAAAGTATTACCACCCGCGCGCGTATAAAGGCGTGCGCGCCATCTTCCTCATGGCCGTCCTGCGCGTCGCCGATTACATGCAAATCCAAGCCGAGCGCGCGCCGAGCCAGATGCTCAAGGTCAAGAGAATCCGCAGCCCCTTCTCCCGGCGCGAGTGGCGCGCGCACCTCTCCGTCAGTAACGTCGGCCCGTACGAGGATGACCCCGAGGCCATCCTCGTGCAAGCCAAGCCGCCGGACGTGCGCACCTTCCTGCGCCTCAAAGGCTGGCTCGCCGGCATTCAGGAGGAACTGGACACCTCGTGGGCCGTGCTCGGCGAGGTCTACGGCCCGCGCCCGGAGCTGCGCCCCCTCGGCCTCGTCATCCGCCGCGTCCGCTCGAACCTCGACGACGCGCGGAGCTTCGCGGAACTGGTGACCTACGTCCCCCGCCGCGTCGAGTTCGACATCGCCCGCGGCGAAATCCTCAAGCTCCTCGTCCGCCCCCTCTACGGCGACCGCCCCGAGATCGGCATCCGCGAGTTGCTCCAAAACTCCCTCGACGCCGTCCGCGAACTGTGGGACTTGCAGGAACAGAACCCGCGATACAGAACGGCCGACCTCATCGAGCAGGAGGCCGACGTTGTCATGTGGCTCGACGAGCCGGACGAGGCCGGCCGCGCCACCTTCACCATCAGCGACCGCGGCGTCGGCATGACCGAAGAGGTCATCACCGACTACTTCCTGAAGGTGGGGGCCTCCTACCGCAACAGCGACGCATGGGCCAAACAGCACGAAGGGGCCGGCGCGGGAGAGGATGGCGAACCTTCTCTCAAATCCCGCGTCCTCCGCTCCGGCCGCTTCGGCATCGGCGCCCTCGCCGCCTTCCTCCTCGGGGACGAAATCGAGGTCACCACCCGCCACGCCGCCGCTGACGAAGGCATCCGCTTCACCACGCGCCTCGACTCCGAGCCTATCGAACTCCGCCGTGTCGAAGGTCTCAAGGTCGGCACGACCGTGCGCGTGGTTCTTTCGCGTGAGCGCTACCGCGAACTCGCCGGCGCGTTAGAGAACATTTCAGGCATGAGCGCCGAGGAGAGGGAGCGGGCGCTAACCATGCGGGACGATTGGGATTGGTATTGCCTGTCCAGCCCTTCGGCGCTGAGACGACTGGGCCGCGACCGCGTGACGCTGCCGCAAAGGTTGCGCCTGCCGGGTCTGCGATCAGACTTGCCGCCGGGCTGGTTCGAGGTCAGGGTCGCAGGTTACGAGGCCGTTCATTGCTCACTTCAGTTCGAGGTCGGCCTCGCCTGTAACGGAATCGTCATTAGTGATTTGGAGGAAGGAAGCGAGTACAGTATCACTAAAGATGAGGAGAATTACGCCCCCACGGTGGTCGCGATTAACGAGCCCTTCGTATCTGTTTTCGACCCCGACGGTAATCTGCCCCTGAACCTGACCCGCTCGCAGTTAACCGAGGACGGGGAGCTGGTGAAGGAGGTCTCGCGCGCGAGGCTTGAATACTTTCTCGCCCACCTGCTGGTTCACGCGCCGACCGGGTATGAATTCATAGGCCAGAAAGGCGAGGAATTATGCTCCCGGCGCAATTACCGCAGCCCGCGACAGTTGATCCGGCCATTGTTTTATACCGCCGACGGGGTTTCCATTGCCGAGCCGTGGAATATCCTTAACGCCGGCGTCGCGGCGGCTCTCGTCCTCGCCTATGAAGCGTCCCCGCTCGCGCCGCTCTTAGCCCGCCCGGATAATTATGACGCCACTTTCCTTTTAGACCTGAACCGCCCCTTCGGGAGGTGGGCCGCTACCGGCCTAGCGTCGGTGCTGGCGGAAGGTTTCAACGGCGTGCTGACGCGGCGTTACCGGCTACCCAAAGGGGACATAGGCGCCGTCCGGGTTCTGACGTCTCATCAAATGGAACTTGAAATCCGTAAGAGCCGACGGAGCGAGTGGTCACGGCTCCCCCCTGACCTGAAAGAGGAGTGGTCTGACGGCCGCTGGGTGTTACTGACTAAGGGCAACCCGCCGCCGCCGCTGTTCGACGTGGAATCCCTTCCGGAGGCGGTCGGACGGTTCGCAAATCCGCGGGAGCTTCCGATTGCGGCGGAGTGGTTTTTAGACCGTGAGGAAGTCAGCGAACTCTCCGTCAAGCAGAGCCAGCTTGCCCGCCTGTGGGAGACCATCATCCGCGAGCCGGTCATCCCCTACGACCTTCAGGAGCGGCGCGAGAAGCTGGCCCACGCGTACCGAGCCCTCGCGCCTTACGTCGAGAAGATTGAGGGGGACGCGCGGGCAGCGGCGGCGGCGAAGAAGAAGGCCCCGCGCAAGAGCAGGCGCGGGCGGCGGAAGTGACCTTCAGGGCCGGGGCGCTCCGGCGGCCGGTCACGCGCCCGCGCGCACGCGGCCCCGCTCACTCAAGCGACGATCATCGTGCCCGTGCCTTCGTCGGTGAAGACTTCGGCGAGGATGGCGTTGCGGAGTGAGCCCTTGATGATGTGGGCGCTGCGGACGCCGCGGCGCAGCAGGTCGGCGATGTTCTGGAGCTTGGGGATCATGCCGCCGGTGGCGACGCCGCCGGTGATGAGCGCCTCGACCTCGGCGGCCGAGAGGCGCGAGAGCTTGGCGGCGCGCTCGCCGGGGCGGAGGTAGATGCCGTCCACGTCCGAGAGCATGACGAGCTTTTCGGCTTCGAGGCGGACGGCGATCTCGGCCGCGATGGTGTCGGCGTTGATGTTGAAGACGCGCCCCTCCGAGTCCGCGCCCAGAGAGGAGACGACCGGCAGGTAGTCGTGGTCTAAGAGCACGCGCAGCAGTCGGTCGTTGATGCGGATGATGTCGCCGACGTGGCCGAAGTCCACGCGCTCGCTCACGCCCGTCTCGCGGTTGACGATATCTCTGGGCGGGCGTCGCTCGGCGTGGACGATGTCGCCGTCCACGCCCGAGAGGCCGACGGCCTCGACGCCGCGGTGGCGCAGCGCGGCGAGGATGTCGGTGTTGATCTTGCCGGCGAAGATCATCTTCGCCATGTCGAGCGTGGCGTCGTCGGTCACGCGCCGGCCGTCGATGATCGTCTGCTCGACGCCGAGCTGCGCGGCCAGCTCCGTCAACTGCTTGCCGCCGCCGTGGACGACGCAGACGCGGATGCCGACCTGATGCAGCAGCGCCAGCTCCTCGGTCAGAGAGACCAGCGTCTCGCGCTCCTCGGTCACCTTCCCCGAAAGCTTCACGACGAACGTCTTGCCCTTGAACCTACGGATGTAGGGCAGCGCCTCGCGCAAAAGGTCGAGCCGCGGCTGACTCATCTTCGCACCTCCGTTGAGCGCGGCGCCCGGCGCCGCCGCTCACCCTTTCAGCAACTCCGCCATGACGGCCTTCTGCGCGTGCAGGCGGTTCTCGGCCTCGTCGGTGACGACGGAGGCGGGCGAGTCGAGCACTTCGTCGCTGACAATGACGTTGCGCCGCACGGGCAGGCAGTGCATGAAGAGGCCGCCGTCGGTGCGCCGCATCTTCGCGGCGTCCACCGTCCAGCGGCCGCGGTGCGGCGCGCGCTCGGCCGCGTCGGACGCGGCGTCGCCGTAAAACTGCTTCGCGCCCCAGCTCTTCGCGTAGACGATCTGCGCGCCGTCGAAAGCCCCGTCGGCGTCGTGCGTGACGTTGACGCGCGAGCCGGCGGCCGAGGCGTGGCGCCGGATGTCTCGCATCAACTCTTCGTCCAGCTCGTAGCCGGGCGGGTGCGCGACCGTCAGGTCGTGCCCCATCTGCGCGGCGGCCAGCGCGAAGCTGTTGGGCACGGCCATCGGCAGAGGCTTCGGGTGCCACGCCCACGTCAGCAGCACGCGCCTGCGCCCGTCGCCCAGCTTCTCGCGGATCGTCATCATGTCGGCGAGCGCCTGACACGGGTGGTGCATCGCCGATTCGAGGTTGACGAGCGGGACTTCCGAATACCGCGCGAAGGCCGCGAGCACGGGGTCGCGCCGCTCCTCCTCCCAACTCCTGAGCGCGGCGAAGGTGCGGACGCCGGCGAGCGCGCAGTAGCGGCCGAGCACGCGCACGAACTCGGCGACGTGCTCCGTCTTATCGCCGTCCATCACCGCGCCCTCGCGGTGCTCCAGAGTCCAGCTCGTCCCGCCCGGCTCCAAGACGACGGCGTTGCCGCCCAGCTCGTGGACGCCGACCTGCATGGACGCGCGCGTCCGCAGGCTCGGGTTGAAGAAGACGAGCGCCGCCGAGCGCCCCGCGAAGGGGCGCGACGAGTCCTCGCCGCGCTTGAAGCGCGCCGCCGCGTCGAGCAACGCTTCGAGCTCGCCGCGCGTCCAGTCGGCGGTCGTCAGAAAATGCTTCATCGTCGCCGCCAACCCTCCGCCACTTCCTTCAACGCCCCGACGAAGAGGCCCGCTTCCTCGACCGTCACGCAGAGCGGCGGGAGCAGGCGCAGCACGCGCGGGTCGCTCGACGTGCCGGTGATGATGCGGCGTTCGAGCAGAGACTTCTGCGCCCGCGCCGCGACGGGTTCGGCGAACTCGACGCCGAGCAGCAGGCCCAGCCCGCGCACGCCCGCGACGCCGGGCACCTTCGCCAACTCCGCGCGCAGATACTTCTCGATGGCGCGCGCGTTGCCGAGCATCCCGTCCTCTTCAATCGCTTCGAGCGTCGCCGCGACGGCCGCCATCGCCAGCATCCCGCCGCCGAAGGTCGTGCCGAGGTCGTTCTCTTTAATCGAGGACGCGACCTCCCCGGTCGTCAGGCACGCGCCGACCGGCACGCCGCTGCCCAGAGACTTCGCCAGCGTGACGATGTCGGGCACGACGCCTGCGCCCGCCGCGCCGCCCGCGAAGAACCACTCGCCCGTGCGGCCCACGCCGGTCTGCACCTCGTCGTAGACGAGCAGCATCCCGCGCTCGTCGCACAGGCGGCGCAGTGACAGGAAGAACTCCGGCGCGGCCGCGCGCACGCCCGCCATCGACTGAATCGGCTCAAGCATCACGGCGGCCACCCGCTCGTCGGCGAGCGCGGCGACCGACTCGATTGACCCGAACTCGGCCCGCAGGTGGCCCGGCACGTTCGGCCTCCCCAGCTCGCGGTACCTGCCGAGGAACGTCGCGCTGATCGAGTCGGCCGTGCGGCCGTGGAAGCCCCCGTCGAAGGTGACGACGTGCTCGCGCCCGGTCTTCAGGCGCGCCATGCGCATCGCGTTCTCGTTGGCCTCCGTCCCCGAGTTGCAGAAGAAAGCCTTCGTCAGCGACGCGGGGGCGCGCCCGACCAGCATCTCGGCCGCGCGCGCCCGCACGCCCGAGTAGACGAGGTTCGAGTAGAACAAAAGCCGCCCGGCCTGCTCCCTGATCGCCGCGACCACGCGCGGGTGGCAGTGGCCCGTGGCGCAGACGGCGTGCCCGCCGTAGAGGTCGAGGTAGCGTTCGCCCCCGGCGGTCTCGACCCACGCGCCGCGCCCGCGCTCCGGCGCGAAGGCGAACTTCCTGTAGGTCGCGAGCTGGAACTCCTCCTCGCGCGCGGCCACGTCCTCGAAGGTTGTCGTCGTCGTGTTCATCTGCTAACCGGCCCTCGTGCCGTCGGGCACCGCGCGCTCGGGGACGGCCAGCGCGGGCGCGAGGCCGTCGGCGTAACCGAGGTCGAACAGCATCCCCTCGGAGACCTCGCCCGCCATCCGGCGCGGCGCGAGGTTGACGACGAAGAGCGCCTGCCGCCCTTCGAGCTGGCGCGGGTCGGCGCGCTCGCGCTTCATCCCGGCGAGGATGTTGCGGCGGTGGTCGCCGAAGTTGACCACGAGCCGGACGAGCTTGCCCGAGCCCGCGACCTCCTCGACCCGCTCGACCGTGCCGACGCGGATGTCCACGCGCCCTAAGACGTCGGCCGTGATCGTCTCCCTGACCGGGGCCGGCCTGAACTCCCTCTTCGTCTCTCCGCTCATGGGTTCCCGCCGACGAGCATCAGCCCCGCCCTCTCTTCGAGGCCGAACATCAGGTTCATGTTCTGCACGGCCTGCCCGGCCGCGCCTTTGACGAGGTTGTCGAGGGCCGCGAAGACGGCCACCTGCCGGCCGCGCGCGGCGAAGCCGAGGTCGCAGAAGTTCGTCAGCTTCACCCAGTTGATGTCCGGCGACCCGGAAACTAACCGCACGAAGAAGGAGCCGCGGTAGAACTCCTCGAAGAGGGCGCGCACCTCGGCCTCGGTCGTCTCGCCCCGGGCCTCGGCGTAGACGGAGGCGAAGATGCCGCGCGCGACGGGCAGCGAGTGCGTCATGAAAACCAGCTCGTTCGTCCAGTCGCCGACGGCGCGCAGGGTCTGCTCGATCTCGGGCGCGTGCTGGTGCGCGAAGGGCTTGTAGGCGTAGAAGGAGTTGGCGCGCTGCGGGTGGTGCGTGTTGGCCGCCGGCTTCGCGCCCGACCCCGAAGAGCCGGTCTTGGCGTCCACCACGACGCGCCCTTCGACCAGCCCCGCGCGCACGAGCGGGGCGAGCGCCAGCAGCGTCGCCGTCGCGAAGCAGCCGGGGTTGCTCACCCTCCGCGCGCCCCTGATCCGCTCGCGGTTGACCTCCGTCAGCCCGTAGACGAACTCGCGCTGCAACCCCATCGCCGTGTGCTCGCGCCCGTAGTGCTCGCGGAACTCCTCGGCGCTCGACAGGCGGAAGTCGCCCGAGAGGTCGACGACCCTGACGTTTGCGGGCAGGCGCGGCGCGACCTCCAGAGCCTGCCCGTGCGGCAGCGCGAGGAAGGCGCAGTCGAGGACGCCGAGCGCGCCGAACTCCTCCGGCGCGGCGACGAAACTCAAATCCGTCAGGCCGAGCAGGTTGCGGTGCACGTCCGCGACCCGCTTGCCCGCCTGCTCATTGGCCGACACGAAAACGACCTCGGCCTGCGGGTGGAAGAGCAGGAGGCGCAGCAGCTCCGCCCCGCCGTAGCCCGACCCGCCGAAGATGCCGACGCGAATTTTCTCTTTCACGGCCGCCTCACCCGTTCTATCATCGCCCCGAGCCGCTGACTTAAGACGAACGCAGGAGGAGACCACAGATGGGCCGCCCGCGCGCCGCCTTCCCTTTCATCGCCCTCGCCGTCGCCTTCATCACGCTCGGCGTGACGAGCAACCGCGTCTTCGTCTACGTCGGCGTCGTCTTCCTCGCCGTCGCCCTCGCGCGCCTCCTGTTCCGCCGCTGACTTCGACGCCTCAGGCGAGCGCCCCGACCGTGCCCGCCACCTTCGGCCGGATCAGCTCGAAGAGGCGCGCGCCGTCGCGCTTGGCGTTGCCGGCCGGGACGCCGAACTCGCGCTCGATGAACTCCTCGCCCATCCGCGAGTCGGTGACGGAGCCGGCCACCAGATCGACGCCCATGCCCCGCCGCCTGAACAGCTCGACCCCGCCCCACACGCCGACGTAGTCGGACGCGCAGAAGACGACGGCCGCGATGGCCCGCCGCAGCTCCGCGTCGTCGAAGACCGAGTCCACCGAGTAGCCGCCGAGGATGCCGTCGCCCAGCTCGATGACGACGAGGTCGGGCGCCTCCTCGTTCAGCCGCGCGATGATCGCCTTCGCCACCGGCGCGAGGTCGCCGACGCCGACCGTCGAGGGCAGCCCGCAGTCGAGGAAGCTCGCCACCGCCACGGCCCCGTGGTCGGCCATGTTGAGCGTGTCGCGCAGGCAGGCCACGCCCGAGAGCTTCCCGGCCGCGACGCGCATCCCCGCCCGCGTCGCCTGACGCACGATCTCGGTGGCGGCGAACGTCTTGCCGCTGTTCATGCACGCGCCCGCGACGACGACGAGCGGCGCGCACCCTCCGGGCAGCGACGCGCGCAAAGGCAGCGCCGCGTCCGAGATGTTGCGCACGCGCTCGTCCCCGCCGCAGACGAAGCCGACGACCTCGGCCTCGATGGCGTCGCTCAGGCTCGAATGGTGGCCCGTGCAGCGGCCGAGCACGCCGCCCATGTTCAGAAGGTGGAGGCGGTCGCCCTCGGCGACCCACTCCGGCACGTCGCCGACGAAGCCCTTGAGCGCGCGCCGCGCGCCCAGCGCGCCGACGAGCACGTCGCCGGGGTTGATCTTGGCGAGGCGGCCCGAAGCCAGCTCAAGCTGGTTGTAGGTCGCGCTGTCGGTCAGCGCCCGCACCACCACCGCGTCGCCCACGCGCCCGCGCCGGCGGCCGCCCGCGACCGCCAGCGTCCGCCCCAGACCCAGCCCCGACACCACCGACCCGACCTTGTCGGCCTCGACCACCTTAACCCGCGCGCCGTCTTCCATCGTCAACTCCTTAAAGGCCGTGCATCTTCAATCGTCAATCGAAAAAGCAGTTCTCAGTCGTCAGTCGTCAGTTCTCAGTTTTAACTGACCACTGACGACTGACGACTGACGACTTCTACTCACGATTCACGGCTTTCCTCGTCCTCAGCCGCAGGGCGTTGAGCTTGATGAAGCCCTCGGCGTCGCGCTGGTCGTAGACGTTGTCGGCCTCGAAGGTGGCGAGGCGCTCGCGGTAGAGCGTGTGCGGCGAGCGGCGGCCGACGACCGTCACGTTGCCGCGGTAGAGCTTGACGCGCGCCTCGCCCGTCACGTGCCGCTGCGTGTCGTCAATCGTCCGGCGCATCAGCTCGGATTCGGGCGCGAACCAGAAGCCGTAGTAGACGCTCTCGGCGAACTTGAGGCTCACGGCGTCCCGCAGCCGCAGGACTTCGCGGTCGAGCGTGATGGATTCGACCGCGCGGTGCGCCGCGTGCAGGACGGTCACGCCCGGCGTCTCGTAGACCCCGCGCGACTTCATCCCGACGAAGCGGTTCTCGACCAGATCGACGCGCCCCACGCCGTGCTCCCCGCCCAGACGGTTGAGCCGTTCGAGCAGCGCGACGGCGCCGAGCCGCTCGCCGTCGAGGCTCACGGGCACGCCCCGCTCGAAGCCGACGACGACGTACTCGGCCTCGGCCTTCGCCGCCTCCGGCGCGGCCGTCATCTGGAAGATGTCCGCGGGCGGCTCGGCCCACGGGTCTTCGAGGATGCCGCCCTCGTAGGAGACGTGCATCAGGTTGCGGTCGGTCGAGTAGGGCTTCTCGGCCGTCGCCGCCACGGGGATGCCGTGCTCTTTGGCGTAGGCGATGAGGTCGCTGCGGCCCTTGAACTCCCACTCGCGCCACGGCGCGACGACGCGGATGTCGGGTTCGAGCGCGTAGTAGGTCAGCTCGAAGCGCACCTGATCGTTGCCCTTCCCCGTCGCCCCGTGCGCCACGGCGTCCGCGCCCTCGCGCCGCGCGATCTCGATCTGCCGCTCGGCGATGACGGGCCGCGCCAGACTCGTGCCGAGCAGGTAGACACCTTCGTAGACGGCGTTGGCCTTGACCGCCGGCCAGACGTAATGCTCGACGAACTCCTGCCGCAAGTCCTCGACGTAGAGCTTCGACGCGCCGGTCTTCAGGGCCTTCTCCTCCAGCCCCGCCAGCTCCTCGCTCTGCCCCACGTCCGCGCAGTAGCAGACCACCTCGCACCCGTAGCGCGCCCGCAGCCAGTGCAGCATCACCGAGGTGTCCAGCCCGCCCGAATACGCCAAAACTATTTTCCTGATGCTCTCCGCCACCGCGCCTCCTCAGGGGTTCGGAGCTCCGGCTCCGAGGTTTCAAGGTTCGATTCGGGTCGCCCGTTTTTAACTCGAAACTTGAAACCCTGAGCCCGAAACTCCGAACCGTTTATTGAAACAGCTCCCAGACTTTTTTGACGACCGCGCGCTGCGACCTGCGCTCGGGCACGGCGATGAAGACGGTGTCCTCGCCGGCGAGCGTGCCGACGATCTCGGGGATGGCCGCGCGGTCGATCTCGACCGCCACGGCCGAGGCCAGCCCCGCCTCGCACTTCGCCACCACAAGGCAGTCGCCCGCCGGCTCCAGCGCCAGCAGCCCGCGCGCGGCCGCGCCGGCCGGGGCCGCCGGCAGCGTGTATCGGCCGTGCTGCTTGACGACGCCCAGCTCTTCGAGGTCGCGCGAGATGCTCGACTGCGTCGCCGCCACCCCGGCCCGTTTGAGCTGCGCCGCCAACTCCTGCTGCGTCCCGACGCGACGCGCCCGGATCAGCCCCAGAATCTTCTGCTGCCGCTTTTCCTTCTCCATAAACGACCTGTTATGCACCTGATTTGCATAACTTGTGCATAGATGCATAAAATACCAGCAAAGTTGCGTCGGCGCAAACCCCGGCGCGCGTAAACCTGACGGGGCGGCCGCGTCTTCTTTAGAATGCGGCCGGGGGCTTGGGGACGATGGCTGAATCGAAAAACCTTTGGGGCGGGCGCTTCCGCGGCGGGACGGACGAGGGGTTCGCGCGCTTCAACCGCTCGTTCGGCTTCGACCGGCGGCTGTTCGAGGCGGACGTGCGCGGCAGCCTCGCGCACTGCGAGGGCCTGCGCGCGGCGGGCGTCATCTCGGACGCCGAGGCCAGCGAGATCGACGCGGGCCTCCGCGGGTTGCTCGCGCGGGCCGGGCGCGAGGGCGCGGCCTTCTTCGAGGACGACGCGGCCGAGGACGTGCACTCGTTCATCGAGGCGCGGCTCGTCGAATCAATCGGCGACGCGGGCCGCAAGCTGCACACGGGCCGCAGCCGCAACGATCAGGTGGCGACGGCGCTCCGCCTCTGGCTGCGCGACGAGACGGACCGGCTCGACGCGGCCCTCGGCGGCGCGCAGGCGGCGCTGCTCGACTTGGCCGAGGCGCACGCGGACGCCGTGCTCCCCGGCTACACGCACCTCCAGCGCGCGCAGCCCGTGCTGTGGCCCCACTGGTGTCTGGCCTACTTCGAGATGTTCGCGCGCGACCGCGCGAGGCTGGCCGACGCGCGACGCCGCGCCAACGTCCTGCCGCTCGGGTCGGCGGCGCTCGCCGGGACGAACCACCCCGTAGACCGCGGGGCGATGGCGCGCTCGCTCGGCTTCGACTCGGTGTCGCGCAACAGCCTCGACGCCGTCAGCGACCGCGACTTCTGCGTCGAGTTCGCGGCCGCGTGCTCGCTCGTCATGGCGCACCTCTCGCGGCTCGCCGAAGACCTCATCGTCTACTCGACCGCGGAGTTCGGCTTCGTCGAGCTCTCCGACGCCGTGGCGACCGGGTCGAGCCTGATGCCGCAGAAGAAGAACCCGGACGCGCTCGAACTCGTGCGCGGCAAGTCGGCCCGCGTCTTCGGCCACACGCTGGCGCTGCTGGCCCTCATCAAGGGCCTGCCGCTCGCCTACAACAAGGACATGCAGGAGGACAAGGAGGCGGTCTTCGACGCGGCCGACACCACGCGCGCCTCGCTCGAAGTGGCGGCCACCGTGCTCCGCAACCTCCGCCTGCGCGAGGGGCGCGCGCGCGACGCGGCGACGGTCGGCTACATGAACGCCACCGAGATGGCCGACTACCTCGTCCGGCGGGGCCTTCCCTTCCGCGACGCGCACGAGGCGGTGGGCCGCATGGTGCTCTACGGGCTGGGCAAGGGTCTGGAGCTGCACGAACTCGAACTGGAAGAGCTGCGCGCGTTCTCGCCGCTCGTCGCGGAGGACGTTTACGGCGCGCTCTCGCTCGAACAGACTTTGAGCGCCAAGTCGCGGGCGGGCGGAACCTCGCCCGAGCGCGTCGCCGAAGCCCTCGCCGCCGCCCGCGCCTCGCTAAGCGAGGGGTAGCCGCGGAGGCGCAGAGATAAAAGCAAAGGTCATGCTTGAGGGAGGGTTGCGCGGTTCGCGCAACCCTCCCTCAAACGAAATCCCGGTCTTCCGCCTCCCCCGCGTCGCCGCGCCTCCGCGGCTGATTCTTCGGCCGCCTGCCGCTTAACGCGCGCGGCGTCTGCGCCTTTGCGGCGTCGGGGTCGGGGTGGGCGTCGGCGGCGGGGCGAGTTGGTCGGGCGTGATGCGCTGCGCGACGGCGTGGACGCCGTGGTCGCCGATGCGGATGATGACGACCGGCTTGACGGCGTCGCGCGCCGCGTTGAAGGTGACGAAGCCGGTGACGCCGGGGAAGTCGCGCGTGGCGGCGAGCGCGTCGCGCACGGCCGCGCCGTCGAGCGAGGCGGCGCGGCCGCAGGCGTCGAGCAGGATGCGCGCCGCGTCGTAGGCGGTGGCGGCGAAGGCGTCGGGCGTCGCGTTGAAGAAGCGCCGGTAGTCCTCGACGAAGCGGCGCACGAGCGGGTCGGGGTCGTCGGCCGAGAAGTGGCTGGAGAAGTAGTCGCCGACGACGGCGTCGCCGCCGATCTCGTAGAGCCGCGGCGAGGCCCAGCCGTCGCCGCCGACGAGCGGCGCGGCGATGCCGAGCTGCGCGGCCTGCCGCGCCAGCAGCCCGGCTTCGAGGTAGTAGCCGGGGACGAAGACCACGTCGGGCGAGGCCGCGCCGATCTCGGCGAGCTGCGAGCTGAAGTCGGCCGCGCCCGAGGCGTAGAAGGCCGTGAGCACGACCTCGCCGCCGCGGCGCGTGAACTCCTCGCGGATGAAGCGCGCCAGCTCGGTCGAGTAGGTCTGGCCGGCGTCGAGGAGGAAGGCGGCGCGGCGCGCGCCGAGGCTGCGGAAGGCGAAGTCGGCGATGGCCGCGCCCTGCAAAGGGTCTGTGTAGCAGCTGCGGAAGACGTAATCGCCGCGCCGCGTGACCTCGGGGCTGGTCGCGGAGGGCGTGAGCATCGGCACGCCGGCGGCCTGCGCGACCTGACCGGCGACGAGCGAGCGCGAGCTGACGACCTCGCCCAAGAGCGCGTGCACCTTCACCTCCTCGACGAGGCTGCGCACCGCCCGCTCCGTCTCGGCCGCGTCCGAACGCGTGTCGCGCTCTACCAGCTCGACGCGGCGGCCGCCGACGCCCCCCGCCGCGTTAACCTCCTCGACGGCCATCCGGATGCCGTTGATCGCCGACAGCCCGTACTGCCCCGTGTCGCCCGTCATCGACATGAAGGCCCCGATCCTCACGCGCTCCGGCGGCCGCACAACCGCCTCGCCGCCGCCCCCGTCGCCGCCCCCGCGCGTGCGCCCGCACCCGGCGGCCAGCAGCGCCGCCGCCATCAGCACGTTTACCCACGGTCTGCGCATGATTCTCAACGGCGTCGATTCTAACACCCGCGGGCCGGGACGGGCAGGAAGGCGAGGAAGCGCGCGCGATGAAGGGCGACGGGGCGAGCCGCCGGGGCCGGAGGCTTCCGGGTTCGGGCTTGGGGGACGGTCGGGGCGGGCTTCGTCTACTCGCCGAGGTAGGCTTCTTTGATGCGGGGGTCGGCGGCCAACTCTTTCGAGGGGCCTCCCATGACGATGCGGCCCGTCTCAAGCACGTAGGCGCGGTCGGAGTGCTTGAGGGCCGCGTGCGCGTTCTGCTCGACGAGAGTGAGAACAAGCTCCCCCGTTAGAGGGGCGGCTTGTTCTACCTGAATCCCATCAGCGTCTACTGCCCGGCGAGGAGTACGTCCCAAGCCCAGCGGCCCGCCTTCGCGCCCCGCGCGTCGTCCAGCTTCGCGCGGTATTTGAAGCGGTTGCCGTGCTCGGCTGCCGCGGCCGGTTTCGGGCCGGGTCGCTTGGCGCCCCCGCCCGCTCTGCCGCCCCACGATGGTTTGACGTTGGACGCGCGCCCCGGCCCGCGCTCCCCAATCCACCCGTGTGGGTTGTTGGGGTCACGGCGGAATATTTGCCCGCCACTCCACTTAGTATTCTGATCGAAGTAGACGTCGGAGATATCTATCTCCAAAGCCGTAATGCTGGCGAGATAATTACTTTGATTGAGGAAACGACGCGTACCTTCGTAATCCGACAGGGCGAGTTCTACCGTTTCGCCCGGCCGGATCGGCGGCTCGGCGACCGCAGGGCCGTCGGGGGCAGTCTCGCCCGGGGCGAGCGGGTACTGGCCGTACAGTATGTGATCGCGGGCCTCCGGCTCTTGCGAGTCGGGCCGGGGGAAGTTGATGGCGATGTCCAAGAACACGATCGGCTTGTCGGAGATGTTTTTCACCTTAATCGTGAGGCCGCTCAGCCAGTCGTCTTCCTCGGTGAACGGCGTACCTAACCCGATGGCCTTACCCTTGACCTGTATCTTCTCTATCTTGACCGGCTCTTTGGGCCAGTCGAGCTTTTTTATTCTCCGCTCCTTCGACAACTGAGCGCGTCCTGTAACTTCGAACGGGGGTCGCAGTTCGTCGCCGAGGGCCAAGAACGTAGTAAAGGCCAGAGCCGTTAACGCCGCCAGTTTCCACACTGAGGAGGCAAGGTGAGTGTTCACGGTTACTCCTTGGCCTGAAAGGTTCAGACGGATGACCGGTAGTTGGTGGGTAAAGGCGTCGCCCGGTAGCGCCAAGCCCGGAGTTTCGTCCGGGCGGGCGCTGTTCACTCGCCGAGGTAGGCTTCTTTGATGCGGGGGTCGGCGGCCAGCTCTTTCGAGGGGCCTTCCATGACGATGCGGCCCGTCTCAAGCACGTAGGCGCGGTCGGAGTGCTTGAGGGCCGCGTGCGCGTTCTGCTCGACGAGGAGGATGGTGGTGCCCTTGGCGCGGATCTCTTCGATGGCCTCGAAGATGGTGTGGACGACGAGGGGGGCGAGGCCGAGCGAGGGCTCGTCGAGGAGCAGGAGGCGGGGGCGCGACATCAGCGCGCGGGCCATGGCGAGCATCTGCTGCTCGCCGCCCGAGAGCGTGCCGGCCTTCTGCGACTCGCGCTCCTTGAGGCGCGGGAAGAGGCGGAAGCCGTTCTGCATGTCCTCGCCGATCTCGCGCTTGTCCTTCTTCAGGTAGGCCCCCATCTGGAGGTTCTCGCGCACGGTGAGGTTGGCGAAGACGCCGCGCCCCTCGGGCGACATGGCGATGCCGCGGGCGACGAGGCGGTGCGTGGGCGCGCCGCTGATCTCCTCGCCCTCGTAGAGGACGCGGCCCTCGCGCGGGGCGAGCAGGCCCGTGATCGTGCGCAGGGTCGTCGTCTTCCCCGCCCCGTTCGCGCCGATGAGCGTGATGACCTCGCCCTGCTCGACGTGCATCGAGACGCCCTTCAGCGCGTTGATCGCGCCGTAGTTCACGGAGATGTTCTCAAGCGTCAGCATAAAAGCGAGTAGTCAGTAGTCAGTAGTCAGTAGTCAGTAGAAAAGAGCTGAGGGCCAGCGTCAGCCGACACGGCGCGGAGCCTACTGTCTACTGACTACTGTCTACTGTCTACTAATCTCCGAGGTACGCCTCGATGACCTTCGGGTCGTTCCTGATCTCTTCGGGGAGGCCGAGGGCGATGGACTTGCCGTAGTCCACGACCTGAATGCGCTCGCAGACGCCCATCACGACCTTCATGTTGTGCTCGACGAGCAGGATGGTCAGGTCGAAGCGGTCGCGTATCTGGCGGATCAGGTTCAGGAGGTCGTCCTGCTCCGAAGGGTTCATGCCGGCGGCCGGCTCGTCCAGAAGCAGCAGGCGCGGCCGCGTGGCCAGCGCGCGCACGATCTCCAAGCGGCGCTGGTTGCCGTAGGGCAGGCTCGTGCCGCCCTCCCCGCGGAAGCGCGAGAGGCCGAAGATGTCCAACAGCTCTATGCAGAACTCGCGGTGCTCGCGCTCGTCGCGGGCGTAGCGCGGCGTGCGCAGGACGGCGTCGAAGAGGTTCTGGCGCGCGTGGAGGTGGCAGGCCGTCATCACGTTCTCCAGCACCGTCATGCCGGGGAAGAGGCGTATGTTCTGGAACGTGCGCGAGACGCCGCGCCGCGCGATCTCGTAGGGGCGCAGGCCGTCCACGCGCTTGCCGCGGAAGTAGATGGCGCCCGAGGTCGGCTTGTAGACGCCGGTCAGGAGGTTGAAGATCGTGGTCTTGCCCGCGCCGTTCGGCCCGATGAGGCCGTAGATTTCGCCGGGGCGCACGGACATGTCCAGCTCGTTGACGGCGACGAGGCCGCCGAAGCGGATGGTCGCCTTCTCGGCGCGCAGCACGTGGCCGCTCTCGTCGGCCACCTCGCGCGAGCGCGCTTCGCGCGCCAGCTCCGTCTGGACGCCCTCCTTTTTGAGCGGCTCGGACGCGGGCAGGTTCGGCTGGCTCATCGCTTCTCCCCCCCCCCGGCCGCGTCGCCGCCCGCCTCGTTGGCGACGGTGCGCGCCGGCCGCTCGTCAATCGGCACGCCGCCGCCGGCGCCGACCGCCTCGTCGCCCTCGGGGCGCTTCTGCGCGCGCCGCAGCCAGTTGAAGCCGAACTCGCGCTCGCCGAGGACGCCCTGCGGGCGCGTCAGCATGATGAGGATGAGCAGCGCCGAGTAGATGACGAGGCGGAGGTCTGCGAGGTTGTAGCCGCCGACCGCCGGCAGCTGGCGCAGGAACTCGGGCAGGATGGTGATGACGACCGCGCCCAGCACAGACCCGGTGATCGACCCCATCCCGCCGAGCACGATCATGATGATGATCTCGAACGAGCGCAGGAACGTGAAGTCGTTCGTCGAGAGGAACTTCGTGTAGTGGCCGAAGAGCGCCCCGGCGATGCCGGCGAACATCGAGCCGATGACGAACGAGAGCACCTTGTAGCGCGTCGAGTTGATGCCCATCGCCTCGGCCGCCAGCTCGTCCTCGCGGATTGAGATCAGGGCGCGGCCGGTGTCGGAGCGGACGATGTTGTGGACGACGAGGATCGTGATGACGGCGAACGAGCCGACCCACAGGAAGTTGGTCTCGCCGGGGACGGTGAAGCCGGTCGCGCCGCCGACCACGTCCATGTTGAGGATGACGATGCGGATGATCTCGGCGAAGCCGAGCGTGACGATGGCGAGGTAGTCGCCGCGCAGGCGCAGGGAGGGCACGCCGACGACCAACCCCGCGAGGCCCGACACGACGGCCCCGACCAGAATCGCCAGCAGGAAGACGACGACGCCCGCGGCCGTCTCGCCGACGGCGCCGCCGAGCGAGCGCTCCCAAGCCTGAGCGTGGTAGACGGTCAGGTAGGCCGACGAGTAGGCGCCGATGGCCATGAACCCGGCGTGCCCGATGGAGAACTGCCCCGTGAAGCCGTTGATGAGGTTGAGGGAGACGGCGAGGATGACGTTGACGCCGGCCAGCATCAGGACGTGCGCCCAGTAGCGCGGCACGCCGAAGCCGAAGAGCCCCTCTTCGCTCAACATCGCGTTGGCGACGACGATTGCGACGACGAGGGCGGCCGCGGCCGCGGCCCGTTTGGCGAAGCTAGGCATAGGATTCGAGTTTCGGGCTTCGAGCTGCGGGTTCCGGGTTAGAAGCCACCTGTCTTTAACCCGGAACCCGCGACTCGCGGCCCGAAACTTTTATACTTTTTCCTGCACGGTCGTGCCGAGCAGGCCCGCGGGGCGGAAGAGGAGTACGAGAATCAGGATCGCGAAGGCGACGGCGTCGCGGTACGTCGAGGGGATGCCGACGACCTGACCGTAGCCGACGACGAGCGTCTCGGCCGCGCCGATGAGCAGGCCGCCCAAGACCGCGCCGGGGATGTTGCCGATGCCGCCCAGCACCGCGGCGACGAACGCCTTGAGCCCCGTGATGATGCCCATCAGCGGGTAGATGGTCGGGTTGTACTGCGCCGTCAGGACGCCCCCGGCCGCCGCGAGCGCCGAGCCGAGCGCGAAGGTGAAGACGATGATGGCGTCGGTGTTGATGCCCATCAGCTTCGCCGAGTTGAGGTTGAAGGAGACGGCGCGCATCGCCGTGCCGACCTTCGTGTGGTAGATGATCCACTGCAGGAGCAGCATCAGCGCGACCGAGACGCCGAAGATCAGGAGCTGCGTCTTGGAGATGGCGGCGTTGCCGAAGAGCGGGTAGGTCTGGTTCTCCATCAGGCCGGGGAAGGCGCGCGGCGCGTTGCCGAAGATGACGACGCCCAGATTCTCTATCAGCAGCGAGACGCCGATGGCCGTGATCAGCGTCGTCATCCGCGCGTACTTGCGCACGGGCCGGTAGGCGAACCGCTCGATCGCCATCCCGATGACGGCCGCCACCGCCATCGAGCCGACGAGCGTGACGCCGAGGCCGACGACCGAAGGCTCGGCGGCGAAGCCGAGGCCGTGCGCGAGGAAGAAGCCGGCGAAGGCGCCGATCATGTAGACGTCGCCGTGCGCGAAGTTGATGAGCCGGAGGATGCCGTAGACCATCGTGTAGCCGAGCGCGATGAGCGCGTAGATCGAGCCGACGGTCAGGCCGTTGATGAGCTGCTGAACGAAGGTGTCCATGAACGCCTCGGGGCCGCGAGTGTTAGCGGTTGGTGTTGCCCGCCGCGCCGCCCGAAGCGCCCGCGGCGTTGGCGTTGGCGCTGCTGCCGGCGGCCCCGCCCTCCGCGCCGGCCGCCGTGTTCGAGGGCATCACGGCGGGCGACGAGGCGGGCGCGGCTGGAGACGCGCCGGGCGAGGCCGCAGCGGTCGCGGGCGCGCCCGGAGGCTGGATGGTCTCCTTGTAGACGAACTTGCGGTCGCGCAGCTCGAAGACGACGGCCGGCTTCACGGCGTCGCGGCTCTCGTTGATGCTGATCGCGCCGGTCACGCCGGCGAAGTTCTTGGTCTGAGCGATGGCGTCGCGCAGCTTGGCCGACTCGGTCGTGCCGGCGCGCCTGATCGCATCGGCCAGCACGTTCATCGCGTCGTAGCCGAGCGCGGCGATGGCGTCGGGCGCCGTCCCGCCGTACTTCGCCTTGTAGGCGGCGACGAACTTCTGGACGGCCGGCGAGGGGTCGTCAACCGAGTAGTGGTTGACCATGTAGGCGCCGTTCAGGGCGGCGCCGCCCAAGTCCCACAGCTGCGGCGCGTCCCAGCCGTCGCCGCCGAGCAGCGGGGCCGTGATGCCGAGCTCCTTGGCCTGCTTGGCGATGACGCCGACCTGCCCGTAGTAGCCGGGCACGAAGATGACGTCGGGCGCGGCGGCGCGGATGGCCGTGAGCTGCCCCTTGAAGTCGGCGTCCGTCTGCGTGTAGGTCTGGCGCTCGACGATCTGGCCGCCCGCCGCGGTGAACTCCTGCACGAAGTACTGGCTCATGCCCTTCGAGTAGTCGGAGTTGAAGTCGCCGAGGATGGCGGCCTTCTTCGCCTTCAGGGTGTTGGAGGCGAACTTGGCGGCGACCGCGCCCTGAAAGTCGTCGGTGAAGCAGACGCGGAAGATGTAGTCGCCGACCTGCGTCACCTTCGGGTTGGTCGAAGAAGGCGTGATCATCGGAACCTTCGCCTCCTGCGCCTTCGGGGCGGCGGCGAGGCTGTTGGTCGAGGCCACCTCGCCGAGGACGGCGTGGACGCGGTCCTGATTGATCAGCTTGGTGACGACGGTGGCGGCCTGCGCGGGCTGGCCCTGATCGTCCTCCATGACGTACTCGACCTTGCGGCCGTTGATGCCGCCGGCGGCGTTGATCTCGTCAATCGCCATCACCGCGCCGTTCTTCGTGGACTGCCCGAAGCTGGAGGTCTGCCCCGAGAGGTCGCCGTAGATGCCGACCTTGATGGGGCCGGTGTCGTCGCCCCCGCCGCCGCCCCCGCCGCGCCGTTCGCAGGCCAGAGTGGAGAGCAGGAGGGCGAGCGTGACGAGTGTGATTAAGGTGCGCTTCATGTTTGACCTCGCAGAAGAGTTCGCGCGGGCGGCGGCCCGGCCCGGAGCAGCGGCGCGCGGGCGCGTGCGCGCTCGGCCCCGCGGCAATTCATAGTCAGGTTTGATTCAGCACTTCCGAACAGGAGCCGCCGGAGCGGTCGAAGCCCCGCCGTTTAGGTTTGTCAGGAGAACGCGCGCATTATTACAGCATTAGCGCCCGCTGTCGAGTGCCCGCCGCCAACTTTTACCTAACTTTGACGCCGGGCGCGCGCCCCGCGGCGGGCGCGGCACGGTGGTTGCCCGAGTCAGTTTTGCCAAGTATTCCTGTGGACGAAACCGTACACCCCGCGCCGCGGCCGACCACGCCCCGCGGGGTGCTTGAGGCGCGCCGACGGGCGGATTCCGAACTCTTCGGGCCGCCGCGCGCGCCGCCCGCTTAGTTAAAAGGAGAACTCTGATGGCTGATTACAAAAAGGACAGTCTGGGCGAGGAGGCCTCGGCCTTCGGGCAGAGGGTGAAGGGCGCGGCGAAGGACGCGGCCGGCAGCGTCACCGGCGACGAGCGCATGGAGCGCGAAGGCGAGCGCGAGAACGCGCGGGGCGACGCGCGGCAGGAGGCCAACGACGTGGTCGGCGGCACGTCGGGCACGGCCGCCACGCGCGCGCGCGCCGGGCGCTCCGTCCACGGCCTCTTCAACGACCGCGAGAGCGCCGAGAGCGCCTACCGCTCCCTGTCCGAGCGCGGCTACACGAAGGACGACGTTAACGTCGTGATGTCGGACGAGGCGCGCAAGCGCCACTTCGGCGACGACTCCGACTCGGAGGTGGCCGAGGCGGGCAGCAAGACGCTCGAAGGCTTGGGCGTCGGCTCGGCCGTCGGCGGCACGCTCGGCGCGATCATCGCGGCCGTGGCGGCCATCGGGACGAACGTCCTCGTCCCCGGCGTCGGGCTGGTGGTGGCCGGGCCGGTGGCGGCGGCGCTCGCCGGCGCGGGCGCGGGCGGCGCGACGGGCGGCCTCATCGGCGCGCTCGTCGGCTCGGGCATCCCCGACGAGCACGCGCGCACGTACGAGGAGGGCATCCGCAACGGGCGCATCTACATGAACGTCAACGCGCGCGAGGACGCCGACGCCGAGCTCTTCGAGCGCGAGTGGCGCGAACGCCACCGCGGCGAGAGCGTCTACCGCTAAACCGAGGCGCGCGCGCGTCTCCCGCCGGATAGGGAGTCCGGGCCGCGGGTTCCGGGTCGGAGCGAGTTTGTCTTCGACCCGGAACCCGCGGCCCGTCTTCGGTCGGACGCGCCCGCGTCCGGCGCCCGCCCGCGGGTCGGACTAAAGCTCCCTAAGCCTCGCGGCCCCGCCCGCTCACGCCCGGCACAACCTTCCCGCCCTCCCGCGCCGACGTTGAACTTTGCCCCCCCGTAGGCTATAAGTCGGCCGGCCCCACGGCCCGCCCGCGCGGCCGGCGCCCGAATCCTTACGCTGGAGAAAAAAAGATGGGCACTCTCAAGCTCACCTCGTGGAACGTCGAACACCTCGACCGACTGACCCAGAACAACCTCAGCGCCACCCAGAAGAAGCGGCGCGACGCCGTCGTCGCCGAGGTGCGCGCGCTCGACCCCGACTTCCTCTGCGTGCTCGAAGGCCCGAAGGGCGAGGCGGCCATCGACCGCGTCGCCGACGGCCTGCTGGGCGGCGACTGGGTGGCCGTCAAGGCGGACGACGGCAAATACGCCACGCTCGGGACGCAGTGGATTTGGTTCCTCGTCCGCCGCCAACTCGCCGACCGCGCCTCGCTCCTCCCCGTCGCCACGTGGGACGCCTTCACCCGCCCGCGCTGGCCGTGCTGCTTCTGGGGCGAGTTCGAGGAGCGCAACCACCAGCACTACCGCCACCCGCAGGTGCTCGTCGTCGACTGGGACGGCTTGCGCGTCGAGTTCGTCGGCCTCCACCTCAAGAGCAAGTTCGTCAATCAGGGCCAGTCGATGTGGAACGCGGGCGGCGAGCGGCGGCAGCAGTTCATCCGCGAGGCGCTCACGGCGCGCATCAAGATGACCACTGAGGCGACGAACGTGCGCGAGTACGTGGACGCCAAGTTCCGGCAGGTCGAGAACCCGGCCATCTTCGTCCTCGGCGACCTCAACGACGGCCCCGGCAAGGAGTGGCTCGAAGACCGCTTCCTCTTCTTCGACCTCATCTCGAACGTGCAGGGCGACATCTTCGCCGCCTCGCGCTACCTCAACCACGCCCTCTTCGACTTCCCCGACCACCTCCGCTGGAGCGTCTTCTTCAAGGACTTCGTCGAACCCGAGCGCGACCCGCACATCCTGCTCGACCACATCATGTTCACGCAGGGCCTCGTCAACGGCTCGCTGCCGTGGCAGATCGAGTCGCGCGCCGGCAAGGTCGAGCACGAGATTCACGACCTGATCAACGCGCCGCTCCCCTCCAGCGCGAAGACGAGCGACCACAAGCCGGTCTCGGTCGCCATCAAGACCGCCGACTGAGCGGGCCCAAGCCCGACGCCAGCGAAGATGAGAGACACGGACGAACAGGCCGCCGGCCACGCGCCGCCGCTCGGCGACATGGACGCCGAGGAGTTCCGCCGCCACGGCCACGCGCTGATCGACTGGGTCGCCGACTACCTCGCGCGCGGCGGGCGCTACCCCGTGCTCGCGCAGGTCAGGCCCGGCGAGCTGCGCTCTCGGCTCCCCGCGTCCCCGCCGCCCCGGGGCGAGCCGATGGAGGAGATCATCGCCGACATCGAGCGGCTCGTCTTGCCGGCGCTGACGCACTGGAACCACCCTTCGTTCTTCGCCTACTTCGCCACGTCGGCGAGCGCGCCCGGCGTCCTCGGCGAGTTGCTCGCCGCCGCCTTCGACGCGAAGGCCATGCTCTGGCGCACGTCGCCGGCCTCGACCGAACTCGAAGAGGTCGCGCTCGACTGGCTGCGGCAGTTGATGGGGTTGCCCGCGGGGTTCGGCGGGGTCATCTACGACACGGCCTCGGTCGCCACGATGCACGCCGTCGCCGCGGCCCGCGAGGCTCTGGACTTGCGCGTCCGCGAGGACGGGATGAGCGGGCGGCCCGACCTCCCCCTGCTCAGGCTCTACGCCTCGGAGCAGTCGCACTCGTCGGTCGAGAAGGCGCTCATCGCGCTCGGCCTCGGCCAGCGCTCGCTCGTCAAGGTCGCGGCCGACGGCGAGTTCCGCATGGACGCGGGGGCGCTCGCGCGCGCCGTCGAGGAGGACAGGCGCGCGGGCGCGCTCCCCTTCTGCGTCGTCGCCACCGTCGGCACGACCTCGACGACGAGCATCGACCCCGTGCCCGAGATCGCCGACGTGTGCGAGCGCCACAGCCTCTGGCTCCACGTGGACGCGGCCTACGCCGGCTCGGCGGCCGTCGTCCCCGAGTTGCGCCACGTGCTGCGGGGCTGCGAGCGCGCCGACTCGCTCGTCACCAACCCGCACAAGTGGCTGTTCACGCCCTTCGACCTCTCGGCCCTCTACTCGCGCCGGCTCGACGTGCTGCGCCGCGCCTTCACCCTGACGCCCGAGTACCTGCGCACCACCGAGGCGGGCGAGGTGCGCAACGGCTCCGACTACGGCGTGCAGCTCGGCCGCCGCTTCCGCTCGCTCAAGCTCTGGATGATCCTGCGCTACTTCGGGCACGAGGGCTTGGCCGCGCGCATCCGCGAGCACTGCCGGCTGGCGCGACTCTTCGCCTCGTGGGTGGAGGAGTCGGGGGATTGGGAACTGCTCGCGCCCGTGCCCTTCAGCGTCGTCTGCTTCCGCGCGCGCCCCGCCGCCGCGGGGGAGACCGACGAGTCGCGCGCCGCGCGGCTCGACGCCCTCAACGAAGCGTTGATGAACGCCGCCAACGCCGGCGGCGAAATCTTCCTCTCGCACACGAAGCTCCGCGGCCTCTTCACCCTCCGCCTCGCCGTCGGCAACATCCGCACCACCGAGGCCCACGTCCGCCGCGCGTGGGAACTGCTCAACGAGAAGCTGCGCGAGCAGGCCGAAGCTTAGCCGCCTCACGCGGCGCGGCGACCCAAAACCGAGAGGCCGGGCGGCGCGCGCCGCCCGGCCTCTTCTTTCGTCCCGAGTCCCGAGTCGAAGACGCCTGCTTTCAACTCGGGACTCGAAACTTTTATTTAACGAGCCGGTTGTACTTCCTCAGCACGTCGCGGAGGCGCGCGTGCGGGATGGCGTGGACGGTGTTGCCGCCGATGCCGCTCATCGTCTCGGCGACGACCGGCAGGCTGAAGTCGCCCGAGTAGCCCTCGCCCGCGCCGCGCGTTCCACTCGATGACGGCGTCGCGCACGACGCCGACGCTGTGCGTGTTCGTGATGAGCACGGGCGTGCCGAGGCCGCCCGACTCCTCGACCCACGTCGTGCCGGTCATCTCGCCGTTGCCGTTCAGGGTGTGCCACGCGGCGAAGAGCCGGCCGCGGAAGTTTTTGCCCTGCGGCAGAATCGCCGTTACGCCCGTCCGCACCGGCCCCCTCCCCGGCGCGAGTTCCCCCCCGCCCGAGACGAGCGTGACGAAGCCGACCTCGACGCCTTTCACGTCCGTGATGGCGTTGAGCGCGCCCGGCGTCCCGTCGAACGGCACGCCGAGGTCGCGCGCCCGCGGCCTGCGCTGGCCGAAGGCCGCGGGCGCGACGAGCACGCAGACGAGGACGAGGGGCAAAGGGCGCGTGAGGGGGGAGCGTCTGTTCATGGGGCAGTTGCTTCGCTAACAGTTGTAATACCGGATGGGGTTCCGGCCGGGCGGCTTCAGTTCGCTCATACGTCACCCTCCCCTGCTCAATTCACCACGCGATGCCGTAGTCCTCGCCGTGGTTACTCGACCCGCCCCACATCGTGCCGTGCCGGCGGTCGAAGAAGATGGCGTTGATGGGGCCGGAGGTGCGCTCCTCGAAGGTCAGGTCGTAGCCCATGCGGCGCAGCTCCGCGCGCACCCACGGCGGGACGCTCTCGGCCAGCAGGATTCTGCCCGGCCGCGACTCGTGCGCGCCGAAGGAGCTGCGCATCTGGAAGCTGTTGACGTTGGGGGCCTCGGCCGCCTCCTGCACGTTCATCCCGAACTCGACGACGTTGAGGAAGAATTGCAGAAGGTTCTGATCCTGACTGTCGCCGCCCTGCACGGCGAAGGAGAGGAAGGGACGCCCGTCCTTCAGGGCCAGCGAGGGCGTGAGCGTGACGCGCGGCCGCTTGCCGGGCGCGATGACGTTGAAGGGGCCTTCCCGCTCGTCCGTCACGAAGCTCTGCGCGCGCTGGCTCAGGCCCACCCCGGTGCGGCCGGCGATGACGGCCGGAATCCAACCGCCGCTCGGCGTCACGGAGACCACCCAGCCCTCGGCGTCGGCCGCCTGCACCGAGGTCGTCCCCGCGTAGAAGGATTCGCGGAACCCTTCCTCGCCGCCCTTCAGCGACGAGCTCTGACTCTGCGCGCCGGGGGCCGGGGCGGGCCTCGCCTCCCACTTCTCCAGCAGTTCGCGGAAGGGGTTGGCCGCCTGACCCTGAAAAGGGTACGGGTCGCCGGGCCTGATCTC
>Ga0196977_1000222_pt1 | contig 34228 bp, 27 predicted proteins | sample S3v_1013CmetaG_FD_148634 | JGI IMG/M metagenome (GOLD analysis project Ga0196977, IMG submission 148634) | Soil microbial communities from Anza Borrego desert, Southern California, United States - S3+v_10-13C | ecosystem: Environmental > Terrestrial > Soil > Desert | place: USA: California... | reverse complement strand
ACGGTCGCGCCCGGGTCTTGCTGCACCGAGAGGATGTGCGCCCGCGGCACTTTCTCGAAGTCGACGAGGCGGAAGGTGTAGCCCTCGACCGGCTGCTTGGCGAAGGGCGCGCGCTCGACCATCTCGGGCGTGAAGGCGATGGCGCGGGCCGGGCGCCCGCCCGGCCGCGTGACGGCGAGCGTGGCCGCGGGGTTCTGGTAGTCGCTCGCCTCGGCCATCTCGGAGTTGCTGCCGACGCGGAAGTTGGCCGCGAAGTCCTTCAGCTCGACGCGCGTGCCGTCGAGCAGCTCGGCCGCGCCGTCGCGCGGCAGCGTCACGTCCCAGCCCGCGCCGCCGCCGACGGGCGTGACGCGGACGGTCGCCTGCCGCGCCTTGCCGTCGGCGATGAAGCTGGCCTGAAAGAAGCGGTAGCCGCGGTAGTCGAACGGCTTGTTCATGTGGACGAGCGCCTCGGTCTCCGTGCCGCGCTCGGCGTCTTTAATCCTGATCCGCGTCAGCCAGTCGAGCGTGTTGTCGGCCGTGATCGGCCCCTCCTTGCGGATCAGCTTCTGCTGGATGTCGGTGCACTCGACGGTGAAGGGCAGCTGGTAGGTGGCGAGCGAGACCTGATCGCGCTCGACGATGCGCTCGCTCATCTCGGCGGCCGAGGCGCCGGGTTCGAGCGGCATGTTGCCGACGCGCCCGAACTGCGCGGTGAGGAAGCCGCCGAAGAAGATCGTGAGCAGCGCGACGTGGACGGCGTAGGCGCCGAGGCGGTTCCACGCGCCGCGCTCGCCGAAGACGTAGGTCTTGCCGGCCTTCTCCGTGACGGTCGTCCTGAAGCGGCCGGCGCCGCCCAGCGCCCCCCGCACGCGCTCGACGGCGCGCTCGCGCCCCGCCTCCGAGAGCCTCACGTCCGCGCTCTGCTCCTGCCCGCGCAGCCAGCGCTCCGAGGGGTCGAGCTTCTTGCGCCGGATGTACGTCCACGCCGTGGGGAAGCGGTCGATGGAGGCGAGCACGATGTTGAGCGACAGCACCAGCAGCAGGACGTTGAAGTACCAGACGTGGTAGATGTCGAAGAAGCCGAGCTTGCCGTAGAGGAACTTCTGCGCGGGCGTCAGGTCGGCGTAATACTTGTCGAAGCCGTCCACGTTCTGCTGCATGATGAGCATGCCGATCATGCAGGCGACGACGAGCAGGACGAGCAGCGTGACGCCGAAGCGCACCGAGCTGAGCAGGTTCAGGGCGCGCGTGACGAAGGGGGTCGCGCGGGGGGCGGACTGCGCCTTCGGCAGACCGACCTCCCTTTTAGTCTCTTCGATGGCTGACATCGCTTTGTACGGATGAACTCTGCGGAAGACGGGAGCGCATGGGAAACGGTCTCGTTGGCGCGCCCGGTAGAGACAGACGTAAAACCATTGACACCGAAATGATAACCAAACGTTGCGCACACGGCAACCCTCACAGGGTGACGGGCGTCGGGCGTCGGGGCGAAGCCGTCGGTCGTTAATCCGGCCCACGCCGCCCGACCCCTGACCGCTTTGGCCGAAGACCTTTTTTCGGTTACATTTTCCCCGGCATGTCGAAAAACTTCATCCTCTGCGTGGGCGGCATCGTCGTCGGCTTCGCCGTCGGCTTCTTCGTCACCAACAGCCTCACGCGCCCCGGCGCGCGCGTCGCGGACGCGCCCGCGGCGGCGTCCACGGCCGGCCCGCTCGACGACGCGCAGGCCGCCGGCGAACTCCCGCCCGGCCACCCGGACATCGGCGAGGGCGGCGGCGCGGCCGGCGGCGGCTCGCCCGCGGGCGCCGGCCCCGAGGCGCAGGCGGCGGCGGACAAGGCCGACCGCGCCCCGAAGGATTTCGACGCGCAGCTCGCCGCCGCGCGGGCCTTCTACCGCCTCCGCGACTACGACGGCGCGGCCCTCTACCTCGAACGCGCCCTCGGCCTCAAGCCGAAGGATTTCGACGCGCTCGTCCTGATGGGCAACGCCAAGTACGACGACGAGGACTACGAGGCGGCCGCCGACTTCTACGAGCGCGCCCTCGCCGTCAAGCCCGACTCGCCCGACGTGCGCACAGACCTCGGCAACACCTACTTCAACCGCAAGGACTTCGACCGCGCGCTCGCCGAGTACCGCAAGTCGGTCGAGGCCGACCCGGCCCACGCCAACAGTTGGCGCAACATCGCCGCCGCCGCCCTCAACAAGCGCGACAAGGCGACGGCCGCCGAGGCCCTCGAACGCCTCGCCGCCCTCGACCCGCAGAACCCCGACCTCGATAACTACCGCCGCCGCGTCGCCGAACTCCCCTGAGCCTAACAACAAACGGAGGCCCGTCCGCGAGGGGGGCGTCGAAGGTTACCTGTAGCCTTCGACGCCCCCCTCGCTCGCGGACGGGCCTCCCTTCTTAACTCGAAACTTTTTTTCCGCCGGGCTGATTCGATGACCGCGCGCTCGCCGCGTTAGAAGCCGGGAGCGCGGGCCGTGTCTCGGCGGCCGCGCCCCTCGACCGACGCTTCACCTCGCCGTACTCACGCGGCGCGAGCCTCACGCGCGCGCCCGCCTTTCGACAGGAGAATCTTCCGATGAAATCATTTCTCCCGCGCCGGCTCGCCGCCGCCGCCGGCACCGCGCTGCTCAGCCTCTTCGTCCTCGTCGCCGCTTCGCAGGCGTCGGCGGCCGGGGCCGAGACGGTCGTCCTCTTCAACCCGGCCGCGCTTGAGACCCCCGAGAGCATCCAGTTCGGCCGGCACGGCAACGCCTACGTCACGCTCGCCCTCACCGGCGAGGTGCGGAAGATCGCGCCCGACGGCACGCAGACGACCAACCCCTTCAACACGGTGGTGCGCGTCACGCCGGGCGGGGCGGTCGAGGTGCTGCTGACGGCGGCCGACGGCCTCGACGGCCCGACGGCCGCCGCCTTCGGCGTGCGTGGCGACAACCAGAACCTCTACGTCACCAACGCGGCCTTCCCCTTCTTCCCCGGCCCCGACCCGCGCCGCCCCGGCATCATGCGTGTCCACGTCGGCACCCCCGGCAAGCCGCGGCCGTGACGGAAGGGCTCGAAGGCGGAAGCCCGGCCGCGAGGGGGAACGTCTCAGGCGTCACGAGCAGTCCGGCGGCGGTGCCCGAGACGCCCTCCCCCGCGGCCGGGCTTCCGCCTTAACCCCCCGGTCACCTCGCCGACTTCATCCACTCAAGACATCTTCGCAGGTGCGCGCGCATCGCGTCGGCGGTGTCGTGGTGGATGCGGCCGTGGCCGGGGAGCACCCACTCGAAGCGGTAGTCGAGCAGTCGCCCCATCGAGCGCGTCTGCTCGTCCCACGAATACCAGCAGGCGGTGCGGAAGGCGGTGAGCGTCCCGCGCGCGGGCGACCATGCGAGGTGGTCGCCGGTGAAGAGGTACTTGTCTCGGTAGAGCAGGACGGCGTGGCCGCGCGTGTGGCCGGGGGTGGGGATGAGGGTCAGGTCGGCGTCTAAGGCGACCGGCCCCGCCCCCTCGACGACGCGCTCGACGCCGTAGCGCGCGGCCCCGTCGTCGCGGTGCATGACGCGCGCGGCACCGAAGTGCCGGGCGAAGCGCTCGTGGTCGGCTACGTCGTCGCGGTGCGTGAGGAAGATGGTGCGGACGCCGCCGAGGGCTTCGATCCGCCGGGCGAGCTGGCGGTTGAAGCGGGGCGAATCGACGAGGACGTTGCCGCCCTCGGCCTCGGGCCGCGCGATCAGGTAGCTCCACGCGCCGAAGCTCGACTCGGCCGTGAAGCCGCAGAAGTAGACGTTGGCGTCAAGGCGCTCGGGGAAGGACTCGACGGCCGCGCGCGTGTCGTGCCGCCCCTCGGCGCCGATGCTGCCGGTCGGGCACGTGACTAAGGCTTGCAGCGCGCGGAAGGTCTCGGCCGCGCCCGAGGGCTGGCGGTAGACGCTCGACTGGTCGCCGTGGTCGCGGAAGACTTGCGGCGCGAGCTGCCGGCACGCGTCGCAGTCGATGCAGGTGTCGTCCACGTAAAACTCGCCGGGCACGTTCTCCGCGAGCCGCCTTGCGGGGTTAGCCATAGCAGGCATTTTAGATTTTAGATTTTTGATTTGCGAGTTTACGGTCGGCGCGCGGCCGGCCGGCCCCTCCGAATCGAAAATCAAAAATCGCCGGCCTGAAATTTATTCCCCCAGCCCGTAGAGGAGGATTTCGGAGAGGCGGGACATGGTGTGGAAGGCGGGGTGGTCGGGCGTCCACTCGACGGCGGGCGAGTCGTCGCAGGTGACGGCGAGGGCGATGCGGCCGCGCGGGTGGTAGATGATGCCGACGTTGGCGCGCAGCGCGTCGAGCGCGCCCGACTTCGTCGCCCTCGGGACTTGCCACAGCGCGCGCCAGATGCCGCTGCGCTCCTGCTCGCGCTTCATCAGCTCCAGCATCTCTTTCGAGGCGGCGGGGCCGACCACTTCGCCGCGCTCCAGCTTCTCCATGAGCGCGACCATCTCGCGCGGCGTGGTGCGGCCGAGGCCGAAGCGCTTGCCGGCCTCAAGCTTCCCCTCGGCGCTCTCGCCGCCGCCGAAGACCTTCCGCATCAGGCGCGTCTGCTTCAGGCCGAGCGACTCCATGCGCGCGTTGACGGCGTCGGCCGTCAGGAGGTCGAGCACCATGTTGGTCGCGGTGTTGTCGCTGAGGATCATCATCAGGCTGACGGCGTCGCGCAGCGAGAGGCGCAGCCCGTCGGAGAGTTCGGGCAGGATGCCGGAGCCGCCCACCTTCTTCTCTTTGGTCAGGACGAGTTCGTCCGCCCACTTCGCGCGCCCCTCGGCGACGCGCGCGAACGCCTCGACCATGACGGCGACCTTGATGGTGCTGGCCGTGCGCACGCGGTCGTCGCCGCCGAAGGAATACTCCGCGCCGGTGTCGAGGTTCTTGGCGAAGAGGCTGACGCGGCCCCTGAAGCGCGCCGCCTCGGCCCGCACCTGCTCGTCGAGCGCGGCTCGCGCCGCCGCCGGCCGCCCCGTCTCCGAAGGCTTAAAAACCTGACCGCGCGCCTGCGGCGCGGCGGCGCACGCGAAGGCGAGCGGCAGCAGGAGGAGCGTTTTTCTCATCCTTAGAGTCCCTTGATGAAGTCGGCGACGGCGTCCATGTACTTCGCGCCGCCGACGATGGTGAGGTCGTTGTGGCCCGCGCCGGGGACGACGAGCAGGCGCTTCGGCTCGGGCGCGGCGGCGTGGAGCGCGCGGCCCTGCTCGACGGGGATGACCGCGTCGCGGTCGCCGTGGGCGACGAGCACGGGGCAGCCGACGCGCGGGAGTTTGCCGAGCGTGTCGAACTTGTTGCGCGTGGCGCGCGCCGCGAAGCGCGGCAGCCACGGCAGGATCGTGCGCGCCATCTCGGCGGCCGAACTCAGACCGGATTCGAGGACGAGCGCGCCGCACGGCCTGCGCGCGGCCACGTCGGCCGCGGCCGTCGTCCCGAGCGACTGCCCGTAGAGGACGACGCTCTCCGGCCGCGCCCCGCGCTCGCGCACGACGAAGTCGTAGGCCGCGTCGGCGTCCTCGTAAATCCCGCGCTCGTCGGAGACCGCGCCTTCGCTCCGGCCGTAGCCGCGGTAGTCGAAGAGCAGCACGTCGAAGCCGCGCGCGGCCAACTGCTCGCCGACCCAGCCGACGTAGCTGACGTTGCCGCCGTTGCCGTGGAGGTAGACGACCGTGGCCGCGGCCGGCCGCGTCTCCGAGGCGATGAACCAGCCGTGGAGGCGCGAGCCGTCCGCCGCCCGGAACCAAACGTCCTCGCCGCCGCGCGGCGCGCTCCAGCTGCCGCCCCACGGGGCGCGCTCCGGGTGGAACGTGACGGAGGTCTCGAAGCGGCGCAGCATGAAGAAGCCCACCGGCAACGCGATGAGCGCGATGGTCAGGACGGAAAGCATCATCAACGTCAACGCCCGCCGCCGCTCGCCGCGCCGCAGGGCCTTGTATGAGTCGGTGAAGAACATGGGAGAAGTAGTCGGTAGTCAGTAGTCAGTAGTCGGTAGTCAGTAGGCTCCGCGTCGAGGCTGTTGACGCCGGCACGCGAACGGTTCGCCGACGAGTGTTTATCTACCGGCTACCGACTGCCGTCTGCTGTCTACTTGGCCGCTTCCAGATAATCGAGCAGCACGTTCGACATCACCTTCGTGCCGACGACGAGGCTCTCCTCGTCCACGTCGAACTCGGCCGTGTGCCAGCCGGCGGTGATGCCGCGGGCGCGGTTGCCGACGCCGAGGAAGTAGTAGAAGCCGGGGATGACCTTCTGGTAGAGCGAGAAGTCCTCGGCCGGCATGAAGGGCTTGAGCGCCACCGTGTTCTGGTCGCCGACGACGCGGCGCACCGTCGGCAGGGTCTGCTCGACGAGCGCGGGTTCGTTGTAGGTGACCGGGTTGCCGTCGCCGTCGTAGGTCAGCTCGAAGGTCGCGCCGTAGGCGGCGGTGACGCTGGCGAGCGTCTCGCGCATCATCGCCTTGGCGCGCGTCCGCACGTCGTCGCTGAGCGTGCGCATCGTGCCGGTGAGGCGCACCTCGCCGGCGATGACATTGAAGCGGTCGCCGCCCTGAATCGTCCCGACGGTGATGACGAGCGGCTCCAGCGGGTCTATGCGCCGGCTGCGGATGTGTTGCAGGGCGAGGACGCATTCCGAGGCGACGACGATGGAGTCCACGCCGGCGTGCGGCTGCGCGCCGTGCGCGCGCTTGCCGCGCACCGTGACGAAGAAGGTGTCGGACGAGGCCATCGCCGGCCCCGAGTGATAGCCGATCTGCCCGGCCTGCAAGTTCGGCTCGGTGTGGAGGCCGAAGACGGCCCGCGGCCGCGGGTTCTCCAAGGCGCCCTCCTTAATCATCAGCGACGCGCCGCCCTCCTCGCCGGGGGGCGCGCCCTCCTCGGCCGGCTGGAAGATGAACTTGACCGTGCCGCGCACCTCGTCGCGCATCTTCGACAAGACCTCGGCGACGCCGAGCGCGACGGTCGTGTGCGCGTCGTGCCCGCAGGCGTGCTTGACGCCGGGGTTGCGCGACTTGTAGGGCACGTCCAAAGTCTCCTCGATGGGCAGCGCGTCCATGTCGGCGCGGACGGCGACGACGGGGCCGGGCTTCCCGCCGACGAGCAGCGCCGTCACGCCGTGGCGGCCGACTTTGGTCCGGATGTCGGTGAGGCCGAGCGCCCGAAGCCGCTCGGCGACGACGCGCGAGGTGCGCTCCTCGCGGTTCGACAGCTCGGGGTGCATGTGGAAGTCGCGGCGCTGCGCGACGAGCCGCTCGCGCAAAGCCTCGGCCTCGCGCGCCACCCGCCGCGCGCGCTCCTCCCGCGCCGCGTCGCCCGTCACCTTCGAGTCGGCCGGCGGCCCGAAGTTGACCGCGGCCGACGCGAGCAACAGGGCGAGGCAAAGAGTTCGTTTCATCGATTCACTCCGTCGGGGGCTGTCGGCCTTCGGGTTCCGGGTTAAAAGGTTGTCTCGGACGCGGAGCCCGAAGCTCGGGTTATCGCGAGTAGTCGCGCTGGGTGCGGCGGTAGAGCGTGATGCCGAACCAGAGTTCCCAGAAGAGGGCGAGGGTGACGAGGGCGGCGACGACGGCGACGAGCGTCGAGTCGGTCACCTTCTGGGCGACGACGTAGACGCCGCCCGCCAGCCCCAGCGCCAGCGGCACCAGCGACGCGACGATCATCTTCGACGCGAAGCGGTGGAAGTGCTCGGTCTCCTCGCCCTGCTCGACGATGCGGTGGTAGGCCGCCGGGGTCATCAGCAGCACGACGGTCACGGCGATGCAGCCGAGGCTCGCGAGGTGGACGTACTTCGAGGCGTCCGGCAGGCGGTCGAAGCTCTCCGTCAGGACGGCGAGCAGTTGGAAGCCCAGAAGCGCCTGCGCGCCCGGCAGGACGACGCGCGCCTCCGTCAGGACGTGCTTGACCTTATCGCTCAGCTTCGCGCCCCCCCCGGCCTCCTCTTTCCGTGACTCCATCTGCGCCTCCCGAATCTCCGGCGCGCGCTCGCGCCGCATGTACATCTCCAGCACGTACCAGAAGAAGACCGCCACGACGAGCGTCAGCAGCCCCGCCGCGACGCCCCACTTGCGGCCGAGGATTTTCTCGCCGGCCATGAACAGGTCGAGGCCGAGGCCGAGGGCGAAGGGCAGCAGCGCCCACTTCAGCAGGCGGCTCGCGTAGCGGTGCAACTCCTCCGAGTCCTCGCCGCGCTCGACGAGCCGGTGGTAGGCGGCCGGGGCGATCAGAAGCCCGAGCGCCAGAAGCATCGCCCCCAGCCCCGCCGTCTTGAGCAGCCGCGTGACGAGCGGCAGCTTGTCGAAGCCCGCCTCGAAGAACGAGCGGAACTGGAGGCCGAGCACGATCTGCGCCGCCAGCACGAGCATCCGGCTCTCGTCGAGCACGTTGCGGATTCTGTCCTTGAGTTGGGCCATTTGAAGACAGTAGACAGTAGTCAGTAGTCAGTAGTCAGTAGGAAGACGGCCGCTATCGAATCGTTAAAGTGTCAGCGTCAGCATCCCCGATGCGGAGCCTACTGGCTACTGACTACTGACTACTGGCTACTTCCTTTCCCCCTTCGCGGAACAGCTTGGCGAGTTCGCGCTTCAAGACCTTGCCGGTCGGCCCCTTCGGCAGCGAGGCGGCGAGGCGGACGGTCTTCGGGCACTTGAAGTCCGCCAAGTGCGAGCGGCAGAAGTCGGCGATCTCTTCGGCGGTCGCGCTCGCGCCCTCCCTGAGCACGACGAAGGCGGCGACCTCTTCGCCGTACAACTCGTCGGGGACGCCGAAGGCCGCCGCCTCGGCCACGGCCGGGTGGCGGTAGAGCGCCTCGTCGATCTCGCGCGGGTAGATGTTCTCGCCGCCGCGGATGATCATATCGGATTTGCGGTCGACGATGTAGAAGAAGCCCTCGGCGTCGCGGTAGCCCACGTCGCCCGTGTGGAACCAGCCGCCGCGGAAGGCGCGCCGCGTCGCCTCGTCGTTGTTGTAATAGCCCTTGAAGACGTTCGCGCCGCGCAGGACGATCTCGCCGGCCTCGCCGTCGGGCAGTTCCCTGTCCTCCTCGTCCACGACGCGCATCTCGTTGCCGATGGGCAGCCCGCACGAGCCGGGGCGGCGGCGCGCGTCCGGCGGGTTGAAGGTCGAGCGGCAGGTGGACTCCGAAAGCCCGTAGCCCTCGACGACGAGGCAGCCGAACGTCTCCTCGAAGCGGCGCAGCACTTCGGCCGGCACGGGCGCGCTCCCGCACATGGCGAAGCGCAGCCGCCGGGTGTCCGAGCCCTCGGGCACGCCCTCGGGGTAGGTCGCCAGAAGCATCGAGAGCATCGTGGCGACCGAGCCGAAGGAGGTCACTTGGTAGTCGGAGACGACGCGCCAGAAGCGCGAGGCCGAGAAGCGCGGGCTGACGACCGTCGAGCCGCCGGCGTAGAGCGCGCTCATCGTCGTCACCGAGACGGCGTTCATGTGGAAGAGGGGCATCACGGTGAGCAGCCGGTCGTCCTCCGCGAAGCCGAGCCACTCCGAAATCTGCCGCGCGTTGGCGAGCAGGTTGCCGTGCGTGAGCAGACAGCCTTTGGGCTTCCCCGTCGTCCCCGAGGTGTAGATGATGACGGCCTCGTCTTCGCGCGTCAGGTGCGCGTCGCGCCACTCGTCCCCGGCGCCCCCGCGGTGCGCGGCCGTCGCCGCGTCCCAGTCGTCGAAGACGAGGACGCCCTCCAGACTCCCGGCCCGTTCGCGCAGGCCCTCCACGCGCGGCAGGAACTCCGTGTTGACGAGGAGCAGCTTGGCCCCCGAGTCGCCGACGACGTAGGCGATCTCCTCGGGCTTGAGGAGCGAGTTGACCGGGCCGGCGAGCGCGCCGAGCTTGAAGCAGGCGAAGTAGGCGATGACGTACTCGGCGCTGTTCGGCAGGAGCAGGCTGACGCGGTCGCCCTTGCGGACGCCCGCGGCGTGGAGCATGCGCGCGGCGCGCGACGCGGCCGCGTCGAAGCCGCGGTAAGTGAAGTCGTGGCCGTCGGCCTCGCTCAGCAGGAACGGCTTGTCGGGGGCCGCGGCGGCGCGCAGTTCGAGCAGTTCGCGGAGGTTTTGTGGCATCCTCGCCCTTCGGGTCAGACCAAAAAGTGGCCCCGGCGCGCGCGCGGCTGTGCTATATTTTCCCGGCTTCGCGGGCAGACTGACGGGGCGCGTGCCTTCGGGGCTTGCGAGCGCTCCACAGCTTACCGAACACGCTGCCAATTTAAAAGCAGTAGTCAGTAGTCAGTAGTCAGTAGTCAGTAGCGCCCCGCGCTGCGACGGCTGACGCTGATAATACGAGTGATTCGATAGCGAGGATTTTTCTACTGGCTACTGGCTACTGGCTACTTCCTTTGCCTACTTCTCTCATGGAAACATACCGGAACTTCATCGGCGGCGAGTGGGTCGAGTCGGCGTCGGCCGACCGCGCCGACAACGTCAACCCGGCCGACACCGACGACCGGCTCGGCGTCATCCGCCTCTCGACGCGCGAGGAGGCCGCCGGCGCCGTCGAGGCCGCGGCCGCGGCCTTCCGCGGGTGGCGCGCGACGCCCGCGCCCGCGCGCGGCCGCATCGTCGCCCGCGCCGCGCGGTTGATGGAGGAGAGCAAGGAGGAGTTGGCCGCGCTGCTCACGCGCGAGGAGGGCAAGACCATCGCGGAGTCGCGCGGCGAGTTGCAGCGCGCCATCAACGTCGCCGAGTTCTGCGCCGGCGAGTCGCGCCGCATGAACGGCGAGACCATCCCCTCGGAACTCCCCTCGAACTTCGCCTACACCGTCCGCCAGCCGCACGGCGTCGTCGCCGTCGTCACGCCGTGGAACTTCCCCGTCGCCATCCCCACGTGGAAGCTCGCGCCCGCGCTCGTCGCCGGCAACACCGTCGTCTTCAAGCCGGCGACGCTGACGCCCGCGACGGCCGTCCGCCTCGTCGAGATTTTCCACGAGGCCGGCCTGCCGCCCGGCGTCCTCAACCTCGTCCTCGGCTCCGGCTCGGTGGCGGGCGACGCCATCGTGAGCCACCCGGCCGTGCGCGCCATCTCGTTCACCGGCTCGAACGAGATCGGCGTCAGGCTCTACGAGCAGGCGGCGCGGCGCGGCGTGCGCGTGCAGTGCGAGATGGGCGGCAAGAACCCCGTGGTCGTCATGGAGGACGCCGACCTCAACCTCGCCGTCGAGTCCACGGTGCAGGGCGCGTTCGGCTCGACCGGGCAGCGCTGCACGGCGACGAGCCGCGCCATCGTCGTCGACCGCGTCGCCGACAACTTCATCGAGCGCGTCATCGCCCGCGCCGAAGCCCTGCGCCTCGGCGACGGGTCGAACCCCGAGACCGAGGTCGGCCCCGTCGTGGACGGCGCGCAGTTCAAGAACGTGCTGCGCTACATCGACATCGGGCGCGAGGACGGCGCGAGCCTCGTCTGCGGGGGCGGGCCGGCCGACGGCGCGGGGCTGCGCAAGGGCTACTTCGTCAAGCCGACGGTCTTCGTCGGCGTCACGCCCGACATGCGGATCGCGCGCGAGGAGATTTTCGGCCCCGTCCTCTCGGTGATGCGCGTGCGCGACTTCGACGAGGCGTTGCAGTGGGCCAACGACTCGGAGTACGGGCTCTCGTCCTCGATCTTCACCTCGGACGCCGCGCGCGTCTTCCGCTTCGTCGAGGAGATCGAGACCGGCATGACGCACGTCAACTCGCCGACGACGGGCGGCGAGGCCCACGTCCCCTTCGGCGGCATCAAGTCCACCGGCGTCGGGGCCTTCGAGCAGGGCTCGACCGCCCTCGACTTCTACACCGAGCTGAAGGTCGTCTACGTCGATTACACCGGCCGCAAGCGCGAGGGGAATCTGTATTGAAAAATTCGAGAACCACGCTCCTCCTGCTCCTCCTTCTCGCGGGCGCGTCGCCGGCCGCGGCGCAGAACGCGGAGAGCCTCTACACCGACCTCGACCCCGCGAAGTGCAAGACCGTCGAGTTCGAGCACGAGGGCTACTCGTGGACGAAGGAGTGCCGGGGCGTGGCGGGCTACAAGCTGCGCCACCTGCAAGGCGACGAGCGCGAGAGCATCACGGTCGTCGCGCCCGGCGGCGCCGAGCACCCGCTGGAGTTCTGGTCTACGGTCACGCCGGCCTTCTCCTCGGTCGGGCCGAGGGCCGAGTGGCGCGTGAGGCGGCGCGGCGACCGCGTCGAGCCGTTCGCCCTCATCGTGCGCCTCAACGCCAACGAGAACCCGGTCGAGTACCAGAAGGTCACCTCCTACCTCGTCGTCGCGCGCCTCGCGCCGGGGAAGGTTTGCGTGACCGACCGCGTCGCGCCCGGCCCGCGGGCCAACGAACTCGCGCGCCAGTCGGCCGACGCCTCGGCCGCGAAGCCCTGCCTCCGGCCCATCGGCGAGACCGAGGCGCAATAAAATTGTCGGTTTTTGATTTGCGATTTTTGATTCAGCCGTCGGCCGTCGGCCTTCGCCTTCAATGTCGGTTGACCACTCCCAACCGCGAATCAAAAATCCGAAATCCGTCTGTTGAGTTCCATGCTTCGGATTTACCTCCTCCTCCTCGTCGGCTGGGTGGCGCTGACCGCCGCCGGCTTCCTCGTGAAGCGGCGCGGGGCGCGGAGGTTTCTGCTGAGGCTCAGCTACGTCGTCCTTATCCTCTTCTGCGTCGAGGCCGCCTGCGTGCTCGCCTTCTACATCAAGAACGGGCGCTGGACTTTCGACGACCAGCGCGAGTACCTGAGCCGCCTCTACGAGCCGCACCCGTACCTCGTCGCCGCGCCGCGACCCGGCGCGCGCGTCGCCTTCCGCGGCATCAGCTACACGCACAACGCGCGCGGCCTCCGCGGGCCGGAGGTCGGGCCGAAGTCGGAGCGCCTGCGCGTGGTCGCCGTCGGGGGCTCGACCACCTACGGGGCCGGCGTCACCGACGGCCGCGAGTGGCCGGCGCGGCTCGGCGAGCTGCTCGGCCCGCGCTACGAGGTGCTCAACTTCGGCATGCTCGGCCACTCGACGGCGGAACACCTCGCGCTGCTCTCGCTCGTCGTGCCCGAGTACCGCCCCGACCTCCTCGTCATCCACGCGGGCTACAACGACATGCGCAACATGCACGTCCGCGGCCTCGCGGCGGACTACTCGGACTACCACGCGCCGAGCCTCTACGCCTCCTTCAACCTCTGCGCCGACGGCCCCGCGCAGAAGTTCGCCTCGGGCCGCGTGGCCGTCTGGGCCCTGCGCCGCGCCGGCCTCTACCCCGAGTGCGCCTTCAGCCGGCCCGTGCCGCCGGCCGACGACTCGCCCGAGGCCGAGGCGCGCGCCCTCGGCCTCTACCGCCGCAACCTCGAAACGCTCGTCACCATCGCGGCGGGTCAGGGCCTCAAGCCGGTGCTCGTGCCGCAACTGCTCGACCGCGAGAACGTCCGCGGCGGGCGCCTGCGCTGGTGGATTCCGCACGTGGACGACGCGGCGCTGGTGGACTTCCTCGCGCGCTACAACGCCGTCACCGAGGAGGTCGCCGCGCGCCGCGGCCTCCGCTACGCCCGCGAGGTCTTAGAGCACCCGTGGTCGAAGGCCGACTTCGCCGACGCCGTCCATCTCAACCCCGACGCCAGCCTCCGCTTCGCCGGGATCATGCGCGGCGTGATAGAGAATTTGCGCGAGGAAGAGTACAAACGAGTAGACAGTAGACAGTAGTCAGTAGTCAGTAGTCAGCAGGCTCCGCATCGGGGATGCTGACGCCGACACGCGAACAAGTCACCATCGAAAGTTCTTCTACTGACTACTGTCTACTGACTACTGACTACTGCTTTTAAGGACTAACCATGAGCACAACCGAGACGAAGGCCGCGCCGAGCGAGACGGTGCGCAAGCACAAGGAGTTCCTCTTCCCGGCGGTCGCCACCTACTACAAGGAGCCTCTGGCGCTGGTGCGCGGCGAGGGGATGCACGTCTGGGACGATCAGGGCAACCGCTACCTCGACTGCTTCGGCGGCGTCCTGACCGTCAGCGTCGGCCACGCCCACCCGAAGGTCAACGCCGCCGTCATCGAGCAGGTCAACGCCATCCAGCACACCTCGACGCTCTACGCCAACAAGCCGCAGTCGGACCTCGCCGAGAAGCTCCACCAGATCACGCCCGGCCGCCTCAAGAAGTCCTTCTTCACCAACAGCGGCACCGAGGCCGACGACACCGCCGTCCACGCCGCCAAGCTCGCCACCGGCCGGCACGAGGTCGTCGTCCTGCGCCACAGCTACTCGGGCCGCTCGGCCACGGCGCTCTCGGCCGCCGGCCACTCGACGTGGCGGCCGCTCCCGCCGCAGGTGGCCGGCATCGTCCACGCCCGCGCGCCCTACTGCTACCGCTGCCCCTTCAAGCTCTCCTACCCCGAGTGCGGGCTTCAGTGCGCCGAGGACATCGAAGACCTCATCATGACTTCGACGACCGGCGAGATCGCGGCCTTCATGGCCGAGCCCGTCCTCGGCGTCGGCGGCTTCATCGTCCCGCCGGCCGGCTACTTCGAGCGCGCCGTCGAGATCGCGCGCGACCACGGCGGGCTCTTCATCGCCGACGAGGTGCAGACGGGCTGGGGCCGCACCGGCGACAAGTGGTTCGGCATCGAGCACTGGAACGTCGAGCCGGACATCCTGACCTCGGCCAAAGGTCTCGGCAACGGCGTCCCCGTCGGCATCACCGTCGCCACGCCCGAGGTCGCGGACAAGTTCCCGGGGCTGACCTTTTCGACCTTCGGCGGCAACCCCGTCTCGACGGCCGCCGCGCTCGCCGTCATCCGCGTCATCGAGGAGGAGGACTTGCGGCGCAACGCCGCCGAGGTCGGCGGCCACCTCCGCCAGCGCCTCGAAGAACTCAAGGACAAGCACCCCGTCATCGGCGACGTGCGCGGCCTCGGGCTGATGCAGGCTCTGGAACTCGTCAAAGACCGCGAGACGAAAGAGCCGGCCCCCGAAGCCCTCCTCCGGGTCTTCGAGGAGACCAAGCGCCGCGGCGTCCTCATCGGCAAGGGCGGCCTCTACGGCAACGTCATCCGCACCGGCATGCCCCTGATTTCGACGAAGGAGAACGTGGACGAGATGATCGACGCGCTCGACGCCTCCTTCGCAACCCTGTCGCGCCCGCAGTGACCGCGGGCGGATCAACTCCCGAACGAGGTAGGCCCTGATGGCGAAAACAATCATCCGTAACGGGCGCGTCGTCACCGCGGTGGACGATTACAAGGCCGACATCCTGATCGAGGGCGAGACCGTCTCGGTCATCGGCGCGAGGCTGGACATGGAGGCCGACCGGGTGATCGACGCCGCCGGCAAGCTCGTCATCCCCGGCGGCATCGACCCGCACACGCACATGGAGCTGCCGTTCGGCGGGACGCAGGCCTCCGACGACTTCCGCACCGGCACCGTCGCGGCGGCGCACGGCGGCACGACGACGATCATCGACTTCGCCGTGCAGCACAAGGGGCAGGCGCTCAGGGAGGGGCTGGACGCGTGGCACGCGAAGGCCGAGGGCAAGTGCGCGATCGACTACGGCTTCCACCTCATCACGACCGACCTCGAAGACGAGCGCGTCGCGGAGCTGCACCGGGTCATGGACGAGGGCGTGACGAGCTTCAAGCTGTTCATGGCCTACCCCGGCGTCTTCCTCGTCGACGACGCCACCATCTTCCGCGCGATGTCGGCGGCGGGCGAGCGCGGCGGCCTCATCTGCATGCACGCCGAGAACGGCGTCGTCATCAACGAGATCATCAAGCGCGCGCTGGCCGAGGGGCGCACCGCGCCGAAGTACCACGCGCTCACGCGCCCGACCGTCGCCGAGGCCGAGGGCGTCCACCGCGCCATCCGCATCAGCGAGATGGCCGGCTCGCCCGTCTACATCGTCCACCTCTCCTGCGCCGACGCGCTCGAACAGGTGCGCGAGGCCCGCGACCGCGGCCTGCCCGCCTTCGCCGAGACCTGCCCGCAGTACCTCTTCCTCTCGGTCGAGGACTACGGCGAAGACTTCGAGGGCGCGAAGTACGTGATGACGCCGCCGCTCAGGGAGAAGTGGAATCAGGCCGAGCTGTGGAAGGGCTTGCGGACGGACGACCTGCAAGTGATCTCGACCGACCACTGCCCCTTCTGCATGAAGGAGCAGAAGGAGCTCGGGCGCGGCGACTTCTCGAAAATCCCGAACGGCGCGCCCGGCGTCGAGCACCGCATGTCGCTCATCCACGACGGGGGCGTGGTCGGCAACAGAATCTCTCTGAACCGCTTCGTCGAGCTGACCTCGACGGCCGCCGCCAAGATGTTCGGCCTCTTCCCGCGCAAGGGCACCATCGCCGTCGGCTCCGACGCCGACATCGTCGTCTTCGACCCCGGGCGCGAGCAGACCATCTCGGCCGCGACGCACCACATGAACGTGGACTACAGCGCCTACGAGGGGCGGAAGGTGCGCGGCGCGGTCGAGACCGTGCTCTCGCGCGGCCGCGTCGTCGTCGAGGGCGGCGAGTTCAGGGGCAGGGCCGGCGACGGCCGCTTCCTCAAGCGCGGCACCTGCGTCGCCGTCTAACCTGCCGAGGGCGCGAACGCTATGGCGACAGGAACCCTGAACGACGCGGCCGCGACGCAGCGCGACTTCGAGGAGTTGCGCGAGGACGTTTCGGGCAGCCCGCTCTGGAACAAAGACCTCGCGCCGACGACCCTCGCCGAGCGGACGTGGACGACGTGGCACATCGCGGCGCTGTGGATCGGGATGAGCGTCGTCATCACCACCTACACGCTCGCCGGCGGCTTCATCCAAGCCGGCATGGCGTGGTGGCAGGCGATGGTCACCATCCTGCTCGGCAACGTGGTCGTGCTCCTGCCGATGATCTTAAACGCGCACGCCGGGACGAAGTACGGCGTCTCGTTCCCCGTCCTCTGCCGCGCGAGCTTCGGGACGCGCGGGGCGAACATCCCGGCGGTGCTCCGGGCCGTCGTCGCCTGCGGCTGGTTCGGCATCCAGACGTGGATCGGCGGGCAGGCGCTCGACGCGCTCTTCGGGCGGATGTGGTCGGGCTGGTCGGCGCTCGCGGGCGGCGCGGCCGTCCTCGACATCCCGGCGCACACGTGGGCGGCCTTCTTCCTCTTCTGGGGCATTCAGGTCGCCATCATCGTGCGCGGCATCGAGGGCATCAAGTACCTTGAGTCGTGGTCGGCCCCGCTGCTGCTGGCGGGCGGCGCGGCGCTGCTGGCGTGGGCCGCGTGGCGCGCGGGGGGGTTGGGGCGCGTGCTCTCGGAGTCCTCGGCCTTGCAGAGACAGCAGCAGGACTTCTGGGCCATCTTCCCCGGCGCGCTGACGGCCTCGGTCGGCTACTGGGCGACGCTCTCGCTCAACATCCCCGACTTCACCCGCTACGCCCGCTCGCAGCGCTCGCAGATGCTCGGGCAGGCTCTGGGCCTGCCGACGACGATGACCGCCTTCGCCTTCATCGGCGTGGCGGTGACGAGCGCGACGCTCCTGATCTACGGCGAGGCCATCCCGAACCCGGTGGATTTGATGGCGCGCTTCGACAGCCTCGCCGTCATCCTCTTCGCGACGGCCGTCATCTTCGCCGCGCAGCTGACGACGAACATGGCGGCCAACGTCGTCTCGCCGTCGAACGACTTCTCGAACCTCAGCCCGCGGCTCATCTCCTACGTCACGGGCGGGCTGATCACGGCCGTCATCGGCGTGCTGATGATGCCGTGGAAGCTGATGGGCTCGATGGGGGCGTACATCTTCACGTGGCTGATCGGCTACTCGGGTTTGATGGGCGGCATCGGCGGGATTATGATTTGCGACTACTGGGTGCTGCGCCGCCGGCGGCTCGATCTGGCGGCGCTGTTCCGGCCCGGCGGCCGCTACGCCTACTCTGGCGGCTTCAACTGGCGGGCCGTCGTCGCGCTCTCGGTCGCCGTCGCGCCGGTCGTCCCCGGCTTCGTGCGGGCGGCGACGACGCCGAACTTCACGGGCCAGCTCCCCGACCCGAACCTTTCGGACACGCTCTACACCTACGCGTGGTTCGTCACCTTCGGCATCGGCTTCGTCGTCTACTATATTTTGATGAGAGGGCACGAAAGCCTGAGGGCGGTAGACAGTAGCCAGTAGGCTCCGCACTACGGACGCTGACGCTGACACGCAAAAGATTCGATGGTGACTGTCTTCCTACTGTCTACCGACTACTGACTACTGACTACTTTTCCGGAGGAACTTATGTCCCGCATCGTCAAAGGCGGCCTCATTCAGGCCGCCAACGCCGCGCCCACCGACGCGCCCATCGAGGAGATCAAGCGCGCCAACCTCGACAAGCACCTGAAGATGATCGAAGAGGCCGCCGCCCGCGGCGTGCAGATGCTCTGCCTTCAGGAGATTTTCACCACGCCCTACTTCTGCGCCGAGCAGCAGGTGCGCTGGTACGAGGCCGTCGAGCGCATCCCCGACGGCCCGACCACGCGGCTCATGCAGGAGGTGGCCAAGCAGTACGGCATGGTCATCGTCGTCCCCATCTACGAGGAGGAGATCACCGGCCTCTACTACAACTCGGCCGCGGTCATTGACGCCGACGGCCGCTACCTCGGCAAGTACCGCAAGAACCACATCCCGCACGTCGCGCCCGGCTTCTGGGAGAAGTTCTACTTCCGCCCCGGCAACCTCGGCTACCCGACCTTCGAGACGGCCTACGCCCGCGTCGGCGTCTACATCTGTTACGACCGCCACTTCCCCGAGGGCGCGCGCGCGCTCGGCCTGAACGGCGCGGAGATCGTCTTCAACCCTTCGGCCACGGTCGCCGGCCTCTCCGAGTATCTGTGGAAGCTGGAGCAGCCCGCCCACGCCGTCGCCAACGGCTACTTCGTCGGGGCCATCAACCGCGTCGGCCACGAGCAGCCGTGGGACATCGGCGAGTTCTACGGCCAGAGCTACTTCTGCGACCCGCGCGGGCAGATCGTCGCCGAGGCCCCGCGCGACGCCGACCACCTCGTGGTCGCCGACCTCGACCTCGACAAAATCCGCGAAGTCCGCAACACGTGGCAGTTCTTCCGCGACCGCCGCCCCGACACCTACGGCCCGCTCGTCGCGGACTGAAATCAAGTTTCGGGTTCCGAGTTCCGGGCTCCGGGTTACAATCCGGGCCGGCTCTCCCCTCACGAACCGGAACCCGGAACCCGACGCCCGAAGCCCGAAACTTATGTCTTCCAACCACCAATCGCCGCTCGACGCGGCGCAGATCGAGCGTAACTTCGCCGAGATCGCGCCGCCTCTGACCGAGGCCGAGGCGCTCTTCGAGGCGCACCGCTGCCTCTACTGCTTCGACGCCCCGTGCGCGCGCGCCTGCCCGACGCACATCGACGTGCCGGCCTTCATCAAGAAGATCGCGACCGGTAACCTCAGGGGCTCGGCCCGCGTCATCTTCGACGCCAACCCCGTCGGGGCCACCTGCGCGCGCGTCTGCCCGGTCGAGGCCCTCTGCGAGGGCGCGTGCGTCGAGAAGACGCTGCTGAAGAAGCCCATCGAGATCGGGCGGCTCCAGCGCTTCGCCACCGACTCCGCGATGCGGTCGGGGCGCGAGCTGTTCAGGGCGGGCGAGCCCAACGGCAAGTCGGTCGGCGTCGTCGGCTCCGGCCCGGCCGGGCTCTCCTGCGCCGCCTACCTCGCCCGCCTCGGCTACGACGTGACCGTCTACGACAAAAAGCCTCTGCCGGGCGGCCTCGACACCTACGGCATGGCCGAGTACAAGATGCGGCAGAGCACCTCGGTCGAGGAGGCCGAGATGGTCGCGCGCCTCGGCGTCAGGTTCCGCCTGAACACGGCCGTCGGCCGGGACGTGACGCTCGCCGAACTCGAAGCCGCGCACGACGCCGTCTTCCTCGGCGTCGGCCTCGGGCGCACGGCCCGGCTCGGCGTCCCCGGCGAAGAGCTCGAAGGCGTCCACGACGCGCTCAACTTCATCGAGCGCGTCAAGACGCGCGACTGGGCGAGCGTGCCCGTGGGCCGCACCGTCGCCGTCATCGGCGCGGGCAACACGGCCGTGGACGCCGCCACGCAGGCCCGCCGCCTCGGGGCCGAGCGCGTGCTGATGATCTACCGCCGCTCCGAGCGCGAGATGCCCGCCTTCCCCTACGAGTACGAGTTGGCGAAGCGGGACGCCGTCGAGTTCCTGTGGCAGACCGCGCCGGTCGAGCTCCTGCCCGGCGGCGACGGCGGCGCGCGCGTCGGCGCGCTGCGCTGCGTGAGGATGGAGTTGGGCGAGGCGGACGAGTCGGGCCGCCGCGCGGCCGCGCCCGTCGCCGGCTCCGAATTCATCGTCCCCGCCGACATGGTCATCAAGGCGCTCGGCCAGCAGAAGCTCCGCGACTTCCTCTCCGGCATCCCCGGCGTCGAGCTCGACGCGGCGGGCCGCGTCAAAGTTGACGCGGGGACGATGCGAACCGGCAACCCCAAATTCTTCGCCGGCGGCGACTGCGTCAACGGCGGCCGCGAGGCCGTCGACGCCGCCCAGATGGGCAAGCTCGCCGCGCGCGGCATCCACGAGTCGCTGACCGGCGAGGCGGTCGAGTTCGCCGGCCTTCGCTGAAGCGAAGGCGTAGGCACCGGAGGTCAAGACGATGGCTGATTTGAGTGTGAATTTCGCCGGCATCGAGTCGCCGAACCCTTTCTGGCTGGCGTCGGCCCCGCCGACGAACATGGGGTCGATGGTGGAGCGCGCGTTCGACGCGGGGTGGGGCGGGGCCGTGTGGAAGACTCTGGGCGAGCCGATCCGCAACGTCTCGTCGCGGCTCGCCTCGATCGACGGCGCGCAGCAGCGCATGATCGGCCTCAACAACATCGAGCTCATCACCGACCGCCCGCTCGACGTGAACCTGCGCGAGATCGCCGAGTGCAAGCGCAGGTACCCGAAGCACGCGCTCATCGTCTCGCTGATGGTGGAGTCGAGGCGCGAGGCGTGGCACGAGATCGTCAAGCGCGTCGAGGACACGGGCGCCGACGGCGTGGAGCTGAACTTCGGCTGCCCGCACGGGATGAGCGAGCGCGGGATGGGGTCGGCGATGGGGCAGGTTCCCGACTACACCTGCATGGTCACGGAGTGGGTCAAGGAGGTCGCGCCCTTCCCCGTCATCGTCAAGCTCACGCCGAACGTGACGGCCATCAACCCGCCCGCGCGCGCGGCCGTGCGCGGCGGGGCCGACGCGCTCTCCCTAATCAACACCATCAACTCGGTGATGGGCGTCAACCTCGACACCTTCGTCCCGCACCCGAACGTCGCCGGCAAGGCCGCGCACGGCGGCTACTGCGGCCCGGCCGTCAAGCCCATCGCGCTCAACATGGTCTCGGAGCTGGCGCGCGACCCCGAGGTCGGCGTGCCCATCAGCGGCATCGGCGGCATCTCGACGTGGCGCGACGCGGCCGAGTTCCTGCTGCTCGGCGCTTCGACCGTGCAGGTCTGCACGGCCGTCATGCACTACGGCTACCGCGTCGTCGAGGACATGATCGACGGGCTGTCGAACTACCTCGACGAGAAGGGCTTCCCGAGCGTCAACGACATCATCGGCCGCTCGTCCCCGCGCGTCACCGACTGGGGCAACCTCGACCTCAACTACAAGACGGTCGCGCGCATCGACCACTCGAAGTGTATCCGCTGCAACCTCTGCCACGTGGCCTGCGAGGACGGCGCGCACCAGTGCATCCCGCTCGTCGCGCAGCCCACCGGCGAGCGCCTGCCCGTCGTGGACGAGCACGAGTGCGTCGGCTGCAACCTCTGCTACCTCGTCTGCCCCGTCCCCGGCTGCATCTCGATGGTGCGCCTCGACGACGGCAGCCGCCCCCTCACGTGGCGCGAGCTGACGGCCGCGCAGGAGCCGCCGCCCGCCTCGGGCGACTGAGGGCGGTCGCGCGCACGCGGTAAAAATTCGGAGGGGGCGGAGACTCAAGTCTCCGCCCCCTCGGGCCTTTGGTAACCGCCCCCGAAGCGGGCCGGTTACGGGGTGTCGATGCGGACGATGGTGGTGGCGTGCGTCGTCGCGTTCTCCCTGTAGACGATCGAGCCGAGGTACTTCGTGGCCGGCGCGAGGCCCGACCAGCTCAGGCTGACGGCCGAGGTCGCCCCGTTCACCGCCGAGGCGGGGCCGGCGAGGGTCATGTTGCCCGCGTCGGCCGAGCCGAGCAGCCACGAGAAGAGCGTGTAGTTGGCGCCGGGGCCGCCCGCCGTCTCGTCGGTCTGCCAGCCGTGGACGTAGACCGTGTAGGTTCCGGCCGCGGGGTTGACGAGGTTGACCGCCTCGGCCGAAGTGCTGCCGCCGCTGTTGCCGACGAGCGCGCCGGAGCCGTTGTAGACGTAGAGGTCGAGGTCGTCGGCCCCGTCCGTGAAGTCGTCGAAGAGGGCGATGCGCGCGTAGGTCGTGCCCGCCGGGATGACGACGGTGTGGGCGGTGACGCCGGCGTTGCCCGGCGACGCCGGGTTGGCCGTGTTGAAGCTGTTGTCGGGGTCGTCCGTCACGAAGGCGGCGGCGGTCGCGGCCGGGACGAGGCCGCGCTTGTCGAGCGCGAGCGCGCCCGCGTAGCCGGTCGTGATGTTCCAGTTGAGCGAGCCGGCCGCGCCCGCGCCCGAGCGCTCCGCGGGGGCCGCGAGGGCGACCGAGCGGACGGCGATCTGGCTGCGGACGTTGTGCGTGCCGTCAGACCACGTCAGCGACCCGAAGCGGAAGGTGTTGAACGGGGCGTTCGTCCGCGTGATGGTCGCCGTGTAGGTCTGCGTCGCGCCGGGCGCGACGGTGAACGAGGTCGGGCTGACCGCGACGGCGAAGCCCGCGGGCGCGACCACCGTCGCCGTGTAGGTCGCGGCCGTCGCGCCGACGTTCTTGACGGTGCGCGTCAGCGTCTGGACGCCGGCCAAGTCGCCGACGGCGAGCGAAGGCTGGTTCAGGTCGCTCGCGTCGAGGGCCGGGACGGACGGGTCGGCGGCGCAGCAGAGGCCCTGCCCCTTGAGGAAGGCGAGGTAGTCGGCGAGGCCGGCGTCGTAGACGAGGCCGGGGTCGGCGGCGAGGTTCGGCCGCACCTGACCCGCGCCGATGTTGAACGGGCTGGTCGTCGAGAGGGCCGCCGGGTTGGCCGTCGTGGCGATGGCCGAGCGCATGGCCGCGGGCGACCAGTCGGGGTGGGCCTGCGTCAGCAGCGCGGCGATGCCGGCCACGTGCGGCGAGGCCATCGAGGTGCCGCTGAGGAGGTCGAAGAGTCTGCCGCCGTTGCCCGGGGGGGCCACCGCCGCGAGGATGTCCGTGCCGGGGGCCATGAAGTCGGGCTTGAGGATGTCGCCGCCGCCGGCGAGGCTCGGGCCGCGCGACGAGGAGGCCGCGATGTCGGGGGCCGGGGCCGTCAGGCTCACCACGCCCTGCGCGATCGAGGCCGTGGCCGCCGCGCCCGCGTTGATGACGTAAGCCGCGACGGCCGGCCCGTCGAGGTTGCTGAGGTGGACGGTCGGGACGGAGTGGAGGTCGGCGTTGAGCGTGTTCGCCGTGACGTTCGCCAGAATCATGCCGACGCCGCCCGCGTTCAGAACCGCGAGGCTCTTATCGACGCGGGCGTTGGCCGCCACGGGCGTCGGGCCGCCGCGCTCGCAGAGGACGATCCTGCCGGCGACCTTCGCCGGGTCGAGCGCGGGCAGGTTGCCGATGGTCGGGTCGGCGGAGAAGCACTGGCGGACGAGGTCGGGGTGCGCGCCGGCCGCGCCGGCGTCCTGCGCGCGGACGACCGGGGCGGGGCCGACGCCGGGCGTCAGCGAAGCGCCGTTGTAGGTCGAGTTGTTGCCGAGCGTGACCGAGCCGGCGCCGGTGCGGTTGTGCGTGCCGTTGGCGGTGGCGGCGAGCCACGGGCTGATGTGCGCGACGGTGGTGGCCGTCGGGCCGTTGTTGCCGGCCGAGGTGGAGACGAAGACGCCGGCGTCGGCCGCGTTGAGGTAGGCGATCTCGACCGCGTCGAGGTAGTTCGTCCGCGTGCCGCTGATCGAGTAGTTGATCACGTCAACGCCGTCGGCGACGGCCTGATCGATGGCGGCGACGCTGTCGGAGGTGTTGGCCCCGCAGCCGCCCGCGCCGTTGTCCCAGCAGACCTTGTAGACCGCGATGCGCGCCCGCGGGGCGATGCCGCTGGTCGTGCCGAGGGCCGAGGCGAGGCCGGTGATGGCCGTGGCGTTGTTGCCGCCGGCCGTCGAGGCGGTGTGCGAGCCGTGGCCGTTGAAGTCGCGGGCCGAGAGGAACTCGTGTTCGAGCACGGTCTCGATGCCGCGCCCTTCGTAGAAATACTGCGCGCCGATCAGCTTCTGGTTGCAGTCGGAGGCCGTGAACTGCTCGCCGGGGGTGCACTTGCCGTGCCAGCCCGGAATCTGCTGGTAGCCGAGCTTCCCCGTCTGGCCGTTCGGGCCGACGCCCGTGCGGTCGGTGAAGCTCGGGTGCTCGGGCCAGACGCCCGAGTCGATGACGCCGATGATGACATCCTCGCCGGCGACGCCGACGCCGCCCAACTGGTTCCAGAGGCCGGTGCCGGGCGCGTCGAGGCCGAGGAAGGCGGGCGTCGAGGCGGTGTCCATCGTGTATTCGCGGTCGGCCTCGACCGCGACGACGCCGGGCGTCGAGGCGAGCTTGGCGGCCTGCGCGCCGGTCAGCTCGGCCGTGAAGCCGTTGAAGCTGTAGCGGTAGTCGTAGAGCTTGCGCCCGCCGCCGACCTTGCCGAGCGCCGCGTCGTGACGCGAGTCGAGGTAGGCGGCGTACTTGACCACGTCGGCGCTTTTCGGGTTGATCTTCGCGCCCTTCGCGGGCTTGGTGGCGCGCAGGCCCGGCACGCCGCCCCGGTAGGCGACGACGGGGTCGTCGGACATGCGGACGACGTACTTGCCGGAGGCGCTCTTGGCCGAGGCCGAGGTTCCCCTCACGTTCGGCGCGGAGTCGGACGGCTCTTCGACGGTGACCTGCACGCGCGCCGGGACGGCGAGGCCCATGAAGAGGCCGAGCGCGACGGAGGCGGTGAGGAGGATTTTGATTTTACGCATCTTGGACATCTGGGGAATTTCCTTTCGGCAAGGCGGCGCGAAAGCCTTCGCGCGGCGCGGCACAGAGTGTGTGGGGCGCAGGGCGGGAAGAGGCCGGCTACTCCTGCGCGTGCGTAAGCTTCGGAATCCGTTCAGCCCGGCGGCCGGGGATCGCTTGCGGTGTCGGCGCGCGGGCGAACGCGGGCCGCGCGTGAAAGACGTTTTGAGGTTTTGAGGTTTACCTGCCGTCGGGGCTACCTTCGGCGAAGGGCCAGCAAGAGCGAGGCCGGCAGAGTAAAACAAGCAGCCCCGCCTGTCAAACGGCCGCGCGGCCGGGCCGGACTTTTTTTCGGCGCGGCCGCGCGGCGGGGGAAAAAAGGAGGGGCCGGCGCGCGACACGCGCCGGCCCCTCGTTCTCAGCAGCCGGGCGGGAGCCCGGGCCGCGTGCGGTTACGGGATGCTCGCCCCGGCGGCGCAGCTCTGGATGGCGGACTTCTGCGCGCCGGTGATGAGGCCAGCCTTCTTCAGCGCGTTCGTCAGGTGCGAGACGCTGCTCACGAACTGGCCGTGGTTGCCCGCGGCCTCGCCGAGCTGCTGAATCTTGTCGGCCAACGTGCAGCCGTCGGTGAACAGGAAGTTCGGCGAGCCGCTGTCGCAGCCGGCGATGGAGACCGTCGGGCTGAGGTCGGAGTTGGGGTCGCAGTCGGCGGCGTCGGCCGCGCCGTCGTTGTCGGCGTCGGCGAACCAGCCCACGTCACGCATCAGCTCCAGCGTCAGGTCGTCCGGGGCCTTGAGGTTGTGCGTCAGGTCGGCGCTGATGAACGGCTCCATCAGCAGGTTGCGGCTGGCGACGGTGTCGTAGTGCGAGCCCGACGAGCCGCCCGAGACGGGGAACGGCATGTAGAGGCGGACGCGGCCGAGCTGGTCGGCCCCGGCGCGGATGCTGTTGTCCTTGCCGAGGGAGACGCTGACGCCGCCGCCCAGCTGGCCGAGGATGGTGAGGCCGTCGGGGCGCGTGATGCTGACGGACGGGATGGTGATCTGCGGCCCGAAGACCGGGTCGGTCGCCATCGTCGAGGGGCCGGCGGCGGCGTTGGCCGCCTGATTGTAGATGATCGCGCCGATGGCCCCGGCCTGCTGCGCGTTGAACACCTTCTGCGTGAAGCCGCAGAGGCCGCGCTCGATGAGCGCGATCTTGCCGGCGACGGCCGCGGCGTTGGCGAACGGGCTGCACCCGTCGGTCGTGGTGCCGGCGGCGAGCGGCGGCGCGGGCGGCTCGGCCGCGTCGACGGCCGCCACCACGCTGCCGACCACGGGGCTGGGCAGGCTGGCGAGCTGCGTGCCGAAGTTGGCCGGCCCGAACTGGTAGGCCCCGGCGATCGAAGCCGGCGAGAGCACGCGGGCTTCGGGGCTGCCGAGGACGAGCACGCTCGGCGCGGCGTTCGTCACGTTCGCGCCGTCCCAGACGACGCGGCCGTAGCGGACGGCCGACTGCTGGCGCTGCGCCTGCGTCATGTCGCTCCAGTGCAGGCCGTTGGTGGTGTCGAGCGTGAAGTGCGAGAAGACGTCGGTCTGGAGCGGGTAGAAGCGGCCGCCGTCGGTGAAGTTGCCGAGGTTCGCGCCCGTCGACTCGTTGACGAAGTTCTGGAAGCCGAGGCCGTGGCCGAACTCGTGCAGGAGGACGGTGACGAGGTCGTTGAGCGGGCCGTGGTTGCCGTCGAGGCCGAGGTAGAAGTTGAAGTTCGAGCTGAACTGCGCGTTGATGTCGGGCGCGGTCGCGTCGAGGTCGCGGCCGGCGCGCTTGTCGGCGAGGGCCGAGCTGTGCCACGTCTGCGGGAAGATCGGGCCGGGGAAGAGGCCGCTCGGGGTGAAGTCGGAGAAGACGTCCCACGCGCCGGCGCTGCCGAGCACGCCGGGGCCGAGCGGGTTGAAGGCCGCGACGATGAAGATCGGCTCGGGGCTGTCGATGGTCTGGCCCCAGATGTTGGCGGCGTGCTGGAAGGCGATCTGGCGCTGCTGGCCGAGCGTGGTGCCGTTGTTGCCGCCGACGGGCGCGGCCGGGGTCGGGTCGTTGAAGCCCTCGTTGGGGCCGTCGGCGTTGATGATGAAGATCGTGGCCCCGGCGTGGGCGCGCTCGGCGCCGGCGACGAGGAGCACGAACAGGGCGAGCAGGGCGAAGGGGGTTTTAAAGGTTTTCATTTCGTCGTTTCTCCTTACTGCGCCTGCTCAGCGCCCGCTTCCACGAGGCCGAGGAACTCGGCGGCGGCGTCGAAGCTGCTCACGCACTTGATTTCCATCGTGCCGTCGGCGCGCGGGCGGGCCAGCGTGACGCTGCCGAAGCGGCCTTCGAGCGTCACCTGCTTGGTGCCGTCGGGGAGCGTCTTGGCGGCGAGGCCCTCGGTCGAGCGGTTCGTCATCACGAGGAGCTGGTCGACGAGCGCCTTCGTCTCCTCGGCCGTCGGCTTGCGCGCCCGGCCCGTCTGCTGGTCGACGGTCAGCTCGCGGGTGGCGACGTAGGTCTTGTTGTTGGCGGGGCGGGGGGCGGCCTTCGGCGTCTTGAGCCGGCCTTGACCCTGCCGGGACGCTTGCGTCAGGACGACGCCGAGGCCGAGCGCCAGCGTGACCGTCGCGAGGATCGCGAACAGGCGGCGCTTCCGGGAGATATTCCTGCGTACGTTACTCATCTCTGTTTGGACTCCTTATGGGGTGGCAGAGTTACGGTTAGGTTGCGGGTTTGCGCGAAATCCTTCCGGGTATGAAGGCGGCCCCGCGGCGGCGCTCAGGGCGGGCGTCGGGTCGGGGGAGCCCGCGGCGGGCGGATGATGACGAAGAGACGGTAAGCTCCACGGACAAGTATCCACTTCTTCGGGTCAGGGGCGCGCGAGAGAGACGCGGGGGGCGCGCCGAAAAAGTCGATGTCGAGTTTTAGGGCTTTTACCCGAGGCCGAACTACCCTCGGCGACAGGCCGGCGAACGATGTGCGCCGCAGAGTAAAGCACGGCCGGCCGCCTGTCAAACGGCCGCGCGCGCCGGCGCCAACTTTTTTCGCCGCGCCCCGGCCCGCGCGCCGGCCTACACCCGGCGCGGGCCTCGTGCTTTCGCTTGGTCTGAGGGCTTATAAACGGCTAATACTTAAATCTTCCACGACCCGCGGCCCGCGCCGCAGCCCGCGCGTGTCGGCGGCGCCGGGGACGGCTCGGGCCGCCGCCGTCAGGTCTCACAGAGGAGGGTTTCGAGCCGCTGCCGGCGAACGCCGTAGAACTCTTTGAGCTGTCGGAACTGGGCGAGCGCCTCGTCGCGGTCGGGGGGCGCGCCCTTCGCCAGCACGCCGGCGATCATCGTGTTCTTGCGCGTGTGCTCGGTGGAGATGAACTCGAAGACCTTGACGCGGTAGCCGGCCGCTTCGAGCAGCAGCGCGCGCAGCGAGTCGGTGACGGCCTCGGCCTCGCGTTCGAGCAGGATGCCGTGGCGCAGCACGGCGCGCAGCGGGCCGGGCGCGGCGAGCTGCGGGCGCAGCTCCTTGTGGCAGCACGGCGCGGTGATGATGACCGAGGCCCCGGCCCGCACGCCCTTGTAGAGCGCGTCGTCGGTGGCCGTGTCGCAGGCGTGCAGCGCGATGAGGAGGTCTGTCGGCGGCGGCTCGAACTCTTCGATCAGGCCGCGGACGAAACGCAGGCGCGCGAAGCCCGCCTCGGCCGCGACGCGGTTGCAGAGTTCGACCAGCTCGGCGCGCGCCTCGACGCCCATCACCTCCGCCCTCACGCCCGCGCGTTCGAGGAAGTCGTAGACGGCGAAGGTCAGGTAACCTTTGCCCGCGCCCATGTCCACGACCGAGACCCCTTCGCGCCCGGCCAGCGGCGACGAGGCCACGAGGTCGCCGACGATCTCGACGAAGCGGTTAATCTGGCGGAACTTGTCGCCCGCCCCGGCGCGCACCTCGCCGCGCTCGTCCGTCACGCCCAGCGCGCGCAGGTAGACGTTGCCCCGCGGCTCGACGGCGCGCCGCTTGCGCCGCTCGTGCCCGGCCGTCGCGGCCTCCTTGAAGGTCGGCCGCCCGCGCACGAGTCGCGCCTCGCCCCGCCGGTTGAACTCGATCCGCAGATCGTTTTCGAGCGTGAAGAGGTGGCCGCCGAGGAACCGCGCGCCGAGCAGCTCGCGGACGGCGGCGACGCCTTCGGGGACGGGGCGGTTCTTGACCACGTCGCGCGTCCGGTAGCGGCTGAGGAAGGAGAGGCGGGCCTCGCCGCGGACGGCCAGCGGGCGGACGTAGACGTTCTTCAAGTCCGCCTCGGCCCCGCGCGGCTTGGCCAGCGTGAGCTTGACGAACGAGCCCGCGGCGAGGCTCGCTTCCAGCGCGGCGATGAACTGTTCGAGGTTAGCTTCGGCCACGCGGGGATTCTAAATCAAACCGGGCCGGGAGTCAGTGAAGACCGCGAACCGTGAACCGCGAATCGAAAAAGCAGTCGCCAGTCGTCACTCATCAGTTCTTCGCCTTTACCGATGACTGACGACTGACGGCTGATAACTTCTCTTCACGATTCACGGCTTTTACCGGGCCGGCGGTCACTCGCCCTGCGGGTCGAGTTCGGCCAGCAGGCGGGGGATTTCGTCGGGCAGCTCGCGCGCGAGGAAGCCGAGCGGGCCGACGCGCGCGGCCAGACGCTCGCCCGCCAGCGCGTGCAGGTGGACGCCCCACGCCGCCGCCCGCAGAGGCTCCGCGCCGCGCGCCACGAGCCCCGCGATCACGCCGGCCAGCACGTCGCCCGACCCCGACGTGCCCAGCCCGACGCCGCCCGCGCGGTTCGCGTAGACCTCGCCCGTCGGCGCGGCGATGAAAGTCTCGCGCCCCTTGAGCACGACCACCGAGCGGAAGTCCGAGGCGGCGCGCCGCGCGGCCTCCAGCGGCCCGCGCTTAATCCCCTCTTTCGGCTCGCCGTAGATGTCGGCCAGCTCCTCCGCGTTCGGCGTGACGACGGCGCGGCCGCCGAGCTCGTGCAGCAGCTCGCGCGTGTCCGAGAGGCAGGCCAGCCCGCCCGCGTCGAGCACGACCGGCACCTCGCGGCAGAGCCGCAAAGTCTCTTCGACGAAGCGCGCGACCGCGGCGTCCTCGATCATCCCCGGCCCGACGCACACGCACTGCGCGGCCCCCGTGTGCCGCCTCAGGCTGGCGGCGGCCGCGCGCGAAGGCTTGCCCGAGCGCGTCTCCGGCAGCGCGAAGACGCGCGCCTCGGGGAGGCTCGCCGCGACGAGCGGGGCGTTGCTGCCGACGGTGGCGACCTGCAACTTCCCCGCCCCCGCGCGCAGGGCCGCCACGCCCGCGAGCACGACCGCGCCCGGCGTCTCGCGCCCGCCGCCCACGACCAGCACGCGCCCGCGCTCCTCCTTGTCGCCGCCCTCGTCGGGCCACGGCAGCGGTATGCGCCGCAGGACTCCGGCGCCGATGAGCACGGGGCTGTTCTTTTTCTTCATGGGCGTGAACCGCGGGACTCTCCGTGAGGGCGCGCGGCCTACTTCGGGGCGACGGGCACGTCCGGGGCGGCGGTGATGGTCTCGCCGGCCTCTTCGAGGGGGGCGACGAAGTTGAAGGAGCGCAGCGCCGGCCCGCCGATCTTGCCGATGCCGGGGTCGTACTCGTAGGTCGTCACCCCGCAGTTCGCCACGTCGTAGTCGCGGTCGGCGCGCAGCACCTCCTCCTCCGTCATGTTCTCCAGCAGGTAGCGGAAGCAGAAGATGACGGCCGAGTGGGCGACGACGAGCACGCGCTCGCGCCGGTACTCGCGCGTCACGGTGTCCACGACGTTGCGCAGCCGCAGGATCACGTCGCACCAGCTCTCGCCGCCGGGCGGCCGGTGGTAGAACTTGCCGAGCGCCGTCAGCGCCTCGGCCTGCTCCGGGTACTTCTCGCGCGCGCCGGCCTTCGTCAGACGGTCGAAGATGCCGAACTCCCTCTCGCGCAGACGCTCGTCGGCGAGCAGGACGAGCCCGCCGCGGTCGAGGCCGGCGGCCGCGAGCGCGAGGTCGGCCGTGCGCCGCGCGCGGACGTAGGGCGACGTGAGCAGGACGGTCGGGCGCGCGCCGGGCGCGAGCGAGCCGAGCCAGCGGCCGAGCGCCGCGGCCTGCCGCTCGCCGAGCGGCGAGAGCGGCACGTCGCAGTCGCGGTGCGGGATGTTGACGGCGTGCGCGCCCGACGCCTCGGCCGCCGCGCTCGCCACGTTCCCCGCGCTCTCGCCGTGGCGCACCAGCCACAGCACGTCCGGCCACTTCTGGGTCATAGGTTCGGGTTTCGAGTTTCGGGTTCGAGGTCTCAAGCTAATAGCAGCCTGCCTTTAACTTGAGACCTTGAACCCGAAGCTTCGAGCTTCTTTATGCGATTTCGTTGTTCCTCGCGGCGGCGCGGTCGTTGAGCGCCGTCAGGATGGAGGGCGCGAGCGCCGACTCGCTGTCCCTGCCTTTGGCGCGCTTGCGGCCGATGCCGCCGGGCGCGGGCAGGAGGCGGTTGGCGAGGGCGAGCATGTCGGCCGTCGCCTCGGGGAAGAGGTTGCGGAACTTGACGGCGAGCACGGCCTGCGTGGTGATGATCAGTTCGGCCTGCCCGCGCTTGGCCGCCGCGATGATCTGCCGCGCGGCGCGCTCGGCCTGAATCGAGGTCACGGGCAGCGCGTCGCTGATGGCGAACCACGCGTACTCGGCGCGGTGCTGCCCCTTGAAGTTGGCGTTGCGCGGGCTGCCCGTCCGCATCAGGCCGGGGCAGACGGTCGTCACCACCACGCCGTCTTTCATCAGCTCGGCGCGCAGCCCGTCGGAGAGTCCGGCGAGCGCGAACTTGCTGGCCGAGTAGGGCACGAGGTGCGGGACGGCGATCTTGCCGCCGATGGAAGAGATGTTGACGATGCGCCCCTCGCCGCGCTCGCGCATCTGCGGCAGCACGGCCAGCGTCGTGTAGAGCGGCCCCCAGAAGTGGATCGCCATCGCCTGCTCGTAGTCCTCGACGGTCATCACCTCGACGGGGCCGACCTGAATCGTGCCGGCGTTGTTGACGAGCACGTCGATGCGGCCGAAGTGGCGCGTGACGACATCGACCAGCTCCCTGACCTGCGCGCGCTCGGTCACGTCGCAGGGGAAGGCGTAGGCGTTCGCGCCGCGCGCGGCGAGGTCGGCGCGCGCCCGCTCCAGCTCGCCGCGGTCGCGCGCGCAGATGGCCACGTTCGCGCCCTCGGCCGCCAGCTCGCGCGCCAGCACCAGCCCCAGCCCGCGCGAGCCGCCCGTAATCAGCGCCGTCTTCCCGCGCAAATCGTACCCGCTCGCGCGCCGGTACAGCGCCCGCGCCGCGAGCAAAGCCCCCGCGCCCGCGGCCAGCAACAAAGCGTCCTTCTGCTTTAACATCGCATCATTCTCCGACGGGAGAGTAGACCGTAATAAGTAGTCAGTAGTCAGTAGTCAGTAGTCAGTAGAAAGACCTTCGGCGGCGTCTCGTCAGCGCGCGGGCGTCAGTCGTCGCCGTAGCGCTACCGTCTACTGTCAGCTGTCTACTCGTTCACAACATCCACCCGATGAGGGCGGCGACGAGCGCGGCGAGGGCGAGGGCGAGGACGAGGCGCGGCAGGCGGACGCGCAGCTTCGGGAAGAGCAGGTAGGCGACGAGCGCCGAGGCGAGGAAGGCGAGGCCGGCCGCCGTCGGCGTCTGAAGCTTCAGGTGCAGCACGTAGAACAGCACCACCGTCATCGTGGGCAGGAACATCGCCGCCCAGTTCGCCGCCGCGCTCTTGTCTCCCCCTGAAACCATTTCCCTGCCCCCCCTTGTCACGTCGGTTCCCCTCTCACTTGAACTCGGCCAGCACCGGCGTGTGGTCGGACGGCCGCTCCCAGCCGCGCGGCTCCTTGTCGATCCACGACCGCGAGCAGCGCGCCGCCAGAGGCTCCGAGACCCAGACGTGGTCGATGCGCAGGCCCGCGTTGCGGCGGAACGACCCGGCCCGGTAGTCCCACCACGAGAAGTGTCCGCCCTCGGCCGTGCGCAGGCGGAAGGCGTCCGTGAAGCCCCACTCCCTGACCTCCGCGAGGCGCTCGCGCTCGGGGCGGCTGAAGAGGATGCGGCCGTGCCAGAGCTGCGGGTCGTGAACGTCGCGCTCCTCGGGCGCGACGTTGAAGTCGCCGCAGATGAGCACGTCGTCGTCGGCCCAGAACTCCTCGTCGAGGTAGGCGCGCAGCCGCCGCAGCCAGCGCAGCTTGAAGTCGTACTTGTCGGTTCCGACCGCCTGCCCGTTCGGGACGTAGACGTTGACGACGCGGACGCCGCCGACGGTCGCCGCCAGCGCGCGCGCGTGCGCGCCCTCCTCGTCGTCGGGCAGGCCGCGCCGCGCCTCCTCAATCGGCGCCCGGGCGAGGATGGCGACGCCGTTGTAGGTCGGCTGGCCGAACGCCTCGGACTGGTAGCCGAGCGCGGCGAAGTCCGCCGCCGGGAAGCGTTCGTCGGCGCACTTCGTCTCCTGCAAACAGAGCACGTCGGGGCGCGCCCGCTCCAGCCAGCGCAGCACGAGCGGGAGGCGGGCCAGCACCGAGTTCACGTTCCATGTGGCGATGATCACGCTGGCCACATGATAGCTCGCGGCGGCGCGAATTTGTAGGGGCTCGCCCGCGGCGTGTTATAAATTTGACATCTCGGGCAAGGAATCGCAGCGAAAGGGACGCGAGGGGGGAGGCTCAGATGAGATTGAAAGGCGACCGACGAATCATCCGCGCGGCGACTTTCGCCGGGCTGCTGCTGGTCGGGGGCTCGGCCGCGGGCGGCGAGTTCGGCGCGGGCGCGGCCGCGCAGGACGCGGGCCGGCGGATCGCGCCGCCGCCGCGGCTTAGGTGTCCGCGCGACAACACGACCTCGTTCACGGGCCGCGTCCTCGCCTACCGGCGCACGGCGGGCCGCGTCTTCGTCCGCGTGCGGACGGACGAGGAGACGACCGAGGAGTTCACGCTGCGCCACGGCCGGCGCGGCGACCCGAAGCGGCTCTTCCTGCTGCGCGGCGAGACCTTCACGCAGCGCGACTGGCGGCTCATCGAGACGCGCGCCGGCCGCCTCCGCCCCGGCGTCCGCGCCACCGTCTGGGCCTGCTACGAGGGCGACGAGCCGAGGCCGGAGCTGATCGACTGGCAGCCGCCCGAGTAGAACGAGTTTCGAGTTTTCGAGTTAAAGACAAAACGGGGCCGCGGGCCGCGGCGGGCGGGTTGAGTTTCGTTAACGTCAACC
>Ga0196977_1000221_pt1 | contig 34301 bp, 28 predicted proteins | sample S3v_1013CmetaG_FD_148634 | JGI IMG/M metagenome (GOLD analysis project Ga0196977, IMG submission 148634) | Soil microbial communities from Anza Borrego desert, Southern California, United States - S3+v_10-13C | ecosystem: Environmental > Terrestrial > Soil > Desert | place: USA: California... | reverse complement strand
TAGCCCTTCACGATCGGGCGCACGTACGCGTTCGCCGCAGTCGTGGTCGCGCGCTCGTATTCCCGGATGTCCGCCATGACGTCGCTCGACCGCGAGATCGAGAGCCACGGCAGGCGTTCCGAGAGCAGCGCTTCGATCCGCCGCTCGTGCACGTCGCTCGCGTAGGCATGGAGCAGGCACACGGCGACGCTTCCGACGCGTTCGGCTGCGAGCTTTGCCGCGAGCGCCTCCACTTCGTCTTCCGCCAGCGGCTGCACGACACCGCCGCGGTAATCGAGCCGCTCCGTCACTTCGAACACCAGCTCGCGCGGCACGACCGGCGGCGGCAGCTCGATCTCGATATCGTAGATGTCGTAGCGGCTTTCGCGGCCCATCTCCAGCACGTCGCCGAAACCGCGCGTGACGATCAGCGCGGTCTTCGCGCCGCGCCGCTCGATCAGGCTGTTGGTGACGAGCGTGGTGCCGTGGACGACGCGCGTGACATCCGCGGGCGCGATCGCGTTCTCGGCGATGATGCGCTCGACGCCGACCATGACGCCGCGCGCGAGGTCCGCGTAGTCGGTGAGGACTTTCGCGGCCGCGACGCGGCCGGAGCGCGAGCCGAACGCGACGAGATCCGTGAAGGTGCCGCCGATATCGACGCCGATGGCGTAGGTTTCACGTGCGCGCGCTTTGTAACGTGCAGCCTTCAATCCGGGATCTCCACGTCGAGCAGCGGCGCGTGCTGCTGGGCGCCGTAGACATCGGTGTCCCCGACGTCGCCGGCCGACACGTGCCGCGGGATCGTGCCCTTGAGGGCGAGCGCCGCGGGATACGGCGTGTAGAGCACGTCCTTCACGTTGACGTTGTAGAGCCGCGCGAAGAGCTCGGCGTTGATGACGCCGCTCTCGACGACCTTGTCGTACGTCTCGCGCTTGTCGAACATCACGTCGATCGTGACCTCGAACGGCCCGGCGTTCTTGCTCTTGCACACCTTCGCGAGATCCTTGAGCTTGGCCATACCGCCTCCTAATGCACCTGCTCGTATTCGATCGGGAACATCGCGTAGGGATCGTCGATGCGCACCACGTGGAAGAGCGAAAACTTGTAGGTCGGCCCGACCGAGATATCCGACGGCGAGAACGGGAACGCCATGTTGCCGCTCTTGCACATGCGTCCCGGAAAATCGATCTTCGGGATCACGACGCGCGCGATCGCGAGCACCGAGCGCGCGTCTTCCGCGTCCGGCGCCACGACCTCGACGACGATGCCCAGCTCGTGCGAGGTGAAGTTCTTGATCGGCTCCGACGCACCCATCACGCCGTCCTTGCCGTACACGTGGAACACGAGCTGGTATTTCTCGGGCGATACGCCCATGTTCGACGAACGCATCGCGACGTCGTCGCGCACGCTTTGCAGGTATGAATCGATCTGGCTGATGAGCACCGGATCGCGCGTGCCGCAGATCGTGATCGCGCGGTAGCCCACGCACTCCGCGCCCTCGAGCTTGATGTCGTAGGGGCGCGTGCGCCAGCGCATGCCGCTCACCTGCACCGCGCGGTCGGACACCGCATCGAAGCGGCAGTCGGTGGCGTCGAGCAGGCCGCCGGGCTCTTCGTGGATCGTCGGGCTCGCGTTCTCGTGCAGCCCGTGGGTCGCGACCGACATCGGCGTGCAGCGCCGCGCCGGATTCATCGGCTCGACTTCGACGTGCTCCGGCCGGACGGTGCCGAGCAGCGAATCGTGACCTTTGGGCGTCGCCGTCGCGGTGCCGCACTCCAGCATCTTGCCGGCGTACCACGAGGGCGCCGGCGGCATGCCCATGCGCATCGCGCAGGCCGCCCACGAGGCGGCGTCGCTCGCGCGCGCGGCGAGCACCACGTCCGCACCGCCATCGAGCGCCTTCATGAACGGCTCGGCGCCCATCATGCCGACGATTTTCGCGGCGCGGCTCACGATGGGCTCCGTGAGCTCGGGCACGTTGCGCAGCGGCGTGATCCGCCCTTCCTGGAGCCACGTTCTTACGCGCGCCGGCTCCTGGTCCGCGTGAATCAGCGCCATGCGGAACGAGAGCTTCTCTTCGCGCGCGATCTCGCGTGCGATGGCAGCCACTTCCTGGAGATGGGGCTCCGCGCCCGCGCCGCCGACGGTGCCGATCACCACGGGGATCTTGCGCGGCACGCCCGCCATCAGCATCAACCGCAGGTCGCGCTTCATCGCCTTGCGCGAGTTCAGGCATTCGCCCGAGCCCAGGTAATAAGGACCCGGGTCCGTGCTGCCGCCGTCCACGCCGATGTAATGCGGCGCGCGCTCCAGGCCCGCCTTGAGCGACGCCTCGGGAAATCCGTAGCCGAGGATGCTGCTCACCGACAGCATCCGGCATTCGCTTTCATTCCGGCGCGCCATGCGACCTCCTCCATTCGATCCGACGATTGGGTCGGCCGATTATCTGGGCCGCGGTTATATGCGCGCAAAGACTATAATCGCATGCGATTATGCACTTGAGGCATCAATGAACCTCCAGCAGCTTCGCTACGTCTGCGAGATCGCGGAACGTGGCTTCAGCGTCTCGCGCGCCGCCGCGGCGCTTCATACCTCACAGCCCAGCATGAGCCGGCAGATCCAGGCGCTCGAGCGCGAGCTCGGCGTGCCGATCTTCGTGCGCAGCAAGCGGCGGCTGCTTGCGCTGACCGGACCCGGTATGGAGGTCTGCGATGCCGCGCGCAAGGTCGTGCGCACGCTCGACGGCCTGCGTCAGATCGGCAAGGGCTTCTCGACCGCGGGCGGCGGCACGCTCGTCGTCACCACGTCACACACGCACGCGCGCTACGTGCTGCCGAAAGTGATTCGCGCCTTCACCGCGATGCACCCGAAAGTGCGCGTCATGCTGCGGCAGGGCAGCCCGGTGCAGGTCGCCCAATGGGTGAGCTCGGGCGAAGCGGATTTCTCGATCTGCTCCAAGCCCGCGCGCGAAATGCCCGACCTCGTGCTGCTGCCGTGCTACGACCACCACAAGGTCGTGCTCGTGCCGGAGCGCCATCCGCTGCTCAAGACGCGCAAGCTCACGATTCCGGCGCTCGCGCCCTACCCGCTCATCACCTACGACACCGACTTCCCGACGCATTCACAGGTGATGCGCGCGTTCGATCGCGCCGGCCACGAGCCCAACGTGATCCTGAGCGCCACCGACGTGGACGTGATGAAGGCGTACGTCAAAGGCGGCTTGGGCGTCGCCATCGTCGCCGCGCTCGCGTACGAGAAACGCGAAGACCGCGGTTTGCGCGCCATCGAGGCCGGGCACCTCTTCGAGCCGAACAAGATCTACATCGGCATCCAGAAGCAAGCTTACCTGCGGCAATACGCGTTCGACTTTATGCAGCTCTTCACGCCGGCGATGACGAAGGAGAAGGTGCTGCAGGCGCTCGCGGCCTGAACCGTCATTCCCGCGAAGCCGGAGATCCAGAACACAGCCCGGTAGCCGGGCTTCGCTTAAAGACGATGTAAGCTCGTCACTCCGGCGCAGGCCGGAGTCCAGAACCCCTGAACACCATGACCGAACTGCATTTCCTAACGATCGCCCAGGCCTCGCGCCTCATCCAGACCAAAGACCTCTCGCCCGTCGAGTACGCGAACGCGCTCAGCGCGCGCATCGATGCGCTCGACGAGCAGGTGAATGCCTTCATCACGCGCACCAACGAGCTGGCACTGAAAGCCGCGCGAGAGGCGGAGAGGGAGATCGCCGCCGGGCGCAGCCGCGGGCCGCTGCATGGCATCCCGTTCGCGTTGAAAGACATCTTCGACACGGCCGGCATTCTCACGAGCGGCCATTCGAAGATCGCGCAGCATCGCGTGCCGGAACACGACGCGACGAGCGTCGAGCGCCTGCACGCCGCCGGCGCGGTGCTGATGGGCAAGCTCGCCACACACGAGTTCGCGAGCGGCGGCCCTTCTCTCGACCTGCCGTGGCCGCCCGCACGCAATCCCTGGAACACCGCGCATTTCACCGGGAGCTCGAGCAGCGGCTCGGGCACAGCCGTCGCGGCGGGCTTCGTGCCGGCGGCGCTCGGCAGCGATACTGGCGGATCCATCCGTATTCCGGCTTCCCTGTGTGGTGTCGCGGGGCTCAAACCCACGTACGGCCGCGTGAGCCGCCACGGCGTCATCCCGAACTCCTTCACGTTCGATCACGTCGGCCCGCTCGCGTGGACCGTGGAAGACTGCGCGATCCTGCTTCAGTGCATCGCGGGCCACGATCCGCGCGACTTCACGAGCGCCCGCCGTCCGGTGCCCGATTACCGCGCGGCGCTCACCGGCGATGTGCGCGGACTGCGCATCGGCGTGGTGCGCCACTTCTGGGAAGAAGAAGGCAAGACAGATCCGCAGATGGCGCGTGCGATGGAAGCCGCGGTCGACGTCTTCAAATCGCTCGGCGCGAAGATCGGCACCGCGCGCATGCGCACGCGCGAGGCCTATAACGACACGAAGATGGTCATCGCGAAAGCCGAGATCGTGGAGATCCACGGCAAGGACATGCGTGAGCGGCTGCAGGACTTCGGCGCCGACTTCATCGGCCGCAACCTGCCCGGATTTCTCTTTACCGCTGCCGATTACGTGCGCGCTCAGCGCGAGCGCAAACGTATGGTGGACGAGATGGCGGCGCTGTATGACGAGTTCGACGTGCTGCTCACCGCCAGCAGCACGCCGGCCGCCCGCCTGGATACGCTCATCGGCTCGGGCTTCGCGCAGAAATGGGAGAGTCCCAACATCTACACGCCGTTCAACGTCACCGGCGGGCCCGCGCTCGCGCTGTGCTGCGGCTACACCGATGCGGGCCTCCCGCTCGCGATGCAGATAGCGGGACGGCCGTTCGACGAGGAGACGGTGCTGCGCGCGGGCGACGCGTACGAGCGCGCGACGCAGTGGCGCTCGCGACGGCCGCAGCTCGAGCCCGGCGCGAAAGCGCCGCCGCTGCACGTGCGCCACGAGATCGCCACGGCATCCTTGTCGATGCCTGGCGATGACACCACCGATGTCATTGCGAGGAGCCGGCAATCCGGCGACGAAGCAATCCCGGAGCGTCCGCAAATCCGCGACGATGTGCGTCAAACCGTCGCGGAATCCATCCGCCGCGCCGGCCTCACGCTCACCGACGAGCAGCGCGCGCTCCTCTACAGAGTCGCGCCCACGGTGCTCGCGGCGGTCAAACGCATCAACGACAATCACGGCTGGCCCGACGAGCCGGCCAACACCTTTTCTCTCGAACGCAGTTGAGCGGGCCCCATGAGCGCCCCGCCTCCGCAGCCTCGATCGGCTACCGGCCCTCCGATTCCAGGGCGCTTTCGCCGGCTCGTCGCGGCGATCAAACGGCACCCGCTGCGCGCCGCGCTCGCGCTTCCCGCGCTCATGCTGCTGTACGTTGTCGTCCTGATCCCGTTCACGCCGGGCGTGGGCGATCTGCGGCGGGCGAAGTCGGGAACGCCGTCGGTCGTGATGTCGTCCGACGGCGTCGTCCTCGCCGAATTCAAGCGCAGCGATCGAAAGTGGGTGCCGCTCGACGCTATCGCGCCGAGCGTCATCGACGCGCTGATCGCGACCGAGGACCACCGCTTCTACGAGCACCACGGCATCGATTTCACGCGCACCGCGGCCGCGCTCCTGAGCACGCTGTCGGGCGAGGTGCAGGGCGGCTCGACGATCACGCAGCAGCTCGCGCGCAACCTCTATCGCGACAGGATCGGCCGGAAGTTGAGCCTGACGCGCAAGATCAAGGAAGCGATCACGGCGCTCAAGATCGAGGCGCTCTATACCAAGCACGAGATCCTCGAGACGTATCTGAACAGCGTCCCGTTTCTCTTCAACGCGTTCGGGATCGAGATGGCGGCCCGCACCTACTTCGACAAGTCCGCCGATCGCCTCGACGTCGTGGAGGCCGCAATGCTGGTCGGGATGCTCAAGGCGACCAGCGCGCTGAACCCCGTGCGGCATCCCGAGCGCGCACTGGAACGCCGCAATCTCGTGCTCGAGCAGATGGCGAAACACGGGAAGCTCCCGCACGCGCAGCTCGCGCAGTTGACCAAGCGCCCGCTGCGGCTCAAATTCGAGCAGCAGACCGTGCCGCCGAGCCCGGTGCCTCACATCGTGCGGCATCTGCGCGACTGGCTGATCGACTGGGCGGGCGAGCGCGACTACTACCTCAACTTCGACGGGCTGGTCGTTCACACCACGATCGATTCCCGCCTGCAGGACGCGGCGAACAAGGCGCTCACGCGGCACACGGCGCATCTGGAGCGGCTCCCGGGCGGCCGCAGGAAGAGCTCCGTGCTTCAGGCCGGGTTCATGGCCATGGACCCGCGCACGGGACACGTGCGCGCATGGGTCGGCAGCCGCGACTTCGCGAAAGAGCAGTTCGATCACGTCAGCCAGGCGCGGCGGCAGCCGGGCTCCGCGTTCAAGCCTTTCGTCTATGCCGCTGCATTCACCGCCGGCGTGCGCCCGAACATGACGCTCGTCGACATGCCCGTTGCGATCGAGCTGGAAGGCGGCGGGTGGTGGAAGCCGCGCGACGTTTCGCCGCCCTCCGGCCGGAGCATGACGGTGCGCGACGCGCTGGTGTACTCGAAGAACACGATCACCGCCCAGCTCATCGAATACGCGGGACTGCGGCGCGTCATGAATCTCGCGTGGTCGATGGGCGTGCGCTACAGCACGCTCGATGCCGTGCCCTCACTAGCGCTTGGCACGAGTCCGGTCACGCTGCGCGAAATGGTGGCGTCCTACGGCACGATCGCAAACGGCGGGTTTTACGCGGAACCGACGATCGTCACGCGCATCGACGACAGCGAGGGTCGGGTGATCGCCACATTCGGGGCCGACGTCGAGACCGCCCCGGTCCTGCCGAAGGCGCAGGCGCTCGAGCTGGTGGACGCGATGCGGGGCGCCGTCACCCGCGGTACCGGCGCGGCGATCCGACATCGTTACGGCATCACCGCCGATGTCGCCGGCAAGACCGGCACCACGCAGGAGAACACCGATGCCTGGTTCATCATGATGCATCCCCAGCTCGTGGCCGGCGCGCGCGTCGGCTTCAACGAGAAGCTGACGATGGGCGCCTGGGGCACCGGCGCCCGCAGCGCGCTGCCGATAGTGGGCGAAGTGTTTCAGAAAGCGCTGCGCAACAAGTGGATCGACCCGCGCGCCGAGTTCGGAAAGCCGCTGCCGCGGCCGCCGTCGTACAAGCACCGCAAGGATCCCTGGCTGCAGTCGCCCGAAGTGCGCGAGGTGGTCGATGACGTGAAGGAGCGCGTGCGCAGTCTGCTCCCGGACTAGCCTCAGGTACCAGAATCGTACCTAAGCCGTTTCACCCTGCCACGGGATCAACTCGAACCGCTTGTTGCCCTTTACCCGATAAATGCCGAAATCGCGCTCATCGACCGTGAGTACATTTCGGCAACCACTCACCCCCGCCAGCCAGATCAAGGCAGCGTCTGCCAGATCGATATCGCGATCGGCATATTTGAGAATAATCGGCTTGAGCTCCCGATACGCGTCCAATGGAAGCTCTGCGATCGCAAGGCCGCCGCGCAGGATCCACTCGAACAGATTGATCTTGCCGCGCGCATCGAGAAAGAACGAAGTCTCAACGATCACGGGCGTGACTGTGGCGAGCGGGTAGGTGTACGCCTGAAGATGCTTGCGTGCAGCCCGCTGCAAACGGTCGCGGCGGTTGAAAAGTGCGACGAGAAAACCCGTATCGACGAGGGCGCCAGTCACTTGCCCTTGGCGCGAAAGCGTTCCCGGAGAAGCCGCTTCGTGTTCCTCGCGATGTCTTGCGATGCTCTCTCATCAGGCAGCGGACCAATGAGGTCCTTTAGCAGGTCGTAGGGAGTTTTAGCCGCAGTCTTGCCAGAAAGGAACTGGTCAAGCGCGTCTTTAACGGCCTCGCTCTTGGTCACGCCGTTGCGGGCGCAATACTCGGCGAGCTCCTGTTCGACACGGGGCGGAATTCGCACGGAAAGAGTCATGGCGTCGCGTGTGTGACATTGACGCATCGAGTGTAACACACCGCCCAGCGCTAAGTATTCATTCCGGTTTGATGCCGGCGTCGTTCACCACCTTCTGCCACTTCGCGGCCTCGCTCACCATGAGCTTTCCGAACTCGGCCGGCGTCATCTTTCTCACCAGCACCGCCAGCGCTTCGTAGGTCTTCTGCACCTCGGGCGCGCCGATCGCGGCGTTCACTTCCGTATTGAGCCGCTGAATGATTGCCGGCGGCGTTCCCGCGGGCGCGAAAAGCCCGTACCAGATGCTCGTCTCGTAACCGGGCACGCCGGCCTCGGAGATCGTCGGCAGATCCGGCATCGTCTTCGAGCGCGTGAGGCTGCCCACCCCGAGCGGCCGCAGGCGGCCTGCCTTGACGTGCGGTATGAGGCCGATCATCGACGTGAGAATCATCTGGGTGTGACCGCCGATAACGTCGGTGATCGCCGGCCCGCCGCCTTTGAACGGCACGTGCACGATGTCGATCTTCGCCATGAGCTTGAAGAGCTCGGTGTTCATGTGCGGGAAGCCGCCCACGCCCGATGAGGCATAGTGGATCGAGCGCGGCTTCGCGCGCGCGAGCGCGATCAGCTCCTTCACGCTCTTCACCGGCAGCGACGGATGCACGGCGAGCATGCTCTCGTTCATCCCGAACAACGCGATCGGGTCGAACGACTTGATGAGATCGACGTTGGGCTTCGGCTGCGCGATGAGATAGCCGTACGCGGTGGAGGTCGCCATCAGCGTGTAGCCGTCCGCCGGCGACTGCGCCGTCGCGAGCATGCCCACGATGCCGCCCGCGCCCGCGCGGTTGTCCACGACGAAGGATTGCTTCAGGCGCGACGTGAGCTCGGTGCTGATGAGCCGCGCGATCGTGTCGGTGGGTCCGGGCGGCCACGGCACGATGACGCGCACGACCTTCTCCGGATACGCCGCCGCGCTCCACGCGGATGACGCGGCGACTGCGCTGAGTGCGAGTACTGCTGAAGCGAGGACTGCCGTGCTCTTCACGATGTCATGCCCCTCGAACGTTGGCGAACGCGCCGCGATCGATTATACGAACCACTCAGGTCATTCCCGCGAAGCCGAAGTCCAGAACGAACCGACATGCCCGCGCAGGCGGGAATCCCCCAATCAGAGTCGAAGCACGAACGGCGCTACCATCCGCAACATGGACTTGCCCGTCACGACCGCCAAAGCCGCGAAGCTCATCGTCCCGCGCGCTCTCGCCGCTCGAGCTCGTGCGCGCGGTGCTCGACCGCATCGACGCGTTCGATGGCGGCATTCACGCGCGCCGTTCAGCGTGACCGGCGTGCCGGCGATCGCGGTCTGCATCGGCTTCACCTCCGGCGGCCCGCCGCTTGCTATGCAGATCGCCGGCCGCCCTTTCGAGGAGACAACCGTGCTGCGCGTAGCTCACGCTTACGAGCGCGCCACCTCCTGGCGCTCCCGCCAAGCGCGGCCCGTCATGGCGAGGCGCCCGGAGTCCGGCGGCGAAGCAATCCCCGAGCGTCCGGAAAACGCGCCCGTCCGCCACCGGATCGCCGCGCCCAATCGCATCGACAGCGAGGCCGCGTGAGCACCGAGCCCCTGCGCCGCCTGCTCGCCGCGGCCCGGCGCCACCCCGTGCGCGCCGCGCTCGCGCTGCCCGCGCTGATGCTCCTGTACGTGCTCGTGCTGATCCCGTTCACCCCGGGGATCGGCGATCTGCGCAAGGCGAAGTCGGCCACGCCGTCGGTCGTGATGTCCTCCGACGGCGTCGTCCTCGCGGAATTCAAGCGGATCAATCGCGAGTGGGTGCCGCTCGAAAAAATCGCGCCGAGCGTGATCGATGCGCTGATCGCGACGGAAGACCACCGCTTCTACGACCACCACGGCATCGACATCACGCGCACCGTCGGCGCGCTCCTGAGCACGCTCCGCGGCGACGTGCAGGGCGGCTCGACCATCACGCAGCAGCTCGCGCGCAATCTCTATCCGGAGGAGATCGGCCGCGCGACCACGCTCACGCGCAAGGTGAAGGAAGCGATCACCGCGCTCAAGATCGAGGCGATCTACACGAAACGCGAGATCCTGGAGACGTATCTCAACACGGTGCCGTTTCTCTTCAACGCGTTCGGGATCGAGATGGCGGCGCGCACCTATTTCGACAAATCCGCCCAGCGTCTGGACGTGCTCGAAGCCGCGACGCTCATCGGCATGCTGAAAGCGACCAGCGCGTTCAATCCCGTGTTGAATCCCGAGCGCGCGCGTGCGCGCCGCAACCTCGTCCTCGCCCAGATGGCGAAGCACGGCAGACTCTCGGAGGCGCAGGTCGCGACGCTGAGCAAGCGTCCGTTGCGGCTCAACTTCGAGCGTCAGATCGTGCCGCCCAGCCCCGCCCCGCACATCGTGCAGCACATACGAAGATGGCTCATCGAGTGGGCCGACGAACGCGACTACGACATCTATTCCGACGGGCTCGTCGTGCACACCACGATCGACTCGAGGCTCCAGGAGGCGGCGAACAAGGCCGTCGCGCGGCAGATGAAGCAGTTGCAGCCGCTCGCCAACGCCATCGTCAGGCGCGAGCAGCGTAAATCGCCCTCTCCCCAGGGCGCGAGAGGCAACGAAAACGAGCTCCAGGCTGGCTTCATGGCGATGGACCCGCAGAACGGTTTCGTGCGCGCGTGGGTGGGGAGCCGCGATTACGCCGAGGAACAGTTCGACCACGTCGCGCAGGCGCGGCGCCAGCCGGGCTCCGCGTTCAAGCCTTTCGTCTACGGCGCCGCGTTCGTGATGGGGCTCAAGCCCACGAAGACGTTCGTCGACGAGCCGGTGTCGATCCGGCTGCCCGGCGGCGGCGGCGTCTGGGAGCCGACCGACATGTCGGGGCCGTCGTACGCCCCGATGACGCTGCGATCGGGACTGGTGCACTCCAAGAACACGATCACCGCGCAGCTCATGCAGGAGGTCGGGCCCGAGCGCGTCGTGCGCCTCGCGCAGGCGATGGGCATCCGCTACAGCAAGCTCGAGCCGGTGCTTTCGCTCGCGCTGGGCACGAGCCCCGTGTCGCTTCGAGAAATGGTCGCGGCCTATGGGGTCATCGCAAACGGCGGTCACTACGTGGAGCCGATGCTCCTCACGCGCATCGAGGATCGCAGCGGCCGCGTCCTCGTGGAATATCAACCCATGCGCGAAGCGTCGGAGGCGCTGCCGCGGCCTCAGGCGCTGGAGCTCGTCAACGTCATGCGCGGCGTCGTCGACGAAGGCACCGGGTCGGCCGTCCGCTACCGTTACGGCATCACCGCCGACGTCGCGGGCAAGACCGGCACCACGCAGGAGAACACGGACGGCTGGTTCATCCTGATGCATCCGCAGCTCGTCGCCGGCGCGCGCGTGGGCTTCAACGAGAAGCTCGCGATGGGATCCTGGGGCCAGGGCGCGCGCAGCGCGCTGCCGATGGTGGGCGAGTTCTTCCAGCAGGTGCTGCGCAATAAATGGATCGATCAGAAGGCCGAATTCGCGATCCCGCGTCCGCGGCCGCGTCCGCCGCCGGACATTTTCCAGGACACGTTCCCCAGCTCGCCGTCTGAGACGGGTCCGGCCGATTCAGCGCACGGGCCGCGGCGGGACCCGTTGGTCGACGGGATCGTGGAGCAGTTGCGCGGAATTTTTCGATAGCGCTGCGTTGGTATCATCGGTCCGGACGCACAACGATAACCAGAGCGCGTCCAAACATCTGCTACGAGAGGATCGATGAACAACGCTGCATACGATGTAATCGTCATCGGTGGAGGCAACGCTGCGCTGTGCGCAGCCCTTGCCGCACGCGAGCGCGGTGCGAAAGTCGCGCTGCTCGAGCGCGCACCGGAAAACCGCCGCGGCGGTAACACCGCGTTTACCGGCGGCAGCTTCCGCACCGTCTTCAACGGCGTAGCGGATATCCGGGCGCTGGTGCCGGATCTCACCGATGACGAGGCCGCGCGCTCCGATTTCGGCGACTACCGGGCCGAAGCTTTTCTGGACGACATCGGCCGCGTCACGCAATACCACACCGATCCCGATCTCGCGGAGCTGCTCGTAAAGCGCAGCACCGAGACGCTGCTGTGGCTGCGCGACAAAGGCATCCGGTTCATTCCCAAGTACGGACGCCAGGCGTTCCAGGTGGACGGCAAGTTCAAGTTCTTCGGCGGGCTGGTGATCGAATCCGTCGGCGGCGGTCGCGGCCTCGTCGAGATGGAGTACCGGTCGGCTCAGGCTGCGGGCGTCACGATCCGGTACCGCGCACGCGCGGTGGCGCTGCAGCGCGACCGCTACGGCATTCAGATCGTTCGGACGGTGGTCGATGGCGATGAGGAAGAGATTCGCGGCCACGCCGTCGTGATCGCCTGCGGCGGCTTCGAGGCGAACCGGGAGTGGCGCACGCGCTACCTCGGACCCGGCTGGGACCTCGCGAAAGTGCGCGGCAGCCGCTACAACACCGGCGACGGTTTGCGCATGGCGCTCGAAGCCGGCGCCCAGCCCCACGGCCAGTGGTCCGGCTGCCATTCGGTGTCGTGGGACCGCTACGCGCCGGATTACGGCGACCTCGAGGCGCGGATGAACGGCCAGCGCCACAGCTACCCGATGAGCATCATGGTGAACGCAGCGGGCGAGCGCTTTCTGGACGAAGGTGCCGATTTCCGCAATTACACGTACGCCAAATACGGCGAGCTCGTCATGCGGCAGCCCGGCGGCTACGCGTGGCAGGTGTACGACGCCGAGAGCGCGAAATTCCTCCGCGAGGAATACCGCACCCGCGGCGTCACGAAGGCGACCGCCGACACGATCGAGGAGCTCGCCTCCCGTCTGGAAGGCGTCGATCCGCAAGGCTTTCTAAGGACCGTGCGCGAATACAACGCCGCGATACGGCGCGACGTGCCGTTCGATCCGAACGTCAAGGACGGGCGCTGCACGTCGGGCCTGCGGATCGACAAGTCGAACTGGGCGCTCCCGATCGAGCGTCCGCCGTTCGAGGCGTACGCCGTCGGCACCGGCATCACGTTCACCTACGGCGGCGTGAAGATCGATACGGCCACGCGCATCCTCGACTACGAAGACGCGCCGCTGCCGGGGCTCTACGCCGCGGGCGAGATGATCGGCGGGCTCTTCTACTTCAACTATCCCGCCGGTTCGGGTCTCACCTCCGGCGCAGTGTTCGGCCGGATCGCGGGCAGCGAAGCCGCAGCCCATGCGATGGAGCGATCCGGCGCCCGCCGCGCCAGGGAGACAGCGCATGCGAACTGAAGCCGCAGCGCTCGCGCTCGTACTTGGCGCGACTGCCGTCGTCGCCGCGCACGGTCAGACATTTCCCACGCGACCCGTGCGCATCGTCACCACGGCGCCCGGCGCCGCGAACGACCTCTTCGCACGCATGATCGCGCAGGGGCTGACGGACTCTTTCGGCACGCAGGTGATCGTCGATAACCGCGGCGGCGGCCTGCTCGCCATCGAAACCGCCGCCCGAGCGACGCCCGACGGTTACACGCTGCTCCTCTACAGCAACGGCCTCTGGACACTGCCGCTCGTTCAGAAGGTGTCGTATGACGCGGTGAGAGATTTCGCGCCGGTGTCGCTCGTTGGGCGGCAGCCGAACGTGCTGGTCGTGCATCCGTCGCTGCCGGTGAGCTCCGTGAAGGATCTGGTCGCGCTGGCGAAGTCGAAGCCGGGACAGCTCAATTACGGCTCCGGATCGACGGGCTCCACGCCGCACATCGCCGCGGAGCTGTTCAAGCACCAGGCCGGCATCGACGTGGTCCGGGTCAATTACAAAGGCGCCGGCCCCGCGCTCGTCGCGCTGGTCGCCGGCGAGGTTCAACTGATGTTCCCGACCGCAGGCTCGGCGGCGGCGCACGTCAAGTCCGGAAAGCTGAAAGCGCTTGCGGTCACGAGCGCGCAGCCATCGAGTCTCGCACCGGGGCTTCCGACCGTCGCGGCGGCGGGGCTGCCGGGTTACGAATCCGTCGCACCGTTCGGCATCTTCGCGCCGGCGGGCACACCCAACGCGATCGTGCAACGTCTCAGCGACGAGATCGCGAAGGTCGTCAATCGTCCCGAGGTGAAGCGGCGCTTTCTCGACAACGGCGTCGAGGTCGTCGCGAGCTCGCCGCAGGAGTTGGCCGCAACGATCAAGGCGGACACCACGCGGCTCACCAAGCTCGTGAACGAAGCCGGTCTGCGCGGGAAGTAGCGCCATGGATCCGATACTCGCGAGCTTCACCGATTTTTCCAGCGGCCTCACGTATCGCGACATACCCGGTGCGGCGGTCCAGGCTGCCAAGGATCGACTGATCGACGCGATCGGGTGCGCGATCGCTGCGCACGATTGCGACGCGGCCGAGATCGGCCGCGCCCTCGCGGGACCCGCCGCGCGCCCTGACCTCGCGGGCCGCATCATGAGCTCCGGACACACCGCGGCAGCGGACGCTGCCGCCTTCGTGAACGCCTGCATGATCCGCAAGCTCGATTTGAACGACATCATCCAGGGGGGCCATCCGAGCGATGCGCTCGGCGCGCTGCTCGCGGTCGCGCCGCAGATCGGGGCGTCGGGCGAGCGGTTGATCACCGCGATGATCGTGTCGTACGAAGTCTTCATCCGTCTGCTGAAGGGAGGCTTGCGCGAAAAGGGCTGGGACCAGGGCTTCGGCATCGCCGTCGGCACCGCCGCCGGTCTTTCCAACCTGCTCGGCTTGAGCCGCGAGGCGACGCAGCATGCGATCTCGATCACCGCCGTCGGCAACGTCCCGATGCGCGCGACACGCTCGGGTCAGCTCTCGATGTGGAAAGGCGCGGCGACCGCATACGCGGTGCGCAACGCCGTTTTCGGCGTGCAGTTGGCGGCGAACGGCATGACCGGACCCGAGGCGCCGTTCACCGGCCGCCACGGGCTCACCGACCTCATCACCGGCCGGCTCGAGCTGACGCCGTTCGGCACCGCGCCCGGGGACTTCCTCATTCCGCGCGTGTATCTCAAGTACTGGCCGGTCGCGTACAGCCTCTCGCCGGTCATCTGGGGCGGCATCGAGCTGCGCAAGCAGGTCCCCGCCGAAGCGATCGTCAGCCTCGACGTGCAGACGTACAAGTTCTCCGTGATGGAAAGCGGCAGCGAACCGGGGAAATGGGATCCGCAGACGCGGGAGACCGCCGATCACAGCATCCCGTACGTGCTCGCACGCACCCTGCTGCACGGCACGATCGACGAGGACTCGTTCGCGCCCGACTCCTTTCTGGATCCCTCGATACGTCCGCTCATGAAGAAGATCACCGTCAGCGTCGACGAGGAGATCGAGCAGGAGGTCCAGCGCGGCACCGTTCACGTGCGCCTGGTGGCCGAAGATCGCAGCGGCAAGTCTTACGAGGTGAATATCGTCAACCCCGTCGGCCACGACCAGAACCCGTTCACGCCGCAGGATGTCGCCGCGAAGTTCACACGGCTGTGTGAGCCGGTGCTGGGCGAGCGCCGCACGCAGGATGCCTTGGCACAGTGGCAGAACATTGAAACGGCGGCCGACGTAAAGACCGCCATCAACGCGCTCGACGTTTAGCTGTCGCCGCGAAGAAGGCGTTCTGTCATCACGCGGGATGCGCTGTCATCGCGAGGCCCGCCAATGCGGGCCGTGGCGATCTCGTGGCGCACGAGCCCCAGCGCAGCATGCCCGCAGTGCATACTTGCGGGCATAACCACCCGGGGAGGACCGAATGCGATTGTCCAGACTTGCGCTCGCTACCGCGCACGCGATCACCGCACTGACCCTGCTCGGCGCCTGCGCCGTCGCAACAGCCGCCGAGAGCTATCCCTCGCGGCCCATACGCCTCGTGAACCCGTTTCCGCCCGGCGGCTCGGTGGACTTCTATTGCCGCGTCGTCGCGCAGCGCGTGTCCGAAGCGCTGGGACAGCGCATCGTCATCGATCACCGCCCCGGCGCCGGCACCACCATCGGCACCGAGATCGCGGTGCGCGCGCAGCCGGACGGCCACACGCTCCTCTGCAGCAGCGGCGCGATCGCGATCACCCGCGCGCTGTATCCAAAGCTGCCGTTCGACCCGCTGAAGGACCTCACGATGGTCGCGCTGGTGTCGCAGTCGCCGATCATGCTCGCGGTGCATCCTTCCGTGAACGTGCGCTCGGTCCGCGATCTGCTCGATCTCGCGCGAGCGAAGCCCGGCGAGCTGCGCTTCGTGTCATCCGGCATCGGATCGACCGTGCATCTCGCGCTCGAGCAGTTCAAATACCTCGCGAAAGTGGACCTCACGCACGTGCCGTACAAGGGCGGCGCGCAGTCGATGCTCGATTTAATCGCGGGGCAGGTGCACGGCGCCTTCCAGACGCCGCCGACCATCGGGCAGCACATCAAGAGCGGCAAGCTGCGCGCGATCGCGATGGGCACTGCCAAGCGCAGCGAATTCGCGCCGGAGCTGCCCACGATCGCGGAGACCGGCGTCCCCGGTTACGAGGCCGCCGTGTGGTACGCCGTGTTCGCCCCGCGCGCGGTCAATCCGCGGATCGTCGAGCGCTGGAACACCGAGATCAACCGCGCGCTTCAGATGGATGAGGTGAAGAAGGTGCTCTTCGCGAACGGCATGTCCCCGATCGGCGGCACCGTGCGCGAAGGCAACGACTTCTTCGCGCGCGAAGTGCCGCGCTGGGCGCAGGTCATCAAGGCCGCGAACATCACGGCGGAGCAATAAACGTCAAACACATGCCCAAACAAACCGGCAAGGCCATGGTCTGGACCGCGATCGACACGCCGCTCGAGCCGCGCGAATACGCGCTGCCCGAAGTCGAAGACGACGCCATGCTCGTCAAGATCACGATGGCGTGCATCTGCGGCTCGGACCTGCACTCGTACAAAGGCGAATACGTCGGGCGGCTGAAACCCACCAAAGAGAAGCCGCTCATCATGGGCCACGAGATGACCGGCCGCGTCTACAAGATGGGCCGCAACGTCACGACCGACTACCTCGGGCGGCCGCTCAAGGAAGGCGACCGCATCATCTACGGCTACTTCAATCCGTGCGGCAAGTGCGAGGCGTGCGTGACCGGGACGGCGTCGTGCCCGCACAAGCATCGCTTCCGGAAGACGAGCGAAGAATTCCCGCACTTCCGCGGCGCGTACGCCGAGTACTACTACCTCAAGGGCGACCAGTGGGTCTTCAAGGTGCCCGACGCGCTGCCGGACGAAAGCGTCGCGCCCGTCAACTGCGCGCTCTCCACCGTCACCTACGGCCTGCACCAGATCCGCATGCCGCTCGAAGCCACCGTGCTCGTACAGGGCGCCGGCGGCCTGGGCATCAGCACGGCGGCAGTCGCGCGGGAGATGGGCGCCGCGCGCGTGATCGTCGTCGACAAGGTCGCAGACCGGCTGAAGCTCGCGAAAGCATTCGGCGCCGACCACACGATCGACATGAACGAATTCCCGACCGAAGAAGCGCGCCTCGAGCGCGTGAAGAAGCTCACCAACGGCAAAGGCGTCGACCTCGCAGTCGAAGTGACCGGCCGCCCGGAAGCCGTGATGGAAGGCATCAACATGCTGGCGCCGGCAGGCACCTATCTCTCGATGGGCCTCGTGACCGGCAAGCTCTTTTCACAGATCGACATGGAGCCCATCGTGCACAAGGGACTCACCATCGTCGGCTCCGCGAATTACAAGCCGTGGGTGATGCCGAAAGTGCTCGAGTTCCTCGTGCGCACGCGCGAGAAGTACCCGTTCGAGAAGCTCGTCTCGCACAAATTCAGGCTCGAAGACGCGAACGAAGGCATCCAGCAGTCGCTGGCGGGCAAGGTCGTGCGCGCCGGCCTCGTGCCGGGGTAACACACTCGTCATTCCCGCGCAGGCGGGAATCCAGCACTGTCATTGCGAGGACGCGCGACAGCCGCTCCGCGGCAATCGCGTGGCGCACGGAAAACAAAGGGAGGCGTTGAGCACCGACATCCGTTCATCCACGCCATTGGCCGGGCTATTGGTGGTCAGCCTCGGCGCCTCGCTCGCCGCGATGGACCTCGCGGTCAACGTCGCGTTTCCGGCGATCACCGACGCCTTCGCGCTGGAAACCGCGTCGATACGCTGGGTGATCATCTGCTACGTGCTGACGTACTCGAGCCTCATGCTGGCGTTCGGCAGGCTCGGCGACCGCATCGGTCATCGACAAGTGTTTCGAGCGGGGCTCATCGTGAGCGCGCTGGCGTTCGTGTTATGCGCGCTGGCGCCCGATTACCAGAGCCTGCTTGCCGCACGCGTCGTTCAGGGTGTGGGAGCGGCGCTGACGCTGAGCTGCGCGCCGGCGCTTGCGACACTGCTCTTCGACGAAAGCCGGCGGGTCCGCGCGCTCGGACATTACGGGACGTTGACCGCGCTGGCGGGCGTGCTCGCGCCACTGATCGGCGGGATCAGCATCGCCGCGCTGGGATGGAGCGGTGTGTTCTGGTTCCGCGCACCGCTTGCCGTGCTGGCGCTATTGCTGCTGCCGCTGCTCGCAGACACTCAGCCGCTTTCATCCGCATCGCAGCGCACGCCGAATCCCACGCAGTCGCTGTTCCGTGACATTGATTTCGTGCTGCCGAACGTTGCGGGCGTCGTCGTCCACTTCGCCGCCTTCGCCGTTCCGCTGCTCGTGCCGTACTACCTCGTGCGGATCGCCGGCCATGCAGCATTCGAGGCCGGCGCAGCACTGGCCCTCTCACCCGTGGGCGTCCTCATCGGCTCGGCGCTGACAGCGAAGGTGGCCGATCGCGTCGGAGTACGCAGGGCAGCGCTTGTCGGCGGCATGGTCGTGGCGGCAGGCAGCGTCATGATCGCGCTGTGGCCCGATGCGCCGTGGCTTTCGTTGATGCTGGCGACCTTGTTCCTGCACGGCGCCGGCCTGGGCTTGTTCCAGGTCGCGTACGCCGACATCGTGCTGGGCGCGCTGCCGCGGCGTGATCGCGGCGTCGCGGGCAGTCTCACCATGGTGACGCGCACCATCGGCATCATGAGCGCCGCGGCGGCGCTGACCGCGCTGCTCGAAGCGGTCGAAAGCCATCGGCGCACAGCGGGCGCATCGGAAGCGGCGGCGTTCACGGATGCGTTCGCGACGGTGTTTCTCTGCATGGCGTCGCTGCTCGCTGTGTTCTTCGCGCTGAGCGTGCTGCGACGACGGACGTGGCTCGCTCGCTGACACCGCATATCGAGACCGGTCGCGCAGCGCTGGCCACGCTACCATAGGTGCCATGATCACCATAGCCGAACGCATCGGCGCCTATGTCGCCGATCTCCAGTACGAGGACCTCGGCGAGCGCGTGATCGACTACGCGAAGCGGATCCTGCTGGACAGCCTGGCGTGCGCGTACGGCGGCGCCGGCAGCGAGCCCGCGAAGCTCGTGCGCGCGACCGCACGCGAGCTGAACGAAACGGGACCCGCGACGATCTGGGCTGACGGCACGCGGGCCACTGCGCCGCTCGCCGCGCTCGCCAACGGCGTCGCCATCCGTTATCAGGACTACAACGACGTCTACTTCGGCCCGGCGTGGACCGCGCATCCGAGCGACAACCTCGCGACGCTTCTCGCGGTGGCGGAATGGCATGACTGCTCGGGCGCGGATTTCCTCGTCGCGATGGTCGCGGCCTACGAAGTCCAGATGCGCTTCTCCGACCTGCCGGTCGCGAAGAACCTGTGGCACGCGGGTTGGCATCACACCGCAGCGTGCGCATACGCAGCGGCGGCGGGCGTGAGCAAGCTCCTGAAGCTCGATGTGCAGCGCACCGCGCACGCGATGACGCTCGCGGGCGCGCGCTCCAACACTTTCGCCGAGATCCGGCACGGCGACATCCCGATGGACAAGGCGTTGTCGGCGCCGATCATGGCGAGCCAGAGCATTCTCTATGCGCTGCTCGCGCGCCGCGGGTTCACGGGCAGCGCGACGCTGCTCGAAGGCGACTACGGCTTTCGCACCGCCGTCGCGGGCGGCATCGACGTCGCGCCGCTCGTCCCCGAGAAAGGCGATTTCCGAATCCTCAAGATCGGCCTCAAGCCCTATCCCGTGGAAGGCATGACGCCGGCGATGGTGCAGGCCGCGATCGAGCTCAGGGAACAGCACGCGATCGACCCCACGGAGGTGCAGGCGATCCGCATCTTCGCGCACGAGGAAGCCGTCACCAAGCCGAGCTGGGACGACCGCAAGCTCGAGCCCACGACCAAGGAAACGGCCGATCACAGCTTCTACTACTGCGTGGCCGTCGGCCTCGCTGCAGGGAAGTGCACGTCACCGCAGTTCACCGACGAGTGGCTGCGCAATCCCACGGTCGCGGCGCTCATGGCAAAGACCACGCTCGAAGCAAAGCCCGAGCTGACGGCGCTATTCAAGAAAGGCGCACGGCCGGCCGCGGTGGAAATCCGGACCACGCGCGGCACGTTCTACCGGGAAGTGCTGTATCCCCGCGGGGACCCGAACTCGCCGATGACGTGGGACGATGTCGTCACCAAGCTCGGCGAGCAGGCGGCCACATCTATCGGTCCCGCCCTCATCCAGCAGATCGCCGACCGCACGGCGCGTATCGAGAAGGAAAGCGAGCTGCGCAAATTCGTGGAAATGCTTGCGGCGAGGCATTGAAGTACGCCATACAGTCACGCCGAACAACACGAAAGCGATCGAACCATGCGCACCAACAAGACCAAGGCGAAGCTCGCCGCCAACCAATGCGCCATTGGCGCAGGCATCGCGTTCCCCTCCCCCGACCTGGTCGAGCTGTGCGCCGTGGTCGGCTTCGACTTCGTCACCTTCGACACCGAGCACGAGCCGATGGGGAGCGAGCAGGTGGTCCACTGCATCCGCGCGGCGGAGGCGTACGACATGACGCCGATCGTGCGCGTATCCCGCAATCCGGATCTCATCCTCAAGTTCATGAACGCGGGCGCGCAGGGCATCCACGTGCCGCGATGCACGACCGCGAACGATCTCAAAGAGCTGGTCAAGTGGACGCGCTTCCATCCGCTCGGCGAGCGCACGTTCTACAACCGCGGCCGATCCGGCGACTTCAGCGTCGGCGTCACCGACACCGCCGCGTGGGCGCAGGCCGCCAACAGCGAGCTCCTCGTGATCGGCATGGTCGAGGAAGTGAAGGCGCTGGAGAACCTCGACGAGATGCTCAAGGTGCCCGGCGTGGACGCGATCCATCTCGGCCACATGGACCTGTGGCAGTCGATGGGCATGCCGCCCGACATGAAGGGCGTGTTCGAGACGATCGACGAGATCGCGCGCCGCGGCGTCGCCGCCGGCAAGCACATGAGCCACACCATCCGCCTCACAGACGACGCCGTCCATCGCATGGGCGCCTACATGAAAATCGGCTCGCGGATGTTCACGGTCTCGCCGCTGGACTTCCTGCGGCAGGGCGGCGTCAAGCTCACGAAGGCCGTGCGCGACATGGAGAAAAAGGTGCTCGCGCGATGAAGGCGGGCACGCTCATCCTCACCCTCGCGGCGGTGATACCGGCCGCCGCCGGCGCTGCAACCGCCGACAGTTACGCAACGAAGCCGCTGCGCCTCATCGTTCCCACCGCGCCGGGCGGCAGCACCGATATCGTCGCGCGCATCGCGGGCGCTTATCTCGGCGAGCGCTTCGGGACGTCCGTCGTCGTGGACAACCGCGGCGGCGCCGGTGGCGCGATCGGCGTGGAGACCGCGGTCAAAGCCCCCGCCGACGGCCACACGCTGCTGCTGGTGAGCGGCTCGCAGATGACGCTGCCGGCGCTGCGCAAGCTCCCCTACGATCTGGAGAAAGCGTTCTCGCCGATCGCCAAGCTCGCGGACGTGCATCTCGCGCTCGTCGTGCACCCGACGCTGGAGGTGAAATCGCTGCCGGACCTGATCGCGCTCGCGAAGCGCAAGCCCGGCGCGATCAACTTCTCGGGGTCAGGTCCCGGCGCGCACACCACGATGGCGAGCGAGCTCTTCAAGAGCATGGCCGGCATCGACGTCGTCATCGTCGAATACAAGAGCGGCGGACCGGGCGTCGTGGGTCTCCTCGGCGGCGAGACACAGGCCATGCTCGCGACCATTCCGTCGATCCTGCCGCACATCAAGGCAAACAAGGTCCGCGTGCTCGCGACTACCGGCGCCCGGCGCAGCGCGACGCTCCCGGATACGCCGACGATCGCGCAGTCCGGCGTGCCGGGCTACGCGACGGTGCAGTGGCACGGCATCACCGCACCCACCGGCACGCCGCAGCAGAAGATCAAGCAGCTCCACGCCGAGTTGAAGGCGATGACCGAATCGGAAGACGGCCGCAGAAAGCTCGTCGCCGCCGGCACTGAAGTCGATTTCCTGGGCCTGAACGAATTCGGCGCCTTCATGCGCCAGGAGATGGAGCTCTGGCGCCAGCTCATCCGCAAGGCGAAGATCAAGCCGCTCGGCTGATCAAGCGTCGGCTGCGTGGGCCGTCGCATCGTGCAGTCGCTGTCATTGCGAGGAGCGGCAGCGACGAAGCAATCCCGTGGCGCACGCCGAACGTGCAGTCGCCGTCATTGCGAGGAGCGGCAGCGACGAAGCAATCCCCTGGCGCACGCCGAACCGTGCAGTCGCCGTCATTGCGAGGAGCGGCAGCGACGAAGCAATCCCGTGGCGCACGGATGTCAGCCGGGCACCCGGTCCATCAGCACCTTGGCCGAAGTCTCCGATATCACGAGCGTCAGCTTCATCGTCGCCCGCGTCGCCCCCACGAAGATCCTGCGCACCGCCTGCTCGTCGAGCGTCTCGAAGTCGATCTCGGTCAGCACCACGCACGGCGCTGCGCGGCCCTTGAACCGATGCACTGAGTCAATGAGCACGTCGCCTTCGGTGTAGATCGGCTTGCCGAGAAGATCGTACTGCCCGGTCGGCGCGCGCAGCGTGTAGGGGCCGAGCCGGTCGAAGGGCGTGAGCTTCGAGTGCTCACGCCCGCGGAAGGTGATCAACGCGATGTCCGGACGCTTGAAGCCCAGACGCACACACTGCGTGATCGCGAGCGTGGTCTTCGCGATGAGGTCGCTGGTATCGCCGTATGTAAGGATCTCGACCTCCGAGCCCGTCAGCGGGCTGCCTGCCTCCACCGGATGCTCGAGCGGCAACGCACGATTGAGGATACTCAGGATGTCCTTCGGACTCCGGTAGTTCGTGTCCGAACGCAACGTCACCCAGCCGGGCAGCGCGATCGGCGCGCGCCCGTAGAGGTTCTGCATCGGGTCTTCCAGCCACCACGCGCGCCCGCCGGGACGCAGGAAGCGCAGCAGGTTCGCGGCCCAGCCCTCCTCGAAATCCTGGCCCTCGTCGACGATCAGCTCGTCGAAGCGCGCGGCCTCGTCCGGCACATGGGCGTCCAGCGCGGCTTCGAGGCGCGCGAACACGCCGGGTTGCGTGAAGTCGGGCGTATGCCCCTGGGCCCGATACACCTGCTCGCCCAATTGATGATAGGTCGCCACCTCACCACCGGCGGGAACGATGAGCGCGATGTGGTCCGCCAGCGGCCGGTTGTAGCAGACGTAGAGCGGCCGGCGTCCCGCGTCGGTCGCGTCGCGATAGACCGCCAGCGCGAGCTGCGTCTTGCCAGAGCCCGCCGTGCCGATGACGCGCAGGCGAAACGGATCGCATTCGATCCTGCGCGCCCAGTGCGCAAGACCGCCAGAGAGCCGCGTGTACAGCGCGCCCGCTTCGCCGATCACCGCCTGGACATCCGGGACGAGCTGAAGGATGTCGCAGAGAAAGCGGTGGATCTTCGGTTTCGCGGCGAGGACATCGCCCGTCTCGGGCAGGATGCCGCGGATCACCTCGATCAGGCGAGCTTTTCGTCCCGCGTCGACGATACGCGACGGATCGATACCCGCGGAGCCGGGCTGCTTCACGGTGTAGTCGGGGCAATAGAGCAATGATACGACCAGCGTGGTCTCGCGCTGACAGTACTGCCGCAGGCGCGCGTGCAGCGCATCGGCGTTGCGCGCCATCTGGAAGTGCACGCTCTTGTCCTTCCCGGGATACTTCTTGATGAGGCCGTGAACGGTCTCCGTGAGCCAACCGGTCTTCTGCTCGATCAGCAGGAGCTTCCCGGTCGGCCCCATCACGGCGAAATCGATCTCGCCGACGATCGCGTAGTTGTTCGACTCGACGCGCGTCCAGTGAACGCCGTGGTAGATGGTGTAGCTGTCGGGGAGCCCCGCGGCGAGCACTTCCAGCGTGCGGCGCTCGCGCTCGGCGGCGCCGGTGGCGGCGAGCTCGCGCCAGCCGGAAGGGAAGACTTTAGCCAATCAGGCTAAGCCTTCCACAAGGTAACGACACGTGATCTGCGAATCTCCGTATCGTGCGTCGCCAGTGCCAGCGCATGCGCGCGCGCCGTGGCAACGATCAGGCGATCCGCCGGGTCGCCATGAAAACCCGCGGGCAGCGCATCGGCGGCAACGATTACGTCGACATCGAGCGGCAGCACCGTCAACATGCGCGGATCTGCCGCATGTGCGATCCACTCGGCAAAGGGCACAGGCAGCTCGATACGCTTTCTCGCATGAAGGACCTGCGCCTCCCACAGACTGATCGCCGCAATGTGCAACTCACGAGTCTCAGCCGCACGATCGAGCGCCAGACGCTCTCTCGCGGTCAATCGAGACTCCGGCGTCAACCACCAGATCCAAACGTGCGTATCGAGCAGGACGCTCAACGCAGTGCGTCGAACTCTTCGTCCCTTATTACGGATTCACCCGGCTCAGCCAGCAGGCGCCCTCCCATCGCGCGAAGCTGCTCCCACGGCTTGAGATCGCGACGCTCACTCCCCCGCAGGGCAGGCTGCAGCCGTGCCACGACCTTGCCGCGGCGGGTGATAGCTACCGGTTTCCCGCTTTCCTCCACCCGGCGAATGATTTCCAGGCAGCGGTGCTTGAACTCGGTCACTGAAATGTCCATTTTGATATTCTAAATGGCCATGTTCGAGGCGTGCAAACCGCAAAAAAGCCGTGCGGTCACGACGTCGCGCACGAAATACTCAGCATCTACACGCGGCGAACTCCGAAGCCAAGTGCAAGGCGCGCCCTTACGCAAAATGTTGGAAAGCCCTAGCAGCTTTTAGACGGCACGCATCCAAATCCATCCAAAGACCGTGTCCGATCGCTACACGGCATTGTGGGAACGCGGCCGATTTGATCCCTCTATCGGTAGCGACCGTAGTATTGTGCGAGGAGAACCGCTCACATAGATCGCTGGGGCAACAAGGCGCACTAATACGTGAATACATCGCCGCTGCCTTGCATGTCGAGCTCCACACGAGTCGGAATATATTCGAACGAGCGCAAAGCCAGTTCCCATCTACCAACGCCGCATAGCGCATTCCGCAGGGCGTCGTAAAGCGCCGGCAGATAAATTACGTCCGACGCCGCGTACATCACCTGCCCGTCGCTGAGCTTCGCGACTGTCCAATCGGAGGTTGCGAATTGCTTTGCAAGGGTGACACCTAAGTACTTACCTACGAGAACGTCAAGGCTATGTTTCTCCACATCCAATAGAATCTTCGATGCCACCTTGGTGCACGCAATATTGATCGCTTTGCAACCCCACGCGTAACTCATGAATCTGAGATCAAAGCACGCGTGGTGGAACAGCTTTTGTGGTCCCGGACTTTCTAACAGTTCAACTAGCCGTTTCGGAACACCGGATTGAATTCTCACTATTACAGGAGCCGCAACGACAGTCGAAAAGAGCTGACACGTCGCGATCCGCCCGCCTTTCCAATCAAGACCTGTGGTCTCGATGTCCCACGCTATCTGACTCGCATTCGCAAAGGCCGAAAACTGCTCGGCGGAAATGTCGCCTTCAGCTAACGCAATCCTGGAGCGATCGATCAGGCGGCCGGTTTTACTCACTCTGCTCCTCAGATGCTGGCGTGCCTTCTTGTCGCAACGCCTGAATTTCACCGTCGAGATAGTTCCACAACCACCCTTGTCTTTTCACTCCGATCGCAAGAACGTCTCCGCGTCCCTTCCCATGTTTCGTAAAAGTAATTATTGCCCCTGAATCGAAGCGATAAAAGGTGTGATGCGGAATTGCGGGCACATATATGAGGTTAAGCGGGTCCCCTTTTTTGCCTCTGAAAATGTGACGCAGTTCCTCAGCTGCCGCTCTAATTTTGCTGGCGACCTCCTGCGGCGTCGAGTCATAGGCTGCAGCTAGTTTGCTGAGCACGCATTGGTCGGCAGGATCCGGAAGAAACATCGTCACTCTTGCTTCGGAATCGTCTGCCAGGGCTCTTAAGTGGTGCTCACACGAGTGCCTCCATGTACTAGCGTATGCAAAGAAGCTAGTAAACGTCTTCGCACCCTCAAACAGCGAATCCCAGTCCACCTCCGTTTGAAAGCTCTGTACGAGATCTACAGACACCACACCAGCACGTGCTACGTCACTAGACAATTTTGCGTACGCCCATAGCTCCTTCATGAGTGCGCGCTTCAGCACGAGGTCCCACGTTAGATGTATTACAGCTGCCGCAAAGATAATGGCGCCTACTTCACGGCCAAGTGCGCCATACCAAGTCGTCGCCCCATGAGTGAAGACAAGGAGCAACATACTAACCACCATCAACCCTATCGCAACAATTACCGCAGCGTAGTTTGTGACTACACGCGTCAACGCCTTTGTATCCTCACGCTCTTTCTTCGCCATCGCGATCCTCACAGCTTAGTGCCGCGAGTATTATATGAACGTAGGGCTAGTCTCCTCGCGGGCGACGCGCGCAACGACCAAACGCTACAGCGCTTCGCAATGATCAAGCCGCACCTGGGATCACGCATCGCGGAAGAGCATGGACGTAGCTGCCGCTGAGCATCCAAAGCACCCGCCGACAACTGGAAAGTTGGTCGCGCGGCATCGATACATACACACCTCCAATTTTTCAGCACTCGCTGATGATCAACTCAACACAATTGAGCGTGCTGAGAACGCTGCGTCCATTCGGCGCGGCGATGACTATAACGTTGCGCGAATCGACGAGTCTCTTCAGGTTGTAGCGCTGCTTAGCTATCCTGCATTTGTTGAGGACCCCTTTCCTCAGCTCAGATACTCATGGCTGGTTGATTTCAGGACCGGCTGTGTAAAGCGCCGAGATTATTCGAACTCCACGAATCCTCCCATTTTGCATCGGAAGGAGCTGTTGCTCTCGTCAGTAGATCCAAAGCGTGTGGAATTCGAGCAGGTCACTCGTGCAGCAGAGAATATCGGGCTGTTCGACGAGCCGCACAGAATCGGATTTCGCGAAAGCTGGCTAGCACTCATTCGCAGCAAAGGGTATGCGCTAAGCGGTTCAAGCTTCGTTCCGCTTGGGAACGATGTTGCAATGACGGAAGAGAATGACGCTTGCGCTGCCGGCGTTGCTGCACCCGCTATCGCTAGGCACTTAACCGCGCTCGCTCGCAACGGCTTTTCCGCTCCTATCCAGGCACTAGCCCGGTACGGGCTCATCAGTCCTGATACAACAGTGTTCGACTATGGCTGTGGGCGCGGCGATGACGTTCGAGGGCTCACGGAAAATGGAATTGCCGCATTAGGCTGGGACCCACATTATGCACCGACAAATCCTCTCGTCGAGGGAGATGTAGTAAACCTAGGCTTCGTTGTTAACGTCATCGAAGACTTCGATGAACGTGTGCATGCTCTGCAACGAGCTTACTCGTTAGCACGGCGCGTACTAGCCGTGGCGGTGATGCTGAGTGGCCAGCTCACTTCTAACGGTCGACCATACCGAGATGGTTGGATCACGTCCCGCAGCACTTTCCAAAAGTATTACTCGCAAGCGGAGATCGCGGCGTTCATCTCGCAAGCACTTGATGAAGAACCGTTGCCGGTCACGCCTGGGGTGTTTTTCGTCTTCCGCGACAAGGCTCTCGAACAACAGTTTCTAATTGGCCGACAACGAAGCACGACGCTGCTGCAACGCCTGACGCGTCTTGAACGCGTTTCGATTCGGCAAGCAAGGCCGCGCAAAGCTGAAGTCGAATATGAAGCTCACAAGGAGCTTTTGGAGGCGCTATGGCTTACTTGGCTAAAACTAGGACGACAGCCCGAGATCGACGAAGTTGGTGACTCTCAAGAGCTCATCCGCCAGTTTGGCTCGATACGCAGAGCAATTCGCTGCTTAAGCAAGGTCAAGGATGTTGCGCTCATTCAGCAGGCGCGTCAGGCGCGGATAGCGGACGCCTTGGTTTATTTAGCGATCGCACAGTTCGCTAAACGTTCGCCGTACAAGCAGCTCAACCATCACCTTCAGAGAGATATCCGAGCATTCTTCGGCAGCTACGCGTCGGCACAGGCAGCTGCACGAGACGTACTTTTCAGAATTGCCGATCGAGAGCAATTGTCGGAGGCATGCGCTCGTGCCGCTGAGGAGGGGTTGGGCTGGTTAGAGGAAGGACAATCCCTGCAGTTACATACTAGTTTGGTGGAGCGCTTACCCGCTATCCTACGGGTATATATCGAATGCGGCACGCTGCTATACGGAGACATCCGCACAGCCGACCTGGTGAAAATTCACATGAACTCCGGCAAGCTGACACTGATGCGATTCGAAAATTTCGAAGAGCAACCGCTTCCGCTACTAGTAGAACGCGTCAAGCTGAATCTCAAATCGCAGAGCGTTGATATTTTCAAGTACGAAGGGCAATATCAGCCGCCGCATCTGTACTTGAAATCTCGATATGTGAACGAAGAGTTTCCGCACTATGCAGAACAAGCGGCTTTCGATGAGACTCTGCAGCGCGTTCGCGGCCTCGATCTGTCGGGTTTCGGGCCGCCGCCCGACCATTTCCAGCGGGCGCTAAGCGCTGATCGCTGGGCAGTGGAAGGTTTTCAACTGGTACGCGCAACGAACGTCCCTAGTCTTGACGAGCTCTGCGGACAATTTCTTACGTATCGGCAGCTGATCCATTGCGGTGAGGCGCAAGCTAACACCGGCATCGGAAACTTGCCACAAAACCCCGAAAGTTACACGGCGCTCTATGAGCTTGCTGTGAACGTGCTGGATCCGGTTATCGAATACTTCGGGATGATCCGCCTTACCTATGCCTTCTGCTCCGAAAAACTTGCAGCACACGTCAGAAAACGAACTGCACCGGAGCTTGATCAGCATGCCGCGTGCGAACGTAGGAAAACCGGCAAATTTATATGTTCTCGCCGCGGCGCCGCGGTCGACTTCATTGTCGAGCATGAAGACATGTACGAAGTAGCGCACTGGATCATGCAAAACACCCCGTTCGACCGTCTCTATGTGTATGCCAGGGACCGGCCCCTGCACGTCAGTTTTGGGCCCGACATGAAGCAGGAAGCTATTGAGATGCACGCTAATACGAGCGGCCGGTTAATACCTCGCCCGTTTCGCGGCGTGGCCGCCGCGGTTGATTAGTGACCTTCGTCTTCTTGCACCGGCGATGAATCCGCCGGCAGTAATCGTTCCATGTCCTGCTTAATCGCTCGCGCCCCCGCTTCGCCAGTTCGTCCGATGTATTTGCCAGTCTTGGACCAGTCAATCCGACCACATGTACGAACTAGCTTACGGACATTGTCCCAGTTCATTCCCATACCCTCGACATAGCTGCGACCGAGAATCTCCGGGCCCAATAGGGACCACACGATAAACCCGGTTAATTCGAGAAGCTTAAAGTCAAAGTCATTTTTGCCCTTTGATTCCGGATCATCTAGCCTTTTGATGTCCGACCATTCCTCCTCTAGCTCATCTGAGATTATTGTCCAATAGCGCGTCAAGTAATCAAGCTTTGTATCAGCGTCAAGGTTGACGAGCTTTCCATGATCGAAAGTTCGCTGAATATTCTTGGCCACACTGTGTAACGCAAACAGCTTCTCGCGGCTCATTCCTGTGCGTGCGATGCGGCCTTTGAACGGGCTATCGTCCTCAGAATTCAACAGCCACGCGAGCTCCGCCTCCAGACTACCTTCTAAATACGCCGTCAGCGATTTCGGCACGCCCTTCTGTGTCGTGTTGACGGTCAGGAATTCTGTTTTTTCTGCATCGACATCAAGACCGACGAGAACGATGAAATCGACTGGCCGTTTTTGTTCGGCCTCCTCTAGTAAAGCTATATACCCCCCGGCCCGGTGCTGACCATCAATGATGGCAGCAGGCCCGTCGATAAGCAGCCGGCCGTAATTCGGATCGCTGCCGGACGATTCAAACCTCCATGCCCTGCCCGACAAGATGATCGGTGGCACTACAGCATTGGGATGGTCACGCAAATAGGACATAAATAATCGCATGCGACTGCGCGAGCCCGGCCGCTGGTAGCCCTCGGTCGTTTGCTCGTTGAGATAGGTCTTTCCGCTTTGCTCCACTACAGGCACAAACGTGACGCCCTTAAGCTTGTCTGATTCGATAGTGCCGAAGTAATACTCCTGATTTCCGACTTGCCTCCTCAGAACGCTCGTAATCTCCCCAATAGTCATCATTCCCCCTTCGCAACATCGTCCGGTAGTTAGCTGCAAATCAGTGAAGGTATTCGGCTTATCACCACGACAGGGATAGTGTGCTGGTCCACCGCGACCTGACGCAACCACTGCTGACGCACCCTATCAAATGCCGTAGTAGCTTGTTCGTCTTCGATGTCCCAACAGATAATCAATGCGGTCTGCTGCGGCGGATGCTCATGGTCAAAGTAATTAGCGAGCATATATTCAAACTCTATCGGAGCATTACGAGTCCACATCGCATCCGCCGAAAATCTGAAGTGGCCAAGAGCGTCGATTCCAACCTTAGATGTGTACTCGATAACTTGGCAGTCAAACGGAAGATTACCGCTTGCCTCAAGTTTCATGTATAGCGACACGAGCTCATTTTCACATGTTGGTTCTGCAAAAATTTCTCGGCCCTGCACTCGCACACGTCGCCGCTGTTCTAACGTACGTTGACGCGCTGCGAGTTGTTGCGCAGCACGCATGCGGCGCCAAGTATTTAAGCTTTCCAGAAAGTCGGTGAAAGATACAGACCGGTCCAGATCCGCCAATGCGTCAATGATTGAACGAAGAATGGTTCGTACGCGATGTGAATCTTGCGGCCCAAGAGCACTCCACCACGAAAGGTCGTTATCATCGAACTCAATAGAAAGGGAGCAGCTTCGCGATATTCGGCATTGTTTCCAGAAATCGTTGATGAAGTGCTCTGGATCAAACTCGCCGAAGTAGGCATGGCGAATGACATGTGCACCTCGACCAGCACAGGTAACAGATAAGTCTCCCAGCGGCGCCCCGCCTACCATTAATGTGCGTTTCGATGAAAACTGCAACGGCTCCTCACTTGAGCCCGCCGCGCGTCCGTGCGGCGCGATTTCCGATCGTGCGCCAAACACGTCAACAACAACAGTGTGCCTTCGAGCAGCAAACCTTTGCGAACCCAGCCACGTGTGGCGATACAGCCAATCCCGAAGACGATTCGCCTGATGCAACTGCTGAATGTGCGGCGCACCGATAAGGTGAAGTTGAGCAGGAGCGTGCGGCAGCGCGGCAGGCTCGAACAACGCACGAATTGGGGACGGCCGCGCGTCATCTGGCGTTTGCAGGTCAAGACAAAGATATGCGCCTTCAAAGTGAACGCACAATTGTTTACAACTGAACAGCGCAGCGAGCCGCCCGTCAACGAGCCTCAGCAGTTCCGCACGATCTAGGGTAGGGCTAGCCCTCACTCGCAGATGATTCGTTGTTGAGTCCGCAAACGTCAGTTCTAGACACCAATTTCTAGGTGACACTGCATTGATGAGGCGCAGTACATCTACAGGTTCCACGAAAGAAGCATTTGCTTCTCGTATGTTGCGCCATGTCGCGACCAGTTCAACATCGAGATTTGACATGCTCAGTCGCGATCCTCTAACTACAGTCCGAATGGGCTACAGCGAACAAATCAGACAAGATTCATCTTCTTCATCCGCGTCCGCCGCGGCCACAATTTCTTGCCACGTCATGCGCTTCTGAGTAGCAGCACGTTTAGCGAAGCTTGCCCGAATGTCTGCAGCGCGTGCGACAAGCTGCTCTAGCGTTTCCCCCTGAGACCACGTGAAGTACTCACCCGCCTGCACATCGAGTTTTTCGTAAGCCTTAGCTCGCTCGAACAACTCCGGATGTCTTTCCGCAAGACCCAACCATTCCGTCTTTCTTTGAAAAAAACAAAAATAGCAGCCCGATCGGCTCCGCCATTCGTAATACGCCGGTACGCCGACGCCTGACGCGTCGAGTATCCGCTCGATGTCTGCGCGTGTAAGCCCCGCCTCCTTAAAAGGGAACAAAGGAATGATGTTTGGCTTAGTACTCTTATATCCGTCCCGGTCTTCGTCTGCCCGAATTGCAATATAGGTTTTGACCGGATCGTTTCCGACCCATGTCTCAAACGGCCGAATCTTCAGCTCACGCGTACACCACCTCGTGTTCGGTGACGGCAAAAACCCATTGTGCAAATTGAACAAAAGGTGATCGAAATCGCGCTCAGGCGAGAGCCGGGCGATCGGCTTTCCGAGATACGCCTCGAGCCTGTCGAGGAAATCGTATACCTCCGGCAACTCTGCGCCGGTGTCCGTAAAGAAGTATTCAATCTCCGGCACCTTATCGCGCATGTAGACAGCCAGTGCTGCACTGTCTTTCCCGCCAGAAAGTCCGAGTACATGTCGCATACTACCCTCCAATTTCACGTATGAGCCTTAAGGTGCTGTGCCCCAGAGGCATCCACGAAAGTCGCATTGTCATGCACCAGAACCGCCAACGCAGCCAATCGCAAATCGTCGGGTAACTCGTTTAGAAGCGATTGCATGCGCTCCTTCGTAGCGTCCACAGCTGATTTCTTGGACGCGTCGAGACAGACAAAGACTTCCTTCTCGCCCTCTCCCGTTTTGATTGTTTTCATCAGCAGCACCTCAGCGTGGCCGCCGCTTTCACGCTTACGATCCTCCGACACAAGTCGCAGACGCTCCAGATCGCGCAAACGCTTGGAAAGATCTACTAGCCGATACTCCGCAGCGCGTACGTCATCATCAGTCCATTTCTCCGGAGGTTTGCGCCCCAGGAATGAACCGATACTCGTAAGCCACTGCACCTCGTCACCGTGAGGGTCTGCTAGCCTCCCAATAAATGCACGAAGGCCTTGTACATCGATCGTGTACTTCTCAAGGCCATCATAACGGCCTCGCAATCGGGTACGTAGCTCATGTAACGTCACCGTTCGATCTACTGAAAAAGCATCCTTCAGATTGCGCTCGATTTGCTGAAGAAGCACGTGATAAGCAACGCGTAACTCCAGGAGCACATCCGATAATCTTTTCGAAAACAGATCGACGTCTGCTGCAACAACGTTGCTGTCCTTGAGCGACAAACACCCGCATGCGTTAGGCAAATCAACAAAGAGGAGATCTGTTGGAGACTTTGCGGCGAAGAACAAGTCCCGCACTGCTCGTGCGTGTTGGGACACAGACGCTGTCTTCTTCGTGTAATCGGGCAGACCAAGCATCAGACGCGCAAGTGGCTTAACGATACCGAGCAGTGTTGGAGAGTCGGCAGGCGCGCCAAGTACTAGTGACGCATACCGCTGAAAGATCTCGCGACGTAGCCCGGCGACCTTGAATCGCTGTAATGCAAACGCGGCAGGTGTTTTGATAATTTTTTCAATCGTCTCGTAAGTAACGAACGGTACATAGTGTCCCGCCTCGTAAATGGCGATGTCGTCCTCGTGGGCGAGATACGCCGACACAAAAAGCACCGGCATAACGCCATCACGTATGCCGAACGGTGCTTTTCGCAAGAGTTCAAAGAGTTCGCCAACAGGCCTGGCTCTTAGCTCAGTGCTGTCGACGAACGACTCTATAGCGCGCCATACATGCAGAATCCGCGAGCGTGCGCCAGATATCGCGTCCGGTGCGACGAACCGCCACTGCGAATGCACGTTGCGGTGGAGCCCCGTCGCCAATAGAACGGATCTGTATATTGCCTTCTCAGCAGGGAACTTTTCGATGCCGAGATCTGCCTGGTCACCGGCAGAAAGCATGGCCATTAGTAGTTTATTGCGCGCCGCAACGGCAGTCGCTGAAGGCTTGTCGCGGTTCAGAAGCTCAGTACGAATGTGAGGCGCCGCATGAAAGATTTCGTCCAGCGCCGATGACATTAATACTTGGAGGAGCCGCTTGTGGGATACGAGTTGTAGCTGGCCCTTCCAGTACCACTTCAGTGTATCCGGCTCATCCAACGCACTGAGCAGAACTTCATCTTCGATGCGCTTACAAGAAAGCATCCGGTCATTCAGT
>Ga0196977_1000220_pt1 | contig 34354 bp, 29 predicted proteins | sample S3v_1013CmetaG_FD_148634 | JGI IMG/M metagenome (GOLD analysis project Ga0196977, IMG submission 148634) | Soil microbial communities from Anza Borrego desert, Southern California, United States - S3+v_10-13C | ecosystem: Environmental > Terrestrial > Soil > Desert | place: USA: California... | reverse complement strand
GTCTTCATCGTGGACGACAACTTCATCGGCAACAAGCGCAACGTCAAGCGCCTGCTGCCCGAGCTGCTCGGGTGGTCGGAGGCGCGCCGCCGCCCCTTCTCCTTCTACACGGAGGCGAGCGTCAACCTCGCCGAAGACGACGCGCTCCTTGAGATGATGCGGCAGGCGAACTTCCGCCGCGTCTTCCTCGGCATCGAGACGCCCGTGGAGGAGAGCTTGAAGGAGGCGCAGAAGGGGCAGAACACGCGGCGCGACCTGCTCGACTCGGTGAGAAAGATTCAGTCCTACGGGATGGAGGTGATGGCCGGCTTCATCGTCGGCTTCGACCACGACCCCGAGGACATCTTCGACCGCCAGATCGAGTTCATCCGCGAGAGCGCCATCCCGCTGGCGATGGTCGGCCTGCTGACGGCGCTCCCGGACACGCAGCTCTGGCGCCGCCTGAAGCGCGAGGGCCGGCTGCTCAAAGAGAGCTTGGGGCAGAACACGGAGGACTGCCTGAACTTCGTCCCGCGCATGGACCCGGCGCGGCTCGTCGAGGGCTACAAGAAGATTCTGCGCACCATCTACAGCCCGGCGGAATACTACCAGCGCGCGCTCGACTGCCTGTCGCACCTGACGCAGGGGCCGGCCCCGCGCGGCAGCAACCTCCTGCACGACGCGGCCGCGCTCGGCCGCATCATCCTCACGCTCGGGGTGCGCGACCGCGCGCGCGCGGACTTCTGGCGCTACCTGCGGCGCGCCACCACCTCGCACCGGCACAACTTCGCCCACGCCGTGACGCTGGCCGCGATGGGCTACCACTTCCGCAAGCTCACCGAGTCCTACGTCGAATAAGGAGCGCGCCGACCCGGCCGGGTCAGCGCCGGGCGCGCGGCCGGGCGGTCTACCACACGGAGTTCGCGGAGGGCACGGAGAAATCAACCTCTTCTCCGTGCCCTCCGCGTCTTCGCCCGCGAACCCTGCGGCGGCGACCGCCGGCCTCTACGCCCGCCGCCCGGCCGATTTAATGTGCTTGACTTTTCGCCGGTTTGTAATAGATTCACCTGCGCCGTCTCAACGGAGCCAGCGGGCCGGCGCGCATCCGCCGGGTCTCAAATCCTCTTTCGTGAATTCACCTCAACAGTCAGGAGCGCCCCTCTCACCATGAACCCCGACGACAGCATTAACGACTGGACCGTGATGGTCTACCTCGCCGGCGAGAACAACCTCGCCGAGGAGTGCGTCTACGCGCTCAAGGAGATGAAGCGCGCGATGCCCCGGCTCGACTCGCGCGGGCTGACCCACGACACGGCCGACTCGAACGTCAAGGTCGTGGCCCAGCTCGACGCGAGCGGCCTCGGCGGGGCCGAGGTGCGCTACGTGCTCCGGCGCGGCGACGTGGACGGCCGCCTCCGCCGCGACGTGGTCGCCACGCGCGACACCTCCGAGACCAGCTACCGCAGCGTCGTCAAGGACTTCCTCGTCACCTCCGTCACCACCGACAACGGGCTGGCCCGCAAGTACATGGTGGTGCTGGCCGGGCACGGGGCCGGGGCCGAAGGCTCCTTCCTCTCGCGCGACGCCGACCCGCCCGACGCCCTCAGCATCCCCAAGCTGCAATGGGTCTTCAACGAGGCGCGCAAGGACATCAAGCAGGAGTTGCGCGAGCACCTGCGCGGCGAGCTGAGCGACGAGGTGCGCGCCTACATCGAGGGCTTCGACGACGAGGATTTCAGGTTCGACCTGCTCGGCATAGACTCCTGCCTGATGAGCATGGCCGAGACCTGCTACGAGCTGCGCCAGCACGTCAAGTACCTCGTCGGGGCCGAGGGCTTCGAGCCGAACACGGGCTGGCCCTACGAGCGCATCCTCACCGAACTCTACAGCAACAGCCCCGACTACGCGCACGAGCCGGGCGGCACGGCCGCGCTGGCCGATAAGATCGTCGGCCTCTACACCACTTACTACAGCGACTACCTCCCGGCCGGCCGCTCGGTCGATCTCGCCGCCTGCGACCTCGGCCGGTGCGACGACTTGAAGAGGGCCGTGGCCGGGCTCGCCGAGGCGCTGCGCGCGGAGCTGAAGACCGACGGCGGGCGGCGGGCCATCCTGCTCGCCCACTGGGAGGCGCAGACCTACAAGGACGACCTCTACGTTGACCTTTACGACTTCTGCAACCTCCTGTCCGAGGGGCCGGGCGGCGACGACGGGGGCGACGACCCGTGGGGCACGGGCACGGCCGTCATGCGCGGGATGCAGGTGGGCGACTACCTCAAAGACGCCTGCCGCGAGGTGAAGCGCGTCCTGCGCGGCGACGAGAAGGGCGCCGGGATGATCTTGCGCTCGTGCTACAGCGGCCCGGCCGTCCAGTATTCGCACGGCCTCGCCGTCTACTTCCCGTGGTCGCAGGTCTCCGAGCACTACGGCTCTCTGGAGTTCGCGCGCGACACGGGCTGGCACCTCTTCCTCCGGGAGTTCGTCGAGGCGACGCGGCGGCGCGTGCGCGCCTGCGCGCCCGGCGTCCACTCCGAGCTGCTCTTCAGCAAGCCCGGCTTCCGCACCTCGGCCGGCGGCCTCACCTTCCTCCCCGTCAACGACCGCGTGGACGTGGTGCTCAACAGCCGCGTGGACGTGATCATCAACAGCCGGAACATGAGCAACAAGATCGGGAGCATGAAGAACCCGGCCCTCGCTTACCACGAGTGCCCCTGCGGCGAGGCAGTGCCGGCGACTGTCGCCGACCCGAACGGCGCGCTCGCCCTGTCGCGGGCCGACACGGGCGCCACGTCTCTGCCCGACGACGGCGGCGGCGGCGACTACCAGCCGGGCGACGGGCAGGGCGGCGACCCGACGGCCGGGGAGACCGGGGGCCGCCGGCCGCGCGCGACGAAGAAGGGCCGGACGAAGAAGAAGTAGGCCGCCTCGCGAAGAAGAAGCGGGCCGCCTCCGGGCGGGAGGTGGTGTCGAGCCATGTGGGCCAATCGCAAGTCGTCCCGACTCCGCGCCTGCGCGCTGGCGCTGGCGTGCGCGTCGCTGCCGTGCGGCGTGCCGTCGCGCGCCGCGCCCGCCGCGCGGAGCGCCGCGCGCCAAAGCCCCGCGCAGGCCGCGCCGCCCGAACTCACCGCCGCCGCGCCCGCCCGCTCCGAACTCGCCGCCGGCCAGAGTCACACCTACCGCGTCGCGCTCGAAGCCGGGCAGTACCTCCGTGTCGTCGTCGAGCCCTCCGGCCCGGGCCTCGTTCTGACGCTCCACGGCCCGGCCGGCGAAACCGTCTTCCGGCTCGACTGCCTGCGCGGCGAGCCGAACGCGGCCTCGCTCGTCGCGCCCGCGGCCGGCGCGTACCGCTTGGAACTGCGACCCTCGGGGAAGGGGGCGGGCGGGGCCTACGAGGTGAGGATCGCCGAGGCGCGGCCGGCGACCGCGGCCGACCGCCGGCGCGTGGCGGCCGAGCGGGCCTTCGCCGAGGCCGAGAGGCTGCGCGCCGAGTGGAAGGCCGAGACGCGCCTGCGCGCCGTCGCCAAGTACGAGGAGGCGCGCCTCCTCTGGAACGGGTGCGGCGAGAAGTCCGGGGAGGCCGCGGCGCTGCGCGCGGCCGGCGACGCCTACCGGCAGATGGGCGAGCCGCAGACGGCCCTGAGCCACTACCAGCGGGCGCTCGACCTCAGCCGTCAGGCCGGCGACGCGCGCGGCGAGGTGCGCGCCCTCAACGCCGCGGCCGGCGTCTACACCTCGCTCGGCGAGCACCGCAAGGCGCAGGAGGCTTGCGACAGGGCGCTCGCCGCCTCGGTCGAAGGGAAGTACGCGCGCGGTCAGGCCGCGGCGCTCAACAACCTCGGCGACGTTCACGCCTTCCGCGGCGAGCCGCGCAGGGCGCTCGACTTCTACCGGCGGGCGCTCCCGCTCTGGCAGTCGCTCGAAGACCGCGAGGGGCTGGCGCAGACGCTGCTCTTCATCGGCTACAGCTTCTCCGACTTGGGAGACACGGAGCAGGCCGGCGACTTCTACCGCCGGGCCTTGAGCCTCTGGCAGGGGCTTGACGACGTGCGCGGGCAGGCGCTGACGCTCACGGCCATCGCGCACCTCCACAACAAGTGGGGCGAGAAGCAGGCCGCGCTCGACCTCTACCAGAAGGCCGCCGCCCTCTTCCGGCGCACGGGCGACCGCGTCGGCGAGGCGCGCACGCTCAACGGCGTCGGCTACGTCTACAACAGCCTGAACGAGCGGCAGAAGGCCGTCGAGCACTACGGCCGGGCGCTCGAACTCTGCCGCGGCGTGAGCCTGCCCGACGAACTGGCCAACACCTTCCGGCTCGGCGAGCTTCACTCGGCGCTCGGCCGGCGCGAGCAGGCGCACGGCTTCTACCGCGCGGCCCTCGCCCTCGCCGAGAACCTGTCCGACCGCCGCTCGAAGTCTTACATCCTGCGGAACGTCGGCGCGCTGCACGAGGCGGCCGGCGACCTCCGCGCGGCGCAGGAGCACTACCGGCAGGCGCTGGCGCTCCAGCGCGAGGGGGCCGACCGGCTCGGCGAGGCCCTGACGCTCGCCGGCATCGGCGGCGCGCACGCCGCGGCGGGCGAGCACCGGCAGGCGGCCGAGCGCTTCGCCGAGGCGCTCGCGCTCCACCGCGCCGTCCGCAACCCCGCGGGCGAGGCGCAGGCGCTCTACGAGCTGGCCCGCGCCGCGCGCTCGCTGGGCGAATTGGACGCGGCCCGCGCGCGCGTCGAGGAGGCTTTGAAGATCGGCGACACCCTGCGCGAAAAGGTCGCCGGCCACGAGCTGCGCGCCTCCTACTTCACCACCGTCCACCAGCAGTACGAGTTCTACGTCGAAGTGCAGATGCGGCTGCACGCGGCGCGCCCTTCGGAGGGGTTCGACCGCGCGGCCTTCGAGGCGGCCGAGCGGGGCCGCGCCCGTTCGCTTCTGGAAGCGCTGGCCGAGGGGCGCAAAGACATCCGGCGCGGCGTGGACGCCGAACTGCTCGGGCGCGAGCGCGAGTTGCAGCGCCAGCTCCACGCGAAGGCGGAGCGGCGCGTGCAACTGGCGGCGGCGAAGGCCGCGCCCGAAGAGTTGGCGCTGGTCGAGCGCGAGCTGAATGATCTGGCGGCGCGCTATCAGGAGACGCAGGGGCAGATCAGGGCGTCGAGCCCGCACTACGCCGCGCTCGTGCGCCCCGCGCCGCTCACGCTCGCCGAGATTCAGCGGAAGGTGCTTGACGCCGACACCGTGCTGCTCGAATACGCGCTCGGCGAGGAGCGCAGCCACGTCTGGGCCGTGACGCCCGACTCGGTCAAAAGCTTCGCGCTGCCGCCGCGCGCCGAGGTCGAGGCGGCGGCCCGCCGCGTCTACGAACTGCTGACGGCACGCAACCGGCGCGTGAAGGGCGAGGCGTGGCCGCAGACGCAGGCGCGCCTGCGCCGCGAGGAGGCCGAGTACGAAGAGGCTTCGGCCGCCCTCGGCCGGATGCTGCTCGCGCCGGTCGCCCGCGAACTCGGGCGCAAGCGGATCGCCGTCGTCGCCGACGGCGCGCTCCAATACGTCCCCTTCGCCGCCCTCCCAGACCCGAACGGCTCGGAGTCGCAAGCCCCGACCCCCGAGCCTGAAGTCGGAACCGGCAACTCGTCTTCGGGCTCCGGGCTCTCTTTCACTCCTTTAATCGTCGGGCACGAGGTGGTGAGCCTGCCTTCGGCCTCGGTGCTGGCGCTCCTGCGCGACGAGCTGCGCGGGCGCGCGCCCGCGCCGAAGGCGGTCGCCGTGCTGGCCGACCCCGTCTTCGAGAAGGACGACGAGCGGCTCACGACGCCGCGCGCCCGCCCGCGCGCGGCCGCGGCGACGCGGGGCGGCCCGCAGGGTTTCGAGGGGCCGGGCGACGGCGGCGAGCTCGCGCGCCTCCCCTTCTCGCGGCGCGAGGCCGAGGCCATCATGGCCTCGGTGCCGGCCGGCGAAGGGCTGCTCGCCACCGACTTCCGCGCGAGCCGCGCGACGGCCACCGGCCCCGAACTCTCCCGCTACCGCGTCGTCCACTTCGCCACCCACGGCCTGCTCGACAGCGAGCACCCGGAGCTTTCGGGCGTCGTCCTCTCGCTCTTCGACGAGGCCGGCCGCCGGCAAGACGGCTTCCTCCAACTGCACGAGGTCTACAACCTCAACCTGCCCGCCGAGCTGGTCGTGCTCTCGGCCTGCCAGACGGCGCTCGGCAAGGAGGTCAGGGGCGAGGGGCTGATCGGGCTGACGCGCGGCTTCATGTACGCCGGCTCGCCGCGCGTCGTCGCCAGCCTGTGGAAGGTTGACGACGCGGCCACGGCCGAACTGATGGGCGAGTTCTACCGCGCGATGCTGCGCGAAGGGCTGCGCCCGGCCGAGGCTTTGCGCGCCGCGCAGGTCGGCATGTGGCGGCGCCCGCAGCGACGCTCGCCCTACTACTGGGCCGCCTTCACGCTGCAAGGCGAGTGGAGGTGAGAGGGGCGGTGGACGGCCGGCGGCAATCGGGGGCCGGTAGCGCCCCGCGCCGCCGACGCCGACGCCGACATCGTTAAGAATCGCCGCCGAAGGTCTTCCCGCCGCCCACTGACCGCCGCCCGCCGTCTACTCCCTTCCCGCCTTTCCTTTCCGGTTGAAAGCGTGGAGAATGCCGCAGGGGAGTCATAGCCTCGCGCTTCGCGTCTCCCTGTATTCCCGGCGTGTGATTGCCAGCCCAGCACGGACAACCCCGGTGTCTCTCAAAAAGGAATGGGTTCTGACGCAGGAGGCTTTCGACCTCCTCCTCGCCCGCCTCGATGACGACCGCGAGCGGGCGGCGCGCAGGTACGAGCGCGTCCGCCAGAAGCTGCTCAAGTTCTTCGAGTGGCGCGGCTCGGCGCTGCCCGACGACGAGGCCGACGAGACGATCAACCGCGTCGCGCGCCGGATCGCCGAAGGGGCCGACGTTTACAACCTCGAAGCCTACTTCTACGGCGTGGCCCGCCTCGTCCACGCCGAGTCGCTCAAGACGCGCGAGCGCGAGCGCGAGGCGCTGGCGCTCGCCCCGTCGGAGGCCGCGGCCGCGGAGGACGAGGACGAGGACGAGGAGGGGCGGCGCGCCTGCTTCGACTCCTGCCTCGCGCGCCTGTCGGACGAAAACCGCGACCTCATTATCGAATACTATCAGGACGAGCGGGGGCGCAAGATCGCGCGGCGCAAGCTCTTGGCCGAGCGCCTCGGCATCCCGCTCAACGCCCTGCGCATCCGCGCGCACCGCGTCCGCGTGGGGCTTGAGGCGTGCGTGCGCGAATGCCTCAGACGCGGCGGGTGAAACCGTTTCCGTTTTTCGCCACTTATTAGGTGAGGCAGTTGGAAGGGGGCTGACTCTTTGGAGGGACAGACACCAGATGAGGCGCGGCTGACCAGCTTTTTGCTGGGCGAGTTGCCGGAGGCCGAGCGCGACGCGCTCGAAGAGTCGTTGTTTCTAAACGACGGCGCCTTCGAGCAGGCGCTCGCCGCCGAGGAGGAACTGCTCGACGCCTACGCGCGCGGCGAGCTTTCGACCGCCGAGCGCGAGCGGTTCGAGGCGCTCTTCCTCTCGCGGCCGCGCGTGCGCGAGCGCGTGCGCTTCGCCCTCGCCCTCGCCGCCGCCTCCGACACCGCCGCCGTCGGCGCCTCGCCGCCCCGGCCGGCACCGCTCCCGGCACGGACGCCCGACGCCCCCCGCCCGTCGCTCCTCGACGCCCTGCGCGCGTGCAGCGCCGCGCTGCGCTACGCGCTCGTGGCCGCGGCGCTCGTCCTGTCCGTCGGCTTCGTCTGGCTGCTCTTCGAGCGCACGCGCGCGGGCGGCGAAGCGCGCCGTTTGCGCGAAGAGAGCGCGTCGCTGCGCGAGAGGGTGCGCGAGCTTGAGCAACAGAGCGCCGCCGAGCGGGCGCGCAACGAGGAACTGCTCGCGCGGCTCGGAGGCGAACGGACGCAACCCGCGCCCGAGTCCGCGCGGCCCGCCGAGCAGGCGACGCGCGAGGCGGCACCGCCGACCGGCGAAACCGCGCGCGCGACCGCCCCGCCCCCGCGAGCGGAGGCGAGCCGGCAGCCGCCGCGCCCTTCGGTCGCCGCCTTCGTCCTGACGCCCGGCCTCGTCAGGGGCGGCGGGGGCCAGACGCTCGCCGTGCCCGGCGGCGCGTCGTCCGTCGCGCTGCGGCTCAACGTCGAGGCAGGCGCTTACGAGAGTTACCGCGCGGTGATCGAGACGCCCGGCGGGCGCGAGGTCTGGCAGGCCGACGCGCTCGCCCCGCGCGGCGAGGCCGTCTCGCTCCCCGCCCTGCCCGCGCGCTCCCTCCCGCCCGGCGACTACGTGCTGCTCCTTCAAGGGAAGCGGCCCAACGGCGCTTACGAAGGCGCGGCCGATTACTCCTTCCGGGTGGTGAGAAAGTAAGAGCGGGTGGCGGGCGCCGGGTGTCGGGAAGCCGAGTTGCTTCCCCTGACGCCCGGCGCCCGGCGCCCGCTCTTACTTTCTCACCTGCTCCAGTCCGGCGGGATGAACTCGACGGCCGAGGCGTCGCCGTCGAGCCCCTGCGCGTCGCCTTGACGCGGGCGGAAGGTGACGAGGACGAAGTTGGCCGGGTCGCGCGGGCCGCAGGTGATGCGGCCGGCGGCCTTGACCGAGTCGGTGTAGGTGATGAAGCGGATGCGGTTGATGGATTCGGCGCGCAGCCGCAGCACGCGCCCGCCCGTCTCGACGCGGAGCACGACGCCGTCGCCGTCACCGCACTCGATCTCGACGAGGCGGCCGCAAGCCTGCTCGCCCGCGAAGCGCAGACGCTTCTGCTGCGGCCCCGGCTCGGGCATGTCGCACGGCAGTGTCGCCACGCGCGAGACGGCTTCGAGCCTCGCCGCCTCGGCGTCCGTCTCGCGCAGCCGCGCGACCCGCGCCGCGCGCTCCCCGATCTGCTCCAGCAGTTGCCGCGCCTGCCAGCGCAGGGCCGGGTCGCCGCCGCGCGCGACCCGCGCGGTCTCGGCGCGCGCCGCGTCGAACTCGCCCGCGGCGAGACGCGCCCGCGCGAGCAGCAGCGTGAAGTCCCGCCGGCGGGGCGCGCGCCTGAGCGCTTCGCCCAGAAGCGACGCGGCCTCTTCGGCGCGGCCGGCGCGCTCGATCTCGACGGAGGCCAGAAGGGCGTAGGATTCGAGGAAGTGCGGCGCGAGTTCGAGGGCGCGGCGCAGCTCTTCGCGGACGAGGCGCGTCTTCTCCTCGAAGCCGGCCACGGAGGCGTCCGCCTCGCTCATGCCGAGGCCCTCGCGGTGGAGCGCGTCGGCGAGGTGGAAGCGCGCGAGGTGGTCGCGCGGGTCGGCGGCGGCCGCGCGCCGCAGGTGCTCCTTCGCCTCCGCGAAGCGGCTCTGGCGCAGGCGCAGGAGGCCGAGCGCGAGCTGCGCCGCGCCGAGGCGCTCGTCGAGCCTCACGGCCTGAAGCATGTACGGCTCGGCCTCGGCGAGCCGCTCGGCGCGCGCGAGCAGGTCGCCGAGCCGCGCGAGGACTTCGGCCCGCGCGAGGGGGCGCACCTCGGCGGCCGCGTCGAACTCGGCCGCGGTCGTGAAAGTCTCGACCCGCTCGCGGTAGTCCGCGCGCTGGACGTAGGCGAAGTGGGCGGCCTCGTCAAAGCCGGCGCCGAACGCCCGCGCGAAAGCCTCTTCGGCCTCCGCGCCGTCGGCCAGCAGGTCGAGGTAGCGCGTGACGCGCGCGCGGCCCGCCTCGCCCTCGCCCGCCAGTTGGTGCGCCAGCGCCCACGACTGCGCGTAGAAGATCAGCCGCTTGCCCGGCTCGACGTAGTGCTGCGAGTTCTCCTCGGCGGCGAGCAGGACTTCGAGCGGCAGGAGGAAGCGCAGGCGCAGGTCGTGGACGCGGCGGCGCGGCGGCGCGCCGAGCGTGAGGCTGCGCCCGTCGGGCGACAGGCGGGCCGTGCTGTAGAACTCGGCCAGCCCCTCCTTGAGCCAGAGCGGCGCGTGGCGGTAGTAGTTGCTGACGAGCAGGTGCGCGTACTCGTGGAGCAGCGTGGGCGACGCGCCCGCGCCGCCGTCCGCGTCGGCGGCGAGCGTGATGTAGTTGAGGTCGGGGCCGTGCTGGAAGTGGCCGGCCACGTCGGCGGCCTCGCGCCCGCCGAAGAGCGGCTTGAAGGGCGCGTAAGAGTTTTGGTCGCGGAAGAGGAGGACGACCGTCTGCGCGGAGGAATCGAAGTGGCCGGCCGGGAGCACGCGCGCGAAGGCGGCGCGGTACTGTTCGAGCTGGCGGGCGGCCCCGCGCGCCTCGGCCTCCCCCGCCTCGGAGACGACGAGGAAGTGCCGCGAGCGGGCGCTCACCCAGCCCCCGCTTTGCGCGCGCGCCGGGGCGGCCGCCGCGAGGAGGAGCAGCAGCGACAGCGCCGCCGACGCGGCGACGCCGAAGATTCGGGTCTTACTTCTCAACATCCTGAAAGGGTCGCGCCGCGCGGAGGTTTACGCGCGGGCCGTCCGCGTCTACCAGAGTGAGCTGACGAGGTATATGATGCCGGCCAGCGCCGCGAGGAGCGCCAGCGCGGCCAGCGAAACGCAGCCGTAAAACGTGAGCCGTACGCGCCGGGCGGTCTTCTCGTCGCCGGGCGACAGAGGGTTTTGCGGGAAGTAGGGCGGCGGGGTCTCGGTCGGCACGTCTCTCAATCTCCTCTTCGTTCCCGCGATTGTAACATCCCCCATCCCCGATCCGCCGACCTGCTTGCCCGGCGCTCGCGCGGCGTGCTACCGTTTCGACTTTCATTCGGAAGCCGGATTCGCCTCCGGCTTTCGCCTTCAGGTGGGCGCCCATGATTCGACCCTTTCGCGGCAAGCACCCGCAGATTCACCCCTCGGCCTTCGTCGAGGACACGGCGCAGGTCATCGGCGACGTGGTCATCGGCGAGCAGTCCTCGGTCTGGTACGGCGCGGTCGTGCGCGGCGATGTCTTCCACATCCGCATCGGCGACCGCACCAACATACAGGACGGGACGGTCGTCCACGTCGCCAACGGCACGCACGCCACCGTCCTCGAAGACGAGGTCACGGTCGGCCACAACGTCACGCTGCACGGCTGCCACGTCGAGCGCGGCTGCCTCGTCGGCATCGGCGCCATCGTGATGGACGGCGTCCGCGTCGGCGAAAAGTCTCTGGTCGCGGCCGGCTCGCTCCTCTCGCCGGGCACGGTCATCCCGCCGCGCTCGCTCGTGATGGGCACGCCGGCGCGCGTCAAGCGCCCGCTCACCGGCGAGGAGGTCGCGCAGCTCGACGTCTTCTGGCAGAACTACGTCGAGTACACGCGCGTCTACCGCGAGGAGTACGGCATCGCGGACGCGCCGGCCGGGTAGCCGGGCCGAAGGTCTTGAGAGACGTGAGAAGCATCGGCAGAGCCGCCGCCCTCCTGCTCGCGCTCGCCGCCTCTCCGGCCGGCGCGTCGGCGCAGGCGCGCGACTCGCTCGCGCCGGCCTACGCGGCGGGGGGCGGCGGAGCGGAGTCGGCCGCGGCGCAGACCGGGGTCTTCGGCTCGGAGCGCGCGGCCAACGAGTTCGGCGTCTGGGGCGGCGGCTCGTGGGACTCGCCGACGCTCATCGGCAAGGCCGAGGACGCCCGCCTCGCCCTCCTCGGCCTGCGCTACGCGCGCGTGCTGGCGCGCGGCGACAACCTCGCGCTCAAGTACACGCTCGACGCCGTGCCGCTCGCCGTCCTCTCGTACGAGGGCGAGTCGCTTGAGCCGCCGCCGCCGGGCCTCGCGGCGCGGCGCGTGCGGCGGCAGATCACGGGGGCGGGACTCTCGCCCGTCGGCTTCCAGTTGAACTTCCGCCGGCGCGAGCGCGTCCAGCCCTTCGCGCAGGCCAGCGGCGGCTTCCTTTACTTCGGCGAGCGCGTGCCTCTGGAGGGCGGCGCGCAGTTCAACCTGACGGCCGACTTCGGCGGCGGCCTTCAGGTCAAGACCGGCGCGCGCCGCGCGTGGACGCTCGGCTACCGTTACCACCACGTCTCGAACGGCTACCGCGCCCAGCTCAACCCCGGCTTCGACGCGAACGTCTTCTACTTCGGCTACTCGATCTTTAGGTGAAGAATGAGTGCAGTAGACAGTAGTCAGTAGTCAGTAGCCAGTAGCGCCCCGCGCCGAGGCTGTTGACGCCGGCACGCTGACGATACGCCGCCGAAGGTCTTCCTACTGACTACTGACTACTGACTACTGACTACTGTCTACTTCTTTTATGCCCGCAAAGACACAACCGGCGCGCGGGATGCGCGACTTTCTGCCGGCCGACGTGCGGCGGCGCGAGCACGTCATCCGCGTCATCAGGGAGACGTACGAGCGCTACGGCTTCGAGCCGCTGGAGACGCCCGCGGTCGAGAACATCGAGACGCTTTTGGGCAAGTACGGCGAGGAGGGCAACCAGCTCATCTTCAAAATCCTCCGCCGCGGCGAGCACGAGAAGACGGGCGAGGCCGACCTCGCGCTCCGCTACGACCTGACCGTGCCGCTCGCCCGCGTCGTCGCGGAGTACGCCGACGAGCTGCCGAAGTTTTTCAAGCGCTACCAGATTCAGCCCGTGTGGCGCGCCGACCGGCCCGCGCGCGGCCGCTTCCGCGAGTTCTACCAGTGCGACGTGGACGTGTGCGGCTCGCGCTCGGCGGTCATCGAGGCCGAACTCTGCGCCGCCGCGAGCGACGCGCTGGAGGCGCTCGGCTTCAACAACTTCACCATCCGCCTCAACCACCGGCAGGTCTTGGCGGGCGTCCTCGACGCGGCCGGCGTCGGCGCCGGTAAGCACGCCGACGCGCTCGTCGCCATCGACAAGCTCGACAAGATCGGGCGCGAGGGCGTCGCGCGCGAGTTGGCGGGCCGCGGCGTCGCGGCCGAGAGCGGCGACGAGCTGCTCGGCTTCTTCGAGAACCTGCCGGCGCTCGAACACGCCGCCGAGTTCGTCGCCGGCGGGACGACCGACGCCTCGGCGGCCGAAGCCTACAACCGCGCGGCGCTCGGCCGCCTCGTCGAGTTCATCGGCGACCGCGAGGCCGGCGCGCGCGGCGTCGAAGAGCTGCGCAAAGTCATCGAGTACGCCGCCGCCTACGGCGTTCGGGGCAGGATCAAGATCGACCCCAGCCTCGCGCGCGGGCTCTCTTACTACACGGGCACGATCATGGAAATCCACGTGCCCGACCTCGCTGGCAGTTTAGGCGGCGGCGGGCGCTACGACAACCTGCTCGGGATGTTCTCGGGGCGCGAAGTCCCCGCGTGCGGCTTCTCTCTGGGGCTTGAGCGCATCATCGTCGTGATGACCGAGCGCGGGATGTTCCCGGCGGAGATCGAGCGCCCGGCGGCCGACGTGATGGTCACGCTCTGGAACGAGGAGTCGGTCGCCGACGCGCTCGCCTTCGCGTCGGAGCTTCGCCGCGCCGCGCCCGAGTTGCGCGCGGACGTGTACCCGGAGGCCGACAAGCTGGGCAAGCAGTTCAAGTACGCCTCCGCGCGCGGCGTGCCCTTCGTCGTCGTCATCGGCGACGACGAGCGCGCGCGCGGCGAGGTCGCCTTAAAGAACATGAAGACCGGCGACCAGCAGACGCTCGGCCGCGGCGAGGTCGCGGAGGCTTTACGACGGAGTTTAAGGGGGTAGACGCGGGCGGCGGAAAGCTCATCCGCCCGGCCGTCTCGTCGAAATTATGGCAATCACACTGGACAACTTGGGCGACTTGGAGCGCACGCACTCGTGCGGGCAGTTGCGCGCGGAGGACGCGGGGCGCGCCGTGGTGCTGATGGGCTGGGTGGCGGTGCGGCGCGACTTCGGGCCGCTGACGTTCGTCGACCTGCGCGACCGCGACGGGCTGACGCAGGTGGTCTTCAACTCGGAGACGGCCGCCGAGGCGCACGCGCGCGCCAAGGAGGTGCGCGGCGAGTACGTCGTCGCCGTGCGCGGCGAGGTCGTTTTGCGCGACGAGGCCGCGCGCAACCCGAAGCTCGCGACCGGCGACGTGGAGGTGCAGGCCCGCGAAATCCGGGTCTTGAACGAGGCGCGCACGCCGCCCTTCCAGCTCGACGCGCCGCCCGACAAGCTCGCCGCCGAGGACGTGCGCCTCAAGTACCGCTACCTCGATTTGCGCCGCCCTTACCTGCAAAACAACCTGCGGCTGCGCCACCGCATGGTCTCCGAAATCCGCTCGCACATGAACGAGCAGGGGTTCACCGAGATCGAGACGCCGATCCTGATTAAGTCCACGCCCGAGGGCGCGCGCGACTACGTCGTGCCGTCGCGGCTCTACCCCGGCAAGTTCTACGCGCTGCCGCAGTCGCCGCAAATCTTCAAACAGATTTGCATGATCGCGGGCCTCGACCGCTACTACCAGATCGCGCGCTGCTTCCGCGACGAAGACCTCCGCGCCGACCGCCAGCCCGAGTTCACGCAGTTGGACGTGGAGTTCAGCTTCGCCTCGACCGAGCAGGTCTACCGCTTGATCGAACGGCTCGTGGCGCGCATCTTCCGCCTCGTCGGGGCGGAACTCCCCGTGCCTTTCCCGCGCATGACCTACGCCGACGCGATGCGGCGCTACGGCAGCGACAAGCCCGACCTGCGCTACGGGATGGAGCTGCAAGACGTGCCTCTCACGGATGATGTCGCCGAGCTTCCGCTTTTTCGCGAGACGTGGGATGCGCAGGGCGATGTCAGGTGTATCGTCGTCAAAGGCGGGGCGAAGTTATCGCGCAAGGCGATTGACGAGTTGAACGAGTTCGTCAAACGTTACGGCGCGAGAGGGTTGGCGTGGGTTAAGCTCGGAGACGAGACCGGGTCGTCCCTGTTAAAGGCGCTCGGCGCGGCCACCGTCGAGGCGGTGGCGCAAAGGGTGGGCGCGAATAAAGGTGACTTGGTTCTCATCGTCGTCGGTAAACAGAAGGTCGTCCAGTCGAGCTTGGGGGCTTTGCGCGTCGAGGTAGCGCGGCGCGAGAAGCTGATCCCGGCGAACTCGTACGCGCCGCTGTGGGTGACCGAGTTCCCGATGTTCGAGTACCACGAGGACGACGGCCGCTTCTACGCCATGCACCACCCGTTCACCTCGCCGCTCGACGAAGACCTGCCGCTCTTCGAGCAGGCGGTCGAGGGCGGCGAGACGCACCTGCTCGGCCGCGTCCGCGCGAAGGCTTACGACACGGTCGTCAACGGCATCGAGGTCGCGGGCGGCTCGATCAGGATTCACCGCCGTGACGTGCAGCGACTCGTCTTCAAGGCGCTGGGGCTGACGGAGGAGAAGGCGCGCGAGCGCTTCGGCTTCTTCCTCGACGCGCTCGAATACGGCACGCCGCCGCATGGCGGCATCGCCGCCGGCATCGAGCGCATGCTGATGGCGCTGGCCGGAATCGACAACATCCGCGACCTGATGGCCTTCCCGAAGACGGCCTCGGCCGCCGACCTGATGATCGACTCGCCCGGCGAGATCGACCCGCACCAACTCGACGAGCTTGGCATCCGCATCGTCGAAGACTAGGGGGGGATTCGCGATTTTTGATTTTCGATTGACGGGCGGCGTCAACCGTCTTCTTTAAATCGCGCGTCGCGAATCAAAAATCAGAAATGCCGATGAGTGAAGAAGAGAAAGACCGCTCGCTGCGCGAACACCTCCTTTACGTGCTCGGCGGCGGCGGCGCGCACATCAGTTTCGACGAGGCGTTGAAGGACTTCCCCGAAAGCCTCATCAACGCGCGGCCGGCGGGCGCGCCGCACACGCCGTGGCAGTTGCTCGAACACATGCGGATCGCGCAGTGGGACATCCTCGAATTCAGCCGCGACGCCGCGCACGTCTCGCCGCCGTGGCCCGAGGGCTACTGGCCCGACCCCGCCCGCGAGGCCGACGCCGAGGCGTGGCGGGCGAGCGCCGAAGCCTTCCGCGCCGACCTCCGCGCGATGCAAGACCTCGTCGCCGACCCCTCCGTTGACCTCCACGCGCGCATCCCCCACGGCGACGGCCAGACCGTCCTGCGCGAAGCCCTGCTCGTCGCCGACCACAACGCCTACCACCTCGGCGCGCTCGTCACGGTCAGGAAAAGTCTGGAGTCCGCCGTCTGAAGTCCGGGGTCAGGACGGAAGAGCTCGACTTTGACCCCGGACTCCGGACTTTTTGTATGTTCGAGATAGGGCGCGGGCTGTGGGACGAGATGCTGGCGCACGCGCGCCGCGCGTCGCCCGAAGAGTGCTGCGGGCTGGTGGGGGGGCGGGCGGGCGTGGCGTCGAGCGTCTACCCTCTGCGGAACGTGGCGGGCGACGCGCTGACGGCCTACGAGGCCGCGCCGGAGGAGTTGTTCGCGGCGCAGCGGCGGATGCGCGCGGCCGGCGAGGAGTTGATCGGCATCTACCACTCGCACCCGCGCGCGCGCGACCCCGTCCCCTCGCAAACGGACGTGAAGCTTGCCTTTTACCCGTCGGCGGTTTATTTCATAATCGGCTTCGCCGACGACGGCCGCGGCGTCCTGCGCGCCTTCCGCATCTCCGAAAGGGAGGCGCGGTGGGAGCGCGCCGAGTTCAGAATCACGGAGGATTTTTGATTGTGGATTTTTGATTTTCATCGGCGGGCGGCGCGGCCGGCCTCTCCCGGCCGCAAAATCGCAAATCTAAAATCAAAAATCTAAAATCTTAAACTCCCCGAGTTTCGTAGAATGCCGTATGCCCGAGAAGAGAAGTAAGTACGACACCGACCCGCTCGACCCGGACTTCGTGCGCCGCACGGAGGAGATGTCGGGGAAGACGGGCGAGGTGGGGGGCGAGCAGCAGACCGTCCCGCTCCGGGACGACCCGTCGCTCAGCGAGCCGACGCGGCGCTTCGACGAGCAGGTGTCGGACTCCTACCCGTCCGTCTTCGTGCCGCCGGTCTACAAGGCCCCGCCGCGCCCGCAAGCCTTCGGCGGCTTCGGGGTCGGCTCGGAGCCGCACCAGCCGCCGGCCACGGCCGTCCCGCCCGGCCCTTCGTCGCCCTACAACCCGCAGACGCCGCCGCCGGCCGCGCCGTCCTCGCGCAAGGTGACGAAGCTGCGCCTGAGCGAGAAGGCCGCCACCGCGCTCCCCTACGCGCCCTTCTACATCGGGCTGGTGATCGGCATCATCTGGTTGCTCGTCGTGCCGCGCCACGAGACGCGCACGCGCTTCCACGCGGCGCAGGGGCTGGCGCTGCAACTCGCCATCCTCGTCGGCTCGTTCATCTTCGGCGTCGTCCGCGGCATCACCGACAGCGGCCTCGGCGGCTTCCTCTTCGGCCTCGCGGCCTTCGTCTTCCTGCTGGTCTCGATGTGGCGCGTCTGGCACGGCAGGCCCCACCACGTCCCCCTCCTCGACGACGCCACGGCTTGGCTCGACGACCACTTCAAGCCGATGAAGTGACGGGCAGGGTGTCGGTTTCCGGGCGCCGGGCGCCGGGGTCGAGACAATCCCCCGGCGCGCGACACCCGGAAACCGACACCCTTCTTTTGCCCCGCCGCTTATGCTACTCTCCGAGAGGCTTGTCTCCCTCTACTCCGTGCGCACGGCTTTTCGTTCCAGAACATTGCCGGGGATATTTAGCTTGATGAGAAGGAAGTTCTTCGCCCTGCTGCTGGCGCTGGCCGCGGCGTCGCCGCTCACGCCGTGGGCCGACGCGGCGCAGAGGCGCCGGCGGCCCGCGCGCCGCCCCGCGGCGCCCGCGCCGGCCGCCGCCGGCCGCCAGCAGGACGCGCGCGTCGCGCAACTCGCCGACGCATACCTGCGCGGACACTTCGCCTTCAGCCCGACCGAGGCGACCGCCGCCGGCCTCCACGAGTTCGACGCGCGGCTCGAAGAGCGCGGCCCCGAGGCGGTTCAGACCGAAGTCCGCCGGCTGCGCTCGGCGCTCGCCGACCTCGCGCGCGTGCCGGAGTGGCGTCTGTCGCCCGAGGCGCGCTACGACTTCCTCGTCCTACAGTCGCACGCGCGCGCGCGCCTCCTCGAACTCGAAGAGGTCAGGATGTGGCGGCGCGACCCGAACCTCTACACCAACCTCGCCTCGTCGGCCGTAGACAACATCCTCAAGCGCGGCTACGCGCCCGTCGAGCAGCGGCTTGACGCCCTGCTCGCGCGCGAGCGGCAGATACCGCGGCTGCTCGCCGAGGCGCGGCAGAACCTCGACGACCCGCCGCGCCTCTACACCGAGCGGGCCGTCGCGGAGGCGCGCGGCGCGGTCGAGTTCTTCGAGCGCGTCGTGCCGCAGATGTTCGAGCGCGCGGGCGGCAGCCGGCTCGTGGCCGCGCGCCGCGCCGAGTTCCACGAGGCCAACTCGGGCGCGGTCGCCGCGCTGCGCTCTTACGCCGAGTGGCTGGAGCGCGACCTGCTGCCGCGCTCGGCCGGCGAGTACGCCGTCGGCGCGGAGAACTTCCGGCGGAAACTTCTTTACGAGGAGATGATCGACACGCCGGCCGCGACGCTCGCGCGCGAGGGCGAGCGGCAGTTGCGCGAGACGCAGGACGAGATGCGCTCGGTCGCCGAGCAGGTCGCGCCCGGGCGGGGGCTGCGCGCGGCGCTCGAACTGCTCGGGCGCGAGCGGCCCGGCGCGGACGGCCTCGTCGGCGAGGCCCGCGCCGAACTCGACCGCCTCCGCGCCTTCATCCGCGCCGAAGGTTTACTGACGCCGCCGGCCCGCGAGAACTTGACCGTCGCCGAGACGCCCGCCTACGCGCGCACGCTCTCCTTCGCCTCGATGGACGCGGCCGGCCCGTTCGAGCGCGGGACGGACGAGAGCTTCTACTACGTCACGCCGCCCGACCCGGCGTGGGACGCGCGCCGCCGCGAAGAACACCTCGCCTACTTCAACCGCTACCAACTCGCCGTCATCTCGATGCACGAGGTCTCGCCCGGCCACTACTATCAACAACTGAAGGCGCGGCAGTCGCGCTCGCGCGTGCGCGCGGCGCTCGGCTCGGCCGTCTTCGTCGAGGGCTGGGCGCACTACTGCGAGCAGATGATGTTGGACGAGGGCTTCGGCGGGAACAACCCGAAGCTGCGGCTCGCGCAGTTGAGCGCCGCGCTGCTGCGCCTGTGCCGCTACCTCGCCGCCCTGCGCGTGCACACGTCGGGCATGACGTACGAGGAGGCCGTCGAGTTCTTCGCGCGCGAAGGCCACCTCGCGCGCACGAACGCCGAGCGCGAGGCGCGGCGCGCGGCCGCCGACCCGACGACGCTCGTCTACACGCTCGGCAAGATGGAGATTCTCAAACTGCGCGACGAGTGGCGGCGGCAGATGGGCGACTCGTTCCGCCTCGGCGAGTTCCACGACCGCCTGCTCAGCTACGGCATGCCGCCCGTCCGCATCCTGCGCATGGCGATGCTCGGCGACGACGGCCGCGGCGCGCGCGCCGACGGCGGAGGCGGCGCGAACCAATCCGAGGAGGCGAGGCCGTTGGACTTCTCCGTGCTGGCGATGGGCAGTTACAGCAGCTACGAAGGCGCGCGCCGCGTCGAACTGATCACGACGCCCGAGGAGTGGGCGCGGGTGTGGGAGGTCATCGGGACGGGGCGGCCCCTGCCCGACGTTAACTTCGATACGCGGGCCGTCATCGTCGCCCATCAGGGGCAGCAGCGTTCGGGCGGCTACGGCATCGAGATCACGGGCGTCAAGCGCGTTGGCACTGTGCTTGCTGTCTCCGTTAACGAGCGCCGCCCGGCGTCCGGAGACATTACAACGCAGGCACTCACGTCGCCCTTCGTCGCCGTCTCCGTGCCGCGCCCTTCGGCCGGCGTGAGCGTCAGATTCGAGGACGCGGGGGCGGGCGTCGAGGCCCCGCAACCGAATCGCAACAGAAACGTGAGGCCGCGCCCGCGCCCGCGTCGAAGAGGCCGCCGCGGGCGTTGAGGAAAGGGCGAACGCCGGTTCGCGGCCGCTCATCTAAAGATTGTGCTAACGTGAGCGCCTGCACGAGTTGCGGCGCCGGCTAGACGAAAAAGTTGATGTTCTCTCCTCGCTGTTCCTGTCCGCTTTGCGGGCAGGTTGACAAGGCGCTGTAAGGCCCGGGGCGGAGAAGCATTCGGCGTAGAGCGGCACGGCCCCGTGCGTGATGAACGACAAGGGGGCGTGCCGCTCGTTAACTTTTGCGTTGAAGGTTGAAGAGAGGCGCGGCCCGACCACGCACGCGCCGGCGGAGGGATAAAATGACTACTATCAGAGGCAATCATGCGCGGCGCGGGGCCGCATGGCTCGTGGCGCTGATGCTCACGCTCATGCCGCTCGCGGCGCTGGCGCAGACCCGCGTCGAGATGCCGAGCAACAAGTACAGCGTGCAGGACGACATCCAGCTCGGGCAGCAGGCCTCGCAGCAGGTCTACCAGCAGATGCCGATCATGCGCGACGCGGCCATCGACGAGTACGTCGAGTCGGTCGGCCGCCGCCTCGTCGCGGCCATCCCCGCGGAGTACCAGCAGCCCGGCTTCCGCTACTCTTTCGACGTGGTGGACGCGCGCGACATCAACGCCTTCGCGCTCCCGGGCGGGCCGATGTTCGTCAACCGCGGGATGATCGAGGCCGCGCGCTCGGAGGGCGAGATGGCCGGCGTCATGGCGCACGAGATCAGCCACGTCGCCCTGCGCCACGCCACCGCGCAGGCCACCGAGACGCAGAAGTTCCAGATCGGGTCGGTGCTCGGCCAGATCGCGGGCGCGGTCATCGGCGGCGTCCCCGGCGCGGTCATCGGCACGGCCAGCCAGATCGGCTTCGGCGCGGGCGCTTTGAAGTACAGCCGCAAGTACGAGACGCAGGCCGACATCCTCGGCGCGCAGATCATGGCGCGCGCCGGCTACGACCCGCGCGACCTCGCCAACATGTTCCGCACCATCCAGCAGCAGGGCGGGGGCTCGGGCGGCCCCGAGTGGCTCTCCAGCCACCCGAACCCCGGCAACCGCTTCGAGCGCATCAATCAGGAGGCGTCGCTGCTGAGGGTCAGCCCGAACCGCGCGACGCAGGACACGCGCGCCTTCCAGCAGGCGAAGGCGCGGCTGCGCGGCTACCCGCGCGCCCGCACGATGGAGGAGATCGCGCGCTCGGGCCAGCGCTACCCGAATCAGGGCGGCGGCACCAACTACCCCGACCAGCGCTACCCCGACCAGCAGCGTTACCCTGACGACTACGGCACGGCGCGCGGCGAGCGCGTGGCGTACCCCTCGACCCGCTACCAGCGCGTCAACAACAACCTGTTCAGCGCGAACATCCCGGGCAACTGGCAGCAGATCGGCGGCAGCGACAACTCCGTCATCTACGCGCCGGCCGGGGCCTACGGCTCGCAGGGCATCACGCACGGCGTGATGATCGGCGTCGCGCCCGGTCAGCGCGGCAACCTCGCGCAGGCCGCGCAGCAGTACGTCAGCGGCCTGCTGCAAAGCAACTCGTACCTGCGCCAGAGTCGCGGCTTCGAGCAGCACTCCATCGGCGGCCGTCAGGCCATCGCCACCACGCTCAACGGCCGCTCGCCCGTCACCGGGCGCAACGAGCAGGTGCGCGTGGTGATGACGACGCTGCGCAACGGCGACATGTTCTACATGGCGCAGGTCGTCCCGCAGAACGAGTACCGCAACTACGAGCCGGCCTTCCGGCAGATTTGGAACTCACTCCAGTTCGCCGACCGCTAACGGCGGGAGGGTGAACCGCGGTCGCGCAGGCGCGCAGTCTTCTTCGACTGCGCGCCTGCGCATCTGCGTTGAGCGGTCTATGAAGGGGGAGGCGATGGCGAGAGGCTGGGAGAGTAAGGCCGTCGAGTCGCAGTTGGAGGAGAGGGAGGGGCGCGAGACGGGCCGCCCGGCCCTTGAGCTGTCGCCCGAGGAGCGCGCCCGCCTCGCCCGCCTCGACTCGCTCAAGCTCTCACGCGCGCGCACGCTCGAACAGCTTGAGCGCGCCGCCAGTCCGGCCCACCGCGCCATGCTCAAGCGTACGCTGCTCGCGCTCGAAAAAGAGATCAACGGGGCGGAGTAACTAAAGGTCGGAGGCCCGGCCGCGAGGGGGCGCGGGGTTTGAGGCCGGAGACTCGTTAACAACGAGTCTCCGGCCTCTAGTCTTGAGCCCTTAGCCTACGCGCTCCCTGACGGCCGGGCCTCTGATTATTTATCTGCCGGGCATCTTCTCGCCGCACTCGGGGCAGAACTTGGGCGAGCCTTCGGGCTGGTGGCCGCAGCCGCCGCAGGTGGGGCGGGCGGGCGCGGTCGGCGTCCCGCACTCGGGGCAGAACTTGGCCTGCCCGACCTCGGCCTCGCAGGCCCCGCACTTGCGCGAGGCGGCCTTCGGCCCGGCGCTCGGGCGCGCGCTGAGGGTGGCCCCGGCGCGCATGTCGGTCTGCGAGACGTAGTCGGTGGCGCGCGCCTTCTCGTGCAGTTGCTCGCGGGCCGCGTCGGCCTTCGCGTGCGCGTGCGACGAGGCGAACTCCTCCTGATAGTCGGGCGCGCACTCCTCGCACTGCCCGGCCGCCGCGTTCCAGCAGACCTCGGGGCAGACCCACTTGCCGCAGCGCGAGCACTGGTGGAAGTGCTGCTTCCCCTCCTCGACGGCGCGCTCGAGCGCCTGATCGTGCGCCTTGCCGCCGACGGAGCGCTGGATGTCGTAGGCCGAGTTGCCGGCCGAGCCGAGCCACCCGCCGAAGAGATCGCCGGCCGAGCGCAAAAGCGAGCCGGCCGTCCCGATGGTCGAAGCCTCGTAGCGCGACATGTGGCCGTTGCCGCACTTGTCGCAGTAGAACTTGAACTGGTAGCCGCGGTCGGTCGAAAGGTCTTCGTAATTGGCGACGAATTGGATCATGCTTGAAAGTCTCCCGATGAATGCTTCCGGACGTGCCCGGTGAGGCGGCGGCATAGGATAACCCTGCCGGGCGAACGCTGTCACCACCAAAAACGGCCGCCCCCACTAACGCGCATTTCACGCGCGGAAAAAATCAGGAAGAGGAAGACGGGAGGGTCGGACGGCGGCCGGTGAGCTAGGAAGCTGACGTTGACGCTTTCAACTCGACCGCGCGGCGGCGAGGCTGTTTCTGCCGACGGCGGTCTACTTCTTTTTCGCCTCCTGCCACAGCTCTTCCATCTCTTCTAAAGTCGCCGCGCCGGGTTCGCGGCCGCGCCCGCGCAGCCCGCGCTCGACGTGGCGGAAGCGGCGGCGGAACTTGCGGTTGGTGAGCTTGAGGGCGGCCTCCGGCTCGACGCCGAGGTGGCGCGCGATGTTGGCGGCGGCGAAGAGCAGGTCGCCGACCTCCTCGCGGACGCGCGCGGCGCGCTCCTCGTCGCCGGCCCCGGCCTCGCGCTGCTCGCGGATGGCCTCGCGCAGCTCGCCGGCCTCCTCGTGCAGCTTGTCGAAGATGTCCTCGACGCGCTCCCAGTCGAAGCCGACGCGCGCGGCCTTGACGGTCAACTGGTGCGCCTCCATCAGCGCCGGCGCTTTGGCCGAAACGCCGTCGAGCAGCGAGGCGTCCTCGCCCGGCGCGTCCCTGCCGGCGGCGCGCTTCTCCTCGGCCTTCATGGCCTCCCAGTTGCGCAAAAGCTCGTCGTTGTCGCGCACGCTCACGTCGCCGAAGACGTGCGGGTGGCGGCGCACCATCTTCGAGTGGATGGCCTCGGTCACGTCCGAGATCGTGAACTCGCCGCGCTCCGCGGCGACCTGCGCGTAGAAGACGATCTGGAAGAGCAGGTCGCCCAGCTCGTCGCGCAGCTCCGAGGGCCTCCCCTCGCGCGCCTCCTCGACGGCCTCGAACGCCTCGTAAGCCTCTTCGAGCAGCATCGGCGCGAGCGTCGCGTAGGTCTGCTCGCGATCCCACGGGCAGCCCTCGGGCGAGCGCAGCCGCGCCATCAGCGCGACCAAATCGTTGAAGTCGGCGGGCATGAATTTAAGTTCCGAGTTTCAAGGTTAGAGTTTCGGGCGCGGGGAGAATTCTGAACGCGAAACGCGAAACTCGCAACCCGGGACTGGATTTGCGGGCGCGCGGACGGAGGTGCTACCATCCGGCGTTAAGCTGATAACCCTAAATTCACGCGCGCGCGGCGCGGCCTTCCCGGCCGGGCGCGACCGACCACCGAGATGAGCGAAGAGAAACCCACTTTCAAGATCACGGACCGACGCCTGTTCAACCCCGACGGCAGCCCGCGCGAAGACGTGGTGCGCGAGGAGGAGACGCCCGCGCCGACGCCGACGGCGGCCGCCCCCGAAAACGCGGCCGAGCCGGAGCCCGCGCCCGCCGCACCGGAGTCTGCGGCGGGCGGGGCCGCGCAGGCCGCGCGCGAGCGCGACGCCGCCGCGCCGGCCGAGACGGCGCAGGAGTTCCTCATGCTCGTCGAGTTCGTCGCCTCGTTCGCGGCGGACGCGATGGGGATGGTGAACCACGCCGGCGAGGCCGGGCAGGAGGTCAACCTCCCGCTCGCGCGCCAGTGCATAGACATGCTCGGCTCGCTCAGGGAGAAGACGCGCGGCCACCTCTCGGCCGAGGAGCAGCGCTTCCTCGACATGATCCTCTCGCAACTGCGGATGCAGTACGTCTCGCTCACCAGCGCCCCGCGCGGCGGCAGCCCCGCCGGCCCGCGCGGCTTCACCGGCGGCGACATCACGGGGGGGAGATAGGTTTCGGGTTGCGGGTCTCGGGCCCCAAGTTAAAGACAAGCCTTCGCTTTTAACTTGGGGCCCGAGACCCGCAACCCGAAACTTCATAGCGGCGGCTCCGCGATGAAATTCACTCTGCTGGGCACAGGGACTTCGACGGGCGTGCCGTCCATCGGGTGCGACTGCGAGACCTGCACGTCGGACGACCCGCGCGACAAGCGCCTGCGCGTCTCGGTGCTGGTCGAGCACGGGGGGGCGGCGGTGCTCGTTGACACCTCGTCCGACTTCCGCCAGCAGGCCCTGCGCGTCGGCCTGCGCCGGCTCGACGCCGTGCTCGTCACGCACTGCCACGCCGACCACATCTTCGGCCTCGACGACATCCGCCCCTTAAACTTCCGCTTCGGCGCTTTGGGCGTCTACGCCAACGAGCCCGCGTGGCGCGACATCCGCCGCATCTTCCAGTACGTCTTCGAGCCGTCGCACTACGGCGGCGGCCTGCCGCAGGTCATGGCCCACACCGTCCTGCCCGGCGCGACGTTCTGCCTCGGCCCCGGCCTTGAGGTGACGCCCGTCGAGGTCATCCACGGCCGGCTCCCCGTCATCGGCTACCGCTTCAACGACTTCGCGTACCTGACCGACCTGAGCGAGATACCGCCGCGCTCGCTCGACCTGCTGCGCGGCCTCGACGCGCTCGTCCTCGACTGCCTGCGTCTCAGGCCGCACCCGACGCACCTCTGGCTCGAACGCGCGCTCGAATACATCCGGGAACTCGGCCCGCGCCGCGCCTACCTGACCCACATCGCCCACGACATCAAGCACGCGCGCGACTCCGCCCTGCTCCCCGCCGGGGTCGAGTGGGCCTACGACGGGCTGGAGATAAGTGATGAGTGATGAGCGCGGGGCGCGGAATTAAATCCTCTTCATCCCGCGCCCCGCGCTCTGACTTCTGCGCTCGCATATGCGTCTGTTCCACGGATACGAGAACGCCGGGATCGCGCGGCCGACCGTGCTGACCCTCGGCGTCTTCGACGGGCTGCACCTCGGCCACCAACTCATCATCCGCCGCGTCGTCGAGCGGGCGCGAGGCCTCGCGGCCGTGCCCACCGTCATCACCTTCGACCCGCACCCGCGCGCCGTCCTCCACCCCGAGTCGGCCCCGCCGCTGCTCCAGACCTTCGACCAGAAGCTCGAAGCCTTCGGCGTGCTCGGCGTCGAGCAGGCCATCGTCATCCGCTTCACGCCGGAGTTCGCCTCGGTGCGCGCCGAGCAGTTTTTGCGCGACGTGGTGCGCGAGCGGCTTCAGGCGAGGGAAGTCTACCTCGGCCGCGGCTTCGCCTTCGGGCGCGGGCGCGAGGGCGACATCGAGCTTCTGCGGAAGGTGAGCGGCGAGCTCGGCTTCTTCGCCGACGAGGTTCCGGAGGTGCGCCTGCGCGGCCGCCGCATCAGTTCGAGCCGCGTGCGCGAGCTGCTCTCCGAGGGCCGCGTCAACCTCGCGCGGCGGATGCTGGGGCGGCCCTACGGCGTCGAGGGGCCGGTGATCCGCGGCGACGAGCGCGGCCGCACGCTCGGCTTCCCGACCGCCAACCTCCGCCCGCGCAACCGCGTCATCCCGCGCCGCGGCGTCTACGTCACGGCGACCCTCATCGGCGGCGCGTGGCGGCGCAGCGTGACCAACGTCGGCCTGCGCCCGACTTTTAAGGAGGCGGAGGAGCCTTCGGTCGAGACCTTCGTCCTCGACTGGGGCGGCGACCTCTACGGCGACGTGGTGCGCGTCCGCTTCCTGCGCCGCCTGCGCGACGAGCGGCGCTTCGCCTCGGTCGAAGAGCTGAGGCGGCAGATCGGGTCGGACGTGGCCCGCGCCGAGAGGTACTTCCGCCACCCCTGCGTGCGGCGCTCGCTCGCGGTCGTCTGACGGTAAAAACTCAAAAAAGACGGAACATAAAGTCGGCGGCCGACGCATCTAACTTCTGGCTCCGATTCCCGAACTTTGAATTTATAGAGACAGGATCGCGATAAGTTTTGGTTACGGTTTCAAACGACATGGCGGCCATCGAAAAGAATGTTTTGACGGAGGAGACCGGCGGCGCCGCGCCCGCCGACGGCGTTAAGGAGACCCGGCTGGCGCTCGTCGGCGGCGACGGGAAGGCTAACGGCAACGGCCGCCGGTTGTCGCCCGCGCCCGCGCCCGCGGCGGCCGCGGACGACGACGAGTTCGAGGCGAAGGGCTGGCGCGCGTGGCGCCGGACTTTCCAGATCGTCCGCGTGCTCGGCACGATGACGCTCTACCTCTTCCTCAACGATTACGACATCCGCGCCGCCTTCAACGAGCGCGCCGCCGAGCGCCGGCTCTCCGAGGCCCGCGCGCGCGGCCGGCTCGCGCGCCTGCGCGAGTGGTGGCGCGACCTCATCCTCCGGCGCGCCCTCGACAAACTCGTCCGCCTCACGCGCCTCTTCGTCTTCCGCGGGGCCGAGGGCACGCGGGGCAAGGAGCAGCAGCTCGAACGGCAGGGCGCGTGGCTCAAAGATAACCTCATCGCGCTGGGGCCGACCTTCATCAAGATCGGGCAGGCGCTCGGCACGCGCGCCGACCTGCTGCCGCTCGCCTACATCAAAGAGCTGACGACGCTACAGGATCAGGTTCCGCCCTTCCCGACCGCCGAAGCCTTCGCGCGCGTCGAAGAGGAGCTGGGCCGCAGCGTCGCCGAGGCTTACGCCGAGATCGACGCCGCGCCCATCGCCTCGGCCTCTCTGGGTCAGGTCTACCGCGCGCGCCTGCATACGGGCGAGGAGGTCGCGGTCAAAGTCCAGCGCCCGAACCTGCGCGAGACGGTCGGCTTCGACATCGCCGTCCTGCGCCGCATCGTGCGCTCACTCTCGCGCTTCCCCGAGTTCAACCGCAACGCCGACTGGGAGGGGATGCTCCGCGAGTTCCGCGAGACCATCTTCGAGGAGATGGACTACGCGCGCGAGGGGCAGAACGCCGACCGCTTCCGCGGCAACTTCCGCGACTGGCGCGCCGTCCACGTCCCGCGCATCCACTGGACGCACACCACGACGCGCGTCATCACGATGGAGTTCATCCGCGGCACGAAGGTGACGGATGTCGAAGCCCTGCGCGCGCGCCGCATCTCGCCCGTCAAGGTCAACCGCCTGCTCGTCCGCGCCTACCTCAAGCAGCTGCTCGAAGACGGCTTCTTCCACGCCGACCCGCACCCCGGCAACCTGCTCGTGATGGACACGGGGCATCTGGCCTTCTTCGACTTCGGCATGGTCGGCCGCATCACGCCGCGCCTTCAGGCGCAGATGATCGACGCCTTCTTCCACGTCGTCGGCCGCGACATCGAGGGGCTGGCGCAGGACTTGATCGACCTCGACTTCCTCAAGCCCGGCGTAGACCCCGAGCGGGTCAGGCCCGTCGTCGAGGGGCTCTTCCGCCACTACCTCAACCTGAAGCTCGGCGAGGTCAACTTCAAGGAGCTGACCTACGACTTGGCCGAGGTGATGTACGAGTACCCTTTCCGGCTGCCGTCGAACTTCACCTACATCATCCGCGCGCTGATGACGCTCGAAGGCATCGGGCTGGTCACAGACCCCGGCTTCAGCTTCTTCGACACGGCCAAGCCCTTCGCCAAAGAGTTCATGCTGCGGCGCGAGGGCAAGCAGTTCCGCCGCCTCCTGCTCGACAGGATCACGGGCCGCGACGAGGGGCGCATCGACTGGGCCAAGATGTGGAAGCTCGCCAAGATGGCCGCGAAGGCTTACCTCGAAAAGTGAAAACGGGGGCGCGGCGCGCCACTTTAAAACGCGCGGCGGGGCTGAGAGGCCCGGCCGCGCGTTTCGGCTTTGAGGGGCGCGCGGCGTCGGTTATAGTCTGGCCCGCCTTGCCACCGCGCCGCGCCGCGGCCCGGACAGACTTCCCCACTGGAGATTTCGATGACGAAAAAGAATCTGGCCGCGCTGGTTCTCGTCCTGACGGCCGCCCTGACCGCCGCGGCGCAGCAGCCCGCCGGCTGGGTGAAGTTCAGCCCCGCGGGTTCGTCTTTCACGGTCCTGATGCCCACGGAGCCGAAGGCGGACACGAAGACCGCGCAGAGCCCCCACGGCCCCTACACCACCAACCTTTTCTCCTCCGTCACCCCCGCCCGCGAAATCTACATGGTCGGCTGGGTGGACTACGACCCGAAGTTCAACTTCGGCGTGCAGGCCGAACTCGAAGCCAACCGCGACAACTTCGTCAAGAACGTCAAGGCCAAGCTGCTCTCCTCGACGCCGATCAAGCTCGGCACGCACCCCGGCATCGAGTTCAAGGCCGAACTGACGGGGCAGGCCGACATCGTCTCGCGCGTCTACGTCGTCGGCCGCCGACCCTACCAGCTCATCATCGTCTCGCCGGCCGGGCGCGCCTCGGCCGCCGACCGCGAGCGCTTCTTCTCCTCCTTCCAACTCGACGCGGCGAAATAAGCCGTCATCGGCCGCGTCACTTCTCGGGGCCGTTTATCGCTTCAGGGTTTCTCGTAGCCTAAGACGCGGGGCGTGAGGCGGCCCGCGCGCGGGTCTGCGCGGAAGGCGACCCAGCCCTCGCGGGTGGCGCGGCGCGGGAGGAAGGCGACGGTGAGTTGGCCGCGCTCCGGCCCCGCGCCGCCCGCGCCTTCGAGCGTGACTTCGACGGTGACGCCCTCGGCGGTCTGGTCGCCGTGGTTGGTGACGGCGACGGGCACGACGAAGTTGTGGCCGGTCGGGCGCGGCTCGCCGAGCCTGACCTCGACGGCCGGCGGGTCGTCGCCCGCGGCCGCGCCGTCGTAGACGAGGTAGCCGAGCGTGCCGGCGACGAGCGCGAGGCCGACGCCGAAGACCGCCCACTCCAGCCAGTTCTTCTCGACGCGCTTCGCGTCCTTCCGCTTCGTCATTGCAGCAGGAGCCTCCCGGCCGACGCGCCCAGCGTCGAGGCGACGCCGAGGACGATGGTCTGCGCCACGCACGCCGCCAGCCCCTGCCCGTCGAAGCGGCCGAAGAAGGCGAGGATGGCGGCCGAGGCGGCGAGCGCCACGGCGTAGGTGATGACGGCGCCGAAGAGCACGTCGTGGCGCGCGTCGAAGCGGACGAACCGCCGCGAGCCCGAGAACTCGCTGTAGTAGAGGATGAGCGCGCCCAGCGCGAGCGAGAGCAGCGCCAGCCCGAGCAGCCGCCACGCCGAGACCTCGACGGCGATCATCACCACCTCCTCGGTCGGCGCGATGTTGGCCGCGAAGAGCACCGCGCCGCAGAGCGCGACGACGAGTTGGCCGCCGAAGTGGTGCCCGCCGGCCGCGGCCCGCGACCCGCCGACGCCCTTGTCCCGCTCGTCCTCGCCCTCGGCGCCCAGCTGCGCCGTCCCGACCGAGACGCCGATGGCGACGGTCATCGCCTCGACCGTCGTCTTGCCGGCGATCTCGCTCAGCGGCTGGTCGAGCGAGACGCGCCCGAGCAGCCAGAGGATGAGGAACGCGATGAGCAGGCCGAGGCCCATCTCCTCGAACGAGTCGATGACGACCTCGCTGAAGCAGGAGTCGCGGCGCAGCCCGAGGAAGTAGTTGTAGCCGAGCAGCAGCGCGAAGGTGGCGGCGACGTAGAGCGCGAGCCGCCACGGGTGCGACGTGAAGCCGGCCCACCACACCTCCATCGTGTAGAGCAGCGGGAGGCTGAAGAGCAGCCCGCCCGCCACGCCGCGCGCGTACTCGCGGAGCGATTCGCTGATGCTTCGCATAAGAATTAAGAGTTAAGAACTAAGAACTAAGAATTCGGAGAGGTCGGGAGCCCCGAAGGGCGCTGCGGCCGGCGGGCCGTTGTTAATTCTTAATTCTTAATTTGACCGGCGGTAGTATACTCGAAAGCGATGGCACCAACCCGCGAATCCGGTGTGAGCCGATGATTACGACCACCTGCCTGAACAGCGCGCGGCAGTTCGTCAAGGACTTCCCGGCCGGCGAGCTGAGCGACTACTGCGACCGCGACGGCAACGTCGTCTGGGCCGACGTTTCCGACCCGACCGGCGAAGACTTCCTTGAGCTGGCCGAGGAGTTCAAGTTCCACCCGCTCTCGATCGAGGACTGCCGCAACGCCCACCAGCGCCCGAAAGTCGAGGAGTACCCCGGCTACTACTTCATCGTCCTCTACGAGGCCGAGCTGGTCGGCCCCGACGACGACCTCGAACTGCGCGAGCTGAACATCTTCCTCGGCCCCAACTTCCTCGTCACCGTCCACAGCCGCCCCATCCGCGCCGTCGAGACGGCCAAGCGGCTGTGGGGCGAGTGGACCGACCGGGCCAACCACGGCGCGGGCCTCCTCGCCTACCTCCTGATAGACGCCGTCGTCGACGACTACATGCCGCTCCTCGACATCCTCTCCGACCGGATGGACGAACTCGAAGACGACATCTTCGGCGACTTCCAGCCCGGCGCCATCGAGGACATCTTCCGCATCAAGAAGCAGCTCCTCTTCCTGCGCCGCTCGATCACGCCGCTCCGGGACGTTTTCAACACGATGCTGCGCCGCGAGCAGCCCATCTTCGCCCGCGAGACGCACGTCTACTTCCAAGACGTCTTCGACCACGTCATCCGCGTCGCCGACTCCATCGACACGCTGCGCGACATGCTCGGCTCGACGATGGACGCCTACCTCTCGGTGTCGGGCAACCGGATGAACCAGATCATGAAGCGGCTCACCTCGGTCTCGACCATCCTGATGTCGGTGACGCTCGTGGCCGGCATCTACGGGATGAACTTCGTGATGATGCCGGAGTTGCAGTGGCGGTTCGGCTACGTCTACGCGCTGCTCTCGATGGTCGCCATCGGGCTGGCGCTCTACTTCTACCTGAGGAAGGTCAAGTGGCTGTGAAGAAGAAGCGAAAGAAGTGGAAGCCGTGGCACGCGCACGGCCCCGGCGACCAGCACGGGCACGAGGACGATCTGGCCGAGCGCCTCACGCCGCTCGAAGAGACGGAGGCGTTCCGCGAGTCGGAGCAGACGGACGGCCGGCCCGGCGCGGTCAAGGACACGATCCGCGTGGACAGCAGCAGCGTGAGGCTGCCGGAGAAGTTTCTGGCGGAGGAGCGCGGCGCGGCCGACACCTTCCGCCTCCACCCGGTGGTCGTCGCCATCCTCGCCGTCATGCTCGCCTTCATCGCCTTCGTCGCGTGGCAGATCACGCTGATGCCGCCGCCGGCCAAGTGAAGCGGCGCGGCTCGCGCCGCCGCGCCGCGCCCGCTATACTGCCCGTCGTGAAATATCTCGTCCTGCTCCTCGCCCTCTCAGCCTTCATCGTCGCGGCGACGGTGGTGCTCATCGTCGTCTACTACTGGGGGCCGCGCGGGGGGCCGCCGAAGACCAGAGGCTAGGGGCCGGGGGGCGGTGAAAAATTCAGAGCCGGTGAAAGCTTTCGCCTTCACCGGCCCGACTCTTACGCACGTCCGCGAGCCCCCGCCTTTTTTCACGGCCGGCGCGCGGGGGCCGCTTGGCCCCTCGACGCGGCGGGCGCCACGGGGGCCTTGCCCGTGTAGCCGGCGCGGGTGACGGCGATGCGCCGCTCGCGGCCCGGCGCGTCGGCGACGGAGACGCGCACCTGCCGGAACTCGCCGGCCGCCGCCTTCGCCGTCGGCACGTAGCTGACGACGTACTGCGTCCGCAAGTCCTTCGTGATCTCCTCGGCGATCTTCGGCAGCTCGGAGAGCGAGGTCGGGTAGAAGGCCCGCCCGCCCGTCTCCTTCGCCAGCCGGTCGAGCAGGTCGACGGCCTTGTCGCGCCGCGACTTCGAGATGAAGCCGCGCTCGCGCTCCAGCTCGTTGACGAAGCCGATGATGTAAATCTGCACGTCCTGCTCCTTGAGCGACTCGAAGAGCTGGTCGCGCTTGTAGAAGCTGGCGCGGTCTTCGCCGTCGGTGACGAGGATGAGCGCGCGGCGGCGCTTGTCTTCGAGCGGGTTCCCCTTCTTGTGCTGCGCGGCATGCTCGGCCGAGAGGTAGACGGCGTCGATGATGGCCGTCTGCCCGCCCTCGACGTACATGTCGTCTAAGGCGTCGCTGACCGACTGCTTGTCGGGCGTGAAGTCCTGCATGATCTTGATCTCGTCGGAGGAGACGAAGCGGACGACGAAGGTCTCGTCGCCGGGCTTGTTGCTCTCGACGATGGACTTGCCGGCCTCGATGACCTGATTGATCTGCGAGCGCAGGGAGCCGGAGTTGTCCACGACGAGGCCGTAGGAGATCGGCACCTCCTCGCGCGTGACGAACTCGATCTTCTGCTGGACGCCGTTCTCGAAGACGCGGAACTCCTCGTCGCGCACGTTGTCGACGGGGCGGTTGTTGCGGTCAACGACCCTCACCTGAAGGTTGACGAGGTTGGTCTCGACGCGGACGACGCTCTCGGGGTCGATCTCCTGCTCGCCGGCCTGCTCGTCGGGCTCGCCCTGCCGGATGGGCGGCGGCGTCTTGAGCTGCGGCGCGCCGGGCGGCGGCTCGATGCGCGGCCCCGCGTTGGGGGCCGGCGTCTGCGCGGGCCGGGCGGGCGGGGTCGGCGTCTGGCGCGCGGCCGGCTGCTGGCCCTGCGTCTGGCGCGCGGGCTGGGCCGGCGCGGCCTGCGTCCGGGCCGTCGTCTGGACGCGGCGCGGGCGCCCGTCCGTCTGCTGCGCGAGCGCGCCGGGCAGCGGCGTCAGGGCCAGCGCGAGGGCGCAGGCCGCGGGCGCGAGACGCCGCGCGCGCGCGCCGACGTGACCGGAGACTGATCGCTTCTTCATCTCGCCGTAAACCCCCAAAAAACAGATGTCAGATGTGAGATGTCCGATGTCAGTGGAGGACTAAAGACGGTTACTGACAGCGGGCGTCTGACATCTGACACCTGTAAAGATGCCGTACGGGCGGCGCGCGTTCGCCGCCCCCTTCAGCGCGGGCGGGCCGTCGCGTAGTAGCCCTCGCGGCCCCGCACGAAGAGGCGCGGGAAGCCGCGCGGCGGCTGCACCTTGATCTTGATCTTGTGCCACTTGCCGTCGTTGGCGAAGTTCGACGGGCGGTAGCCGATGGAGTATTGCGTGCGCAGCTCCAGCGCGATGCGCTCGAAGGTGTCGTTCATCTCGGCCGAGGTCGAGGGGAAGAACGCCTTGCCGCCCGAGACGCCGGACAGCTCTTCGAGGATGGCGCGGCCGGCGTAGCCGAGCGACGAGTCGTCGTGGTCGCTGACGATGCCGACGGCGTAGATGATGACGTCGGTCTCCTTGAGGAGCCGGCGCAGCTCGTTGAAGGTGTAGCGCGAGCTGTTGTCCTGCCCGTCCGAGATGAGCAGCACGGCCCGCTTCTGGTGCGTGCCGCGCGTGACGCGCTCGACGCCGAGGTAGGCGGCGTCGTAGAGCGCGGTCTGCCCCTTGGTCTGGACGAAGGTCAGCTTGTCGAGCAGGGCGTCGGAGTCGCGCGTGCGGTCGAGCAGGAGCTGGGCGCGGTTGTTGAAGCCGATGAGGAAGTATTCGTCGCGCGTGTGGCTCGTCTCGATGAAGCGCGTGAGCGCCTCGCGGGCGCGCGAAATCTTCTCGCCCGACATCGAGCCGGAGACGTCGAAGATGACGCCCAGAGAGACGGGCGCGTCCTCGTCGGAGAAGAAGGTGATCTCCTGCGGAACCTTCTCGTCGAGGACGGTGAAGGCGTGCTTGCCGAGGCCGGTCACGAAGCGGCCGTAGGTGTCGGTGACGGTGACGGTCAGGGTGATGAGGTCGGTGTGGACGATGACCGGCTTCTCGGGGTCGATGGTCTGGACGACCGGGCCGGCGGGCGAGGCGGGCGGCTTCTGCGCGGCCCCGGCCGGCGCGGCGGCCGCCGGGGCGG
>Ga0196977_1000219_pt1 | contig 34385 bp, 32 predicted proteins | sample S3v_1013CmetaG_FD_148634 | JGI IMG/M metagenome (GOLD analysis project Ga0196977, IMG submission 148634) | Soil microbial communities from Anza Borrego desert, Southern California, United States - S3+v_10-13C | ecosystem: Environmental > Terrestrial > Soil > Desert | place: USA: California... | reverse complement strand
GCCTCGCAGCTGCCGCGGGCGAGGTCGCGGACGCGGGCCATGTAGCTGGCGCGCTCCTGGACGCTGATCACCCCGCGGGCCTGGAGCAGGTTGAACACGTGGCTCGCCTCGACCGCCTGCTCGTAGGCGGCGATCGGGACGCCGTTCGCGAGGCAGTTGCGGCATTCGGCCTCGGCCTTGGCGAACAAGTCGAACAGCGCCGCGGTGTCGGCGACCTCGAAGTTCCACTGCGACATCTGCCGCTCGTTCTCGAGGAACACGTCGCCGTAAGTCACTCCCCGCCCGTTGAAGTCGAGATCGAACACGTTGTCCTTGTTCTGGATGTACATCGCCAGCCGCTCGAGCCCGTACGTCAGCTCGCCCGCGACCGGCTTGCAGTCGAACCCGCCCATCTGCTGGAAATAGGTGAACTGGGTCACCTCCATCCCGTCGCACCACACTTCCCAGCCGAGCCCCCAGGCGCCGAGCGTGGGAGATTCCCAGTCGTCCTCGACGAAGCGGATGTCGTGCTTCAAGGGGTCGATACCGATTGTCGCGAGGCTCTTGAGATAGAGGTCCTGCAAGTCGGGCGGGCTCGGCTTGAGGATCACCTGGTACTGGTAATAGTGCTGCAGCCGGTTGGGGTTCTCGCCGTAGCGCCCGTCGGTCGGCCGGCGGCACGGCTGGACGAACGCCGCGTTCCACGGCTCGGGCCCGAGCGCGCGCAAGGTGGTCGCGGGATGGAAGGTGCCCGCGCCCATGCGCATGTCGTAGGGCTGGAGGATCAGGCAGCCTTGCGCGCTCCAGTAGTCGTGGAGCGTCAGGATCATGTCCTGGAAGCTGCGCGCCGGGTCCCTGCTCATCGCCGCGCGGCCATGGCGCACGGCCCGAAACCCGTCAATGGCTGCAACCAGCGCTGGCTTTTTGTCAGGTAGTGTTGACATAGTCAGCGAATCGCGACATATAGTCGGGCATGCCTGACATTCCGTCAGGTACACACGACAAGGCAACAACGATGCCCCGATTCGCCAAGAAGCTGAACTCTCCAGTCGTGCACGACGTGATCTTCGCGCTGACGGGTGTCGGCAGCGTTCTTTTCCTGGCGCTCGCCTCGGGGCACGGGGCTCCGGCGATCGCCGCGACCGAGCCGCCGCTGCGCGCCGGCGCCACGCTCCTCGGATTGCTCGCGGCGGCCGTCACGATGGCCGCGGCGACGATGCGCGGCGAGCGCGGCAACCGGGACGAGTACGTCAATCAGACGCTTGCCAGGTCGGCGCTGATCGGAATGGTCGCGCTCGTCTTGAGCGCCTCGTTCTGGGAAGCGCTGTTCGCCGACAACGTCGGCCCGCTGCACGGCCTGACCGTGGTCGCGATGGCGCTCGGCGCGTGGTCGCTCGGCTACCTCTACACCCGCATTACAGGCACGGTTCGATGAACAACCGCCTCAAGGTCCTGCGCGCCGAGCGCAACTGGAGCCAGGCCGAGCTCGGGCTGCGGCTCGACGTCTCGCGCCAGGCCGTCAACGCGATCGAGACCGGCAAGCACGATCCCTCGCTGCCGCTGGCCTTCCGCATCGCCCGCCTGTTCAACGCATCGATCGAGGAGATTTTCAATGATGGCCATGAGTGAGGACCGGCGCGGCGAGGACCGCCCGGCCGGGGTGAAGAAAGTGGCGCTGGCGGTGCTGTTCGGCATGATCCTGCTGTTCGCCATCGGCGCGGTGATCGGCGCCGGCGTGGCCGTGCTCGAGCCGGGCAGCGATACCGATGTCCCTGTGGTCGCGCTGCTGGTCGCGGTCGCCATCGCCGCGGCGCTGCTCTCGCTGTGGGGGCTGATGAAGCTCAAGCCGTGGGCTGGCCCCGAGGAGCCGATGTCGCCCAACACCCGCAAGGCCAACAACCTGCTGATGCTGGCGGGCGTGCTCGGCGCGGTGCTCGGCGCGGTGTTGTCGCTCGGCGCGGTCAGCCTGGACGATCCGTTCGCGCTGTTCTCGAACGGCCCGATGCCGCCGGCGGTCGTCATCCCGGCGATCGCCGTCTGGCTGCTGATCGTGCCGGTGATCTCGTGGCACTGGCATCGCAGCATCGATGAGCACGAAGTGGAGGCCTACAAGTTCGGGGGGATCGCCGCGCTTTACCTGTACGCGTTCGTTACCCCGGCCTGGTGGCTCGCGTGGCGCGCCGGCCTGGTCCCCGCTCCCGAGACGATGGTCATCTATCTGGCGGTGATAGGTCTATTCGGGGCCGGCTGGTTCTGGCGCCGGTCCCGTTGAGCGCCTACATGCCCGCCGAATTCGAAGGACCACGCCGCATGAAGCTGAAGCGCCTGATTGCTTCCGCCACCGCCTTGTCGCTGGCCCTGGCCGGCTGCGCCACCGGGCCGCGCGTCGAGACGCCGCCGCCCGGCGCGGTGGCGGGGCCGGCGCTGTGGCGGGTGGCGGACAAGGACACGACGATCTACCTGTTCGGCACCGTCCACGCGCTGCCCAAGGACAAGGAGTGGTTCGACGCGCGGATCGCGCGGGCCTTCGCCGCCTCCGACGCGCTGGTGACCGAGGTCGACATCTCCGACGCCGCCGGCTCGGCGCAGGCGCTCCAGTCGGCCGGCATGCTGCCCGAGGGCCAGTCGCTGCGGGCGATGATGAGCGACGAGGACCGCATGGAGTACGAGGCGGCGCTGGTCGGCCTCGGCCTGCCGGTCGAGGCGCTCGACCGGCTCGAGCCGTGGTTCGCGGCGATGACGCTGTCGCTGCTGCCGCTGCTGCGCTCGGGCTACGACACGCAGAGCGGGGTCGAGATGTCGCTCGGCGGCAAGGCCGAGGGCAAGACGCGCGGCGCGCTCGAATCGCTCGACCAGCAGATCATGCTGTTCGACGGGCTGCCGGTGGGAGCGCAGCTGGCGTTCCTCGACGAGACAATCGAGAAGATGGACCAGGCCACCACCACGCTCGACGCGATGGTCGCCGAATGGGTCGAGGGCGACGCCGCCGAGCTGGCCAACCTGATGAACGCCGAGCTGACCGACCCGGTGCTCTATGCCCGGCTGCTGACCGAGCGCAACGCCAACTGGGCCGGGTGGATCGAGCGCCGGCTCGACCAGCCGGGGACGGTGTTCATCGCCGTCGGCGCCGGCCACCTCGCCGGCGCCGGGAGCGTGCAGGAGCAGCTGCGCCGGCGCGGCGTGAAGGTCACCCGCGTCTGGCGCTAGTCCGGCTCCTCCTGGCGCTGGCGGGCGCGGTGTGGCTCGCCGCCTGCGGCGACAGCGGGGCCCGCGAGCCCACCCCCGCGCTGTGGGAAGTCTCCGGGCCGCGCGGCGAGACCGGCTGGCTGTTCGGCACCGTCCACGCGCTGCCCGACGGCACCCGATGGCGCACGCCGCGGCTGGCCTCGGTGCTCGAGCGGACCGGCGTGCTGGTGGTCGAGGTCGCCAACCTCGGCGAGCCCGGCGCCGCGGCCGGCGCTTTCGCGGCGGTTGCCTCGAGCCCCGGCCTGCCGCCGCTGCTGAGTCGGGTCGCCCCCGCCGACCGCCCGGCGCTGGCGGCCGCGCTCGCGCGCGCGGGGCTGGCGGAGGCCGACTTCGCCGAGACCGAGAGCTGGGCCGCCGCGCTGCAGATCGCCAATGCGACGCGCGAGGGCGACAGCGGCAACGGCGTCGATCGCGCGCTGCTCGGCGAAGGCCTGCCGGTCATCGCGCTCGAAGGCTTCGCCGGGCAGTTCGCCATCTTCGACCGGCTGCCCGAGGCCGACCAGGCCGGGCTGCTGCAGGAAGCTGCGCGCGAGGACGGCCCGGCCGAGGAGCGCGCGCTGGTCGCTGCCTGGCTCGCCGGCGACCTCGCGGCGCTCGAGCGCGAGACGCGCGAGGGCATGCTCGCCGACCCCGAGCTGCGCGAGGCGCTGCTGACCGGGCGCAACCGCGCGTGGGCGGCGCGGATCGCCGAGCTGCTGCGCGCCGACCGGCGGCCGCTGGTGGCGGTCGGCGCCGGCCACATGCTCGGCCCGGACGGCCTGCCGGCGCTGCTCGCCGCGCGCGGCTATGCGGTCCGGCGCATCCAGTAACCCTTGCGCGGCGCGGTCATTTCGCCTAGGGGCGCGCGCTTCCCGTCATGGTCATCCCTGGAGGCGTGGCGGAGAAGCATACCTAACGCATTCGAAAGGCAACTGAGATGAGCGAAGCTCTGACCCTGCCGGCCGAGCTGCGCGAACGGGCTGGCAAGGGAGCCTCCCGTGCACTGCGTCGCGAAGGCCGTGTCCCCGCCGTGATCTACGGCGGCAAGGAACAACCCGTGGCGATCCACGTCGAGGCCAAGGAGCTGATGCGCCAGCTCGGCACCGGCCACTTCATGAACTCGATCGTGATGGTCGAGGTCGGCGGCCGGTCGGTGCGCGCCCTGCCCAAGGACGTCGCCCTGCACCCGGTCACCGACCGCCCGACCCATGTCGATTTCCTGCGGCTGTCGAAGGACGCCAAGATCCAGGTCGCCGTGCCGGTGGTGTTCGCCAACGAGGACGACAGCCCCGGGCTCAAGAAGGGCGGCGTGCTCAACATCGTCCGCCACGAGCTCGAGCTGGTCTGCGAATCGGACAAGATCCCCGACGAGATCTCGCTCGACCTCGCCGGGCTCGACATCGGCGATTCGATCCACATCAGCCACGTGACGCTGCCCGAAGGCTCGACGAGCGCGATCACCGATCGCGACTTCACCATCGCCACCGTGGTCGCCCCGTCGGCGATGAAGCAGGAAGCCGCGCCGGTGACCGAAGGCGAGGCCCCCGAAACCGAAGCGGAAGCCGAGGGCGAGGACGAAGCCGAGGGCTAATGGCCGCCTGAGCCCCTCCCCTTCAGGGGAGGGGTTGGGGTGGGGGCTGTCGATGGGGCACATGCCCCACCCCCGGCCCCTCCCCTGAAGGGGAGGGGAGACATGCAGCTCTGGGTCGGCCTCGGCAATCCCGGTCCGCAATACGCGATGCACCGGCACAACGTCGGCTTCATGGCGCTCGACGTGATCGCCGAGATGCACGGCTTCGGCCCGGTGCAGAAAAAGTTCCAGGGCTGGCTGCAGGAAGGCCGCATTTCCGGCATCCGCGTGCTGCTGTTCAAGCCGGCGACGTTCATGAACGAGAGCGGCCGCGCGGTCGGCGAGGCGCTGCGCTTCTACAAGCTCGAAATGGACGCGCTCACGGTGTTCCACGACGAGCTCGACCTCGCCCCGTTCAAGGTCAAGGTGAAGACCGGCGGCGGCACCGCGGGGCACAACGGGCTGCGCTCGATCGACCAGCACTTGGGGCCGGAATTCCGCCGGGTGCGCCTCGGCATCGGCCACCCGGGCCACAAGGCCCGGGTGACCGGCTACGTGCTCGGCAACTACGCCAAGGCCGAGATCGACCCGCTGACCGACATGCTCGCCGCGATCGGCGCCGAGGCCGAATGGCTCGCGCAAGGCGAGGACGCCCGCTTCATGAGCGACGTGGCGCTGCGCCAGCAGGACTGAGGCGATGGAGCGCATTCTCGTCCTCGGGCCGTGCGGGGCGGGCAAGTCGACGCTCGCGGCACGGCTCGGCGAGATGCTCGGGCTGCCGGTCGTCCACCTCGACAAGGAGTACTGGCGGGCCGGCTGGCGAGAGCCCGATCCGGCGGAGTGGCACTCGCGGGTCGAGCAGCTGATCGCCCGCCCGCGGTGGGTGATGGACGGCAACTACGGCAGCACCCTCGCCCGCCGGCTCGAGCGCGCGCAGATGGCGGTCAACCTCGACTATCCGCGGCGGGTGTTCTTCCCGCGCCTCCTGTGGCGCTCGCTCAGCCGGCTCGGGACCACCCGGCCCGACATGGCGGCGGGCTGCCCCGAGCGCCTCGACCCCGAGTTCCTGCGCTACGCCTGGCGCTATCGCAAGGACGTGCTGCCGCGGCGCGAGGCGCGGATCGCGCGATCGGGGCTCCCGGTGATCGACCTGAAGACACCGCGCGAGACCGCGGACTGGCTCGCCGCGGGCGCCCCGCTCGATATCGCCCGCCCGCGCCGGCCGGTCACAGCATGACCGTCGCCAGCGTCAGGAAGATGCCCATGCTGGTGACGTCGCTGGCGGTGGTCAGGAAGATGCTCGAGGCGGTCGCCGGGTCGGCGCCGAGCTTCTTCAGCGTCAGCGGGATCAGCGCGCCGGCGATGCCGCTGGCGGTGCACGCGGCGATCATCGAGACGAACACCACGAAGCCGAACCACAGGGGGCCCGGCTCGCCCTGCATGTTGGCGTAGATGTACATGCCCGCGCCGGCGGTCAGGCCGACGAGCGCGCCGTTGACCAGCCCGAGCAGCCCTTCCTTGCGCACCAGCCCCGCCTCGGCGCCCGGCTGCACGTCGCCGAGCGTCATCCCGCGCAGCGTGACCGCGAGCGCCTGGCAGCCGGTGTTGCCCGTCTGCCCGGCCATCACGGGGAGGAACACCGCGAGGATGACGAGGCGGCTCAGGGTATCCTCGAACACCCCGACGACCGCGGCGGCGACGAACGCGGTCAGCAGGTTGATCTGCAGCCACGGGTGCCGCAGCCGCAAGCTGCGCATGACCGGCGTGCCCAGCCGCTCCTCCTTCTCGACGCCGACCATCGCGCCGGCCTGGGCGCTGATCTCGACCGCGCGGTTGGCGAACAGCTCCGGCCCGCGCACCAGGCCGACGAGGCGGCCGCCGGCGTCGACCACCGGATAGACCGGGAAGTGCTTGTACAGCGCGGCGCGCAGCGCATCGTCGAGCGGCATGTCGCGCTCGAGCACGAACAGGTCGCGCAGCATGATCGATTCGAGCGTGTCCTCGGGCTTGGCGAGCAGCATCTCGCGCATCACCACCAGGCCCAGGAGGCGCCCGCCGTCGTCGACCACGTAGAGGTAGGTGACGAAGGCGGTCTTGACCTGCTCGCGCAGCTGCTCGGTCGCCTCGGCCACGGTGGTGCCCGGCTTGAACACGCCGACCGGCGGCGACATCAGGCTGGCGACGGTGGGATCGTCGTTCTTCCGGGTCGCGACCGGCTCCGGCACGACCGGCTCGGGTGCGGCAACGGCTACTGCGGCATCGCTCATGGCTAGCTCCCCCTCGACGGCAAGTTAGCGCGCGTGCCGGATCGTGCAATCCGGAACTCGCGGCCCCGCACTGGCCAACCGCGGCGCGCTCGGCTAGGGGCCGCGGCCTGTCACCATTTCCGGAGCTTTCGATGGGTTTCCGCTGCGGGATCGTCGGCCTGCCGAACGTCGGCAAGTCGACCCTGTTCAACGCCTTGACCGAGACGCAGGCGGCGCAGGCCGCCAATTATCCGTTCTGCACGATCGAGCCCAACGTCGGCCAGGTCGCCGTGCCCGACGAGCGGCTCGAGCGGATCGCGGCGATCGCCAGGTCGGCCAAGGTCGTGCCGACCCAGCTCGCCTTCGTCGACATCGCCGGGCTGGTCAAAGGCGCCAGCCAGGGCGAAGGGCTCGGCAACCAGTTCCTCGGCAACATCCGCGAGGTCGATGCGATCGTCCACGTGCTGCGCTGCTTCGAGGACGACGACATCCAGCATGTCGCCAACAAGGTCGATCCGATCGCCGACGCCGAAGTGGTCGAGACCGAGCTGATGCTGGCCGACCTGGAGAGCCTCGAGAAGCGCGTGCCGGCGGCGCAGAAGCGCGCCACCGGCGGCGACAAGGACGCGAAGGTCGCCGCGAGCGTGCTCGGCCAGGCGCTCGAGCTGCTGCGCGAGGGCAAGCCGGCGCGGCTGACCGAGCCGAAGGGCGACGACGAGGCGCGCGTGTTCGCGCAGGCGCAGCTGCTCACCGCCAAGCCGGTGCTGTACGTCTGCAATGTGGCCGAGGAGGACGCCGCCAGCGGCAACGCGCTGAGCGAGCAGGTGTTCGCCAAGGCGCGCGCGGAAGGCGCCCAGGCGGTCGTGGTCTCGGCGGCGATCGAAGCCGAGCTGGTGGCGATGGAGCCCGGCGAACGCACGCAGTACCTCGCCGAGCTGGGACTGTCCGAAACGGGCCTCGCGCGCGTGATCCAGGCCGGCTACCGGCTGCTCGGGCTGCAGACCTTCTTCACCGCCGGCCCCAAGGAGGCGCGCGCGTGGACGTTCCACGCCGGCGCGCGGGCACCGCAGGCGGCCGGCGAAATCCACACCGATTTCGAGCGCGGCTTCATCCGCGCCGAGACGATCGCCTTCGACGACTACGTCGCGCTCGGCGGCGAGGCGGGCGCGCGCGGGGCCGGCAAGCTGCGCCAGGAAGGCAAGGACTACCTGGTCCAGGACGGCGACGTGATGCTGTTCAAGTTCAACGTGTGACGCGAAAGCGGCGCGGAAGGCACAAGCCTCCCGCGCCGCTCGTCACGCCGCTGCGTGATGAAGCCGGTCGCTAGGCGCGGCTGCTGACGTAGGCGCTCCACATCCGGGCGACGGCAGCGCGGGCCCCCGACACCTGCTCGAACGTGGCGCGCGCGTCGGCCAGCTTGTTCTGGCGGACCTGGGCGATGCCGAGGCGGGTGAGCACCTCGTCGCGGTCGATCCCGCCCTTTTCCAGCGCCAGCTTGAACATCTCCTCGGCCTCGCCGAACGATTCGAGCGCCAGGTAGACCTCGCCGGCGTTGCGCGCGGCGCGGCCGTTGGCGGCTCCGCGGGCTTCGGCGGCATAAGCCGAGGCGTCGCTCCGCTCCTCCGCCATGCGCTCGTCGACGATGCGCTTGACGTCGGCGTAGTATTCGTCGCCGCTGGCGAACACGCCGGCGCTGAGGCCGGCGGCCAGCACGCGCGACACCTCGCTGGCGTTCACCCGCGGATCGGCCGCTTCGATGTAGCGCTCGTAGGCGCGCCGGTCGGACAGCGCGTCGGTCAGCGCCATCAGCCGCAGCAGGTCGAGCTGGGCCTTGGGCTCGAGCGTGTTGACCTGGGCGATGACCGTGATCGCGTCGCGCCAGTTCCGCTCGGTCGGGCTGTGCCTGACGAGCAGCGCCGACAGGCGGTTGGCCTCCTCGGACATCTGCTGGTCGAGCGCCACCTGCAAGGCGCGCCTGAGCCAGACCTCCGGGACTTCCTGGCCGGCGGCGGCGCGCTGCTGCACGAGGCCTTCGAGATAGGCGATGCCGGGCTGGAACTGGCCTTCCTTGAAATAGGATTCGGCGGTGAGCCCTTCGGCGTTGCCGGCGGTGTAGCCGCCCGTCCGCGCCGCCTGCAGCAGCTGGCGCGCCTTGGCCCACTGCTGGGCGTCGTACGCGGCTTCGCCGAGGTGGTAGCTGAGCTCGGCCGCGGCGACCCGGGTCGCCTTGCCGCTCTGCAGCATCAGCTCCATGCCCTGGAGCTGCAGCGCGCGGTCCCGCAGCTTGAGCCCGAGGACGTAGCTCGCGCTGCCGGTCAGGTAGCGGTCGTCGGCGGTCTGCGCCGCGGCCAGCAGCGCCGGGAGCTGCGCCTTGGCCGCGGCGAAGTCGCCGGCCGTCGCGTAGGCGATGTCGGCCACCGGCTGGTAGACCTTGTTGAATTCGCGCGAGGGGGTCAGGTCCGGCTGCTCCTGCGCCATCGCGGCGCTGCCGGTGGCCGCGGCGCCGATCACCGAGCCGCCCGCCAGGGCGACGGCCATGGCGACGGCGGAACCCAGCCCCCGCAGGGACTGGCGGCGCGCGGAAAAGGACATGCGAAGCATCTTTCGGGACTCTCCTGTTGGGGTAGCGCCCCATTCCGGGGGCCGGTTCGTGTTCGGCCGCGGTCCTTAGGAGAAACGCGGAAAATTGCAATTCGGTCCTAGTAATCCGGCCCTGAATGCCGATTTAACCATGGCCGCGCCCGCCGTTCATCCGGGCCGCCGAGCAGGCGGCTTGAACGGTGGAAAAAGGGCCGCTCGCGCCCTGCCTTGCGGCCCTTACGCTGGCCTGCCGACAGGGGATGGCCTAGGGCATTTGCGACAAGACGAAACGACGATCAGACGGGTTAACCGCGCCAGTGAACGACACCACCGACACCCTCGAGCCGCCGACCGGGCCGGGCGAGTTCGAACGCATCGACATCGTCGATGAGATGAAGACCTCGTACCTCGATTACGCGATGAGCGTGATCGTGAGCCGCGCGCTGCCCGACGTGCGCGACGGCCTCAAGCCGGTCCACCGGCGGATCCTGTGGACCTGCCAGGAAGGCGGCTTCGTCGCCGGCCGGCCTTACCGCAAGTCGGCCAAGATCGTCGGCGACGCGATGGGCAACTACCACCCGCACGGCAACCAGGCGATCTACGACGCGCTCGCGCGCATGGCGCAGTGGTGGTCGATGCGCGTGCCGCTGATGGACGGCCAGGGCAACTTCGGCTCGATGGACCCCGACCCGCCGGCGGCGGAACGCTACACCGAGGCGCGCCTCGCGCGGCCGGCGATGCTGCTGCTCGACGACATCGACAAGGACACGGTCGACTTCGTCCCCAACTACGACGGCTCGCGCCAGGAGCCGGCGGTGCTTCCCGCGCGCTTCCCCAACCTGCTGGTCAACGGCGCCGGCGGCATCGCGGTGGGCATGGCGACCAACATCCCGCCCCACAATCTCGGCGAGGTGATCGACGGCTGCCTGGCGTTCATCGACAATCCGGCGATCACCACCGAAGAGCTGATCGAATTCATCCCCGGCCCGGACTTCCCGACCGCGCCGCTGATCCTCGGCAGCGCCGGCAGCCGCGCGGCCTATACCAGCGGGCGCGGCTCGATCCTGCAGCGCTGCCGCCACGTGCTCGAGGAGGGGCGCGGCGAGCGCCAGTCGATCGTGCTGACCAGCATCCCCTACCAGGTCGGCAAGGCCGGGCTGGTCGAGAAGATCGCCGAGGCGGCCAAGGACAAGCGGATCGAGGGCATCTCCGACATCCGGGACGAGTCCAACCGCGACGGCGTGCGCGTGGTCATCGACCTCAAGCGCGACGCGACCGCCGAGGTCGTGCTCAATCAGCTGTGGCGCCACACCCCGGCGCAGGCGAGCTTCCCGGCCAACATGCTGGCGATCCGCGGCGGCCGGCCCGAGACGCTGGCGCTACGCGACATCATCCAGGCGTTCATCCAGTTCCGCGAGCAGGTCATCACGCGGCGCACCAAGTTCGAGCTCAACAAGGCGCGTGACCGCGCGCACATCCTGCTCGGGCTGGTGGTCGCCGTGTCGCACCTCGACGAGGTGGTGGCGATGATCCGCGGCTCATCGAACCCGGCCGAGGCGCGCGCGAAGCTGCTCGCGCGCGAATGGCCGACCGGCGAGATCAGCCCCTACCTCGCGCTGGTCGAGGCGGTCGAGCCCGACCTCGGCGCGGCCGAAGGCCATTACCGCCTGTCCGAAGTCCAGGTGAAGGCGATCCTCGACCTGCGGCTCCACCGCCTCACCGCGCTCGGCCGCGACGAGATCGGCGCCGAGCTCAAGGAGCTCGCGGTCGCGATCGCCGAATACCTCGAGATCCTCGGCGACCGCCGCCGGCTTTACCAAGTCATGCGCGAGGAACTGAGCGAGATCCGCGAGACCTTCGCCACCCCGCGCGTCAGCGAGATCGCGCCGGCGTGGGACGGGATCGAGGACGAGGACCTGATCGAGCGCGACGAGATGGTCGTCACGGTCACGCTCGACGGCTACATCAAGCGCACCCCGCTCTCGACCTTCCGCGCCCAGCACCGCGGCGGCAAGGGCCGCGCCGGGATGGCGACCAAGGACGAGGACGCGGTGTCCGAGATGTTCGTCACCAGCACCCACAACCCGGTGCTGTTCTTCTCGACCGCGGGCAAGGTCTATCGCCTCAAGGTCTGGCGCCTGCCCGAAGGCGGGGCCAACACGCGCGGCCGGCCGATCGTCAACCTGCTGCCGGCGCTCGATCCGGGCGAGACGATCGCCGCGGTGCTGCCGCTGCCGGAGGACGAGGAGACGTGGGGCGCGCTCAGCGTGGTCTTCGCCACCGCCAAGGGCAGCGCGCGCCGCAACAGCATGGACGCCTTCGCCAACATCCCGTCGAACGGCAAGTACGCGATGCGCTTCGAGGAAGGCAGCGAGGACCGCCTGATCGGCGTGGCGCTGCTCGATTCGGGCGACGACGTGCTGCTGGCGAGCCGCCAGGGCAAGGCCATCCGCTTCGCCGCCGACGACATCCGCGAGTTCCAGAGCCGCACCTCGACCGGCGTGCGGGCGATGAGCCTGAAGCCCGACGACGAGGTCGTGTCGCTGTCGATCCTCCATCGTGTCGGAGTGAGGGACCAGGAAGAGCGCGAGGACTATCTGCGCTATGCGCCGTGGAAGGCGGAGAAGGACGGCGAGCCCGACATCGCGCCGGAGCGCTTCGCCGAGCTGGCGGAGAAGGAGCAGTTCATCCTCACCGTCTGCGCCAACGGCTACGGCAAGCTCAGCTCGGCCTACGAGTACCGGCGCACCGGGCGCGGCGGCCAGGGCATCGTCAACATCGACAACATCGAGCGCAACGGGCCGGTGGTGGCGAGCTTTACCGCGACCAAGGCCGATCAGCTGATGCTGGTGACCGACCAGGCCAAGCTGATCCGCATCGGGCTCGATTCGCTGCGCGTGATCGGCCGCAGCACCGCGGGGGTGAAGCTGTTCGACGTGGCCGACCAGGAGCATGTCGTCAGCGCGGTGCGCCTCGACGAGCAGGAAGAGCCCGAGAACGAGGCCGAGGAGATGATCGTCGAGGAAATGGCCGCGCGCGGCAGTCCCGAGACGCAGCCCGAGCCGACGCCCGACCGAGACGACAGCGAGGAAGCCTAGCCGAGCCGCTCGCGGAACCAGGCGGCGACTTCCTCCTCGGCAAGGTCGCCGGCCGCGAGCTGTTGCATCATCACCGTGGCCTCCGCCTTGTCGAAGACCAGCTCGGCACCGTTCAGCCGCAGAAACAGGCGGGCAGCGACCCATGCGGTGCGCTTGTTCCCGTCGACGAAGGGATGGTTCCTAGCGATGCCGAAGGCATAGGCCGCCGCCAGCGCGGCAAGATCCGGCGCGCCGTAATGAAGCAGGTTCTGCGGCCGGGCCAAGGCGCTTTCGAGCAGACCTCTGTCTCGGGTTCCCGCGCCACCACCGTGCTCGGCCAACTGGCGGTCATGGACGGCTTCGGCGTACTCGAGGGTAACCCAGGCGATCTCGCTCATTTGGCGAGGACGCGAAGGATATCGCGATCCTCGTGCATGATCTCCTCGGCGAGCGCCATCGCGCGGGCGAATTCGGGATCGTACTTGCCGATCGTGTACTCGCCGTTGGGCCGCTCGACCAGGTGCAGCTCGTCGCCCAGCTCGGCCCGGAGCCTGGCCAGCACTTCCTTCGGAAGGATGATGCCGGTCGAGTTGCCGACCTTGATGAGCTTGGCTTTGTTCATACGGGTGTTATAACTGCTGTTCCGATAATTTCAACCCCTTGACCCTCACGCTGCGTGAGGGACTATCAGCCGTCCTCGCGGAAGGACGACGACCATGGCAACCTACACCGTCAAGCAGCTGGCCCGGCTCTCCGGAGTCTCGGTGCGCACGCTGCATCACTACGACGAGATCGGGCTGCTCAAGCCGTCGTTCGTCGGCGAGAACCGCTATCGCTACTACGGGCGCGACGAGCTGCTGCGCCTGCAGGACATCCTGTTCCATCGCGAGCTGGGCGTGCCGCTGCAGGAGATCGCCAAGCTGCTCGCGCGCGAAGGACGCGATCGGGTGGCGATTCTTTCGGAGCACCGCGCACTGCTGGCCGAACGGATCGGGCGCTCTCGCCGGCTCCTCACCACGATCGACCGCACGATCGCGGAGCTGAATGGAGCAGGCGCGATGAAGGACAAGGATTTGTATCACGGCTTCGCGCCGGAAAAGCAGGCCGAATACGAGGACTGGCTGGTCGATAACTATGGCGATGCGATGCGTCACCGGATCGCGCAGTCGCAAGCCGCCGTCGGCAAGATGGGCCCGCAAGGCATGGCCGCGGCGATGGCCGAGTGCGCCGCGGCGGAGGACGCGCTGGTCGAGTGCTTTCGCGCCGGCACTGCTGCGGATGCGGCCGGCGTCGAGCTGGCGCTCGAACGTCATCGCGCCTGGGTCGGCACGATGTGGGGCCGTGAGTGCCCTCGGGAGGGTTACGGCGGGCTTGCCGATCTCTACTTGGCCCACCCCGACTTCCGCGCCCGCTACGAAGCGCGCGGCGAGGGCTTCACCGCCTGGCTGACGGCGGCGATGAAGGCTTACGCCGCGCGCGCCTAGTCGTTGGCCACGATACGCAACTCGGGGTCGCGCTTGCGCAAGGTCTGCGCGACCCCGGTGGCGATCAGCAGTTGGCCGAGGTAATAGACCGGCCAGACCAGGATCTGCGGCACGATGTGGCCCTGCAGCGGCCCCATCTCGGCGAACAGCAGCAGGTCCGACAGCAGGAACAGCACCGCCCCGGCGCCGACGCGGTAGCGCGGGAACACGCTCGCCCAGGCGCTCGCGGCCATTGCCCCCAGCGCCAGCGCGTAGAGCGCGACGTTGGCGGCCTGGCCGCGGTCGGCGGGCATGAACCAGGCGATCACCGGCGTCAGCAGCAGCATCGCCGAGACCGCCCACTTCTGGCTCGGCGTCAGTCGAGGGCGGCGGTTGCGCAAGTAAGCCCCCATCGCCATCACGTGATAGGCGAAGAACAGCAGCCCGCCCACCAGCCGGTCGGTCGCGATCTCGAGCGCCATGTCGCCGAGCGCGGCGGCGCCGAACGCCCACGCCAGCAGCCGCGCGTCGGGGCTCGCATGGCGCTGCCACAAGTAGATCGCCAGAAGGCCGACCGCAGCGCCCTTCAGCGGGATCAGGTACAGCTCGGGCCACGGCCCCCAGCGCAAGTAATAGAACCCCAGCGCGGCGGCGATGCTGGCGAGCAAGAGCGGGCGTTTCTCGGCAAGGGCGCGCCTGGGCATGGCTTTCCTTGACGCCTCGGGGCGTCCGGAGCAAGCGCACCGGCATGGCGCATGACGTCCACATCATCGGCGGTGGGTTGGCCGGCAGCGAGGCGGCGTGGCAGCTCGCCCGGCGCGGCGTGAAGGTGCGGCTGTCGGAGATGCGCGGCGGCGGCGGCTCGACCCCCGCGCACCAGACCGAGGGGCTCGCCGAGCTGGTCTGCTCGAACAGCTTCCGCTCCGACGATCACGCGCACAACGCCGTCGGCCTGCTGCATCACGAGATGCGGCGGCTGGATTCGCTGGTGATGCGCGCCGGCGAGGCGGCGCGGGTGCCGGCCGGCTCGGCGATGGCGGTCGACCGCGACGCGTTCAGCCGCGAGGTGCAGCGCGCGCTCGAGGCTCACCCCGCCATCGAGATCGTGCGCGAGACGGTCGACGCGCTGCCGGAGAGCGGACTGACCATCGTCGCCACCGGCCCGCTCACCGCCGCCTCGCTGGCCGACAGTATCGGCCGCGCGACCGGCGCCGACAGCCTCGCCTTCTTCGACGCCATCGCGCCGATCGTGCACCGCGACAGCATCGACATGGATGTGTGCTGGATGGCGGCCCGGTGGGACAAAGGCGGCAAGGATTACATCAACTGCCCGATGGACAAGGAGCAGTATCTCGCCTTCCACCAGGGCCTGCTCGACGGGGAGAAGACCAGCTTCAAGGAGTGGGAAGCCGACACCCCCTATTTCGAGGGCTGCATGCCGATCGAGGTGATGGCCGAGCGCGGGGTCGACACCTTGCGCTACGGGCCGATGAAGCCGGTCGGGCTCGACAATCCGCATTGGGCGACGCCCGAGCATCCCAACGGCCGCTGGCCTTACGCGGTCGTCCAGCTGCGCCAGGACAACAAGCTCGGCACGCTGTGGAACATGGTCGGCTTCCAGACCAAGCTCAAGCACGCCGAGCAGGTGCGGCTCTTCCGCACCATTCCCGGGCTCGAGAACGCCGAGTTCGCCCGGCTCGGCGGTCTGCACCGCAACACCTTCCTCAACTCGCCCACGCTGCTCGACCGGCAGCTGCGCCTGAAAAGCGCGCCGCACATCCGCTTCGCCGGCCAGATCACCGGCTGCGAAGGCTACGTCGAAAGCTCAGCGGTGGGCTTGCTGGCGGGGATGATGGCCGCCGCCGAGCTGTCGGGCGGCGAGTGGTCGCCCCCGCCCCGCACCACCGCGATGGGCGCGCTGCTGGCGCACATCACCGGCGACGCGGAGGCGGACAGCTACCAGCCGATGAACGTCAACTTCGGGCTGTTCCCGCCGCTGCCCGAAGTGAAGAAGAAGCAGCGCAAGGAAGCCTATACCGAGCGCGCCAAGGCCGATTTCGGGGCGTGGTCAAGCGCGCGCAACCGTGTCTCGACTGCGCTCGACCCGAACGGAGATTCTCCTGAACCCCGTTCGTGTCGAGCGCAGGCACCGAGCGAAGCCGAGGTGCCGTAGTCGAGACACGCTCGCGCAACGATCAGCAATTGCACCGCGGCGTCCGGCTCGGCCGCGGCGCGGTGGTGGCGAACTCCTTCGGCGTCAGCTCGCGGTCACCGTCGGCATCGGCGCTGTCGAAGCGCTCGGCGGTGGTCACCGCCCATTCCTCGAAAGTCAGCAGGTTGTTGCCGTCCTTGTCGAGCTTGCGGAAGGCGTCGGTCCGGGTCGACAGCATCTCGCTGCGGGTGATGCGCTGGTCGCGATCGCGGTCGTAGCGGAAGAAGCGCTGCTGCTCGCGGGTCAACTCGGTCGCTTCGGGCGGCGCGGGGCCCCGCAAGCCGTCGACGTCGGCGCTCGGCAGGCCCGTCGGAGCGGCGGCGGGCGGTGCGGCCGGCGGCGGCGCGCCGCGCTCGACCTCGGCCCGGCCCTGCAGCCAGAACAGCCCGACGGCGACCAGCAGCAAGCTGACGAAAGCGCCCAGCACCATCCGGTTCACGGCTGTCGTCCTCCCTTGTCGCGTCGCGGCTTACGCTAGCGCCCGGTGAAACCGATCCGCAAGGCCGCAAGCGTGCTGCGGGGGCCGGCGAGCAGCGGCCCCCCGCCGCGCGCGAGCGCCGCCCGGCCGAGCCCGGCCAGCACCGCGAGCGGGCGCAGCGCGGCAGGCAGGCGCGCGGGCGGCGGCAGGCCGCGGGCATGTTCGACCACCCGCGCGCGCTCGTCGCCGTCCGACAGGTTCGCGGCCAGATCCGCCAGCGCCCACACCCGGCCGGCGGCGGCGGCATGCTCGGCCGGGCCCGCCGCGAGCTCGCCGGCGAGGCCAGCGAACGCCTGCCCTCGCCCGTCCCCGAACTCGACGATGGCCGAGCGCGTCAGCTCGTCGCCGAGCAGCGCTTCCCAGGCGCTCGCCAGCGGGGCCAGACACGCCGGTTGCCGCCAGCAGCGCAAGGCCTCGAGCAGGGGCTCGCCGCGCGGCCACTCCGCTTGCGGGCGGGCGAGCATGTCGCGCCACCAGGCCAGGCGCAGCTGCGCGGCGATCGGCTCGCGCCGGGCGCGCAGGATGGCGCCGAGCCGCGCGTCGAGCGCCAGCAGCGCCAGCGTCGCCGGCCGGGCGCTCGCCGGCGCGTAAGCCAGCGCGAGTCGCTGCGGCGGCGGCAGGTCGGCGGCGAGGTCGGTCGACATCCGCCCGGGCATCGCGGCACCGGCGCGGCCAAGTCAACCCGCCGCGGCACGAGGCGGGCGTTGAGGATTCCTTAACCCTGCCAATGCACGGTCCGATTACCAAGGGGCACTACGGGTGCACTCTCAACTATTTGCGGCAAGAGGCGGGTGATCCAAATGCGCAGCTTTCTACGCCGAAAACTGAACGGCCTGGCCCGTTGCACCAGCGGCAACGCCATGCTGCTCGTCGCGCTCGGCATGCCGGTGCTGATCGGCGGGACCGGCTTCGCGGTCGACACCGCGCAGTGGTACATGTGGAAGGGCGAGCTGCAGTACGCGGTCGACCAGGCCGCCATCGCCGGGGCCTGGGCGCGCACCAAGGACGAGACCGAGGCCAGCTACGCCACCCGCGCTCAGCAGGAATATGCGGCCAACCTCGCCCAGACCGACGCGATCGCGTCGGCCGCCGCGGTATCGCTGCAGAACTACGCCACCGGCACGCAGAACAGCGTCGTGGTGAGCGCCTCGGCCACCCGGAAGCTGCCGTTCTCGTTCTTCCTGACCGGGCAGACGACCACCGTCCGCGTCCGCGCCCAGGCCGCGTTCGAGGAAGGCACGACCTTCACCAGCTGCCTCGTGGCGGTCGACGAGCATGCCTCGGGCGCGGTGACCATCGGCGGCAGCGCCGAGTTCATCGCCGGCTGCGGCATCATGGCGATGTCCGACTCGGCCACCGCGATCACCGTCAACGGCAACCCGACCATCGAAGCGGGCTGGCTGCTCGCCGCCGGGCAGATCGACGACTGGTTCGACGACCCGAACAACTCCGACGACACGATCCTCGAAAACCAGGACAACCTGGTCGATCCGTTCGCCGAGCTCGATCCGCCGGCTCCGGCCGCGAGCCAGGTCGAGCGCGAATACGCGTGTCCGGACGGCGAGGAGGCGGAAGACAGCTACATCGCGGATTCGGTGACCACCCGCACGCAGATCACCTATCGCTACTTCACCAAGAGCGGAAACAACTACAACTCCACGAGCTACAACGGGCCAGCCAAGAAGGCGAACGTCGACACCACGGAAACGGCGACGAACGTCACTCTGGCGGAGCTGCCGGCCGATCCGAACGGCACCTATGTCACCGGTCCGACCGATTCCGGCTACGTCCAGGTCGACGGCTCGGGCAACAGCAAGATCTTCGAGAAGTCGACCACGACCCTGACGAAGACTTACGTCAACGCACACCTGGTCACCGCAGAAGGATCGGGCGACACCGCGGTGCTGCTGCCCGGGACCTACCCGGACCTGACGATGGCCTGCGACACCGTATTCACCTCGGGCGTCTATATCCTCGATGGCGGCAGCTTCGTGGTTCACGCCCAGCACGACGTGACCGGCGCGGGCGTGATGTTCGTGCTCAAGAACGGCGCCGGGATCGTCATCAACGGCGGGGCCAGCGTCAACCTCACGGCGATGACCGTGTCGGAGCTCGAGGCGGCGGGGATCGGCCACGACGACGCGGTGCTGCTCGACGGCATGCTGATTTTCGAGGACCCCGATTCGGAGGGCAACGCGCACAACAAGATCAACGGCAACGCGTCGACGATCCTCAACGGCGCGGTTTACCTGCCGGTCAGCAACCTCGACTTGCGCGGCTCGGCCGGCGTGACGAGCCAGTGCCTGCTGCTGGTGGCCTCGACGATCTCGCTGTCGGGCAACGTGTCGATGGAAAGCTTCTGCCCGGCCGGCATGACCGAGGACGACGAAGTGGCGACCACGCAGTCGCGCGTCAGGCTGGTGTCGTGATCCGCCTCGCCGCCCGCCTGCCTTTCGCCCGGCTGCTGCGCGACCGCCGCGGCACGATGGCGATCGAGACCGCCATCGTCGCCCCGATGCTGATCGCGCTCAGCATCGGCGGCTTCGAGGTGAGCTCGATGGTGACGCGCCAGAGCGAGCTGCAGTCGGCCGCCGCCGAGGCGGTCGCGATCGTCATGGCGGCAACGCCCGAAACGCAGACGCACATCGACCAGATCGAGGCCGTCGTCGAAGGCTCGTCGGGCATTCCCGAAGCCGACGTCACCTTCGCCACCAAGTACCGCTGCGGGACGGCGACCACGCTGATCGTCGACGCGGCCACGTGCGCCGACGAGGACACGCTGTCGACCTTCATCGTGATCGAGATGACCGACCGCTACACCCCGGTGTGGGCCCAGTTCGGGATCGGCGAGCGGCTCGACTACAACGTCCAGCGCACGGTGCAGATCTCGTGATCCGGCGCCTGCCCCGCCTGCTCCGCGACCGACACGGCGCCGCCGCCGTCGAATTCGGCCTGCTCGCGCCCGCGTTCCTGCTGATGTTCCTCGGCGTGCTGCAGGTCGGCGTCGGCCTGCATGCCTACAATTCGCTGCGCAACGTCTCGTCCGACACCGCGCGGCAGGTCTCGGTGCAGTACCAGACCGACAACCGGCTGAGCAATTCGCAGATCCGCTCGGTCGGCATCGCCAACGCCACGACCGCGCCGTACCTGCTCAAGACCGACCGGCTCACGGTCACCGCCGACGATGCCGCGACGCAGCGCGTGCCCAACGCCCGCGAAATCACGCTGCGCTTCCAGTACCGCGTGCCGACGTTCCTCGAGTTCGCCGGCATCCAGGGCCCGCAGCTCAGCTACGCGCGGCCCATCTTCGTCTCGCTGGGCTGACGCCCTTTACCAGAAAGTCGGCCGAATCTGCGGGATAGCGCCGCGAGATCACGCCAATTTAACCAGTTCCGTTGGCGATACGATTACGGCGCGTGCCGTAAGCGTCGGAGCATGACGGGATTCCCGCCCCCTGCCGCGCCGCAGCCGACCGGGCTCCTCGCGCGCCTGCTCCACGACCGCGCGGGCAACACGCTGGCGATGGTCGCCGCCGCGCTGTTCCCGCTGCTGGCCCTGGTCGGCGGCGGCATCGACATCGGCCGCGGCTACATCTCGCAAACCCGGCTGCAGCAGGCCTGCGACGCCGGCGTGCTCGCCGCGCGCAAGCGCCTCGGCACCGAGGCGGCGGTGAGCGGCGAGATCCCCGACGACGCGGCCGAAGCCGGCGTGCGCTTCTTCAACCTCAACTTCCAGAACGGCTCCTACGGCTCGCAGGAGCGCGCCTTCGCGATGACCCTGGAGGAGGATTACTCGATCACCGGCCGCGCCTCGGTGAGCGTGCCGACGACCCTGATGGCGATCTTCGGCAAGCCCGCCATGCCGGTCACCGTCGAGTGCCAGGCGCAGCTCAACATGGCCAACACCGACATCATGATGGTGCTCGACGTGACCGGCTCGATGGCGCAGATCAACTCCGGCGACAGCGTCACCCGCATGGAGGCGCTGAAGGCGACCGTGCGCAACTTCTACGACCAGCTGGCCGCCGCCGCGCCCGCGACCACCCGCATGCGCTTCGGCTTCGTGCCTTATTCGACCAACGTCAACGTCGGCCACCTGTTGGCGGACGGCTGGGTCAACACGGCGTGGAACTACCAGTCGCGCGAGCTGGTCGTCTCGCTCGGCCCGCTGACGACGCGGACCTATGACCGCAACTGGACCTACAAGAGCGGCACCAGGGGCGCGGTGACGACGCTGTCGAGCTATCCCGCGACGCTGCATCCGGCGACGCCGGCGAGCAGCTACATCGATGCCAACGAGCGCGTCGTCAACGTGCCGGCCACCCCGGCGCGCTACACGTGCGACGGCGGCACGCCGGCCGGCACCTTCACCCGCAACGACGTCAAGCTGAGCACCTCGACCGAGCCGTTCGCCGGCCCACCGGCGGGCGTCCGCCGGATCGACCTCTACCAGCGCACCGAGAACGGCACCAGCAACTGGACCGAACGATCGGGAGCGACCTGCTACGTCCGGTCGCAAACGTACGACCAGTACGTGCAGACCTTCGAGCGGGTGACCGATCCCTACCAGACCAACATCAACCAATGGCGCTACGACCGCCTGGCGCGCGATGTCAGCAACTGGCGCACCGAGAGCAATGGCTGCATCGAGGAGCGCGCGACGTACGAGATCGACGACTACAACAGCGTCGACCTGACGCGGGCGCGCGACCTCGACCTCGACCTGGTGCCGACGTCGGACGCGGCGACCAAGTGGTCGCCGATGTATCCCAACATCGTCTACGCGCGCTCGATGCTGTACAACGGCACGGGCAGCTTCACCCCGGCGCAGAAGGTCACCAACGCCGAGTACGTCAACCCGAACCTGATCGGCCTGGCGGCGTGCCCGGCGCGCGCGCGCAAGCTGGCGACGATCACCTCGGCCGAGCTCGAGGCCTACCTCGCGACGCTCGTTCCGACCGGGGCGACCTATCACGACATCGGCATGATCTGGGGCGGGCGGCTGCTGTCGCCGACCGGCCTGTTCGCGTCGGAAAACGCCGACGTCAGCCGCACCCGGCCGAGCACCCGGCACCTGATCTTCCTGACCGACGGCGAGACCGCCCCGCGCGACCTGTCGTATTCGTCCTACGGTCTCGAGCCGCTCGACGGTCGCCGCTGGTCGCTGACCTCGGGGATGACGCTCACCCAGCACGTCGAGAACCGCTTCGCGTTCGCCTGCAACGAGGTGAAGAAGAAGAACATCACCGTGTGGGTGATCAGCTTCGGCACCGCCGCCAACCCGGTGATGGAAGCCTGCTCGGGCGCCGACCGCTATTTCGTCGCCGACGACGCTGAGGAGCTCGATGAGACCTTCGCCACGATCGCCAAGCGCATGGGCGAGCTGCGGGTGACGCGGTGAGCCGGCCGGCGCTCCTGCACCGGCTGTCCGCCCTCGCCCGCGACCGGCGCGGCGCGACCGTGGTCGAGTTCGCGTTGATCGCCCCGGCGCTGCTGATGATCCTGCTCGGGTTGATGGACCTGAGTTACAACCTCTACACCAGCACGGTGCTCGAAGGCGCGATCCAAAAGGCGGCGCGCGACGCGACGCTCGAGGGGGCCGAGGCGCGCGGGCTGGCGATCGACAACCGGGTGCGCGCCGTCGTCGGCGACATCGTCCCGGGCGGCACGGTCGCGTTCGACCGCCGGGCGTACATCGACTTCAGCGACATCAATCGCCCGGAGGACTTCACCGACGTCAACGCCGACGGGCTGTGCAACGAAGGCGAGCCGTTCGAGGACGTCAACGGCAACGGCCTGTGGGACGAGGATCGCGCAAAGGCCGACATGGGCGGCGCGCGCGACGCGGTGCTGTACACGGTCCGCGTCAGCTATCCGCGCGCGTTTCCGGTGATGGGCCTGCTCGGCTTCGACCCCGATGTGACTGCGCAGGCGCGCACGGTGCTGCGCAACCAGCCGTACGGCACGCAGGACCGCACCGTGACCATGGGGAGCTGCGAGTGACCGCCCGCGCCCTGCGTGCGCCGCTGGCGCGGCTGCTGCGGTCGCGCTCCGGCGTGGCGATGACCGAGTTCGCCCTCGCGCTGCCGTTCCTGCTCGGCGCCGGCCTGATGGGGCTCGAGGTGGCCAACCGCGCCATCGTCCAGATGCAGATCAGCCAGCTCGCCGCGCACATCGCCGACAACGCCTCGCGCGTCGGCGACACCTCGACGCTGCAGGACCGCAAGATCTACGAAAGCGACATCAACGACCTGCTCAACGGCGCAAGCATCCAGGGCGGCAGCCGCATCGACCTGTTCGATCACGGCCGGGTGATCATCAGCAGCCTCGAGGTGGTCCCCGACACCGAGGACCAGCAGTACATCCACTGGCAGCGCTGCCTGGGAACCAAGAACCACATCTCCAGCTACGGCCTCGAAGGCGACGGCATCGACGGCGACCTCCCGGGCATGGGCCCGGCCGGACAGGAAGTGTGGGCGTTCCCCGACGAGGCGGTGATCTTCGTCGAGATCGCCTACGACTACCAGTCGATCGTCGGCACCACGTTCGGCTTCGGCGACGAGGTCCGGGCCACCGCCTCGTTCACCGTGCGCGACGACCGCGACCTGACGCAGATCTACCAGCGCGACGCCGCCGACCCCGACCCGGTGGCGTCGTGCGACAGCTACGAGGCGTCGATACTCGGCTCCTGAGCGCGCCTTCAGGCGCGATAGCAGACCTTGCGCACGGCCTCGGCGATGCGCCCGGCATCGATCAGCGCCAGCGCCTCGAGGTTGGCCGCGTAGGGCAGCGGCACGTCCTCGTTGCACACCCGCAGCACCGGCGCGTCGAGCAGGTCGAAGCCGTCCTCCATGCACACCGCGATCACTTCCGACGCGATCGAGCAGGTCGGCCAGCCTTCCTCGGCGATCACCAGCCGGTTGGTCCTGGCGAGGCTGGCGAGGATCGCCTCGGTGTCGAGCGGGCGCAGCGTGCGCAAGTCGATGACCTCGGCCTCGATGCCCTCGCCGGCCAAGGTCTCGGCCGCTTCGAGCGCCAGGCCGACGGCGATCGAGTAGCTGACGATGGTGACGTCGCTGCCCTCGCGCACGATCCGCGCCTTGCCGATCGGCAGCACATGGTCGTCGAGCTGGGCGACCTCGAAGCTGCGGCCGTAGACCAGCTCGTTCTCGAGGAACACGACCGGGTCCTCGCAGCGGATCGCCGCCTTCATCAGGCCCTTGGCGTCCGATGCGTCGTAGGGCGCGATGACGATCAGACCCGGCACGCTGGCGTACCACGGGCCGTAATTCTGGCTGTGCTGCGCGGCGACCCGGCTGGCGGCGCCGTTGGGGCCGCGGAACACCACCGGGCAGCGCATCTGCCCGCCCGACATATAGTTGGTCTTGGCCGCCGAGTTGATGACGTGGTCGATCGCCTGCATGGCGAAGTTGAAGGTCATGAACTCGACGATCGGGCGCAGCCCGCCCAGCGCCGCTCCGGTGCCGATGCCGGCGAAGCCGTACTCGGTGATAGGCGTGTCGATCACGCGCTTCGGCCCGAACTCCTCGAGCAGTCCCTGGGTGACCTTGTAGGCGCCCTGGTACTCGGCGACTTCCTCGCCCATCACGAACACGCGCTCGTCGCGGCGCATCTCCTCGGCCATCGCGTCGCGTAGCGCCTCGCGCACGGTCAGCTTGACCATGTTGGTGCCGGCCGGGATCTGCGGGTCTGCGGCGGGCTTCGCGGCCGCAGCGAGCTTGTCGGTGCCCGACGGCGCCTTGCCCTTCGGCGCTTCGGACTCGGCGGCCTTCTGCGCCTGCGCCGGGGCTTCCTCGCGCGGAGCCGGTGCGGGCGTCGCGGCGTCCTCGCCCTCGCCCGCCAGCACCGCGATCACCGTGCCGACTTTCACCCCCTCGGAGCCTTCGGGCACGAGGATCTGCCCGACGGTGCCCTCGTCGATCGATTCGAACTCCATCGTCGCCTTGTCGGTCTCGATCTCGGCCAGCACGGTGCCGGAGGAAACGGCGTCGCCTTCCTTGACCAGCCACTTCGCCAGCGTGCCCTCCTCCATCGTCGGCGACAGCGCGGGCATCTTCAGCTCGATCGGCATCAGTAGCTCTCCACCAGCACGTCGGTGTAGAGCTCGGCCGGCGCCGGCTCGGGCGAGGTCTCGGCGAAGTCGGCGGCTTCGGCGACTTGCGCCTTGATGCGCTTGTCGACGTCCTTCAGCTTGTCCTCGCTGACGCCCATCTCGACGAGCTGCGCCCTGGCGCCCTCGATCGGATCGTGGTGCTCGCGCATGTCCTGCACTTCCTCGCGGGTGCGGTACTTCGCCGGGTCGGACATCGAGTGGCCGCGATAGCGGTAGGTTTCGAGCTCCATCAGCACCGGCCCGTTGCCGCCGCGCACGTGCGCGAAGGCGGTCTCGGCGGCCTGGCGGACCTCGAGCACGTTCATCCCGTTGACCTTCATCCCCGGGATCCGGAACGCCGTGCCGCGGCGGTAGAACTCGGTCTCGGCCGAGCTGCGCTTGACCGAGGTGCCCATCGCGTACTGGTTGTTCTCGATCGCGAAAACGATCGGCAGCTTCCACAGCGCGGCCATGTTGTAGGTCTCGTAAACCTGGCCCTGGTTCGAGGCGCCGTCGCCGTAGTAGGCGAGGCACAGGCCGCCGTCGCCGCGATACTGGTGCGCCAGCGCGAGGCCGCCGCCGAGCGCGACCTGCGCTCCGACGATGCCGTGCCCGCCGTAGAACTTGTGCTCGGTCGAGAACATGTGCATCGACCCGCCCTTGCCCTTGGAAATGCCGGCCTGGCGCCCGGTCAGCTCGGCCATGATGACCTTGGGGTCGATGCCGTAGGCGAGCATGTGGCCGTGGTCGCGGTAGCCGGTGATGACGCTGTCCTTGTCGGGATCGAGCGCCGACTGCAGCCCGATCGCGACCGCTTCCTGGCCGATGTAGAGATGGCAGAAGCCGCCGATCAGGCCGAGGCCGTAGAGCTGGCCGGCCTTCTCCTCGAAGCGGCGGATGAGCAGCATCTGCTCGTAGAAATGGACCAGCTCGGCTTCGCTCGCCGGGTAGCGCCGGTTGCTGTCGAACGCCTGCTGGAGGCTGCGAAGCTCGAAATTGTCGCCGGGGGCTGCGGCCTTCGCGGCCGGCGCCCGCTTGGGCTGGGTGGAACTGGAACGAGCGGCTTTGGCCAAGGCGTCTTCCCCGGGACGCGCCCTTTCGCGGGCGCTGCTTCGGCTCGCCTATAGGCGGATGATCGCGGCGCTGGCAACGGGCTGAATTCGGGGAGATCGAACGCCCCGCGCGGCCGGATCAGCGCGTCTCGTCGAGCTGGATCACGTACTCGTCGGGATGGGCGACGTTGAGGTCCTTGCGGACCAGCTCGGAGGCGAGGTCGGGGTCGACGTGATCGGGGTCGAGCAGGGCGACGCGGTTCCTGAGCTCGTCGCGTTCGGCGGTGAGCACGGCGATGCGGTGCTGGCGCTTCTCCAGCAGCGCCTTGTGCTCACCCCACGACAGCATCCCGTAAGGCCCGGCCAGCGCCAGGCCGCCGAGCAGAAGCAGCACCGCGAGCGCGCCGAACTGGCCGAGCTTGCCCTTCAACGGGTCGCGGTTCGGAGCGGGCATATTCATGACCACCCGAGAGAATCACAGTTAACGTGGCGATTCAAGCCATTTCCGGGCGTTTATCAGACGCCGCCTCCATTCTCGAGCGGCGAGGCCGAACGCCGAGCCCGGGGGAGACCCGCGTTCAGGGCGTGGCAAGCCCCTTGCGCGATATGCGCCTTGCCGCCACTAGGGGCGCACGGACGAGAGGGAGTTTCCATTTCATGACGGCGCACCGCGCGACGATCCTGGCGGCTGCAGCCGCTGCCCTGGTGACGGCGGGCGCTCCCGCCGCGGCCCAGGTGGACCGGAATATCGTGCTCAACATCATGATCGAGTGCGCGAAGATCGACGATCCGACCGCCCGGCTGGCGTGCTACGACAACAACATCAGCGCCGCCGGCGGCACTGCGCGGGCCACAGTTCCGGGCCAGGTCCCCGGGCCGGTCGGCGGCGGCGCGCCGGTCGCGAGCAACACCCCGCAGGGCTTCGGCTACGAGGACGTCCGCGCCCCGCAGCGGTTCCAGGCGCCCAGCGGCCAGCTCGACCAGATCTCCACCCGGATCACGTCGATCCGGCTGCGCCAGCCGGGCATCTACGCCTTCACCCTCGAAGGCGGCGCGCAGTGGCAGTTCACCGAAGGCGTGTCGGCGTCCTACCGGCTGCCGCGAGAGGGCGAAACGGTCGAGATCGAGCGCGGCTCGCTGGGCAGCTTCCTGATGGTCTTCGACGACCAGCGGGCAGTGCCGGTCCGCCGCGTCCGCTAGCCGCCGCCTCAGCTCCGGCCGAGCTCGGCGAAGGCGCGCTCGCGCTCGAGCTGCGCCCCGGCATTGCGCCGGATCTTGTCGAACGTCGCCAGGAACCGCGCGCGCTGCTCGGCCGCCAGCGGCGCGAGCAGGAAATCGCTGCGTTGCTTGCCCGCGTCGTGGATGACCTTGTGCAGCCGCGCGCCGGCCTCGCTGGGATAGAACCGTCCATGGCGGCGCCCGGGATTGCCCTCGCGCTCGACCAGGCCGCGGTCCATCAGCGACTTCACGGTGCGCCCGGCCTGGCTGTGGTCGCGGGCGAGCGCGGCGACCAGCGCGGCCCAGTCGATCGGCGGCGCCATGCCGATCTCGGACAGCACGAAGGCCTCGAAGGTCGACAGCCCGGTCAGGCGCTTGAAGGCCAGCGCGCCGCTGCGGCTGAAATAGGCGCTGAGCGTCATCAGCGGCGACACGATGCGCGTGCGGTCGATGACGATGTCCGCCGGCCGGACTTCGGCGCCGCGGCCCGGCGGGTCGCCCGCGCGCGCGCCTTGCGCCTGGGCCAGCTCGCGTTCCTGCTCGTAGAGCGCCATCGCCCTTTCGAGCAGCACCTCGACGGTGTCGTGGAAGTCGGCCAGCTCGTCCTCGGAGATGTCGATCGTCAGCTCGCGGTTGCGCAGCTCGGCGAGCCGCAGCATGCGCCGGGCGATCCCCTCGCCCGACGCCGTCAGCCGCAGCGGGGCGCGGATCTGCTCGCGCTCGGCCAGGCCCATCTCGAGCAGCCGCTTGACCGAGCGGCTGACTTGGGCCTTGTCGACGCCGACCGCGCCCGAGATGTCCGCCGGCACCAGCGGCCCGGCGCGCTGCAGCAGGAACATGACGCGCCGGTCGAGCTCGATCAGCTCGTGCTCGCGCGAATACGACAGCTCGGCGCTCTCGCGGACCTTGCGCAGGATCTGCCACAGCTCGCTCTGGATCACATGCGGCGCCGCCGCCGGCGCTCCGCGGGCCGATGGATTGCCGATCGCCGCCGCGATGCCGTTGAGGATGATCACCAGGCGGCTGCCGAATTCGGCCGGCGGGCTGGTCGCACCCTCCGGTCGCGCCACGCCGCGGGCATAAGCCTCGACGATCCGCAACGCGTCGTCCGCCAGCGGCCCGAGCTCGCGCGCGAGGAGCTCGGCCACCGCCGGATCGGGGCGCGAACCGCTGTCCGCGGTCCGCCAGACTTGTTCGGCATGGGCGCGCAAGGCCGAGCGCCAGTCGCCGAGGCCGCGCGGGCGAGCGCCCGCCGCCCCGTTCGTGCGCCCGCCCCCCGCCGGCGCCAATGGCTTGTTCATCTGCGCGGTCTCTCCCGACCGTTGTGTCTCATTGGGGCGCACCCTAGAGTCCTTTTTTTCAGCCGTGAATAGGCGATGGTAGCGCTCCCCTCACTGGGCTGTGCATGACGCGATAAAGTCACCCGAAAACGGACCGCCGGCATCGAGTTGGCAACCGATGCAGGTTGGCAACACTTGGCCCCGGACGGCGCCTCTGGAGCGCTCGAAACCGCCGTTTTCCGCCATTTCCGGGTGCCGTCTCGCGCAGCACCGCGCGCAATTCCGGACCGAGTCGCGCAACAATCCTGTCCGATGCGGCGCGAAACCGACATTTTCCGCAGGTTTTCGGTTTGCCTTCCCCTAGACACTGTCAACGAGGAGCCATATGAGTTGGCCCAGACGGTACCTGTCGATTCCAAGTCAGGGCCGCGACGGGAGGATTGTTCCATGCCACTCGCGCAACGATGCGCAGGCGGTTCACCGGCCATCGGCCGGACAACCCTTACCCGACGAACAGATTCGATTCGTAGTGCCGGCGAGGTAGCCGGCCGCAAGTTTCGTGAAGGGAGCACAAAGTGAGGAAGTTGCACACTGCCGGGGTCTACAAGGCCCTTCTGCTGGCCGGCTGCGCCGGCTCGTTCGCGTTTGCCGCCCCGGCCATGGCGCAGGACGGCGACGTCGATTGCGACGTCAGCCCGACCGATCCGGCGTGCGCCGAGGCTGACGCCCGCGCCGACGCCGAAGGCGGCTCGATCGTCGTCACCGGCTCGCGCATCGCGCGCCCCGACTACGTTTCGAACAGCCCGACCGTCTCGGTCGACGAGGACTTCCTCCGCGAATCGAGCACCGCGGCGATCGAGCAGCAGCTCAACAAGCTGCCGCAGTTCGTCATCTCGCAGTCCTCGACCGCGAAGAACAACGACGAGACCGGCCTGATCCCGGCCGGCGGCGACATCCAGCCGAACGCGACCAACACCCCCGGCGCGGCCACCGTGTCGCTGCGCGGCGTCGGCGCCAACCGCACCCTGGTGCTGATCGACGGCCGTCGCGGCACGCCTGGCAACGCCAGCGGCTCGGTCGACGTCTCGACGATCCCCAACGCGGCGCTCGAGCGCGTCGAGATCATTTCCGGCGGCGCGTCGGCCACGTACGGTGCCGACGCGGTCGCCGGCGTGACCAACTTCATCCTCAAGGACAACTTCCAGGGCATCGAGCTCGACGCCCAGATGGGCATCGACCAGCACGGCAACGGCTTCGAGTACCAGCTCGGCGGCATCGTCGGCACCGATTTCCCGGATGGCCGCGGCAACGTCAGCCTGGCGATGTCGATGAACACCCGCGAGCTCGCGCTGCAGATCGACAACCCGTTCTACCGTCGCCTGTGGAACGACCCCGACACCACCAGCGGCGCGTTCTTCTTCGTGCCGCGGCCCGGCGTCAGCGGCCTCGGCCTGCCGGCCAATGGCACCACCCCGGGTACCGGCTGCGAAGTCACGCCCCAGGGCTGCGTGCTGACCGACATGTTCCCCGGCGCCAACCCGCCGGTGCCCAACAACTCCGACGCCGTCTGGCTTAACGAGGACGGCTCGCTGTTCATGGGCAGCGCCGCTTTCGCCGGCGCGTTCAACCAGCGCGGCGGCGGCACGGCGTTCTTCAAGCCGTGGGCGGCTCGCGACGCCGAGACCGGCGCTTACTGGGCGACCAAGTCGAACGGCCGGCTCTATGCCTACAACGCGCTCACGCCGCAGACCGTGCCGACGACGCGCTACAACTTCCTGGCGCGCGGCAACTACGAGATCAACGACTGGATCGGCGTGTTCGGCCAGGGCATGTTCAGCAACAGCACGACCTACACCGTGCAGGAAGCGGGCGGCGCCCAGTTCGGTTGGGACGTTATCCTTCCCTGGGGCAATGGGGTCTACACCGGGCAGGTTCCGGGCTTCCTCAACGGCCTGCTCGGCGACGCTCCGTACCAGAACCCGGCGGTTCCGCCCTCGGTGCTGCTCAACGGCATGCCGCAGGCCACCCCGTTCGGGATCTTCCTGCCGTATAACGACCCGACCCCGAACGTGCTGTCGGACAACCCCACGAACCCCGCGTTTGCCTCGCGCTACGGCACCATCCTGCCGTGCGCCAACAGCGCGATCGGCGGCTGCACCAACACGCAGGCGTTCGAGCAGGTCGTTCCCGACAACATCGAGGAACTGCTGGCCGCGCGGAGCAATCCGAACGCCCCGTTCAGCCTGCTGGGCTTCCTGCCCAACCCGCGCGAGAACTATTCGGACGTCACGACCTACACGATGGTCGCGGGCCTCGAAGGCTCGATCCCGGGCACCGACTGGACCTGGGAAGCGTTCGTCAACCACGGCATCTCGCGCACGCTGAGCCGCCAGACCGGCATGTACTCGCTCCAGCGTCTGCGGGCGGTGTTCACCGCTCCGAACATGGGCCAGAACTTCCAGTTCCAGAGCAACGCGTTCGGCGGCCTCGGCGGCCTCAGCGAAGGCTTCGGCGCCGCGACCGGCACCTGCACCTCGGGCCTGAACTTCTTCGGCGGCTACCAGGGCATCTCGCAGAACTGCCGCGAGGCGATCGCCGAGGACAACAGCAACACCTCGACCTCGCGCCAGACGATCGCGGAAACGAACCTTCAGGGCGGGCTGTTCGAGCTGCCCGCGGGCCAGCTGCGCTTCGCGCTCGGCGCCAGCTACCGCGAGAGCCGTTTCGAGTTCCTGCCCGCCGGCGCCGCGTCGTCGGGCCGGGCGTTCCTCGACTCGATCGTCGGCATCTATCCGGGCACCCGGATGGAGATGCAGGGCATCGACGCCAAGGAAGTGTACGGCGAGCTTCTGGTGCCCGTGGTGCGCGACCTGCCATTCGTCCAGGAGTTCAACCTGGAGCTCGGCGGCCGCATGTCGCACTACAACACCACCGGGACCAGCTACACCTTCAAGGCGCTGGGCGACTGGCAGGTGAACGACTGGCTGCGTCTGCGCGGCGGTTTCAACCGCGCCGAGCGCATGCCGAACATCGCCGAGCTGCTGCTCACGCCGCAGCAGGCGTTCGGCACGGAAGTGATCGGCGACGTCTGCTCGACCCGCCACAACAACCCGCTGTCGGCCAACCCGAACACCAACACCACCAACGCGCTCGACGTTCAGGCCATGTGCCTCGAGCTGATGGCGCGCGACAACGGGGGCATCTACGTTCCGGTCACCGATCCGAACAGCTACTACAACCCGGCGGAAGCGACCACGCGTCAGCCCACCGGCGGCGGCGGCTTCACCTTCGCCACCTCGGTCGGCAACCAGTTCTACCGCGAGAACATCGATCCGAACTACACGCCGCTGAAGTCCGAGATCGCCGATACCTGGACCGCCGGTGCGGTGATCCAGTCGCCGATGCGGGGCGGGCCGCTGTCGCGCCTCAATCTCACGGTCGATTACTTCAACATCAAGATCAAGGACCCGATCAGCCGGCTCGGCGAGGGCGCGCAGTTCCTGCGGTGCATCTCTCCGGCCTTCAACCCGGCGGCGGAAGGCGTGGCCGGCGGCGCGACCAGCGCGGCCGACCTCAACACCCCGGCCGTCCGGGCAGCGGCCCAGGCGGCGCTCGCGGCGGGCAGCACCTGCTCGAGCGTGTTCCGCAACGCCAGCGTGGGCAACGGCCAGAACGGCCAGGTCAACAGCGCGCGGATGATCGGCAGCTACGGCAACGACGGTGAAATCCGCCTGTCGGGCATCGACGCGACGATGAGCTGGAGCATGGATGCGGGCCCGGGCACGGTGTTCCTCAGCCTGAACGGCAACTACATGATCGACTTCAAGGTCAAGGCCATGGAAGGCCAGCCGTTCGTCGATTATGTCGGCACCACCGGCACCACCGCGCTGGGGGTGAACTCGGGCTCGTCGTTCGAGTACCGCATCTTCGGCAACCTCGGCTACAGCTGGGGCCCGGCCAACCTGTCGCTGCAGTGGCAGCACATCCCGAAGACCGAGGACGGCGGCGAAGCCTTCTTCCTCAACGGGCTGGCTCCGGCGGGCACCGACAACACCGGCCTGCCGACGTACAACCTGTTCCACCTGAACGGGAGCTACGAGGTCAACGAGCACCTCGGCCTGCGCTTCGGCATCGACAACGTGTTCAACATCCGGCCGCCGCTGACCGGACTCGACGCGAACATCGACCCGGCTCTCGGCCAGCTGCGGAACGGTGGCTACAGCCTGTTCCACGACGTTCAGGGCCGTCGCTTCTCGCTCGGCGCGAACATCCGCTTCTAAGTTCACGAATAGCGAAAAACCTTCGGGCCCTCCCCTTGCGGGAGGGCCCTTTTCTTTGTCTAGCGGCGAGGCAAGGAGAGGAATCATGACGCGAGCCGTCCGCATCCACGCGCTGGGGGGACCCGAGGTCCTGCAACTCGAGGAATGGGAGGTCGGCGAGCCGGGCCCGGGCGAGGTGCGCCTCCGGGTCGAGGCGGTCGGGCTCAACCGCGCCGAGGCGATGTACCGCGCCGGACGCTATCCGGTCGAGCCGCAGCTGCCGAGCCTGATCGGCTACGAAGGGGTCGGCACGATCGAGGCGCTCGGGCCGGGCGTCGCCGGCCACGCGGTGGGCGACCGGGTATGCGTGCTGCCGATGATCCAGCAGGGCCAGTACGGCATCTGGGCCGAGCAGGCGATCGTGCCCGCGCGGATCCTGCTGCCCGCCCCGCCCGCGCTGTCGCCGGCCGAGGCGGCCTCGATCTGGATGCAGTACATGACCGCCTTTGCGATCATCGAGGTCGCGAATGTCGGCATCGGCGACGGGGTGATCATCCGTGCCGCCTCGTCGAGCGTCGGCATCGCCGCGATCCAGCTCGCCAACTGGGCCGGCGCCGTGTCGATCGCCTGCACCCGCACCGGCGACAAGGCCGCGGCGCTGCGCGAGCACGGCGCCGCCCACGTGATCGCCACCGAGGAGGAGGACCTCGTCGCCCGGGTGATGGAGATCACCGGCGGCAAGGGCGCGCGCACGGCGTTCGACCCGGTCGGCGGGCCTTACGTCGACACGCTCGCCCGCGCGCTCGCCGAGCGCGGCATCCTGTTCATCTACGGCGGGCTGAGCGGCCAGGAAACGCCGTACCCGCACTGGCCGTGCGCCTTCAAAGGCCTGTCGATGCGCGGGTGGGTGGCGAGCGAGATCTGGAACCACCCGCACCGCTTCAAGGCCGCCCAGGAGAAGATCCTCGCCGGGCTGGCAGGCGGCCAGCTCAAGCCGGTGATCGCGCGCACGTTCGCGGGGATCGACCAGCTCGTCGCCGCCAACGCATTCCTCGAATCGAACCAGCAGGTCGGCAAGGTCGTGGTGACGTTCTAGCGGACTGGTGCGCCCGACAGGATTCGAACCTGTGGCCTCCGGATTAGGAATCCGATGCTCTATCCTGCTGAGCTACGGGCGCACGCCGGCGTCGTTTAAGTGACGCGGAGCGCAGTGGCAATCAGTTGAGGTCGTCGGGCGGCGCGACCGGGAACGGCAGCGGCGAGACCGGGATGCCCTCGTCGAACAGCTCGCGCGCCTCGTCGGGCGTCGCCTGGCCGTGGATCGTCTCGGGGTCGCGCTCGCCGTAGTGCATCGCCCGCGACTGCTCGGCGAAGGCGTCGCCGACCCACTTCGACCCCTTGAGCGCGCGCGCCTGGGCGTCGGCCAGCTTGGCGAGCGCGTCGGCGACCTCGGGCGGCATCGGCCCGCGCGCCAGCGCCTGCTTGCCCGGCTCAGGCACCGGGGCCGACACCCGGTTGCCCTTGCGCCCGACGGCGGGCGCCATCGGCGCCTTGTCGACCGCCAGCGAGCCGCACTGCGGGCAGCTGACGAAGCCGCGCGCACGCTGCGCGGTGTAGTCGCCGGATGAGCCGAA
>Ga0196977_1000218_pt1 | contig 34415 bp, 30 predicted proteins | sample S3v_1013CmetaG_FD_148634 | JGI IMG/M metagenome (GOLD analysis project Ga0196977, IMG submission 148634) | Soil microbial communities from Anza Borrego desert, Southern California, United States - S3+v_10-13C | ecosystem: Environmental > Terrestrial > Soil > Desert | place: USA: California... | reverse complement strand
GTTCGGGCTGACGCAGTTCGACCTGCGCTTCATTCCCGACCTCGGCATCGCCCGTTCGGCAAACTTGCGCGAGCTGCGCGCGCTGGTCGATGGCCTGCACCTGCCGTGCCCGGTCGCCCCGCCTCGCGCGGCGGGCCTGGCCAAGGCCGGCGCGCCGGTGGCCATGAGCACCGCGCGCAACTACCGCGAAGCGCTCGGCGCCAGCTCGTCCCGCGCGGCCGCCGTCTAGGCAAGGAGCCCAGCGCAAGCTGGGGCCTCGGGCAGCCATTCCATCCGAGCGATGGAAGTCCCTGCCTGCGCAGGGACCCACGACGTCAAAACAGCTTGCGCAGCTCGATCTCGAAAAACCGCCCGGTCGGATCGACCAGGAATGGCTGGTAGCGCAGCGGCACGGTGCCGGCGTCGTCGGTGATGCGCTGGCGGGCGTCGAACACGTTGTTGACCCCGAACGAGATGCGCGTGTTCTTCAGCAGCGGCACCTGCTCGATCAGCGAGGTGCGCTGGTTGAGGTCGGCGAACACCCGCAAGTTGAAGGTGACGATGTCGTTGAAGAACAAGTCGGTGCTGCCGGGCAGGCCGCTGCCGTCGATGCGCGACTTGCCGGTGTAGCGCGCGTTCACGTTGCCGCCGAAGCCGGCGTAGAACAGTCCGCCGTTGAACTGCGCCGAATGGCGCGGCTGGGCCCCTGACAGCGCGTCCCCGTTCAGCAGGTCGAGCAACGGCCCGCCGGGGGCGACCAGCACCTCGTTCTCGATCTCGTAGCTGTAGTTGACGTTGACGAACCAGCGTCCGCGGCCGTCGGCGCTGCCGCCGCCGCCGGGTCCGCCACGGAACCCGCCGCCGCCGCCGCCGCCGCGGAAGCCGCCGCCGCCCGGACCACCGGGTCCGCCGCCGCCGGGAGGTCCGCCGGGGCCGCCCTGCATGATGATGACCGGTCCCCCGCCCTGCGCGCTTTGGCCGCCCTGGCCGCCCTGGCCGCCCTGGCCGCCGCCGAAGTCGGCGCTGCAGAAGCGCGTGCGCAACTGCGCGACGCGCTCGGGATCGATCTGGCCGTCAGGCCCCTTGAGGCGCTCGAGCATCTGCGGCGGCAACGCGGCGAGGTCTTCCTCGGTGATCGGCGGCGGCGTCTCGCCGGGCTTGCCGCAAATCCGCTCGCGCATCGCGGCAAATTGCGCCGGATCGATGCGTGGGCCGCCGCCGAACTGGACGTTGGCGCTGCAGAACTCCGTCCACCGCTCGCGATTGACGGTGCCGTCCGGGTCGGTCAGGCGGGCGCGAAGCTGCTCGGGCAAGCCGGCGATGTCCTCGGCGGTCGGCAAGGTGTTGGCGGCTTCGGGCGTGCAGAAGCGCGCGCGCAGCTGCTGGAACGCCTCGCGATTGAACCCGCCGCCGCCTTGCCCGGGCGCCCCACCCTGCGCGACCGCTCCGCCGGCCGGCCCCTGGCCGCCGTTCGCCGGAGCCCCGCCGCCTTGCACGGCCTGGCGCATCAGCGCGAACGGGTTGTTCGCCTGCGCCTGCTGCTGCGCCTCCGGGCGCGCCTTGCCGAACGGCCCGGTCAGGTTGAAGCCGACCTGGATGCGCTGCGACTTCTGCCGCGCGAACGTCACCGGCCGCTGGTCGATCGACACCAGCCGGCCGGTGCCATCGCGCGTCACCCGGCCGGGGAATGCCGCCTCGGTCGTCGGCGTCAGCAGGGGGAACCCGGCAGCGACGTCCTCGGAGCTATTGTTGAAGTACTCGACGTTGAAACGGGCCTGCTGGATCGCCGGCGAGAACTCCGGGAGCTGCCAGTTGATGCCGAGCCGCCAGTCGCGCTGGCTTTGCGCCGGGAGGAAGGGATTACCGCCGGTGACGATCGTCGCCAGCACCGTCTCGCCGCGGGTGAGATCGAACACCGGCACGTTGACGGTCTGAATCTCCGGGTTGCCGAGCTGCCCCAGTGACGGCGCCGCGTCGCGGCCGACGTAAGTCGCGGTGAGGTTGAGCCGTTCGGTCGGGCCCCAGTTGAGCCCCACGCTCCAGTCGGTCAGCGTACCGAAGTCCGACAGGTGGTCGACGCCGCCGGCGAGGTTGAGGTTGAGGTCGCCGATCACGGCGCCGAAATCCTCGCGCGTGCTGGTCAGCGGGATGCCGATGTTGACGCCCGCGTTGAGGTCGCCGCGCTTGAGCGAGGTCTCGAGGCCCGGGTTGCGGGTGTCGCGGCTGTCGATGCTCGTGAAGTCGTAGCCGGCGTCGAGCGTGACCGAAATCTCGCCGCTCGGCAGCAGGATCGGCCGGCCCATCGCGGTGACCTTGGCGCTGCCGCTGTCGGACTGCGATTGCGCCTCGTCGAACCCGGCGGTTCCGCGGCGGTCGATCAGGCTGCGCGTATCCACCCGGCTGCCGTCGAGCGTGCCGGTGATCTGCCAGTCGCCGAGCGAGGCGTTGAGCGTGCCGCCGAGCGAGTAGCTGTTGCTGCGCGTATCGACCGTCAGCGGGTCGGGCGCGCCGGCCGGCGCGACGGTGTTGAGGCCCTGGAAGCGCAAGGTGTCGTTGCGCTCATAGGTGGCGTTGAGGCTCAGCGAGGTGCCGCTGCCGTCGAGCCGCGTGCTGAAGTTGCCGGTCGCCTCGAGCCCGGCGGAATCGCTGATCAGGCTGCGGTAGAGCGCCGGGTCGGGATCGCCCGGCAGCGGCGGAATCGCCTGGATCACGCCGCGCTCGGCCTCGGTCAGCAGGCTGGTGTCGTTCCACCCGAGATTGAAGTTGAGCCGCGAATCGCCGAGCAGCTGGAGATAGGTCGCCTCGGCCTGCTTGGTCGAATAGCCCCCGTCCCACGGCTGGCCGTATTCGCCCTCGAGCTCGCGGCTCGAATAGTTCCGCTTGAGAATGAAGTTCACCACCCGCTGGTCGGGCGAATAGCCGTAGCGTTGGGCGACTTCCTCGGAAAACACCTCGACCTTCTCGATCGCCTCGGGCGGGTACGAGCGCAGCTCGCGGAAGCTCGAGATGCGCGCGCCGTTGACCAGCATCACCGGAAAGCCCCCGCCGCGGCCGCCGCCGCTGCCGACTTGCGGGCCGAGCGCCTGGATCAATTCGGAGATCGAGCCCGCGCCGTAAGCGGCGATGTCCTGGGTATCGAGCTCGAGCACCGGCGGTTCGGGCGCATCGACCTGGCCGCGCAACGACTGGGCGATGACGACGATCTCCTCGTCGGTGATCTCGGGCTGCTCGACCGGATCGGTCGGCGCCGGGGCCGGCTGCTGCGCCACCTCGTCGTCCTGCGCGGCCAGCGGCAGGGGAGCCGCTACGGAGAGCGCGGCGGCGAGCGCCAGGAGGCTGGTGGCAGGGGTGTTTCGCACGCGTGTTTTTCCTCGGACAAACTCAACCAGCCCCCGGTGGCGGCTATTTGCTGCATTGCAGTAAACAGGCAAGCCGCGAGGGGTAATAAAGTGTCGCAGATGTATGCCGGCTGTCGCCCGCCGCGGCAGGCTTCCCTTTTCGCCCGCCCGCCGCTATGGGCGCGCAACTCCGGCGAAGGGACACCGAGACTGCATGGCCAAAGAAGAACTCCTCGAGATGCGCGGCAAGGTGGTGGAACTGCTGCCCAACGCGATGTTCCGGGTGGAGCTCGAAAACGGCCATGAGGTACTCGGCCACACCGCCGGGCGGATGCGCAAGAACCGCATCCGTGTGCTGGTCGGCGACGAGGTGCTGTGCGAGCTGACGCCCTACGACCTCACCAAGGCGCGCATCACCTATCGCTTCATGCCCGGCCGGGGCGGCCCGGGGCCGCAGTAAGCCCGGGGCGTGACCAGCCCCGCAACCGAACAGCGCCTGATCCTCGCATCGGCCAGCCCGCGACGGCGCGAGCTGCTGGCCCGGCTTGGCATAGAGCCCGCGCGCGTGGTCCATGCCGACATCGACGAGGCGCCGCTCAAGGGTGAGCTGCCGCGCAACTACGCGGTGCGCATGGCGCGCGAGAAAGCGCACGCCGCGGCGGACCCGTCGGCGCACGTGCTGGCGGGGGATACGGTGGTCGCGGTGGGGCGCCGCATCCTGCCCAAGGCCGAGGACGAAGCGACCGCGCGGCGGTGCCTCGAGCTGATCTCCGGCCGGCGTCACCGGGTGCTGTCGGCGGTGGCATTGCGGGCGCCCGATGGCAGCTTGCGCGAGCGGCTGAGCGAGACCCAGGTGCGCTTCAAGGTCCTCTCGGCCGAGGAAATCCGCGCCTACCTGGCGGGCGGCGAGTGGCACGGCAAGGCCGGCGGCTATGCCATCCAGGGCAGCGCCGAAGGCCTGATCGCGTGGATCGGCGGCAGCCATTCGGGCGTGGTCGGCCTGCCGCTGTTCGAGACCCGCGCGCTGCTCAAGGCCGCGGGTTTTCCCGTTGGCTGAGTGGCTGGTCGAGGAAGGGATCGGCGAGCACCGCGCGGCCCGGCTCGACGGCGGCCGCCTGGTCGCTGCACGGATCGCATGGCCCGGCGAGCTGGCCGCGGGAACGGTCGCCGACGCGGTGCTGGCCTCGCGCGCCGCCGGCAGCCCGCGCGGCATGGCGCGGTTCGCCGGCGGCGAGGAGGCGCTGGTCGACGGCCTGCCGCCCGCGGCGAGCGAAGGCGCGGCGATCCGCCTCGAGGTCACCCGGCCGGCCATGGGCGAGCGCGGCCGGCGCAAGCTGGCCCGCGCCCGCCCTAGCGCAGCGCTGCCCCGCCCCGCGCCGGCTTTGGCCGAAACGCTGCGCAGCGAAGGCCATCAGGTGCGCGTCGTGCGGCGCTTCGCCGGAGGCGAGTGGGACGAGCTGATCGGCGAAGCCTTCGCCGGAGAGGTCGCCTTCCCCGGCGGCAGCCTGCAGTTCAGCCCGACGCCGGCGATGCTGCTGGTCGACGTCGATGGCGCGCTCGCGCCGCCCGCGCTGGCGCTGGCCGCGGTGCCGGCGCTGGCGGCGGCATTGCGCCGGCTCGATGTCGGCGGCCCGGTCGGCGTCGACTTTCCGACCCTCGCCGCCAAGGCCGACCGGCGGGCCGTCGACGAGGCGCTGGCCGAGGCGCTGGCGGACTGGCCGCACGAGCGCACCGCGATGAACGGGTTCGGGTTCGTCCAGCTGGTCGCGCGGCTCGAGCGGCCCTCGCTGCTCCACCGCGCCGCTTTCGACCGCTCCGGCATGGCCGTGCGGCTGTTGCTGCGGCGAGCGGAGACGCTCGACGGCGCCGGGGCGGTGCTGCTGGCGGGGCACCCGGCGCTCGAAGCCGGGCTGCGGCCGGAGTGGCTCGCCGAGCTCGCCCGGCGTAGCGGGCGCGAGGTGCGCTGGGAGGCCCGTTCCGCCCTTGCGCTCGAGGCCCCGCACGCCCAACTCGTGCCGCGATGAGCGCCCGCCCCTGCCCGATCTGCCGCAAGCCGCGTGCCGCGGAATTCGCACCGTTCTGCTCGAGCCGCTGCCGCGACCGCGACCTCGCCCGGTGGCTGACCGAGGGTTACGCCGTGCCCGGTCCGCCCGCCGACCCGGAAGCGCTGGTCGAGGAGGACTGAACCCCCTTGCCAACCGCGCGGCCCTTGGCCATAGGCGCTCGCTCCAACCGCCGGACCGCTATCCCGCAGCGGCGACCGGGTGCCTGCCCAGGTAGCTCAGTTGGTAGAGCATGCGACTGAAAATCGCAGTGTCGGTGGTTCGATTCCGCCCCTGGGCACCATTCCCCATTTTCGCCGCGTAACATAGCTGTTCATAAACCACGTGAATTCAGTGATTTATGGAGGTCTACGTGCGCATAGGTGCTCACTGCGAGCCCTTGCTTCTCGCACGATTGGGGGTATCAATGGGGGTATCGGTAGAAGCCCCAAATTGTGGATACCCCCACGATGCGGATCACGGAATTCGGCGCGAAGAACGCCAAGCCTCGAGATAAGCCCTACAAGGTCGCCGATGGCGGCGGCCTTTACCTGCTGATTCAGCCCGGCGGCTCCAAGCTCTGGCGGCTGAAGTATCGCTTTGCCGGGAAGGAGAAGACCCTCGCCTTTGGCTCATATCCGCTGATCGGCATTGCTGACGCGCGCGCTAAGCGTGATGATGCCAAGCGGCTGCTTGCCGACGGCATCGATCCGTCGGCCAGACGAGCGCAGGCCGAGGTCGTCGCCCTTACTGAAGCCCGCACCACGTTCGGCCTCATTGCGGGCGAATATCTCGACCGCATGCGCGAGAGAAGCGCATCCGCGTCGACCGTGAGCAAGACGACCTGGCTGCTCACCGACCTTGCCGATCCGCTGTCCAAGCGGCCGATCCGGGAAATCACTTCGGCCGAGATCCTCCAACTGCTGCAGCGGATAGAGCGCTCCGGTAGAAGAGAGACGGCCCGCCGCCTGCGCGGCGTTATCGGCAGCGTCTTCCGCTTCGCGATCGTCACCATGCGAGCCGCAACCGATCCGACCCAAGCGTTGCATGGAGCGCTCCTGCCGCCGAAGGTCGGAGGTCGATCCGCCATCACAGACGAGAAGCGGTTTGGCGCGCTGCTCAGCGACATCGACGATTACGACGGCTGGCCGACCATCAGGGCCGCTCTGCAATTCCTGGCCCTTACTTGTGTGCGTCCGGGCGAGGTGCGCGGAGCCGTCAGAGACGAGTTCGATCTAAAGAAGGGCATTTGGCGCATTCCGGCCGAGCGCATGAAGATGCGCGCGCCGCACGATGTGCCACTCTCCAAGCAGGCACGCGCCGTCTTGCGCGAAGTCTGGCCGCTGTCCGAAGGAGGATCGCTCGTCTTTCGATCCATCCGCTCTGCTCAGCGCCCGCTCTCGGAGAACGCCTTCAATTCCGCCCTGCGCCGGATGGGATATAGCAAGGACGAAGTGACCGCCCATGGCTTCCGCGTCACGGCCAGCACCATTCTTAATCACCGGGGATACGACCCGGATGTGATCGAGGCCGTGCTAGCGCACCAAGACCGCAACGCGATCCGCCGCGCGTACAACCGCGCGACCTACTTCGAGCAGCGCGTGAAGCTCATGCAGGAGTGGGCGGACTTGCTGGACGATCTGCGCAAGGCCGCTGCGAATTGAACGCGCCACGAGTAATTTGCGCCTTCATCACTGGCTGCTAGAGTGGCCGCTCCTCGGGGATTGTCGTTAACCGGGGCATCGCGATGCTCTCTTCATGGGAACATCGTGATGAGGATACTATCGAAGCGTCAGCTCAAGGAGCTGGTTCTGTATTCACCGCAGCACATCGCACGGTTGGAGCGGGCTGGGCAATTCCCCAAGCGGGTAAACCTAGGTCCCTGTCGAGTGGGGTGGGTTGAGGCCGAAGTGCATGACTGGCTCCAAGAACGGCTGGATCGTCGAGAAGCGCCTAGCCGACACTCCTGCTGAAGGAGCGGGTGGCCGGGCGTGCACAGCCCGGCCACCGTTGCCCATCGCAGCCCTTAGTCGAAGCAGCTCGATATTCCCGCAACGCGCCCTCGTCTGCTTGACATCGAGATTGGTAAGATTACCTTACCACAGGTAAGCAAGGGAGTGTCGCGATGGACCCCAATGTTGTGAAAGCCAAGCTGATCGAGGTGCTGCAATCCGTGCAGTCGCTGAGCGGCGAAGCGTGCCCGGCGATCGATGGCGGGACCAAGCCGGCCGAGGCGCTGCCGAAGTTCACCAGCAAGGTGTGGCCGGTCGCGGCCGGCATGCTCGGAATCGCAATCGGCAAGCCGATCCCCTGCGAGACGAACATTTTCGTCGACGAGCAAACGAAGACGCCCCTGGCGATCAACCAGACCGTCGCGCTCGTTTTGAAGATCCTCGAAGCGCAGGATGCCGAGGAAGCGGCAAAGGCCGGGGCGGAATGAGCGGCTCCGCTTCGGACAAGACGGCGACGATTCCCGCACGGCTTCGCGCAGCGCGCGAGGCTGCCGGACTCTCGCAGGGTCAGGTCGCCCGGCTGATGAACATGCACCGCCCCACCATCTCGGAAATGGAAGCCGGCAACCGCCGGATCACGGCAGACGAACTCGCCAGGCTTGCCGATCTTTACGACACCAAGGTTGCGTGGCTGCTTGGCGAAGCGCCGGAGCGCGCGGCGCATGATGACCCCAAGCTGCAGCTCGCGGCGCGCGAGCTCGGCAAACTCAATCCCGATGATCTCGACCGCCTCCTCAAGCTCATCGCCGCATTGAGGTCCGACGACGAGCCGGGAGCCTGATGATGAAAGCGTTGGCCAAGACGATGATGCACAACCGCCGCGCCTTGGCTGACAAGGCTATGAAGGCCGCGATCACCGCCCGGCTCAAGGCCGGCAAGGACCTCGTCAGTCCGGTCTGCATCTATTCCGTGGCCGAGGCGCACGGGGTCCGCGTGACCTTCAACGACATCAACATGGAAGGCATGTACCAGCGCGGCTCGCCGCCGCGCATCCACCTGTCGAGCAAGCGCCCGCTGGTGCGCCGCGCCTATAATTGCGCGCATGAGCTGGGGCATCACCTGCTCGGTCACGGCTCGTCGATCGACGAGCTGCGGGAGAACCAGACCGTCCGTCCCTGGGATGTGCCGGAAGAATATGGCGCCGATACCTTCGCTGCCTATGCGCTGATGCCGACCCTCGGTATCCGCAATGCGTTTGCGGTGCGGGGGCTGAAGCCCGAGACGGCGACTCCGGTCGAGATCTACCGCATCGCGTGCCAGTTCGGTGTCGGCTATTCGACGCTCGTCACGCACCTGTTGTGGGGCGAGGCGATGATCAGCCGCGACCGGGCCGACGCCTTGCGCAAGTTCACGCCCCGCTCGCTCCGCGCGCACATCCTCGGTTCGTTGACGCCGCAGCCGCTGATCGTCGCGGACGAGGCCTGGGGCGGCGCGGCGATCGATGCGGAGGTCGGGCATCTGCTGCTGCTGCCCTCCGGCACGATCGCGCACGGCGAGGCAGTTGCCGCGGTCGCCGATCTGCCGGGTGGACGCCTCTTCGAGGCGAAGCGCCCGGGGCTGGTCAGGCTCGACCGGCCCGGCAGAGACTGGGCCGCGTTCGGCCGTATCGCGCGGACAGCTTATGTTGGCCGCGCCGAGTTCCGCCATCTGGAGGACGATTTCGATGACTAGCGCTTCACGCCCCGAGAATCCTGAACCGCTGCTCATCACCGCGAAGAGCGTGTCCGAGGCTTATGCGCGGATCCTCCTCCACGTCCTCGACCATCCCGGCAATGAGATCGCGCCGCTCGTGCTGTCGGTCGAGGGCTTCGATCAGGGCTATGACATTCCCGAGGATCCGCAGGTCCGCTCGGCCCTCGATGCGCTCCTGAAGGCGAAGAAGAAAAGCGATGTCGAGGATGTCGCTTATACCATCTTTCCCCAGCAGCTCTGGACGATGGCGCAAGGGGACCGCGCCAAGCTCTTCGAATATTACAGGATGGCGTTCCCGTTCTACCGCAAGCAGAATGCAAGGTTGAACGGCCGCGGACTCTACTTCGAGCGACTGATGATGTACGGCCGCGGCCCCTGTGACGGTAACCAGTTGGAGTGGCTTTTGAGTCAGTATGATAGCCGCCCAGGCGTTCGCCGGTCGATGTGGCAGGCGACAACCTTCGATCCCGAGCGCGACCACAGCGCGACCGCCCAGCTCGGCTTTCCGTGCCTCCAGCATGTGAGCTTCGTGCCCACCAAGGCGGGCCTTGTCGCCAATGCCTTCTACGCCACGCAGCAGCTGTTCGATAAGGCCTATGGCAACTATCTAGGCCTCGCCCAGCTCGCTGCCTTCATGGCGCACGAAATGGGGATCCCGCTGGCCCGGCTGAACGTCACGATCGGCGTGGCAAAGCTCGAGCGCATCAGCAAGACCGATGTCGCGATGAAGCCGCTCGTCGAGGCGGCGAAGGCCTGCCTGGCTCCGCCGCCCGCGGTCCCGCGCAACGCGCCGGCTCCCGTCCAGCTCTCGGCGCAGCCTGCCTGAGCGATCATGGTCAAGTCAGGAACCCCAAGCGGCCGCAAGCGCGGCCGCCCTCCGAAGATTCCCGGCAACAAGCCGGAAACGCTGGAATTTGATTATCTTGTCGCGTCGCCCGCGCCGATGGTCGTGTCGCAGCATCTTGCCCCCGCCAAGACCACGGCGGTCTACGACAGCTATTGGCGCTTCGCGGCCGAGCGGCAACGCATTTTCTATCGCCGCGCGCTCGGCTGGCGAGGGCCCTGGACCGACGATCCGATCCTCGGCACCTACAAGTTCACCAATGCCTACCGCGCGTCGGACCGGGTGAGCCAATTCCTCATCCGCGACGTGATCTATCGCGACGATCTGCCCGGCGAGCCCGAGGAGATCGTCTTCCGGACCCTACTCTTCAAGCTCTTTAACAAGATCGAGACGTGGCAGCGGCTCGAAGAGACGCTCGGGCCGATCACGTTCGGCGACTATCGGTTCGGCCGCTATGACACGGTGCTGAGCGAAGCGATGGCCCGGGGCATGCGCGTCTATTCGGCCGCCTACATCATGCCGCCGGGAAGCTCGGCCTTCGGCTGCAAGGCCAAGCACCAGAATCATCTCAAGCTTCTCGAGCTAATGATGGCGCAGTCCCTGCCGGCGAAGCTCGCGGCCGCGCGGACCATGCAGGAGGGCTTCGAGCTGCTGCGCGCCTATCCGACGATCGGCGACTTCCTCGCCTATCAGTTCATCACCGATATCAACTACAGCGAAGTGACGAACTTCTCGGAAATGGATTTCGTCATTCCCGGGCCAGGCGCACGGGACGGATTGCGCAAATGCTTCTCCGATACTGGCGGCCTGAGCGATGCCGAGCTGATCCGCCTGATGGCGGATCGGCAAGAGGAGGAATGCGCGCGGCTTGGCCTCGAATTTCCCTCGCTCTGGGGCCGCCCCTTGCAGCTGATCGACTGCCAGAACCTGTTCTGCGAAGTCGATAAGTATGCGCGCGTCGCGCACCCCGAGGTATCCGGCTGGACGGGTCGCACACGCATCAAGCAGAAGTTCGCCGCGCAAATTGATCCTATTCAATTCTGGTATCCTCCCAAGTGGGGTATCAACGATCGGATCGCGGCTGGCGCCGTGCCGAACGAAGCCTTCGGCGCATCAAGCGCCAGTGCTTCATACCCACGAGAAAAGAGCGCCTAGGGCAGGAGCTTGTCGATGGACCTCAAGACATTTCAAGCGCAGGCGCTTCTCACCGACCAGGTGCCCGGCTCGAGCGAGGATGAGATCGCCAAGACCCTGGTCGTGCCGATGCTCGGGCTCGCCGGCGAAACCGGCCAGCTGCTCAGCGAATACAAGAAGCATTTGCGCGACGGCGCGGCGCACCGGCTGTTCAAGGAGCGGGTCGGGGAGGAGCTGGGCGATCTCCTGTGGTATATCGCCAATGTCGCGAGCAAATTCGGGCTCGATCTCGAGGACGTTGCTGAAAGAAATCTCGCGAAGGTGCGCGCGCGCTGGGCGCCGGCCAGCGCCGAGGCGCCGCAGCTCGATCGCGATTTTCCCGATCTCGAACGGCTGCCGCGGCAAATGACCGTGCGGCTGACCGAGGAACTCGGTTCGGGTCCTCGGCCGAAAGTTCGCATGATGATCAACGACGAGGGGATCGGCTGCCTGCTGGGCGACAATGCCTATGATCCGGACGGCTATCGCTTCCACGACGTCTTCCACCTTGCCTATGCGGCCATTCTGGGCTGGTCGCCCAACCTGCGCGCCTTCCTGAAACGCAAGCGCAAGAGCCGGCCCCTGCTCGACGAGGTCGAGGACGGCGGGCGCGCGCGCATCATCGAGGAAGGTGTGTCGGCGCTGGTGTTCGACTATGCGCGCGTCCACAGCTTCCTCGAAGGCATCACCGAGATCGACTATGGGCTGCTGCGCACCATCCAGAGCATGACTTCCCATCTCGAGGTCGGACAGGCGACCGCGGCGGACTGGGAGCGCGCCATCCTCGAAGGTTTCGCGGTATGGCGCGACGTTCTCGCGAACAGCGGTGGCGAGATCCTGGTCGATCTCGACGCGCGCTCGATCCGCTATCTGGGCCCTGTCTGATCGCCGACGCCGATGACACTCGCGATCGCGGTGTCGCCCTCATGGCTGGTGCTGACGAGCCAGGACACGATGCCTATCGCGTCGGCCCTGCGCTTCGCCTCTTCGTGAAGGACGATGAATGGCGCGCCCGATGGCAGCGTAACGATTTCAATAGTGAGAAAGCCAACACCGTCGGAAAAACCAGTGCCGAGGGCTTTCATCACGGCTTCCTTGGCGGCGAGCCGCCCAGACAGTTTCGCCGAGCGATCCTGGCCGTGCCCGACAGCTTCCTGCTCTCGGCTTGTAAAGCAACGCTCTAGAAATTGATTGCTCGGATCAGAAAGCAATCTTGCCGTCGAGGCGATGTCCACGAGATCGATGCCATGCGCGAGGATCATTCGGTAACGCCGTTTACTCGCTGTTCTCCAACGCGGGCTGCACACGGTCGCCCACGGTATCGTCACGGACGCTGACTTGCGGCGCCGAACTAGTTCATCCCCGACATGAACGTTATAGGCCGACGAATGACCGAGCGCGCTACTTTTCTGCACATCACGGATTCCCATGTTTCCGAAGCCGGCGTACCGTTCGCATGGGACGATCAAAAGGTTACTATCCCTGCGATCTTACCCGAATCACGCGAGGCGGCGCTAACCTTGCTGTTCCACCGTCTCGCCGAGCGGTTGGAAGCGGAAGGCCGCACTCTCGATGGCGTGCTTTTCTCGGGCGATGCGCAAAGCCGAGGTGCGCCCGGGGGCCATGAGTTAACGCGCAATCTGCTGATCGAACATCTTGCGCCTTTCGGCATTACGGCCGAGCGTATCGTCGCAACGCCAGGCAATCATGATGTTCCGCGTGACACGCCGCCAAGCTCGGTCGAGCGCTACAAGAACTTCAACGAGGTCTGGCGCGATGCCGGTTGCATTGTCCCCTGGCTTGACGGAGTTGACCCTTGGCCGCCCTTAGTATCGGCAGACCGTCATCGCCTGGTCGCGGCTGATCGAAGTTGGGCTGTCTTCCCGATCAATACGAGCAATTGGTCGCACGTCACATCCGAGTTGCCAAAACCGCTCAGCACAGTCTGGGATAGTATTCCGGATGCAGTTGCAGGCGGAGATCCCGAGTTGGCGACGGCGCTCCGATCGCAACTCCAGGCGCTCGCGCGATATGACATGGCTCGGGTCTCCAAAGAGCAGCTTGAGGTGCTGCGTGCGCTGGTAGCTACGACGCCGCGGCCAGATCGCGCCCGACAGTTGCGAATCGCGGTAATGCATCATCATTTGCGCGCACCGAGCCTGCGCGAGGAAATCAAGCCGTTCGCTGACATTTCGAATCTGGAGCAGGTCCGCGCCTTCTTGCGCGGCAGCGAAATCGGCGTCGCCGTCCATGGTCACAAGCATGAGCATTCCGCCTATTTCGATCACATTTACGCACCGGGTGGTGACGAGTTGCACCGAACGCTCGTAATCTCGGGTGCGACTTTTGAAGTGGGACGCGACACCGATGCCATCCGGCTGATCACCGTTGCAGGGCTTCCGTTTGTCCCCGAAGTTTCAATCGAGCCAATCCCGATACCCCGTTCCGGCGCGGAGTCGCTGCGCTATCCCCCTGTGGTTCGACGGCTCTGGGCAACGCAGGTCGCCTCAGGTGAAGCTGTGATCGTCGCGCCAGGCGCGCCGATCACGGTAGAGGGCAGTGACCTTGATGAGGTCTATGAACGAGCCAGGGGCGTCGCCCAGGACGACGGCCGACGCGGAATGTTGATCGTCCACCTCGACTTGCCGGATGACAACGGCGAAGATCTGCCATTGCCGACAAGTTACGAGGTCCCGGATGCACCGGATGACACTGCGCGCGCCGCGTGGCTTCGCGAACTCGTTAACTGGTGGCAGCTCGAACGCTCTCAACTTGAGCCTCGCATTCCCTACCTACACGGGGCACGGCTGCGGCGCTATGGCGGCAAGGTCGACCAGATCGCGCGCATCATCCGCCTGCTACGCACCAAGCCGAGCACCCGCGCGGTCGCGGTACTGGTGGACCCGTTCCGCGACTTCACTCCCAACGGCACACACGAAGAATTCGCATCGTTTTGTTTGGTTGAATTTCGGCGGCGAGATGCCGCGGCAGGAGAAATCGTAGTCGACGCCATCGCGTTTTACCGCGCGCAGGAATTCGAACGTTGGTGGCCAATCAACGTTGCAGAACTACGCTTTCTCCAGCGCGAGATCTGTGAGGAACTAGGCTTCCGTCCTGGACGGATCACCACCATCGCTGCCGATGCCCGCACTATCTCGCGCTCGCCGACGCAGGTTGCAATGCCGATCATCGACCGCTGGCTTGACCAAGCACCAGAGCGACTGCACTTGTTAGCCGACGCGATGGTCCACAAACGTGTTGATACTCCACAACACGTCAGCGCTGTGCGCGATTGGCGGCGATCACTCGCCGAACTCCGCAACGCCACCGACTCTTACAACTCGGACGGTATCCCCGTCGCTATTGAAGGTCTACTTGCGCTTGCCGGCTATATTGAGGCAACTGGTTCTGGAGCCGATGACGAATTGGTACAAGTCGCGCGCACTCTCGGTGATCTCGCTCGTCTGAACGAAACGTACGAGCATTCGCGTCGGGGGCGCGCCGATTTCAGGCGATGGTCGCCTGGAGCGCAGACGCTCTTGGCCACCCTCGAGGCCCTAAGTGAAGCGCGGCTGCGCGTGGCGAGTGAGGATGGGGAATCTAAGATCAGTACGGGTCCGAAATACTGACCCGGACCCGCGCCTTCGGAATGCGTGCCTCTCGCACGTCGTTCCGTTCTGACGCAGCTAGAATTCGCCGAGGAATGCAGCCCGGACGCCCGGATGGAAATCGGCAAGGAACAAGAGAGCGGCCGTAGCGGCCTCGCACAAGGCGTCGTCCCTGGGATCTGCGCCAGCCTTGCCACCATGAAACAGATTGTTGCGAACCTGCCGGATCGCAGTGCTCAACTCGTAAAGATTGCGAACCTCAAGGGGATCGCTCCATTCAAAGGAGCTGCCGCGTCGCACCTGCTTTCTCGGTGGCTCATCGATGAGGATTCGGATCGCTGTGTTCGAAATAAGCTGATCGAAGGCGCCTCGTTCGGCCGCCCAATCCCCGAAGCCAGTCCAATCAGGCGTTGCGTTGCCGCCGTCCGATCCCGCGACGAATCCGGCCTCCTTCAGCGCGAATTCGAAGCGGGTCATACAAGCAAAAAGGCTAATCGCTGCAGCGCTCGCGGGCGGGATGGGAATCTCTGGCATGATGAATAGTGGCATCGACTAATGGCCGCAGGAAGGCTATGCGCCAATATGGTCACAGCTGGCGAGGAGACATGTCGCCGCAAGAGGGCCTGCGAGCTGCACGCTCAGCTCATCAACTCGGGACGCAGTTGGTGACTGTACCCACGTATTCGCAGGCATAGCGCTTTCCGTCGCTGGTGGACGCGGTCCAGCGTGCAGTCCTGCCCTCGACGAAGTTTCCCTGATAGTCGACTTTCCCGTGGATCGTAACCTTGTCGGAGGTGACCCCGAGCGCCGCAGCCGTCAGGCTTTCAGGCGGCGGCATCGACGCCCTGTCGGCCTCGTTGGCGGCAAGCAGGCCGATTGCGGCATCAGCCACGCAACCAGCCAAGAGAACTGAGTATATTGTCGCGAGCAGCGCCGCGCGCGCGGCTTTCCCCTTTTCATTTCGCATATGATCCTCCCTGATTTGCGCTTGCCCAGATAGCAGCAAATAGGGAGTTTTGCACTATTCTATTTTTCCCTTTTATCGGAGCGCGGCCATGCCCAAGCCGCGCAAATCCGCATTCGAAGACGGTTACATCGCGATCATCGATCGCCTCATCGCCCGGCGCCACGAGCTTGGGATGACGCAGGTGGACCTTGGTGAAGCGTACGGCGAAGACCAGTCGTTCATCAGTCGCGTGGAACGGCGGCAGCGCCGCATCGATGTCTGGGAGTTCGTCCAGTTCTGCCGTGCGCTTCAGATCGAGCCCGGTGAAGTACTCAGAGGGCTCGGGTAGCGACCGGATACTCGCTGAGTTGATCGCGCCTCCGCGCGCGGCTTTCAGTCCACAGATCATTGTGGAATTGGCACACGATAGCGCGCGCTTTCTGTATCCCCATCCGACCGGTGTGCCGTTCCCCCAACACATGGCGCCATAGCCAAGCATGCCTACGCATCCGCTCAACTACCGCCGTCGTGACTTCATCACGAATCGATTCATCATGAACCCTACTGCCCACCCTTAATCGATCTTGACCATCGCCATTGCGCAGTTCTCAATACCAGCACCGCAGCAATGGGGGACGCTGTCATGGACTTGCTATTTCGTAGGGAGCAAACAGCCGGAAATGTAATGCGAGTGAACTTCAAGCTCTGGGGCAAGATCGAGCTTGATGAGGAAGAACAGGGACTGATCAATCGATACGATTTCGACAAAGCAGTTCTGATCGCCGCGTTTCAGCCCGGCCTCCTTCGCCGGGCGGTAATCATCGGCGCCGGCGCATTCTTAGTGGGCCTGCTCTTCTTCGGCGCAATGGCCGGACCTTGGCTAGGGTTCTTGCTAGCATCTGCCGCTGGCATCGGGACCGGCTTCTGGTGGTTCAACGAGAAGCGCGAGACCGTCTACGTTCGCGACCTCCTACACGGCCGCCACTTCTCCTGCGACAGCGTGATCGAGCTCGCACGCAAGGAAGCCTGGCTGACGACGATCGTCGGTTTCCTGCGCCAGGTCATGGAGAGCGCCAAGCATTGGGACGGAACGGAAAGCCACAAGATCGTGCCGCTGCCGAAGGACGAAGCCCGTCAGGTAATTCTGCGGGGCCTGTGACATGGCTCTGCACCTGAGCGCACGGATGCACGCCTTCGTGCACGGCCTTTTCCGATCGAACGAAGAAACGGAGACCGCCGGGCTATTTGAAGAGGTGTCGCACCTTCAAGCGAGCGTCGGCTTCGACACCGCGTCGGGGCCGGATAAGCTCGCGTCCATCATTGAGGAGAGCGTCGCCGAGCATTTCAATATCTCCCCGGATCATCCGCAGGCGCAGGTGATCGGCCGCTTCGTCAAGGAAGTCCTCCGATACGAAAACCTGTTTGTGCTTCCGGCGTTCGATCCAATCGCAAAACGAACGATCGCCGAACACTGGGCGCTGCGTAACGAGCTCTTGGCTCAGCGCGAGCATCTGCAGCGGTTCGAGGACCGTTGCGCTACGCTCGAAGCGGCGATCCGAGCCATGCTCGCTCCACTCTATGCGGCCTGCCCGGCATTGTCGCAGGCGCCCTCGCAAGATGACGCGATCCGGGTTCCCACGGCGCTCCTTCACGCCATCGACCGGCTTGGCGAGGTGATCGAGGGAATGATCGGAATCGCTTCCGATGAAACGGTGGTCGAGCAGAAGATCTTGCCGCGACTCCGAACGCGGTTGGAGCGCAATCTGATCGCGGCTTCGGGCGGCAAGCCGGAGGATCCTCGCGGCTTCAATCGATCGGTCAAATGGCCCAGCCAGACAAGCGATGTACAGGCTCAACAGCTGGTGTCGCTCTATGTCGGCGGCACGCCGATTGCCGCCCTCTTCGACCAGGAGCTCGAGTTTGCCATCCCCACGGCTTCGCGCTTTGAGCATCATCACATCGTGGCCGGGTCCGGGCACGGCAAGACGCAGACGCTGCAATACCTGATCGCGCACGACCTACCCGCGGTGGCCCGCGGCGAGCGCTCGATCATCGTGCTCGACAGCCAAGGCGACCTCATCAACACAGTGTCGCGCCTCGAAACCTTTGCCCCCGGCACAGCGCTGTCCGATCGCATTGTCATCATCGACCCTACCGACGTCGAATGGCCGGTTTCGCTCAACCTATTCGATGTCGGGATGCACCGTCTCTCAGGCTACGCTCCGCTGGAGCGCGAGCGGCTGACCAACTCCATCCTCGAGCTCTACGACTTCGTGCTCGGCACGTTGCTGTCGGCCGAGATGACGCAAAAGCAGAACGTCATCTTCCGCTACGTCACGAGGCTCATGCTTCACATTCCGGACGCAACGATCCACACGCTGCGCGAGCTGATGGAGCCGCGCGGGGCCGAGCGCTTCGCTGAGCATATCGTGAAGCTCACCGGCAGCGCGCGGCAGTTCTTCGAGACCGAGTTCAACTCCCGTGAGTTCGAGCAGACCAAGCGGCAGGTGCTCCGCCGCCTTTGGGGCATCCTGGAGAACCAGACCTTTGAGCGGATGTTCTCGCATCCGCGCTCGAAGCTCGATCTCTTCGCCGAGATGAACGCAGGCAAGGTCATCCTCATCAACACTGCCAAGGATCTGCTGAAGGAGCAGGGCACCGAAATCTTCGGGCGCTTCTTCATCGCCATGATTGCCCAAGCCGCCCAGGAACGGGCGACCTTGCCGCCGGGCAGGCGCACGCCCTGCTTCGTTTATGTGGACGAGGCTCAGGACTACTTTGACCGCAACATCGGCCTCATTCTCGCGCAGGCCCGCAAATACAACGTCGGCATGGTTCTGGCGCACCAGTACCTCGGCCAGCTCGAGCCGAAGCTCCAAGAAGCGTTCGCTGCCAACACGGCGATTAAGTTCGCCGGTGGTGTATCGGCCAAGGATGCGCGGGCGCTGGCGCCCATGCTCTACTGCCCGCCCGAGCTTATAGAAGCGCAGCCGAAGGGCAGCTTCGCCGTGCACATCCGCGGGGTCACGAAGTCGGCGCTACCGTTGTCGTTCCCGATGGGCCTCATGGAAAGCATGGCGCGCATGTCGGAGGCCAAGCGGGCTCAATTGCAGCGCGTTATGCGTCAGCGTTACGCCGTCCATTATTCCGAACTTGGCATTCGACAAACATCGCCGGGCGGCGAAGCTAACGTCGGCGCAGGTGAGCCGTCCGGGCCACAATCATCAGACCAGATCAACACGGACGCCGGCGAGACGTGGTAGTGGATGCCGAGCGCGATATCCTCAGTCGGCGTAATCGGCTGAGAGGTGTGTCGACCGGCAAGCGCGTGACGCCGCAGGATCGGGACCTTCTCTGGTTCGAGAAGCTGCGAGAACATGGGCCGCTGCCGTCGTCATTTCTTCTGGCGTATTGCAGCGAGATGCGGGCGAGCGAAAAGCGCAGTAGGGAGCGTCTCACCGATCTGTTCAACGAAGACAACACACCCGATGGCGGGCCGTATCTCACCCGGCCGCCGCAGCAGTTTGTGACCATCGACAGTCGCTACAACCGCCTTGTGTATGACCTCGCTCCGGCGGCCCATCGTGCTTTGGCGCGGCTTGGCTCATCCACCGTGACCAAGCGACGCCACGCCGGACCATGGATTCACAGCCACATGGTCGCTTGCGTTACCGCATCCATTGAGCTGGCAACCCTCGTTCGGGAGGATATCAACTACATCCCCCAATCGGCCATATTGGAGCGCGCTAAGGCAGACCTGCGCTATCCGACTCGCTTTATCGATTCAGGCAGCAAGCGCGAGATCGAGAAGGACTTGTTGCCGGATGCCCTGTTTGGCCTCGAGTACCTCACCGAATCTGGCTGTCGCTACCGGTTCTTCGCCGTCGAATGCGATCGTTCGACCGAGCCTGCGACATCGGCCAATTTCAACCGCAAGAGCGCGGCACAAAATTTGCTGCAGTACGAGTCTTACGTTGCCCGCGGGGGCTATCGCGATCACTTGTCGCTGACTGCGCCGCTCCTTGTGCTGAACTTAATGAGCGAAAGTAGACGACTTAGCCGGGTGCTGGCGTTGATCGAAAGATTTCACCCGAAAGGCAATTGCTACATGATCTTTCAGACCTACGAGGAATTCGGTCCGGTGTTTCGCCCACCTCAGCCGAAGCTAAGTCTTTTAAGCGATGGCTGGAGTCGAAGTGGCCTCCCACACTTTTTCATCAACGAGCCATGACGCCGAGTGGCGGTCGGATAAGAGTGCTGGCGCTCATGGAGGTCTCCTGAGCTCCTCGAGGCGCTCGGAAGCGGTCGCTGGCGCGCAGCCCTAGGGGAGGCGGAAGATGCGGCAATTAAGACCGGGAATGGCGTAATGTCGCGTTATTGCACGTGGGTAAGACCTAGAACCTGAATTAGAAATCGATCATCGGCAATAGTTACTTCTTCTAGATGCTTCGTCTTGGCAGGCACGGGCATGAGCTGCATAGTGACGTTTCAGACGGCGGAAGGCGAGTCGCCGTCGGCCGCGGCGTGCTTATGGGGGTGCAATGAACCTCGAACGACGAACGTTCCTTGCCTTGGGGGCAGCACTGGCGCTGCGGCCGCATTTCGCTTCGGCACAAACGTCTCCGGCGATCCGGCACGATGTGGCAACGCCTCCCGGGCTGACGATGCTCGGACTCTATTCCGAGGCGGTCAAACGCATGCGCGCCTTGCCTGCCACCGACCCGCGGTCATGGACCTTCCAGTGGTACATCCACGCGGTCCCCAACAATCCCGGCAAGGCCCGGGCGCTTTCACAGATCTTCGGCGCCGGCGGCAGCCCCGCCCGGACCTTGGCGACCGAAATCTGGTCGAGCTGCGAGCCGCATTTCTCCAATCGTAGCGACCTGTTCCTGCCTTGGCACCGCTACTTCCTGCTCGCTTTCGAACAGGTGGCCCGGGAACTGCTCGGCAATCCGGCGTTCGCGCTGCCATATTGGGACTACACCCGCGCCGGCGGGCGAGCCCTCCCCGCGACGTTCCGCGACGGCGCGGCGACGCAATGGGAGCCCCTGTTCCAGATGAATCGGAAGAAGACCGCGCAGATAGACATCAATGCCGGCGATCCGATGGACAAAGGCACCGTGGCGAGCCCTTATACCCTACGGGCCATGGAGCGCACCCAATATAGCGGCCAGCTAGGTTTTTGCGCTACCCTCGATCAGACGCTGCACGGCAACGTACATACGGGCGTCGGCGATTCCAGCAACATGGGTTCCGTGTCAACAGCAGCCGGCGATCCGGTGTTCTGGCTGCACCACTGCAATATCGATCGCATCTGGGCCGGGTGGAACAAGGCGGGCGGTCGCAACCCGGCGTTCAACCGCTCATTCGTATTTGCCGGGCCGGGCGGCGCGCGCTTGGCATTTGATGGTAGCAATGTCGGCGACACCGCAGCGCTTGGCTATGCCTATGACACGCTGCCGGCCCTGCCTCAGACCACTCAGGTGAGCGCCGGTGTCAGCGCCGGCGAGTCGGAGACGATCGCCGAGTCGAACGCTCCGATCACCCTCGGGCCAGCGCGGACCGATGTATCGATGCGCGCGGCACCAGGTGAACCGAGCCTTGCCGCGGAACTCGACGAGGATGCCCGTATCTTCGTAGTGCTCGAGGGACTCAACACCGATGTGGAGCCCGGCACGCTCTACGAGGTTTTCATCGATCTGCCGCCAGCCGCTGGTCCAGACGAACGGCGGATGCACTACATCGGCACGTTCGGCTTCTTTGGCGCCGAGCGCGGCCATCAACACGGCCCGGGTCCGAGCTTCGAGATCACCGATACGGTCAGGGCGATTGCGCAAGCCGGAAACCTGCGGCCAGAGAGCGTTATCACCATCGAGCCGGTCGGGACACCCTCCGGCGATGCAGAGCCGAGCGTGGCGCGGATCGAAATGGTGCGGCGATGACACGGTGGCGTGACATCCCACTCGTGGGCATATTTGCGGTGCTGCTCTTGGCCGGCACGCCCGCCGGCGCGGATGATGAGGCGCCACGCGAGATTCTAGTCAAAGACCGTCCCGATGAGGCCGTACCGACCCTGATCGAATTCGAATCTCTGGCGATCAAGTTCGGAACGGGCGAAGTCCAGTTGGCCAACGGCGAGACTGTCGGAGAGGCGCAGTGGCCTGCCCTGGTGCTCGCCAGGCTTTCAACGACCACATTCTGCTCGGCAACGCTAATTGGTCCGCGCGTGCTTCTAACCGCCGCGCACTGCGTGGATGCGCGCCGCACCGCTGACAAAACGGCGACCATCCCGGTGCGTGTCAAGGTCGGCAATAGCGATATCGCGTCTTTGTCGTGCCGGATGCATCCGGCTTACGAAGCCGCCGGCATTCCGGCTCGCAAGGTCGATCCGCGGTCGGCCGACGACTATGCCCTGTGCGAGCTCGCTGAGGGAGTGCCTGACACCATCCTCTTTGAGACGCTAAATACGGAGGCGCCGCTGACCTCCGGTCGACCCATGGTCCTGACGGGTTACGGCTGCACCAGTGCCTGGGTGATCGGCAACACGATCGAACACGGCCCCAGTGACAAAGCGCTGCGCATGGCGGACGGCGCGTTACACCTGGTCAATGTCGCTGACTCCTCGGGCGCCGCCGGCAGCTTTGTCGCTGCCCGCGCAGAACCCCGAGAAGACCCCTACATCTGTCCGGGCGATTCTGGCGGGCCGATGATAATCGGCACGAGCCTGGAGCATCCGACGCCGCGGACGCGTCGTCTCGCAGGCGTTAACTCCAAGCTCGTCGCTCTCGAACATGAGGGACACTTCGACTTCTATTCCTTCATCGCGCCCGTCAACTCGGCCAGCTTCAGTAGCTTCCTCACGAATTGGCAAGGGGGAGGAGCGAGCCCAGGCTATCGCGCAGCATGCGGGGCAGGTCTGCAGCCCGGAGAAGACAATTGCCGCGGCGACTGAAGTCTTGCTTCACGCTTCCCGCATTCGCGCTACTGGCGGTCGGCACGCCGATTACTGCCAGGGCTACAAGCGAGCTCGATTGGCTTGCGGTCCGCGCCTTGGTCGACGAACTCCCCGCCGCGGTCGTGCAACGGGTTGCCCACGAGGCCAGAGGGACCTGGTACACAGAGGCCGATAATCCGGAAGCGGCGAAACGCAGCCTGCGCCAACATATCGAGCACATCTGCGGCAGTGTTCAGCCCGGCTACATGGAGCTGCTCCCCACCTTGGTCCGCGGCGACCTAGACGAGTTGCTGGGCCAGCGCGTGTACGAGGCCGAGTGGCCTGCTTGCCTTCGTGTACAGCGGCTTCAGAACTTCACACGCCACGTCCAAGCGGGCGACAATCTCGGCTCCATCAAGCGGCACTTCACCGGCGATGGCATTTCAAACATCGACAGCTATTTCGCCGCCAACGGGCTGACCGAAACTGATTCGATCAGCCTTCCTGTGGGCTTGCCTATTACTATACCGTTCTTCACCGCGACGACCCGCCTTGAACCGAAGTCGGGCACTCTCCGAGATCTTGAAGTTCGTCTCAACGAGGTCGGGCGCACGGTCCTGGCAGTCGGAATCGAACGCGAACCAGTGGGAGAGATAATCGGACCGACCAACGACGAACCAGTCGTGGGCCAGACGGCCAACAGCCTGGCGGACTGCAACGAAGGGGATGGTAGTGTCGCTTACCCCTTCGATGGCGCGGAGGTGGTTGAGGCATTTAGTCACCTGACCGGCGGGCGACGAGACTTGTCGGTCGCTATCATCGACAACGGCTTCTTCGGTGCGCCGTGCATCTACGATGGCCAGTGCCCGGACATGACAGTGGTCAGCCCGGAGGCCGAAAGGCGATTCCCGCGCGCGATCTTTCATGACGCTAAAGGCGGCTGGGGCCCGCCGCTCGGCAATTACTGGCCGCTCAATTACTCGAATGAGGTTCAACCTGGACGGCGCTACGGGTACGGAGATGCCGATGCCGTAAGCGGCCACGGCACGCACGTCGCCGGACTGGTGCTCGGCGGAACGGTGCTTTCGTCAGATCAGCGCGAGCTATTCTATAACGAGACAAGACCTTGGCTGCGGATCGTAAGCGGGAACCTCTCGGGTGGACGGCGCAACATTCCGGCGGGGATGGAAACCGACATGCTCACGGTGCTCGCGGCGCGCGACGACATCCTGGTGGCGAACCTGAGTGTTTCCTTTAGCAAGGCCAATTCCAACGAACTCGAAAAGGCTATTCGCGACCTCTTCCTTGATCATCACGATGTCCTGTTTGTCGTGGCGAGCGGAAATGGCGGAAAGCAAATTCGTCCGCTCGGCGCGATGGGTTATCCCGCGGCGTTTGGCGGCCGAATAGGAAATATCGTGACCGTCACCTCGGTCGACGGGCCCGTGGGCGGCGTGCATCGGCTCTCGCGTTTCAGCAACTACGGCGAGAGCTACGTCGATATCGCCGCGCCGGGTTGCAAGCTGGAGTCCTGGCTCGACACCGAGCGCCATGCCGTACGGCTTAGCGGCACCTCTCAAGCAGCACCCGTCGTCACATTCGCCGCGACGCTGTTGCGTTCGGTGTGGAGCACGAAGCCGTCGAACATTCGCCAGCGGCTCATGGTGAGCGGGGATCTGCTCGCACTTGAGGAGGATCGAGACCGTGTTCGCTCGCGCTCGCAGCTTAACATCGCCAAATCGCTCACCTACCCTTGGGACAGGGTAACATTCGAGCGGGACGGCGTGCGACGCACTTTCCTCGGAGCGCTTCGCGCGCAACTGCAAGGGGTCGTTTGTAAGGGCGGTGATCCCCCAAGCGCCGAAATCCGTGCCTACAAGCGTCTGCGCAAGGAGGATCCGCTAACGGTTATCGCCACCACCGATCTTGAGCTGGACACCTGCGAGGCTGAAGTCCGACCCGGACGCACGATCCGGTTTGACGCGGAATACGAGATCGATCCGAATGGGCGGTTCATGCCGCCTGCTCCGCTTGATCGTCCGATCGACTCGGAAGAACTTATCGAACTTATTCGTGCCTTCTAGTCTTGCGTATGGGGAACAGAAATGCGTCGCTTCAAAATTGTCATCGGTTTCGCGGTTGTCGCCACCCTGGCCGTGCCTGCCGCAGCCTTGGCGCAGGACGAGGCGATCGAGGCGGCCAAGGCCGAGGCCGAATTGGCCCGTGAACTCGCGCTCGCGCAGGAAGCCGCCGAGAAAGCACGCAAGGCGTACTTCGAAGCCCTCGAAGCGGCGACGAGCGCAGCGTTCGGCCCGCTCTCCGACGTTGCGCGCGAAGGCACCGTAGATGCCGCAAACGCGGGCAAGCTCGAAACACAGTTGCTCGCGGCCGATGCCATGCGCCAAGCGGCGTCGACCGTGGTCGCTCGGCTGGCGGAACGCGGGCGGCCACTAGCCGAGGCCTGCGCGGCGGCGCGAGCCGCACGCGACCTGCAGCGCCTCGACGAACTCGTGTGCGACCGGACGCTCGTAGTCATGACGGAAGGCGAAAAGCAGAACTTCGAGAGCTACGAGGCCTTCAAGGTGCAGATCGCAAGCATCGAAGCCGGTCTCGACGCGGCAATTGCGCTCGCCTCTCAACCGGCGGCGCCGGGCGGAACGGACACCTCGACCGCCGCGCTCGGGTTGACCGCCCTGAGCACTGCGCTGTCGGTGGTCGGCAACCTTGCCCGCTCCGACTATAAAGTCGCGTCCATCGATCTCAGCGCAACAACCGATGCCCTGTTCGCTAAGGCCGTGGTCGAGCAAGGCATCAGCAGTCTGCCGTATACGGTGCAGTTGGCGAATATGATGATTCGACCATTCGGCATCGCCAACGAGGCGCGCACCCTTCTCGGCGGCGCCGCAGCCAAGCGTAGTTCGTTGGCGGCCGCCGCCGACCAGCTGAGAGGGGACAAAACCCAAGCGAGCACGCTTGCCAAAATGGATGCCGCGATCAAGGCCTTTGACGACTTCCGCACACGGTTATCGACGCCGGACAGCAACGGTCAGGTGCCGTTTGTTGCGATCGAGCGTCAGGCCGACATCGAGCGTCGGCTCGGTGACGGCAGCATGATCCTGTTCCTCAAGGCAGACTTCTCCGGTGGATCCACCTACACGCAGAAGAACTTTTTCACCTTCTTTGGCGGTATTCCCTTCTTCGTCTCAGGCGGCGCCCTCACTAGCTTTACACTCGTAGACGGAAAGACGGGCAGTCTCCTCGACGCCGGGGTGATCGACAATGTCACCCCGTTCCGGCGCATCAACGCTATCCGCGGTCGCCCCTGATCACGGTGTGCCAGAAAAGGCCGCGTTTCCGGTATTCAAAGAAGACGCCAAAGAGGTGTCGAGCAGAAACTGTTGCTCGGGGGCAGCGTGGTGGGTGATAGCTTTCGGTTGCAAAGCTCCAACCGGCCTTTTGGCGGCAACTGAGCAGATATTGGTTAGCTCGATCGGCCACGCTCGCTACAGACTAGAGACAGTCATTTGTTCGGAGCGCAAAGCCCAGAAAACAAATGTTCCCAGTGATTGCCAAGCCCAGTTCTGCAACGCAACGGATTCAATCCTGCCGGAGCGAAGCTCCCGCATACGGATCGTAAGTCGAGGGAGGCAAAGGCGTTGTCTCCGGGGGAGGCTGAATCGACACCTCTCCAGACGCGGAAATCAATGCTTCGTCGGCAGCACCGCGCAATCCTGCTGCAATGACCGGCGCGCCAAGAAGCACGAAACAGCCGATCACGACGCGTACTCCATCGCGGATAGCGAGGCGGCCGGACATCAACATCAGCCCGACAAACGCGATCGCCAAGACGCACAGGCTGATCGCCACCGTGCCCAGCAGCGTACTGGTGAGCCAATCCGCAGCGGTGCCGAACACGGAGGCTGGCGGCGCAGCGAACAGGGTAGTGGCTACCGCCAACGGTTTAGACCCGCGTCGCTGGGCATGGCCACCCAATGGCTCATTGCTGTTCGTCCCGCTTGAGCTGGGAACGCGTCACTCGCCTTGCGTCGCGTGAATATCTGTTCCCAAGCGGTTCAGCGACGGTCGAAGGGGTATTTGTTTGGGGGGGCGGTCCGCTCCGGCCGATGGTCTCGATGCGGCGCATGTGTCCGTCATTGGACACTTCACGTCTCATCGAGTGGGTAACGTTCTCGCCGATCGCGAGAGCTCTCGAATGGACGAAGTTTCGGTCTTGCCGTTGCGGAGCCTGCACGACACCCGGACTCGTCGCTGATGGCTCGGACTTCGCCTGGCGGAAAACAGGGAAAGCCCAAGAGTTGTGGAACGCGACCCTCGCCATCAGGAAAAGCGTGCCAACGATGGCGAGCGTAAAGGCGAGCACCATGGACAAAAGCTCCGTGGGAGCCGTGGGCGTCGCATAGCCCAGGTTGCGGCGATTGAGTGCGTCGGCCAGCCACGGCTCCATGATGGCTAATTGCAGAGACAAGACAACTGTCAGGGCAAGCGAGCCCAGCGCGACGAAGATCAGCCCGCGCAACCAGCCCATGAAGATGCCCCGGCTGAGATCGAACAACAATAACCCAGCGAGGAGAGGCGCCATCGCGAGGAGCAAACCTCCCGTCAGCCGCAAGAGTCCCAGCGAACCGATCACGGAAGCCAGGAACATTGGCCGAGACCAGCCGAATGCCGTTTCGTCGGCCAAGGCGACCGAGCGGAATCTGCTGGCGACGCCTTCGTTGATTACCTCGCCTACCTGACGGCCGGTGCCGGCAAAGGTGAGCGCGGCGATCCCGGCGTCCACTTGCTGCAGTCTTTGCGGCAACGTCGCGCGGGCCTCGGGCATAGTGGCGGGCATGATTGAGGCGGCGAGCTGCGGCGGACCGTAGTTGACGAGGTCATAAGCCACTGTCCGCCAGGCAGGCCAGCTGATGGCTATGGTGAGGACGATGCCAATCTTGAGCACGGCGTTGATGAGGCCGCGCGGCTCGTCAACCGGCCCGAACAGGAGACGAATGCCATATACCGCTATGAACAGGGTGAGCAGGGCAGTGAGCGCGGCTGCCGCCGGCGAGCCTGGCGACGCCAGTGACTGGAAACCGAAGCTGCCGAGCGTCTGCCCCTGACAATCGAGATGCGAAAGTGTGGTGACGAGAAACCCGGAGCCGGTCGCTATGGGCGGGCAGGCCATGGTTCAACTGTCCCGCCGCGATACCGCGGCATCACGTCGCTCGGGCCAAAGAGTATCCATTGCCAGCAAGTTCACAGGATTCGCGCGGCCGCTTGCGAGTTGCACCTCGCGAGCGCCCGGCCGAACGACTTCATGGCGCTCCGGTGGTGGTCACATTGGTGCGATTGTCGGCCTTGTCCTGAGTATAGATCGTCTGGACGTTGTCATTAACCGTGCCCTCGTGGACAACCTTCACCAGTCGACCGCGGGCGTCGTAGGTGTAGGTTATCGTCTCGTTCGCCGAGGCGACGGACGGCCAGACCAGAGTAAAGGCAACGGCGACCAGACCGGCACGGATATTCCCCGACATCACGCTTCTCCTTGCGACGGAAGGTCACTCAAATAGTCGTGGCGATCAAGCAGTTTTGTTATCAGACCCCAGCCTGGCCGCCAATCGCGTGATTTTCCAAGTCAATCTAAGGACAACCCCCTAACGGTGAACGTCCGCTTCGGTGCCGTCACCGTAGGATTCCAATATACTCGTGCTGGACTCTCCCAACTTGTCGTGAAAGACTTCGGCACAGGGGTAATTGATTCTCCGTTGCGGGCGGACCGGTTTGCTCTGCGCCAGAGTATGGCGACGGCCGCATTGGGTTGTGCGCCTCGACGGGAAGCAAGAAAAGGGGGCTGTTGATGAAAGTTGCGACAGGTTTCCGGCTGGCGGGGCCGATTCTGAGGCGCCTTGCCGGACTGCTTGCGATGGCCATGCTGTCGCTCGTCGCTGTCCCGGCCAGCGCAGCGTGTATGCATGGCCAGCTCCAGGCTGTCGAAGCGGTCGCTGCGGAGGATCGCGGCAAGACTTTCGAGGTGCTGGTTGCGGATAGCGACGTGGAGAAGCTGCGCCGTCACGGATTTGAGATCACTGAGTGCCAAGGCCAAATGCGATCTGCCGACGCGCAAGTTAGCGCCCGCGATGCAGTGTGCGAATTGGCGTACTCGGGCAACGAGGCGGTGCAGGAACAGCTTCGCCGAATTCTGGGCGTGCACCCCGCTCTGCTGTGCCGCACGGCCGAGCGGGTGGCCGGTCCCTGGGCCGGCAAGAAGATCGATTTTTCGGAGGATGACCTCCTCGATTCCGCAGCGGGGCTAGCTGGTTCCGCCGGGGGATGAGGTCGAGAGGGCGTTTTTTCGTTTGGGGGGTCTAATGGGTAGATTGGCGTTTGGCTTGGCGATCTTCGCGGCGTTCGCCTCGGCGGTCATGCCTCGAGAGGCGGCGGCGCAGACCGTCACCCTCGATCCGGCTCCGGCACGGCTACCGCTGGATGGAAGCGGCGTCGACCTTGCCACCGGGAGATTCCAGGTACCCTCCTCAAGCATTCAAATTGGCGACAACACCGGCGGACTCACCCACACGCGCTATCGGGTGGCCAACGGCTGGCGCCACAACTACATCCTGACGGTCAAGGAAACCTCCACCAAGGCGACCGTCTCCGTCGGCGGCGCGAGCTGGACTTTTTCGCCGTCGGGCAGCGCCTGGGTCTCCGATCAAGGTAGCGGAGAGACACTGACTGAAACGTCGGCCAGCTATACTTTCGTCACCTCCGACGGCACGCAAATCTATTTCGACAAGCAGCCCCTGATCAGCGGGCCAAGCTACTACGGCACCGCTTCCGCCGTGGGTACGACTATAACCGCACCCAACGGCAAGGTGACCACCCTCACCTATCGCGCCGATACCTATCAGAAGCCGGTCGGAATCGCAGGCACGATGGTCACCATGCCGGTGCTGCGGCTCCAATCGGTCAATTCCAGCACCGGCTACCAGCTCAAATTCCGCTATGCCGTTGACGAGATCATCGGCGGAGAATTCTACGACGAGGGGGAAGTGGACCAGTGGTATCGTATCTACAGGGTCGATGCGATCAACAACGCCGTCGAGTTCTGCGCCCCCGCCGCCGACAGTTGCAGCCTGACGGGCGCCTGGCCATATCTCGCGTACGGATATGTGATGTCAGGAAGCGACCTGCTTGAAACAGTTGCCGACGCGCTCGGGCGGCAGGTGCGCTTCCGCGACGACAGCTCGAAACGGCTCACCGGAATCATGCTGCCGGGCGACAGCAGCGACAGCGTGGTGGTCGCCTACGACGCCAACTCGCGCGTCTCATCGGTCACCACTCCGGGCAGCTACACCCGAACTTATACATGGACCAGCGGAACGGGCACGCTGACCAGCGTTTCCAACGACAGCCTGGGTCAGAAGCGCACGGTTGTTGCCAACACCGCACTATCGGTCGTCCTGTCCGACAAGAACGCGTTGGACCAGGCGGTCACTTACACATACGATACCAAGGGGCGGGTGCTTACGGTCACGCAACCCGAGGGCAATTCGGTCACCTACACTTACGACGCGCGTGGAAACGTCACCTCGACCACCACGGCCGGGAAGACCGGGTCGAACGTAGCGAGCATCGTTACCGAAGCCTTCTTCGCCGCCACGTGCACGAACCAGAAGACATGCAACAAGCCGACAAGCACCGAGGACGCGCTCAATAACGTCACCACGTACACCTATGATTCCGGCCATGGCGGAATACTGTCGATAACGCTGCCCCCAGACAGCGCTGGGGTCCGGCCTCAGACGCGGTTCACCTACTCGAGCGTCTCGGCGCGCTACCTGACGGCGCCCGGCACTTACTCGAATGGCACGGCCATTTCGTTACCCAGCGCGATTTCATCCTGCCGCATCGCCACTGCCAGCAATCCGGCCTCCTGCGTAGGCAACGCCGACGAACGGCGGACAACTTTCACTTATCCGTCCGGTGTGGCCAGCAACGCTCAGCCCAGCTCGGTCACCGCGGAGGCCGGAGACAACACCTTGGTGTCGGTCACCTCCCTCACCTATGACAGCTACGGCCGAACCAAGACGGTCAATGGGCCGATCTCCGGTACTGCCGACACGATCCATTACAGCTACAATCTGGCGGGTCAGACCACCGGCGTGATCTCGCCCGATCCCGATGGCAGCGGCACGGCCCTGTTCCCCGCGGTCAAGTACAACTACCGCAGCGACGGACAGGTGGAATTCGTCCAGTCCGGCACGGTCACCGCGCAATCGGACGCGGGCTGGTCGAGCTTTGTCGAGCTCCAGCGGATGACAAACGGCTACGACGGCAATCACCGGGTCAATCGGCAATCGGTTTACGCCGCCGGCGCGTACCACCAGATTGTCGACTATATCTATGATTCCGCGGGCCGTGTCCTCTGCACCAGGCTACGAATGGATCCAAGCCAGTGGGGTTGGATGCCGAACAATTGCAATCCGACGCAGACGAATGGCCCGAATGGGCCCGACCGCGTGACCTACAATCATTACGACTCCGTCGGCCGCCTGTGGAAAGTGACGGGCGGATACGGCACGACCGCGGCGGCGGATGAGTCGACCTTGACCTTCACCACCAACGGCCAGCTCCTGAGGCTGACCGATGCCGAAGGAAACATGACGACTTACGAATACGACGGCCACGATCGCCTGGTGAAGACACGCTTCCCGAGCCCCACCACCGACGGGGCGAGCTCGAGCACCGATTACGAGCTGATCGGCTACTATAGCGGCGGCACGTACATGTCCGGCTACGACGCCAACGGCAATGTCACCCACTTCAGGACGCGCCGCGGCGAAACGCTCGCCCTGACCTACGACAACCTCGGCAGGCTGATCCGCAAGACGGTGCCCGAGCGGACCGGGCTGGCTCGCACCCACACCCGCGACGTGTTCTTCAGCCATGACCTGTTAGGCGGGATGACTTCCGCCTGCTTCGGCAATCACACCGCGACGCCCGAAACGGTGACCGGTGACTGCGTTTCCAACGCCTTCGATGCCCTCGGCCAGATCACCAGCACCACCAAGACCATGGACGGCACCGCGCGGACGCTCGCCTATCAGTACAATGCGGCCGGCGACCGTACGCGCCTCACTTATCCCGATCCCCAGCCGAATCCCTACTACGTCCAGTACTATCGGCACGATTCCGGAGCGCTCTACTACGCGGCGTTGAACGGCTCGTCGATGCTGTTTCGGCCCGGCCGCGACACCGCGGGGCGCCAGAGCGTCCTCTATCGGCTGAACACGACCTCCGGCACCTGGTCCGGTACCGGCTACGCGTTCGACCCGTTATCGCGGGTATCGAGCTATTGGCACGATCCCGCAGGAACCGGCTACGATTCGACTACCACCCTCAGCTACAATCCCGCCGGTCAGATCGCGACCAGCGAGCGGACCAACGGCGCCTACGCCTTCACCGCGAACACGAACGTGGACCGCGATTACACCGCGAACGGGCTCAACCAGTACACCGCGGTGGACGGCCTCACGGGCCTCGCTTACGATTTGAACGGCAACCTCACGCAGGCCGTGGGCGTCAACTCGAGCGGCGTGTCGGTGACCGACGCCTACGTCTACGACGTCGAGAATCGCCTGGTGACGAGGACCGAAACCGAGGCGACCACGCCCACGCCGACCGTCACCACCACGACCGTGCGCTACGATCCGCTCGGGCGGATTCACCAGTTCAGCCCCAGCTCCGACGGGCACACGACGTTCCTCTACGACGGGGATGCGCTGGTACTCGAGTACGGCGGCTCGGGCACGGTCGTCAGGCGCTATGTCCACGGGACGGGCGCAGGCGACGATCCACTGGTGCGGTTCGACGGCCCCGGCGTCACCGACGGCGCGCGCAAGTATTTCTACGCCGACGAGCGCGGCTCGATCGTCGCGACCACCGATTCGAACGCCGGCAGCGTCAGCGTCAACAGCTACGACGAATACGGCATCCCCGGCGCCGGCAACGCCGGCCGGTTCCAGTACACCGGGCAGGCGTGGTTGCCCGAGCTCGGCATGTACTACTACAAGGCGCGGATGTACTCGCCCACGCTCGGCCGGTTCATGCAGACCGATCCCATCGGCTACGGCGACGGGATGAGCCTGTACGCCTATGTCGGGAACGACCCGGTGAACGGGGTCGATCCGACGGGGTTGTGCACGGTCGGCGCGAATGCCCCGACCGGCAACCTGCAGCACGTTTGCATCAACGGGGAGTGGGTGTCCCAGATTACGGTGACCGCGCCATCGCGGTTCACGACTTCCTACAATTGTCCCGGGCTTGCCTGCAACGACTTCCGGAACGCGTTTTCGGCGAGCGTCGCGCCGGGGCCCGATACCTGGAATCAAAGCGCCGACAATGGAAATAGCGCGCCGGTTGCCGCCGCGCCGCAAAATGGGCAGGAACCAATACCTTGCGCCCCACAGCCGATAGCCCATACCCCATTTGGGGAAACGTACGGCGAAAGCCCGCGCAATGCGGGGTCCAGGATAAACACTGATTTGCCCGGAGAAGCTGGTAATTTTGCACAAGCCTACGCGTACTATTGGGCGATCAACGTGAAGGCTGGCTCGACGTTTGGGCATATTCCTGGCCCACCGGGAACCCCAATTGTTTGGCAATCGACGAGTGGCATCATCTTGAGAAAGAGCACCACCCCGGGTGATCCTCGATATAGAATTGATATTCCGGCGGGCGTTCTTGATCTTTCGAAGAGGGAGACGATCCACGTTGGGATATTGGAGGCACCGAGATGTCCGTTGCCCAGAAGCTAGTTAAATCCATCCTGTCCTGCTCAAAAATTGTCTATTATAGCGACAATATTGAAAGGAAAACGCTCGATGGAGAGAGAATTCTCGCTCCATTTCTGGGGGTCATCGGAAAAGACGAGACGATATCTCTATTTGCGATCCGAGACGATGGCGTCGCATGTACCAATCTTGTAATTCATGAGATTGGCCAGGACGTTCTCCCGGAAGAATTGACTTCATTTGATATATTCATGCCGTCCGCGCAATTTGATGGACCTGTTCACGAAGTCTATGACAATTATAAAGTGGGTAGCGACCTTATTCGTCAGTTCGCGTCTGTCGAGTTTTTCGATCAAGGGGCAAGATGTAAGGTGTCTGTTAGCCAGGACGCACCGACGCTCTTCGAGATCACTGTCGGCTGATATGGTGCGAATATGCCTGAGAGGTTCCCCTGGAGCCATCGCAAAGCGAAGGCATCGCCATCGGGCTTTGCAAAAGCTTCTGGTCTGCACATCGCTAGCGGTAGTCTTACCGGCACCGTGGGGTGGAAATCCGGCACCGGTTGCCTCTCCCGCCGGCCTAACCTCGCAAGTCCTTCGAACCGGTTCAGGCTCGTTCACTGGAACTGCTCTGCAAAGCTGTGAACCCCGGCACACCGTACCCAGCGATGGCCGGTGAGAATTACAAGAGTTACGGTGACACGTGCAATAACCCCTAAATTGACGATCACGCACGCAGATGCTAGCGGGTCGCCATGGCCCGCCTTCCCCGCTTCGTTCTTCCCGGCATCCCGCACCATGTGACCCAGCGCGGCAATCGCCGCGAGCGGACCTTCTCATTACGGTGACACGTGCAATAACTCCTAAATCGCCAGCGGCTCTCGGGCCAAGAACCTGTACGCCTGGGACGGCCAGGCCGCCGTCAACCGCGATTACACCGCGAACGGGCTCAACCAGTACACCGCGGTGGACGGCCTCACGGGCCTCGCTTACGATTTGAACGGCAACCTCACGCAGGCCGTGGGCGTCAACTCGAGCGGCGTGTCGGTGAC